>Ga0116121_1000550_pt1 | contig 18823 bp, 19 predicted proteins | sample June2015DPH_13_1_FD_89725 | JGI IMG/M metagenome (GOLD analysis project Ga0116121, IMG submission 89725) | Peatland microbial communities from SPRUCE experiment site at the Marcell Experimental Forest, Minnesota, USA - June2015DPH_13_10 | ecosystem: Environmental > Terrestrial > Soil > Wetlands...
CTTCCCTCCGATCGGTCGCGCCCGCAGCCGCGAAGCGGCGAAAGAATGCAGCCCACGGCGCAAGCCGTGGGTATACCCGATGAAAATGGGACCAGCCCCGGAGGGGCGGCAGACAATAGCCCACAGCCTGCCCCAAGCTCGCCGAAGGGACGTAAGTCCTGGGTAGACTCCGCGCCGACGGGTGCCCCATTTCTCGCGTCCTTTGCGAGAAGTGGGATTCCCTAAGCCTCCACCTTTGGGATTTTGATTTCCGACAAGCTTGGCGAACTCCGCCCTCATTACCCTAAAGATGGACATTCGCCTTGTCAGTTTTGTGCGGGCGATGCGCTATCCCCCGCCTTCTTCGGGGAGTCCTTCATCATCTGAGCGATCTCTTGCTGAGTGCGCGCCGTCATCCCGTCAATGGTCTTGCGCATGATCGGCATCATGGACTCCATCCCCTCCGCCATCACAGCCGGCAATTCCTGCAATATCTTCTGCCCCGTCGGCGCGGAATAGAATGCGACCAGCGCGTCCATGTCGCCCTTCGAGAAATGCTTCTGGTACGCAGGCACCATCGCTTGCATCATTTCGTCAAAGGGTATTTGCTTCACCATATTGTCCACCGAATTGTTGATCTGCGCTTCGCAATCCGCCGGAGACTTCCCTTGGATCTTTATCTTTGCGCACTGCTCGTGCGCCATCTGATGCATAGGCTTGGACATTGCGTCCAGCATTTTCAGCATCATGTCACGGGAATGAGTGACCTCGAAATATTTCTCGACGTCGTCCTTGCTGGCGGGAGCGTCGGCAGCGGTTTGCGCCAAGCCGGTCCAACTGAACCCGGCACAAAGAAGAACGGCAACCAGGAAACGATTCACGATGATCCTCCGTAAACTGCCATAGCGTACCCCATCCACTCCGGTTTGATCTAGCGGTTTCGCAAGCCCTCGGGTGCCGTTCATCCCGGCAGCCATGGTGTTTCATCCTGAGGCAGGGAGTCCTCGGCTTGACGGGAAAAACCGGGGACAAACGGGACGTTCCCCAATGTCCTGTAACTCTATGTAATCGGCACTCCCCACCCTCGACTGCCATCCTCGAGCCCTGTTTTTCGCCGCTTTTCCTTCGCCCTGTGTCTTTTCCGCCACTTTCCCGGCTCATCTCCTAAAACCATCCCCATCAACCACTTGCCGCCCACCAACTATAGCTTTAGGGTGGTTTTCCGAGTTTTCAGAAATTTCCACAGTGTTCCTGCAAAACGCTCTAATGTTCCGACTGGAACATTTGTACATACAATGTTCCGGCCCTCACCTCCCAGCCGGCGCATGGTACCCTCGTCGTTCATGCCCGCATCACCCCAACTCGCCACCGCCACCTACGGACTAGCCGCCGTCCTGGCCTGGGGCACCAGCGACTTCCTGGGCGGCTACGCTACCCGCCGCGCCAACGCCTTCCTCTTCACCACTGTGGTGAACATCGGCGGCCTGCTCCTGATGGTCACGCTGGCCTCCGCCACTCACGCCCCGTTCCCCTCCGCGCGCAGCGCCGCCTGGGTCCTCGCGGCAGGCGTCTCCGGAGGCGCTGCCCTCGCCATCTTTTATCGCGCCCTTTCCTCCGGCAGGATGGGACTAACCGCTCCCGTCGCCGCCGTCCTGAGCGCCGCAATCCCAGCAGTGGTCTCCATGTTCACCGAAGGCTTGCCCAGCCGCATTGCCATCCTCGGTTTCCTCCTCGCCGCCACCGGACTCTGGCTCATCACTCGCTCCGAAGACGGCGCCACTCCTGAAGGCATCGGCCTCGCAGTCTTCGCCGGCATCGGCTTCGCCGGATTCTATCTCTGCGTCCGCCAAGCCGGTGACGCCCCTGCTCTCTGGATCGCAACCCTGACTCGAACCGGCGCCTTGCTCATCACCGCTACGGTCGTCCTGCTGAGCTGGAATTTTCGCGACATCACCGCCGCCGGCCTGCGTTGGGGTGTGCTCACCGGCTGCATCGATTCCCTCGGTACCATTCTCTTCGTTCGCGCCAGCCAGACCGGACGCCTCGACGAAGCCGTCGTCATCTCCTCGCTCTACCCCGCCGTCACCGTGCTATTGGCCCGCGTGTTCCTGAAGGAGCATTTCACCCGCTGGCGATTCGTCGGCCTGCTAGCCGCACTGGCCGCCGTCCCCATGATCGCAGCGCAATGACGATCGCGGCGCAATAATTCGCTCCATCCTCTAGAATCTTGAATACAAACCATGCCCCTTGTCGAGATCGCAAACCTGACCAAGATTTATGCGCAAAATGAATCTGCCTTTGGTGGAAGATCGAGAAGCAGAAACGAAGTCCGCGCCGTCGACGATGTCTCGCTCGATATTCACCCCGGCGAAACCCTCGGCCTCGTCGGCGAATCGGGCTCGGGAAAAAGCACTCTAGGACGCTTGATCCTGCGCCTCATCGAACCCACTTCCGGCAGCATTCGCTTCGAAGGCCGCGATCTGCTCGCCGCGAGCCCGAGCGAGATGCGCCGCCTCCGCCGCGATATGCAGATCATCTTTCAGGATCCCTTCGCCTCGCTCGACCCACGCTTCCGCATCGAACAGATCATCGCCGAGCCGCTCCTCATTCACGGAAACGGAACCGCAAAAAGTGGAATTCGCGCCCGCGTCGTCGAACTCCTTCGCGCCGTCGGCCTCGACGAATCCATCCTGCAGCGTTTCCCCCACGAATTCAGCGGAGGCCAGCGCCAGCGCATCGGCATCGCCCGCGCCCTCGCGCTGCGTCCCAAGTTCATCGTGGCCGACGAACCGGTCTCCGCTCTCGACGTCAGCGTCGGCGCGCAGATCGTCAACCTGCTCGCCCAACTGCAGCGCGATTTCGGCCTGACTTATCTCTTCATCTCGCATTCCATGCCGGTCGTACGCTACCTTTCGACGCGCGTCGCCGTGATGTATCGCGGCAAGATCGTCGAGATCGGATCGACCGACCAGATCACCGAGCGCCCGCAACACCCTTACACCCGCAGCCTGCTCGAAGCCACGCCGGAAGTGGCAGTCTAAACAGCTCATGTAAAGACGCCAGCCCTAGGCAGTAGCCATGTAGAGACAGCCGCCTCGGCTGTCCGACGAGCGAAGCGAGGAGACCTCTACCTCAGGTCTATGTCCGAAACTCATGTGCCATACTTCTTGAATGCCGAACGAACCTCCCAGCCGCGCTCGCGATCTCGCCGAACTCATCCTCGGCTACGGGGCGGTGGTTGGCGTCATCTGGACGCCCGAGCACCTGCAGCGCTTTCTCGCGCCGATGGTTCTCGTGCTGACGTTGTCGGTAGTTCTCGCGCGCGGAAAGGACCGGGATGAACTCGGCTTGGGTTGGCGTGGCCTCATCCCGTCGCTCTGGATCCTGCCGGCAGCCATCGCACTCGCCGCGGTGAGCGTGTTCGTCGCTGCGAAAATCGGTACGCTGCATCCCCTCTACAAAGCCGATTTCGCTCACATCTCCGGGTATGTGCTCTGGACTATCTACCAGCAATTTCTTCTGCAGGACTTTTTCATGGACCGCCTGCTGCGCCTGCTTTCGAATGAGACCGCCGCCGTGACGCTCGCCGGCACGCTCTTCGCCGCCGCGCATCTGCCCAATCTCGTGCTCACCGCAGCCACGCTGGTGTGGGGCATAGTCTCGTGCGCGCTCTTCCGGCGCTATCGCAATCTCTGGATGCTCGGCCTGGCGCAGGGATTGCTCGGCCTCTGTTTCGCCATCTGCGTGCCGGACGCTCTTCATCACCATCTGCGGGTTGGGTTGGGATACTTGCGTTATCAGGGAACGCCCCCGGTTCAATAGGGCGCGTGGCTACGCGAAGGGGAAATGGAAAGCCGCCTCCAAGAAGAAGGCGGCTTGGTATTTCGCATTGCGTGCTTACTAAGGCGTCACCTGGAATTGCTTGTTGCTGGTCAGCGTACCGCCCGGCGTCGTCACAGTCACAAGACCGGTTGTGGCTCCGCTGGGAACTACAGCCGTCAGGAAGGTGTCGGCTCCTACCGTGAAAGTTGCGGGAGTTCCGTTGAAGGACACGCTGGTTGTCCCGGTGAATCCCTGCCCGAGAAACTCGATAGTTCTCCCTGCCTTTCCGGAGTAGGGCAGCAGGCTGACGAATGGCCCCAGCCCCACGTCCAGGCTGAAAAACACGCCGCAACCAGTAGGAGGCGTCAAGATACACGAGCCACCCGTGCCGCCGACAGCGGCGGCTCCGTAAAGAAGGCCGTTCGTGTGCTGGACCAGCGCTCCTTGTGGCGAAGCCCCGGACGTGTTATCGAAGTTGTAGAGGACGCTGAAACTTCCCGCCAAGGTCAGGCTGTAGATGGTGCCGTAGCCTAAGGTCCCACCGCTGCCTGCCGTCCCATAAAAGTTGCTGTCAGTGGCTTGAACCAACCCGCCGCCGGGCACAGAACCATCGCTAGTGCCGTTGAATGTGTGCAACGTCGTAAGCGCTCCGTCGGGAGTGATTTTGAAGATGGTGCCAGAGCCTCTACCATCCGCGCCGCCGCCCGTGGTTGTCGTCCCGTAGAAGTTGCCGTCCGACGCCTGGATCAGACCGCCGGAAGGTCCAGCCCCATCGGCGCCATTCGTGAAGCTGTGGAGCACGGTCACCTTGCCCCCAGGCGCCATCTTGAACACGACTCCGTACCTGCTCGATCCTCCGTTGAACGTCATACCGTAGAAGCTGCCGTCGGTTCCCTGAACCAGCGGGCCAATCGGATTTTCGCCGTCTGAATACTCAAACTGATGAAGCGTCGTAAACTCGCCGGAGGGAGTGAGTTTGTAGACTGTCCCGCAACCCTCGGTGCCAACACACTTGGGGCCTTGATGGCCTCCCAACGTGGTTGTCCCATAGAAGTTAGCGTCCGTGGCTTGGATCGGGGGCACCTCGGGCCCTCCCCCATCGCTGCCCCCGGTGAACGTATAGAGTAGGGTAGGAGTTCCAACACTGGCGGGAATCTTGAATATGGTCCCGGCGCTAGCTGGGTTTGCCGCTTCCGTGGTGCCATAGAGGTCGCCATCGGTGGCCAAAGTCACGCCGCTGTAGGGAAAAATTCCGTCCGTACCGGGAAAGTCATATAGCACGTTAAGCGCCCCGGCAGTCGAGATATTGAATACCGTGCCCCAACCCGTTCCTCCGATCGCGGTCGTGCTGTTCAAGCGGCCGTAGCGGCCCTGCACGATGACGCCGGACTGAGGATTCATCGGGTCGCTGCTGTTGGTTCCGAAATTGTAAAGAACGGTGTAGGTCTGAGCGGTTGCCAGCGTGGTGGCCGCCGCAGCGAACAGCATGACTGTCGTGAGCATGAGTGCCGTGCCGGTGCTAGGTGATTTGAATTTCACGTTGTCCTCCTGCCACATGGCGTGGCTCGTCAAAGGTTGGTTTGGGTTGCTTCTTGAGTTTGGATCTTGTCGGGCCGACGGACAAGGAGCGCGGGGTCTTTGAGGCAGAAAGTTACACTTCTTCGGCGTGCTGGTCAACTAATTTGTTCTGGCAACGAGGGCTTGAATACGGAGATAGAAATCTTGAATTTGCGCTGATGCATGAGTCCGTCTAAAACCACAACCCCCACAACCAATCCACGCTAGCGTGAGTGATCGTCGAGGCGGGGACGCGGCGGCGCTTGCGCCACGCGCGCCCGTAGAAGATTCCAGCGATCGTTGCCAGCAGCACGTAGCGCCAATTGAAATGGGCGGAGCGCTTATTGAAGTGCGAGAGCCCGAAAAGTACCGATGCGAACACAAGGGCCATGCGGCGGCCCATGCGCCACTCCAGCAGGTTCTGCACCCAGGCGCGAAAGAAAAGTTCCTCCGGCACAGCGGTGAAGAAAAATATCCCGACCCAGCGCAGGAGCGCGCTGCCGATTCCCGGCACGTTTCGATGCGGATGGATGAAGCCCAGCGCCAGTCCCAGCGCGATGACGGGAGGCGTGAAGAAGACGAGCTCGCGCAGGCCAGTTTTCCAGTCGCTCCATTTCAAATGAAAGTCGAATCCCGTGCCGCTCAGTTGCCGGATCGCCAGAAATCCATACAGGCCGGCATCCACCAGAAACAATTCGTTCAAAGCGCGCAGCCCCGGCGGCCAGGCGCGGTCAAACCAGCGCAAATCCACGGCGAGCCCAAGGACGAGCAGAATCAGCGCGTCGCGCCAGTTGCCGCGCTGTTCGGCGTCGGCGGCCGCGGCGCGGAGAAGCAGCCAGGCAATCAAAACGGGCAGCACGGCATAGAGCGCGAACCACGCCCAGCGGAACATGTGTTCGGAGATCGAAACCAATAAGTACGGAGCGACCAGCAACGCCGGGACGCCAACGCGCACAGCTACAGGCCATCGCGCCATCGCGCGCGTCACTCGCTCCGCGGCACAGCCGAACACAACCGCTGGAGCCAACTCCAACCCAAGCGCCGCAATCGCGACCGGCGTCACATTTTGCATGGTTCATCTTAAACTTGAACTTGCGAGTGTTCCGAATTCATCGAGCACAAGGGCCGGAATCGGAGGACGGGAGGCGTCATTCTCACTGAAAGGATTTGGTGGCGGCGCGTGGACTCGAACCACGGACCTACGGATTATGAGACCGTCGCTCTAGCCACCTGAGCTACGCCGCCAGCAAGTTGGGGAAACGCAACGAGAGTGGTGTGAAGCCCGCGCTTCAAATATTCTCGCTGTCTTGAACACAACGGACCGGAGTGGCGCGTCACGTCCAATCCTTCATTCTAAGAGCCGCTGCAAAAGCGTGTCAAACCGCAGGATTGCGGTGCGATTCGCAGATGGGATACTTGCCAGTTACAGCGGGAAGCTGGAAACTGGTTCTTGCATGAAAACTATTGCCGTGATTCCGGCGCGGCTGTCCTCGACCCGTCTGCCGCGCAAAATGCTGCGCGAGATTGCGGGGAAGCCGCTGGTGGGCTGGGTGTACGAGGCTGTGCGCTCGTCGCCGCTGCTCGCGGACGTGATCGTCGCTACGGATTCCGAAGAGATTTTGGAAGTCTGCCGCCAGCACGGCTGGAGTGCGCGGATGACTTCAACCAATCACCGCAGCGGGACCGAACGGGTGCATGAAGTTTCCAACTCCGTCGCGGCGGATGTTTATGCGAACGTGCAAGGCGATGAACCGCTCGTGCGCCCGGAGCAGATTGCCACCCTGCTCGACGTAATGAAAGACCCGGCGGTGCAGGTGGGGACCGTGAAGACTCCGTGCCCCCCGGAAGATATCGACAATCCTAACGCAGTGAAAGTTGTGACCGCTCCCGGAGGCCGCGCTCTCTATTTTTCCCGGGCGACGATTCCCTTCGATCGCGACGGCACAGCTCCCCGCTATTTCAAACACCTCGGCCTGTACGCGTACAGAAAATCCGCTCTCGACCTCTTTGTGAGCCAGCCGGAATCGATCCTTGAAAAAAGTGAACGGCTGGAACAACTGCGTTTTCTGGAAAACGGCATCTCCATCTATGTGGGCGAAACGCCTTACGACTCGGTGGGCGTGGACACGGAGGAAGATCTGCGACGCGTGGCCGAAATTCTGCGAAAGCGTTGAGTTGTTTTCAACTTAGGGTGAAGGAGTTGCGGCTCACGCCTGCGGGCCTGCACTGTGCATGCGGCCCCACGCCTCTGCTGCCGCCACGCGTTTTGAAATCGCCGGATGGGAATGGAACAATACTTCAATCCACCGCGAAGGTGTGCGCTCGGCCAGGTTCTGCTGCGCCAGTTTGTTCATCGACGAAATGAAGGGATCCACGCTCGCGATCGATTCAAAAGCATAGCGGTCGGCCTGCCGCTCGTTGTAGCGCGAGTAGGCATTGAGAGCCGGCATCAGCAGCAGTGAAAGCGCAGTCGCGGTTAGAGCAAGTAAGGGCAGGTTGGCGAAATCGGAAAGCTCCTCGAACATGTGGCGATCGACCGCGTAATGCAGCACCCAGTTCGCCGCCCAGAAGCCCAGCAAGGTCGTTCCGGCTTGAACCAGAATGCTCTTCAGAATGTGACGATGGACATGATGCCCGAGTTCATGAGCGAGGACCGCCTCGATTTCCTCGGGAGCGTAATTGTCCAGCAGGGTATCTGCGAGAATGATGCGGCGAGTGCGGCCGAGTCCGGTGAGAGCCGCATTGGCTTTCTTACTTTTTTCCGAAAGCTTCCAGCGATAAATTCCGCGCACCCGCGTGCCCGCGTGCTCGCTCAGTTGTACCAGACGGCGCCGCAGGTCTTCGTTGTCCAGCGGTTCGAACTTGTAAAAGATCGGGAATAGCACCACCGGCGCCAACTGGGCCAACAATATGAAGAGGCCCATGAACAGCGCCCATGTGATGAGCCACCAATGCTGCGGGAACTGGCGAATCATGAAATACAGCAACTCTACGACGATGCCCGCCAGCACCAGTCCCACCAGAAAGCCCTTGGCTTCATCCCAAAGCCACGAGCGAACTTTTTGTGTGGAGAGTTGGAACCTCCGCTCCAGACGGAATCCGTAGTAGTCGAGGCCCAGGCCGAGCAGTTTACTGATCAGGAGCAGGAAGAACAAATAGATAAAGATAGCTAACGTGTAGTTCTGGAATCCCCGGCGGTAAGCGAGATCGCGCAACCAGCCGGTCCAGCCGGTGACCAGCAGAACAACCAGGAAAGCCGAGCCGATGACAAAATCGGCAATCCCGAGCCAGCGGTGGATCCGATTGTAGCGACGCGCTTCAGGTGCGTCTGCGGTCGAGGTTGTGCTTCCGGCGAGAGTCATGCTCAGTTAGCAGTATCGCATTACCGCCGCGTCAAATGTGGAGTTTCGGACAGAGGAATGACACCGCGAACCACTGGTCTTAGTTCTTCTTAACAAAACTCTCGGCGGCTGTCAGGATTTCGTCGACCAATTCCGGGGACGGGGCCTCCGCGTATGCGCGCAGCAGGGGTTCCGTTCCCGAAGCGCGGAACAAGATCCAGGCCTCCGCTCCGTTTCCGTTGGTGGGCGCATCGAGGAAAAACTTGATGCCATCAAGATTTTCTTTCTTCACTACGCGATAGCGTCCCAGGCTCTGTGTGGTTTCGGATCGAGCCCGCTGAATCGCATTCTGCTTGATCTCTTCGGGAATGTGCAGATCGCGCCGGCCGTAATAGTGCGGACCGAATTCGCGTTGCAGGTCGGCAACCAGCTGGCCCAGCGGTTTGCCTTCCTCCGCCATGACGTTGGCCAGCAGCAGGCAATTCAAGACTCCATCTCGTTCCGGCAGGAAGCGCGAGTAACCGATGCCGCCAGATTCCTCGCCGCCGATGAGAATGTCGTGCTCCATCATCAGATCCGCGATGTACTTGAATCCGATCTGGGTTTCGTAGAGTTTGCGGCCGTACTTGGCGGCAATGCGATCGAGCATGCGCGTCGTATTGAAGGCGCGGACCACGTCACCGGCCCATTTCTTACGCACCAGCAGCCAGCGCAGCAGGACGCAGAATATCTTGTGCGAGTCCACGAAGCTGCCATCTTCTGCGACCGCGCCGATGCGGTCGGCATCGCCGTCGGTAGCCAGTCCGGCGTCGCACTTCTCGCGGATCACCGTTTGCTGGAGCAGGGATATGTGCGGTTCGATGGGCTCGGGATTGATGTCAGGAAATAACGGGTTCAGTTCCTGGCGGATCGCGGTGAACTGAATGCCACGCTCGCGGAAGATTCCGGCAAGAACGCCCCGGCCGGAACCGTACATGGAATCGATGGCGAACTTGAACCTGGTCCTCCCGATCAGATCCATGTCGGCAAAGCGGCAAACTGCGGCGATGTAGGGTGTCTTAATGTCAACCTCTTCGATGGCCGCCTTCGTGCCTTGCGGCATCGCACCCGCGCGCATCTCTTCTTCAATTCTTTTCATGATGGCGGGCGTCGCAGACCCGCCGAAACTTCCTTTGAACTTCACTCCGTTCCAGTTCCACGGATTGTGACTCGAAGTGACCATGACTCCGCCCGCTGCGCCTTCGTTCTTTACCGCGTAGGACACGGCGGGGGTGGGCGTGTAATCGTTGGCCAGCTTCGCTGGGACGCCCGCGGCGGCGATCACTTCGGCGGCTACCTGCGCAGCACGTTGAGAAGCAAAACGTGTGTCATAGCCGATAAAAACCCCGCCCTGGGCGTTTTCATACTTCAACACGTAGGAAGCAATCGCGCCCGCGACCCTGCGCACGTTGTCGAAGGTAAAATCGTCGGCGATGATGCCGCGCCAACCGTCGGTTCCGAATTTTATTTCTTGAGCCATTGAAGTTCAGTGTCCAGTGAGCAGTGGTCGGTGGTCAGTGATGCCCGGTGTAGCTGACCACCAAGCACTCACCTCGGGGGCCACCTTTTCATACGAGCTTGTGCAACTTCTTTTCATCCAAGTACTTCACCACCTTACCTACGTCCTGCGCGTGCTGCCGGGTCGTGATCAGCAGTGCGTCCGCGGTTTCCACTACCACAAGATCATTCACACCCACAGCCGCGACAAATTTTCCCGGAGCATGCACATAGTTGCCGCAGGCGTTCAGAGTAAATACTCCCGCGCTGGTTACGACGTTACCGTCTAGCGGATGGTCTTTCGCAACGTGATGCTCGTGCAGAGCGGTCCAGGAGCCCAGGTCGTTCCAGCCGAAATCCGCAGGAAGACAAAAGACGTTGCTGGCCTGCTCGCCCTTCGCCGAACGCGGCTCCAGCACGGCGTAATCGACGCTGATGTTTTCGCATTTGGGATACAGCTTGCGCAAGGTCGGCATAAAGTTGCGGGTGCCGAATGCGGCGGCGATTCGTTCCAGCAGGGAAGCGGTCTGGGGGAGATGCTCGCGCAGGGCATTGGTCAGCGTGCGAGCGCTCCACAAAAACATCCCGCTATTCCAGAAATAATTTCCCGCAGCCACAAATGCAGCTGCCTTCTCCACGTCAGGCTTCTCAGTGAAGCGGCGCACGCGAAGCGCGTTACCGCCGAAGGCGCTGCCCGCCTCAATGTAGCCGTAGCCGGTTTCCGCGCGGTTGGGGCGAATGCCCAGGACCACGATGTTCTCGCCCGCAGCGGCGATCTCAGCACCGCGCTCGATGGTCGCGCGATAGCTCTTTTCATCGGCGATTACGTGGTCGGAAGGAAACATTCCAATCACCACATCGGGATGTTCGCGCAAGAGAAGAAACGCGGCGAGTCCGATCGCGGGTGCGGTGTTCCGCCCTAACGGCTCCGCAAGCACCTGCGGCTTCGGCAACTTCGGAAGCTGTTTCAAGATCGCGGGACGAAGATCGTGGTTGGTAATGATCCAGAATTGCTTCGGCGGGGCCAGCGGCAGCAACCGCGCCACGGTCTGCTGGATCATGGATTGCTTGCCGTCGAGTGCCAGCAACTGCTTGGCACGTTTCTTCCGGCTCAAGGGCCAGAAACGCGTGCCGCGGCCGCCGGCGAGGATTACAGGATGGAAGTTTGAGTGTTTGGCCACGTTTGTCGAATTACACTTGCTAAATTCGCGTTTCCGGTTGGGGCAGCGCCGCACCTGGCACATGCGCCTTCAGAAATTCCAGTGTCCACTGCGGGCGGACTGTGAACCGTTCCACCGACGCCGGAATTACCACCGCATCGCCCTTCGCCATAGTCACCGGTTCCGCTCCCGCCGCTTCCACTACGCCGCATCCCTCCACCGCTACCAGGATCTGCGCCGAACTCTTGCCCGACTCGTCGCGCGTGCTCAGTTCCTGCGCATCTTTCATCTCAAACATATCGACAACAAAGTAAGGAGCGGCTACCAGCACAGCCTGCCGATTGTTGCTGCCGCGAATTTCCTGGGGAGCCGGCCTCAGCACTTTGCCGGACGCAACCTTCAACTTCACCGCGGCCAAACCTTCTTTCAGGTGCAGATCGCGCGGCCGTCCATAATCATACAAGCGGTAGGTTGTGTCCGATTGTTGCTGAGTCTCGACGATTACCGAACCTGGTCCCAGCGTGTGCACGGTGCCGCCAGAAACGTAAATCATATCGCCGGTGTAAACGTTGAGCCAGTTCAGCACCCCTTCGGCGCGTTTCTCGTTGATGGCTTCTCCGAATTGCGCCACGGTTACGCCCGGTTTCAATCCCAAAGCGATTTGCGCTCCTGGCTTCGCGTGCACCACATACCAGCACTCAGTCTTGCCCCACGGCTGACCGACACGGCGCGCTTGCTCATCGTCGGGATGCACCTGCACGGAAAGTTTCTCATGCGGGAAAAGAAATTTGAGCAGCAAAGGAAAGCGTTGGGGATCGCGGGCAGCGTCGCCCACGAGTTCCCGCTGAAACTTCTCGCTGACTTGTGCCAGCGTCTGCCCAGCGCACGGCCCGTTGGCCACTTTGCAATCGTCGCCCGTGAGCCAGGCCTCGCCAATCTTCTCCTCGAAATGGTGATTGGGATAAATCGGCGACAGATCGTGCGTGCCCCACGGACGCGGATCGAACGCCGGAAGCATTAAGAATGGATACAGATCGCCCATGAAATGATCTCGACAAAAAAGGCCGTTCGCGAACGGACGGCCTCCGCCGAACCTAAACATCAACAGCGCCTTATGCGCGTGAATCCCGCGCCTACAGCCCTGCGAAGAACTTCCGCATGCGTTCCAGCCCGCGATCCAACTCTGCCTTCGAGGTCGCGTAGGAGACGCGGATGTGGTCGCTGGTGCCGAATCCTTCTCCCGGTACCGTGGCCACGTGCGCTTCCCGAAGCAACTTTCCCGCCACGTCTGACGCCGACTTCACACCGTCGCGTCCCAGAAAGGCGGAGATGTTCGGGTAGGCATAGAACGCGCCTTCCGGCAGCGTGCAGGCGATGCCGGGAATCGAGCGCAAGCCTTTCACCACATGGTCGCGAAGTTCGATATACTCGCGCCGCATTTTTTCGACGCACTCCTGCGGTCCCTTCAGCGCCGCCACGGCCGCTTTCTGCACGATCGAAGTCGGATTCGAAGTGGACTGGCTCTGCAACTTCGACATAGCACTCACCACCGCTGCCGGACCGAGCGCGTAGCCCAGGCGCCAGCCCGTCATCGCGTAAGTCTTCGAGAGCGAACCCAGCACCACGACGCGTTCTCGAAACTGGCGCAGCGATCCCACCGAAAAATTCCTGCCGGTGTAATTCAGATAGACGTAACACTCGTCGGAGAGCACCCAGATTCCGCGCTCGTGCGCCAGGCGGACCACTTCGGTAAGATCTTCCGCGCTCATCACCGCGCCGGAAGGATTCGAAGGCGAATTCAGAATGATCACCTTGGTGCGCGGCGTGATCAGCCGGGCGACCATTTCAGCCGTCACCCGGAAGCCTTGCGACTCGTCCGAGTGCAGCAACACGCACTCGCCGCCGGCATAGCGCACGATGTCTTTGAACGAAACCCAGTACGGCACCGGCAAAATCACTTCATCGCCGTGATCCACCAGCACCTGAACGGCGTTGAACAGCGCATGCTTGCCGCCGGTCGAGGCGATGGCCTCTTCGCGACGGTAATCGGAATCGAAGTCCACGGCATGACGGTGCACGATCGCGTCGCGCAACTCGGGCGTGCCCGGCACCGCCGTGTACTTCGTAAAGTTGCCCTGGATGGCGGCGATGGCCGCGTCCTTGATGTGCTGCGGCGTGGCGAAATGCGGCTCGCCCGCGCCGAAATCCACCACGTCAATGCCCTGCACGCGCAACTTGTCAGCCTCGGCCACCACCGCCATCGTGGCTGAGGGCTCAATGCGGTTGATTCGGTCGGTAAGTTTGAGCGCTTCTATGGTTGCCGTGGTCATGATTTCTTTTTCCTCTTCTTTTCTTTTCCACCAGGGACTGGCGTGACTTGGTGCATCTCATCATGAAACTTGTAAGCGAGTTCAAGTTTTTCGCGCAGCTTCTGCTCTACCACTTCCGGGACCAGTCCCTTCACCGGGCCTCCCGCCTGCGCCACTTCGCGCACCAAACGCGAGCTTACGTAGGAGTACTTGTCGGCCGGCATCATAAAGACGGTTTCCAGCGTGGGTTCGAGCTTCCGGTTCATCAACGCCATCTGCAATTCGTATTCGTAGTCGCTGATGGCCCGGATGCCGCGCAGGATGCAGGTCGCCTCCAGCGATTTCGCATACTCCACCATCAGCCCGTCGAAAGTGTCGATGCGCACGTTCTTCAGATGCCCGGTGAGCGCCCGCAGCATCTCCAGCCGTTCGGCCACGCTGAACATCGGAGTTTTCTCCGAGTTGCGCAGGATCGCGACCACCAATTCCTCAAAAATCTTGGCGCCCCGCTCGATCAAATCGAGGTGCCCGTTCGTGGTCGGATCAAACGAGCCGGGATAGATGGCAATGCCTTTGTGCATCGTCCTCACAGGAACAGGCGTGGCTGGGTAATAGAGGATTCTATTCGGGTAGGAGCAGGGATGGCAATTGCGGGTTCACTCTGGTAACTGCTCCAGGATAATGTCCGCCTGCTGCCCGATTCCTTGAGCTGGGTACAGCACACCAATCGCGGACGCATTCGTCCGCCCCGCGAGCAAAGCGAGCGCACATGACAGACCGGGAAGGGCACGAGTTCCACTCGTGCCGTAAACCAGCCGAAACAGATGCGGCTTTCAGCCGCTGAGGTGGCACGTCTCCCATTCGCGACGCGCCCTCAAATGGCAGGGTGCCCCATTTCTCGCGTTCTTTGCGAGAAGTGGGGCTTTTCGCCGACACGACCTCCCGACCCTCAGCACTTCGGCGGGGATTTCCAGTTGGCTGTGCGGCTTGCGAATCATGTTGATGGACAGGGGGCGGGCGCGGCGCATCACTTCGTAGACGCGGGTGCGTTGGCCGATGACTCTGATTAAGGCACGGTAATCCTTGGCTTCCTGTTCCAGCCGAAACTTGATGGCTTCGACCGGGTCAGGGAGGTCGATTGGATAGTGCTGGCGCTCGTAGGCTTCTGCCAGCGTCACCAGGACCTCTAGTTCGTCGCCTTCGGGTGTTCCCAAAGCGGCGCCCAGACTGCTTCGATGCGGCGCATGGTGGCGGCGTAGTCGGACTCGGTCTTGATCGGGCTAATCTCCATACTTCACCTTCTGTACTCAAGCTCTCACAAATGTTCCTTGAAGGGAAGTAAATGTCCCTCAGGGGCTGAAGCCCTCGGTCGTGCAAGAGCCACCCAAAATCAACATTTATCCCAAATCAGAATTTGCTGCCACAAGTTCCCGGTTTGGGAGGGAAAGCAGTCCTGGGTTGATATTTTGCTAGAGAGATCACATTCCCCCAGAGGCTCGGGCGGGTAAGGTTGGGTTGGAGGTCTTTTTGTGCCTTTTGGACGGGCTTTCTCTGGGCAGCCAACGCGGGCAGTCCTTGGGGTTCTGGACTGGCTGGCGGAGCACACCTTGCCGGCGCAGAAGATTGCTGCCCATCACCTCACCGGTCGGCGCGGCGAAGAGGCGGCTTACTTCCATCTCAGGAAGCTCGGCTACACCATGGTAGCGCGAAACTTCCGGTCGCCGCGCTGCCGGGGAGAAATTGATCTGATCGGTTGGGAGAAAGACATCCTTTGCTTTATCGAGGTTAAGACGCGAAGCACGCGCGATGTGAAGCCCGGAGAAGCCGCCGTGGACCGGCATAAGCGGCGGGAGGTAGCGGCTGTGGTCAGAGAATACCTGCGGCGCTTCCCACCTTCGTGCCAGTGGCGTTTCGATGTGGTCAGCGTATACTACAAGCATTCGAAAGCTCGCCAGCCGCAGATCGAAGTGTTTCGTAATTCCTCCCTGACGGTTTAGAATGAAAGTTTCGTCCATCCTATGTACAGAGGTTGAGTAAGTGCCTGACCTGAGAAAAGACCCTATTGTTGGCCGCTGGGTGATTATTTCCACGGACCGAGCGAAGCGTCCTACTGATTTTGCCCGGGAGAATGTGAAGTTGAAGGGCGGCTTCTGCCCTTTCTGCTATGGAAACGAGGGCAAGACGCCGCCGGAGATTCAGGCCTATCGTCCCGGATCGAATGGCGGCCCGGCATCGCAGCGGGATACCCCGGGTTGGACGGTGCGGGTGGTGCCCAACAAGTTTCCGGCATTGGGCATTGAAGGTACGCTCAATCGTCAGGCCGAGGGTATGTTCGACCGGATGAACGGCATCGGGGCGCACGAAGTGATTATCGAAACCCCGGACCACAATGCGAGCCTGGCAACACTGCCTCCAAAGCGGATTGAAGATGTGCTCTGGACCTTTCGCGACCGCATCCTCGATCTGAAGAAGGACCGGCGCTTCAAGTACATTCTGCTCTTCAAGAACCACGGCGAGGCCGCCGGAGCGTCGCTGGAACACGCCCACTCGCAACTGATCGCCCTGCCCATTCTTCCCATCAACGTGGTCCAGGAACTGGAAGGCGCCAAGCAGTATTACCTGTACAAAGAGCGCTGCGTCTTTTGCGATATTATTCGTCAAGAAGTTGAGAATGGGAGCCGGGTGGTGGCGGAGAATGAAGATTTCCTGACGATTGCGCCTTATGCGCCGCGATTTCCATTCGAGACATGGATTCTGCCGAAGCAGCATGAGTCGGCGTTCGAGAACTCGTCGTCGCACATGTTTGAGAACCTGGCCAAGGCACTGAAGACGCTGCTGATCAAAGCCGATCGAGTGCTGGATAATCCGCCCTACAATTTGGTGATTCACACTTCGCCGGCACAGGATCCGACCAACGATCACTATCACTGGCACCTGGAGTTTATGCCGAAGTTGACCAAGACTGCGGGATTTGAGTGGGGCACGGGTTTCTACATCAATCCCACGCCGCCGGAGGAAGCGGCCAAGTTCCTGCGCGAAGCCAGCGTGGAAGAGCCGGTTCCGGCGAGTATCGGGTAGAAAAGCGGTTAGGGTTCAGGCAAGAAATAAGGTTCGGGCAAGAAAAATAGGGCACAGCCAGAGCGCTGTGCCCTTTGCAGTTGGATGGAGAGAGATGCTGATGGCCGCGGTCGAAAAGGGCTCCGGACGAATGCGTCCGGGGCCACGTGCGGGTCCCGCTGAAACAACAGCCTGCCAAGATTAAGCTTGGTCGGGCCGCGATTTGTCACAAGGATGTAAAAAGATGGCAGCGAAGAGGAATCTGGGCGCGCGCGGTCGGAGGCGGTTGGCGAACGGCTTTTGGGTCGGGGTGCAGTTTGGCTCACGCGCTGGGCCGGTTGAGCGGGAGATCCCTTCGGCTTCGCTCAGGGCAGGCTCTTCGCTACGCCTGAAAAACGGCTCCGCTCAGGATGACAGTCATCGCGTGATAGTCAAACTGCGCCAATAACCGACTTTTGGCTGTCTTCTCTCGCTTAACCCTGGGTGCGGTCCTGGAATTCTTCATGCCACGCCATTTGGATGGCTTCGAGCTTGCCTTCGTTGGAAGCTGCGGGATCGCCCTTGAAATCCGGCAGTTCAGTCACGTAGCGGTGCAGGTCGGTGAAGCGGACGGTGAGCGGATCGAGCTCGGGATGGATTTCAGAGAGGAGGATGCCGATGTCTTCGGCGTCGTCCCAGGTTAAGGATTTAGGCATGGAGGAGTTCCTTAGTACAGGGCTTCGGGCTTCGGCTATCGGGCTTCGGCAATTCGGTTTAGGCCGAAGCCCGAAAGCTGAAGCCCGAAGCCCGGTCTTAGTGGTGTTCTTCCGAAATGTAATTACGGTTCCAGGCAGGGATCTCGACGACCACTTTACCCGGCTTGGTGATCTGCACCTGGCACCCGAGACGAGAGTTTAACTGTAAGTCGGCCGCCATGTCGAGGCGGTCGGCTTCGTCGTCATCCATCGGCGAAAGATTCTCGGCACCCTCTTTGATCCAGACGTGACACGTGGTGCAGGCGCAATTGCCGCCGCAGGCGTGGTCGAGTGTGATGTGATCGTTCAGCGCGACGTCGAGGATTGACTCTTCTTTGCCGTGGTCTTGATAAGGCAGCTTGCCGTGCTCGAACTGAACGGTCTTGCCTTCGGGCAGGAACGTGATCTGCACCGTGTTTTGCTGAAGCGGGTTTTCGCCGGGAGCTTCTTCGGTGGCCGTGCCAGTGGATTGTGATTTTTCTTCTGACATTTGTCTACCTCAATCTCTTTTCTTGTCGTCCTGGGCGCCGCCGAAGGATCTCTACGCTCGCCAACTACCTTCCCTGCGAGATCTTATGCGACTGCAGGGATCCTTCGACTCCGTAAGACTTCGCCTTCGGCGAACCTTACTCCGCTCAGGATGAGAATCACTTGGCATCGCAATTACTCGAACTCGGCTTTGGCCATGGGGTGCGGCGCTGTGGGGCCTTCGCCCATGTCGGCTTCGTCCATGGTTTTGCCTTTTAATACGGTGGAGACGGCGCTATCCATCATCAGTTCTGCCAGGCGCGTCGTGCCCTGATTAAGCGCGTCGATGGCTTTGCGAATCGCCTGGTAATCGTCTTCGGCTCTCACCGCGATCAAGGCTTTCTCCATCTTCGCAATTTTCTTCTTCTCGTCGGTGGTGAGGTGTCCCCAGGCCGGACTCTTCTTGCCCTTGTCGAGCGCGGCGAGGATGGTGGCGGCTTCGTTGCGCGCTTCGATGACCTGGCGTTGCCGAAAATCTTCTTCCGCGCTGTCGAAAGAATCTAGGATCATGCCCTCGACCTGCTCGTCGGTGAGGCCGTAGCTGGGCTGGACCTGAATCTCCGCCTCTTTGCCGCTGCGCTGCTCGCGTGCCGAGACGTGCAGGATGCCGTTGGCGTCGATAAGGAACTTGACCTCGATGCGCGCCATTCCTGCAGCCATTGGCGGGATGCCTTTGAGATCGAAACGAGCCAGGGAGCGGCAGTCTTTCGCGAGTTCGCGCTCGCCTTGCAGAACATGAATGGCAACGTTGGCCTGGCCGTCGACCTGCGTCGTATAGAACTGCGTGGACGAAGCGGGGA
>Ga0116121_1000556_pt1 | contig 18710 bp, 13 predicted proteins | sample June2015DPH_13_1_FD_89725 | JGI IMG/M metagenome (GOLD analysis project Ga0116121, IMG submission 89725) | Peatland microbial communities from SPRUCE experiment site at the Marcell Experimental Forest, Minnesota, USA - June2015DPH_13_10 | ecosystem: Environmental > Terrestrial > Soil > Wetlands...
AACGGCTGAAAACCCAAGCAGGGCAAGGGTTCCGGCGAGAACGGTAACCAGCAGTATGGTCTCCATGGTAAGTAGCTGAGTTGAATTTTAGAGGCTAGCGTGACAGATGGAAAGCGGAACTTTACCGGCGATCCCCGCGCCGCAACGCTTACCAAAATATTATGCTTCGAGCCCTGGTGGTTTCATTCGCGATGCTGGCGGTATTTTCGGGAATCGGCGCGGCGCAAGCAACTCCGCCGGCAGGCGAAGGACCGGACAACGTTCGTGGCGAAGTTCACAGCCAGCAGCCCACCCCCAATCAACCACCCGCCCCCAAATCGAGCTCGGCGGTTGGGTCCCACTCGGGTGAGGACTCCGCCGCCGAGAACGAGCTTTTGGATGCGATCAACAAGAGCCGCGAACTTGCAGGTTCGCCGGCGTTGCGGGTGGAAGAAAGTCTGCGCGAAGCGGCGCGAATGCACGCCCGACGGATGGTCGCGAGCGGACTGTTGGAACATCGGCTGGCAGGCGAACCCTCGCTGCTGGAAAGAATTGCGGCGGTCATTGCGGCGGACAGGGCGGCGCCGGACAGCGCTCTGAAGATCGACCGGGCGGGGGAAAACATCGCCAACGCTTCCTGCGCTCCGGGTGCGAACGACGTTCTGATGGGCTCCGCGCCGCACCGAAAGAACCGACTGGATCGCGGATTCAACGTGGCCGGCGTCGCTGCCATCTGGAGCAAGGGGCGTCTGTACGTGGTGGAGGACTTCGCGCACGAAGTCCCGTCGTATTCCGCGCAGCAGAGTGGACAGTTGGTCGGCCACGCCGTCGATCAAGTGCGGCAAGACGAAGGGTTGCCGGACCTGGTGCAACTGACGCCGCCGAATCTGGACCAGGCCGCCTGCTCGCTGGCCCGAGAGAGCCGTCCTAACGCGCGGCTGCTCGCGACTTCATACAGCAATCGAAGAATCGTTACATACACGCAGAGCCGTCCGGAAGTTCTGCCGCCGGGCGCATTGCGTCTGCTGCGCGATCCTGGCGTTCGCCAATTCGCAGTCGGGTCGTGCTATGCGCGCAATGCGGCGTATCCGACGGGGATGTATTGGGTAGCGATTCTGCTGTACTGATCTCGAGTATTACGATCCTCCACTTTCCGATAATTCCGAATAGCTCGCGGCACGCGGGCGGGGGGCCCGCGCCACACGAGCCTCCGCACAAGCACTGTGCTAACCTGCGAGCATCTGGCCTGCCCGTATGGAACCTGCTCGACGAATTCGCATCGGGACTGCTGGCTGGTCGTACAAGGATTGGGACGGGATTCTGTATCCGCCTGAAGTGACGCGCAAGAAGATTCATCCCGTCGAATTCCTGGCGCGATTCTTCGATGTCATCGAGATCAACTCTTCGTTTTATGGACACATACGTCCCGAACTGGGCCGTCTGTGGTCGCGGAAGGCTGCGGCGGTCAATCCGAATTTTCTCTTTACAGCGAAGCTGCACCGGTCGTTCACCCATTCTCCGCTGGCGGTGATGGAGCCGACTTCGGCGGCCAGCATTCGGCCTAACGATAAAGACGAAGGATTGGCCCGCGAAGGGCTGGATTCGCTGGCGGCAGAGGGCAAGTTGGGCGCGTTGCTGATCCAGTTTCCCGTGTCGTTCAAAAACACCGGGCTGAACCGCGAATACCTGGAGCAGTTGCTGCGGCAGTTCATCGAGTATCCGCGCGTGGTCGAGGTGCGGCATGAGAGCTGGAACCAGCCGGAAACCATCGCCGGATTCATGCGCCACAACGTCGGTTTCTGCAACATCGATCAGCCGTTGCTGGGACGTTCGCTGGCGCCGACCGAGCATGTCACCTCGGGCGTTGGGTACGTCCGCCTACACGGGCGCAACTATGAGCATTGGTTCGACGACGGGTCCGCGGGTGGGAATCGCGACGACCGTTATAACTACCTCTACAAGCCAGCGGAGTTAGAGAAATGGAAAGAGAAGGTCGAAGTTATCGCGCAGAAGGCCGAATCTACGTTTGTGATTGCTAACAATCACTTTCAAGCCAAGGCTGCGGTAAACGCGCTGGAGTTACGTCACTTGCTGGAGGGAAAGAAGGTGCGCGCGCCGCAGACGCTGGTGAAGCACTATCCCGAACTGAAAGAGCAGGTGGAGATTGAGGATGCCTGCGGGAACTATCCCTTGCTCGGGTGACGACCCGAAACTGCGACAACTACGCCAAACGGGTAGTTACTCCTCTCCTTTGATCAGACCCCACTTCGATCTCGCGTACTGTGGTCCCCGCAAACACGCTGCCATATTTTCCAGTTGAGTATTCTTGGGCGCTGATGCACTCCGTACGATCGAACGCTGCGACCGGTCCATGTGCCTCTGAATGCCGCCGAATCGAGCGCAACATCGCTGCGACAACCGGGCGGCGCAGGCGACCCGATCTTAAATTACTCGATATGAGCTATGTTGCTCAGACGCAAAATCCGACATCTGTCATTCTTCTCTGTTGAGTGTGCAGAGGGAGTCGCGAACGCTGATTCGTACTCACTTCGTTCAGGCTCTGCACTGGACAAATCCTGTGTTCGTATAAATTTCGTATAAATTGTGAGGAGTTTCTGGCGCGACCTCTGCGAGCACTCAGGAGAACAACCGCTGGAATTGATGTGACCGACTGCAAGTTACGATTCTACGCGGCGGCCTTACGGGTGAGTTATGGTATTAGACCCCGGGGAACGAAAACGCCAACTTCCGGCAAAAGCGCCAGTCGCGTGGAACCCAATCCGGCAGAACCTGGAAGAAAACGAAGACTGGTGCCGCGATCTGGTTGAGCACAGCCACGACCTGCTGTGCATTCACGACCTTGACGGGCGATTCCTGTCGGTCAATCCCGTTCCAGCGCGTCTGCTGGGCTACAGCGTCGAAGAAGTGCTGCGAACGCCGATGCGGGATTTTATCGATCCGCAATTCCACGACCAGTTTGAGGCTTACCTGCGCGAAGTCAAAAGTGCAGGCGTGGCTCGGGGAATGCTGGCGGTGCGGACGCGATCGGGAGAGCGGCGCATCTGGGAGTATCACAACACGCTGCGGACCGAAGGCATAGAGAAGCCGATGGTGCGCGGGATCGCGCACGACGTGACGGACAGGGTGCGGGCGGAGAAGGCGCTGCGCACCAGCGAGCAGCGGCTGCGTTTGGCGCAGGAAGTAGCACGGATGGGAACGTTCGAGCGCAACCTGCAGACCGGCGAGAGCAACTGGAGCCCGGAAATGGAGGCGCTGTACGGCTTAGCTCCAGGAAAATTTCCGCGAACCGTCGAGGCTTTCCTGGAACTGGTTCACGCTGAAGATCGGCCGTTGGTGGCGCGGCTACTCGAACAATCCCTGCAAGACAGCACCGTGGAGGGCGAATGGCGCGTGGTGTGGCCCGACGGCACGGTGCATTGGATCGCGGGGCGTTGGCGGATTTTCAAGGATGAGACCGGAAGCCCTGTAAGGGCGCTGGGCATGGATTTCGATATCACGACTCGCAAGCAGACGGAAGCGGCCTTGCGGGAGAGCGAAGAACGGTTCCGAGTGGCACTGAAACATTCTCCGATTACGGTGTTCTGCCAGGACCGGGAGTTGCGCTACACGTGGGTATACAACCCGACCCTTTCGCGCCCGGCCAGTGACATGCTGGGAAAGGATTTGTGCGAGTTCTGGGGACCGAAGGAAGGGGGCGCGATCGCGGAGGTCCGGCGACGGGTGCTCGAGAGCAGGGTGGGAGTGCGCCAAGAGGTACAGGTCACCGACGCCGGAAGGAAGCACTATTTCGACACCACGATCGAACCGGCTTTTGATTCCGCGGGGGCAGTGATCGGACTGACGGGCGCCAGCATGGACGTTACCGCGCTGCGCGAGACGAGCGAAGCCCTGCGGGAAGCCAAAAGGAAGCTCACCGAGGAAAAGCTCTACCTCGAGCAGGAAATCAACACCGAACTGGGGTACGGGGAGATCATCGGGCGCAGCCGGTCCTTGCAAGCTGTGATGGAAAATGTGGCAACCGTGGCTGGGACCGATGCCACCGTGCTGTTGCTGGGCGAAACGGGAACGGGGAAGGAGCTGGTGGCGCGGGCGATCCACCGGTTGAGCCAGCGCGCGGACAAGAGCTTCATCAAAATGAATTGTGCGGCGATTCCGTCGGGCCTGCTGGAAAGCGAGCTGTTTGGCAATGAGAAAGGCGCCTTCACCGGGGCGGTGAGCAGGAAGATTGGCCGGCTCGAACTGGCGGACAAGGGCACGCTCTTCCTGGATGAGATCGGAGAGATCTCGCTGGAGTTGCAGCCGAAACTGCTGCGGGTTTTGCAGGATTCGGAATTCGAGCGGCTGGGCGGAATTCAGACGTTGAAAGTGGATTTTCGTTTGATTGCGGCGACCAATCGCGAACTGGTGGATCAAGTGCGCGAGAAGGAGTTTCGCAGCGATTTGTACTACCGGCTGAACGTGTTTCCGATTCGAGTGCCGCCGCTGCGGGAGCGGCGGGAAGACATTCCGTTGCTGGTGCAACATTTTGTGCAGAAATTCGCGCGGCGGATGAACAAGCCGATCACGAGCATTCCCGAGAAGACCATGAATGCGCTGCAGGCTTGGGAGTGGCCGGGAAATATCCGCGAACTGGAAAATTTCATCGAGCGATCGGTGATTTTGACGCATGGCTCGGTGCTGGTAGTCCAGCTAGGCGAAATGAGGTCGATTGCCCACGACGAGGAATGCTCGGATGAAACCCTGCGGGGCGTGGAGCGCGAGCATATTCTGAGCGCCCTTCGTGAAAGCCGCGGTAAGATTGGCGGACTGAAAGGGGCAGCCGAGCGGTTGGGATTGAAACGGACGACGCTGCAATCGAAACTGAAACAACTTGGAATCGATCCGCGGCCGCCGGAGCAGTAGCCCTCGCTTGACCGAGAAACGCACCGCAGGGAGGGACGGGCGGGGACGCCCGTCGCTCCTCGGTTTCAGGTGTTTCAGGCCGCTTTTTTGATCGCGTGGTAGACCACCAGGACCACCACCGCGCCGATGACGGCCACGATCAGGCTATAGATGTTGAGGCCGGTAACGCCGTGGGCTCCGAAGAAGCTGAACAGCCATCCGCCGACCACGGCGCCGATGACGCCGAGGATCAGGTCGAGGAAGAAACCGTCCCCCGACTTGTTCACAATCTTGCTTCCAATGAAGCCCGCCACCACTCCCAATACGATCCACGCCAGAATTGACATAGTCTGCTCTCCTTGGAACATAGAAATTAAGCCTTCCCCACGAAGGCGAGCGCTGAATATAGCAGAAGAAGGGGTGTGGTGGGAATCCTGCGAGCGCAAGACATGGATGCCGAAGGCTGGGCAATCGGTTACAATCTTCGCTCAATGAACCGCGAACATTACAGACAATATAGCCACGAACTGGGACGCGACATGGAGTCGCTGGTGTTTGGGCACGCCGGGCGGCCGATCCTCGTTTTTCCGACATCCATGGGACGTTTTTTTGAGTATGAAGACGCGGGGATGATCCGCGCCTTGGCCGGAAAACTGGAGGCGGGAGAGATCCAGGTTTTCTGCGTGGACGGCGTGGATGGCGAGAGCTGGTACAACAAGGGCGTGCATCCGGGAGCGCGGATCTGGCGGCATGTGCAGTATGAGCGCTACGTGATCAACGAGTTTCTGCCGTACTTGAAGTGGAAGAACTGGGCTCCGCGGATCGCGGTGACGGGATGCAGTTTTGGCGGGTATCACGCGCTGAATTTTTCCATGCGACATCCGGATGTGGTTTCGGCTTGCGTGACCATGAGCGGGTCGTTCGATATCAAGAGCCAGCTCGATGGCTATTACGACGACAACGTTTATTTCAACAATCCGCCGGACTATTTGTCGAACATGAGCGACGATTGGTTTCTGAGCCGCTACCGCCAGATGAAGATCGTGCTGGGATCGTCGGATTGGGATATGTGCCTGGACGCGAACGTGAAGATGGCGGCGATTCTGCAGGGCAAAGGGATTCCGAATTGGCTGGATATTTACGGCGACAACAGCAAGCATGATTGGCCGCTGTGGCAGCGGATGGCCTGGAAGTATTTTTAAGGGCGCTGTTCGTCGTTCGCTGTTCGCTTTTCCGCAGCCGCAGCCGCAGCCGCAGAACGAGCGGGTGGCATCCGCAAGCGAACGACGAATAGCGAATAGCGTTTTTCACCACTAGGAGTCTCTTATGAGTATGAAGAAGATCGCAATTCTTTTTGGGATGGAGAATACCTTTCCTCCAGCCTTGGTCGAGAAAATCAACTCGAAGAAGGTCGCGGGCGTTACGGCCGAATTTGTGAAGATTGGCGGCATCCGCATGGATGAGCCGAAGAAGTACGACGTCATCATCGACCGCATTTCGCAGGACATTCCCTTCTACCGGGCATACCTGAAGAACGCGGCGCTGCAGGGGACGATTGTGATCAACAATCCGTTCTGGTGGACGGCGGACGACAAGTTTTTCAACTATGCCATGGCGCACAAGATGGGGGTGGCGATTCCCCCGACGGTGATTTTGCCGCATCACACGCATCCGCCGGATACTACCGATAAGTCAATGCGCAACTTGATCTATCCGCTGAATTGGGAAGAGGTGTTTGCCTATGTCGGCTTTCCGGCATTCCTGAAACCCTACGCGGGCGGTGGATGGAAGCACGTGTATAAAGTGGATTCTCCGGAGGAGTTTTTTGAAAACTACAACCGGACTGGCGATCTCTGCATGACGCTACAGCATGGCGTGGAGTTCGAGGACTATTACCGCTGCTACGTGGTGGGGCAGGAGAAAGTCCACATCATGAAGTACGATCCGAAGGCTCCGCACCATGAGCGCTATGTGAAGGGGAATCCGCAGCCGGGACCGAAGTTGAAGGAGCGGATCGAGAAAGATGCTCTGGCGCTGTGCCGCGCGCTGGGCTATGACCTGAACACGGTGGAGTTTGCGGTCGAGGGCGGCGTGCCCTATGCGATTGACTTTATGAATCCTGCTCCGGATGCGGAAGTCACGTCGGTGGGGCAGCAGAATTTTGAGTGGATCGTGGAGGCGGTGGCGGAAATGGCGATCCAGAAGGCTCTGGGCGGAGAAAACCCGGTGCAAGAATTGCGCTGGGCGGCGTTTTTGAATGGGCCGAAGGGGCTGGACGGTCCTGCACCGAAGGTACGGAAGAAAGCATAGATCGCGGGGCTCGGTCGTGGGTCCTCATGATGCAAACCACAAGACCCTGAACCACCAAGGCCACGAAGGTACACGAAGGAAACGCCTGAGACCAAAAGCCTTCGTGATACTTCGTGGCCTTGGTGGTTCAGGGTTTCGCAAATTGACCCACTGCCCGGGGCTCTGCCCGTCCCCGCACGGCCTGCTCATTGGTATACTAATGGGACTCCTGCCGGAGCTCTTCGCTCCTGGCAGCCTTGGGATGCCGCGATGAAGCCTACATTCACGCTAGGAATCGAAGAGGAGTACCAGACCGTCGACCCCGAAAGTCGGGACCTGCGGTCGCATATTCACGCCGAGATCATCGAGAAGGGCCGATTGATCCTGCAGGAGCGGGTCAAGACGGAGATGCACCAATCGGTGGTGGAAGTGGGCACGTCGGTTTGCGCCAATATCAAGGAAGCGCGCGAAGAGCTGAAGAGTCTGCGGTGGCACATGATCCGCCTGGCGCGGGAGAATGGGTTGCGGCTGGCGGCAGCGGCGACGCATCCGTTCGCCGATTGGCGGGTGCAGGAGCTTACGCCGGGCGAGCGCTATAAGAACATTGTGCAGGATATGCAACTGGTGGCGCGGGCCAACCTAATCTTCGGGCTGCACGTGCATGTGGGCATCGAGGATCGCGAAGTGCTGATCCAGATGATGAATCATGCCCGCTATTTCATTCCGCATCTACTGGCGCTGTCGACCAATTCGCCGTTCTGGCTGGGGATGGACACGGGGCTGCACTCCTACCGCTGCAAGGTGTTTGACAAGTTTCCGCGGACGAATCTGCCCGATTATTTCCCGAGTTGGGGCGAATACGAAAATTACGTCAAGCTGCTGGTGAAGACGAACTCGATCGATAACGCCAAGAAAATCTGGTGGGACATGCGTCCGCATCCGTTCTTCAACACGCTGGAGTTCCGCGTGTGCGATCTTCCGATGCGGGTTGACGAGACGATTGCGCTGGCGGCGCTGATCCAGGCCACTGTCGTGAAGCTTTACAAGCTGCATACCCAGAACCAAGGCTTCCGTCTGTACCGAAAATCGCTGCTAATGGAGAACAAGTGGCGGGCGGCGCGCTATGGCATCAACGGAAAGCTGATCGACTTCGGCAAGCAGGAGGAAGTTCCGGAGCGCGATTTGATTGAAGAATATCTCGCCTTCGTCGATGACGTACTCGATGAACTGGACTGCCGCGAGGAAGTGGAATATATCCGCGAGATTATGAAGATGGGAACCGGCGCGGACCGGCAACTGGAAGTGTACCGCAGGACCGGCGATATGAAAGCCGTGATGGACTACATCATAGAGGAGACTGAGGTGGGCGTGGACGAGGTGGACAGTTTGCCCACCGCACGGGCCGTCTAACGAGTTTGATGAATACTGACTTGCAACTAAACGCAAAATCCAACCGACAACTGAATCAGATGGCTTTTGATCCGGAGCTCACACAAGGCGCGCGGAATGCGGTGCGCGTGTGCCTGCGCGTGCTGCCTTCGGAAAAAGTGACCGTGATTACCGATGAAGTCAGCCTGGAGATCGCGGCCGCGCTGGTCCACGAACTGGAAGAAGTGGGCTGCCGGTATCAGACCTGGGTGCTGGAAGACATCGCGACGCGTCCTCTGACGGATTTGCCGCTCGCGATCGCCGCGGATCTGGAGACAAGCCAGGTCAGCATTTTTGCGGTGACGGCGCAGACCAACGAACTGAAGTCGCGCATGCAGATGACCGACATCGTGAACCGGAACAATATCCGGCACGCGCACATGGTCAACATCAAGAAGCGCATCATGCTGGAAGGCATGCGCGCGGACTTCCTGAAGGTCGACCGCTTGAGCGTGAAGGTGATGGAGAGGGTGAGCGCGGCCAGGCAAATCCGTGCAAAAACGCCTGCCGGGACGGATTTGGTGGCGGATTTGAATCCGAATTATCGCTGGGTGAAGACGAGCGGAATCATCAGCACGGCAAAATGGGGAAACCTGCCGGGCGGCGAAGTGTTCACGACGCCGGGCGAGGTGAACGGCACGTTTGTGATCGATGGCGTGGTCGGCGATTATCTGTGCGAGAAGTTCGGCGACCTGAAAGCGCATCCGCTGACCATCCAGGTGAAGGGCAATCGCCTGATCGCGGCGCATTCGGCGAACAAGGAATTGAAAGACGATTTCTGGGCCTACACGCATAAGGACGAGAACAGCGACCGCGTGGGCGAGTTTGCCATTGGGACGAACATCGAATTGAAAGATGTGATCGGCGAGATTCTGCAGGATGAGAAATACCCGGGCGTGCACATTGCCTTCGGCAATCCGTACGGCGCGCACACCGGGGCAGAGTGGTATTCGTCGACGCACATCGATGTGGTGGGGCGGAAGTTCGATATCTGGGTCGATGGCGAGCAGATCATGCGGGACGGGCATTTTTTGATTGAGGCGTAGGGCAGCTATTAGCTGTTAGCTCTTGGCTTTTCGCAAGTGCGTAAGCCTGGCGCTTCGTATCAGGGCATCGCTTTAGCGATGCCGCAACGATTCAGCGGTAACCGCCCCTTTAAGGGCTGCCATCAACCTTGAACGGGCGAGGGCGCCCGTCGCTCCACGAAACTTCGATGATCCCCTCTTACCGGCACGACTTCAATTCGCGATTCACTCCTGACAAATACGAGCGGTTGCAGCGCGAGATGACTTCGCGGTGCGGAATGGAAGTGCCGTTTGCTTTGTGCGAAACGCCTTGCTTCTTTCCTGACGGACTGGTCGCACTCATGGGGGAGGATGGGAAGGCACTGATCCGGCAGTTGGTCGAGAACCCGGAGTATCGGGCGCGCTCGGAGGCTTCGATTCCGGCTGAGTTTCGCGTACCGAATGAAGCGGCGCATCCCATGTTCATTCAAGTGGACTTCGGACTGGTGCGGGATGCGGCGGGCGAGTTGCAGCCGAAGTTGGTCGAGTTACAGGCCTTCCCTTCCCTTTACGCGTACCAGCCGGTCTTGGCGCAGACTTACATGGATGTGTTCGGGCTCGATCCGAAGCTTCGTTACTTTTTGAGCGGGCTCGACTCGGCTGGGTACAAGCGGCTCTTGCAGGATGCGATTGTCGCGGGGCACGATCCGGCGAATGTGGTGTTGATGGAAGTGCATCCGGAGGAACAGAAGACGCGGCCGGATTTTCTGCTGACCGAGAAGCTGCTGGGGATTCGCACCGTCTGCATCACCAAAATTCGTAAACAGGGCCGGCGCTTGTTTTATGAAGAGGCGGGCAAGCAGGTTCCGATTGAGCGGATATATAACCGCACCATCGTCGACGAACTGGAACGCAAAGGCATTGTTCCGCCGTTTGATTTTCGCGACGATCTGGACGTGGAGTGGGCGGGGCATCCGAACTGGTATTTCCGCATCAGCAAGTACTCGATTCCGTATTTGAAGCATCCGTCGGTGCCGCGGACGTGGTTTCTGGATCAGCTGAAGGAAGTGCCGGCGGATCTGGAGAATTTCGTGCTTAAGCCGCTGTATTCGTTTGCGGGATTGGGCGTGGTGATTGCTCCTTCGCGGGCCGATGTCGATGCGATTCCAGCGGCCAAGCGCGGCGAATACATTTTGCAGGAGCGTATGAATTTTACGCCGGTCGTCGAGACGCCGCACGGGGCGGCCAGGGTCGAGCTGCGCATCATGTATGTGTGGCTCGATAAATTGCTTCCCGTACTGACGATTGTGCGGATGGGCCGTGGGCTCATGATGGGCGTGGATCAGAACAAGGGCATGAAATGGGTGGGATCGTCGGCGGCGCTGGTCAGCAGCTAGCTCCAGCTCTCGCCTCCTTTGCAGAGAACGCGAAGGAGCGGGGCACCTTCTAGGCCCCGCCTTCGGCCCCAAAATTGTCACCTATCAGCGTGACCGACATCACCGTCCGTCCCGCTCCCGCGCCCTATCGTTGAGGGCATGGCTACTCTTACGTGCGCTAATTCTCGTGTTCTGAATTCCAGCCTGGCATCCCGCATCATGAGCGCCGACGAAGCGGCGGCGCTGATCGAGTTCGGCACTCGCATCGGCATGAGCGGGTTTACCGGCTCCGGTTATCCAAAAGCCGTCCCGATGTCTTTGGCGCGCCGCATTTCGGACGCACACCTGCGCGGCGACAAATGTCAGGTCAGCATCTTCACGGGCGCTTCCACCGGGCCCGAATTGGACGGCGCGCTGGCCCTGGCCGGTGGCATCCACCTGCGGCTCCCCTATCAGTCGGACCCCGAGACGCGCAAGCGGATCAACGCCGGTGAGATGGAATACATGGACATCCATCTCGGCCACGTCGCGCAATACGTGGAATACGGCTTCCTTGGAAAGATGGACTGGGCGCTGATCGAGGTCACGGCGATTCTTGAAGACGGGCGCGTGGTGCCAAGTTCGTCGGTGGGCAACAACCGGACTTGGATTGAGCAGGCCGAGAAGGTAATCCTCGAAGTGAACGCCGCGCAGCCGGAGGAATTGGAAGGCATGCACGACATTTATTACGGCATGCAACCGCCGCCGAACCGGCAGCCGATTCCGCTGGTGCATACGGCGCAAAGGATCGGCACTCCTTATCTTCACGTGCCATTGGAGAAGGTCGCAGCGGTGGTGCTGACCAATTCCCCCGATCGCAATAGCCCGTTCAAAGCGCCCGACGACGCTTCGCGCCGCATTGCCGGCCACATTTTGGACTTCCTCGCCGCTGAAGTGAAGTCGGGACGCGTTCCGCCGTCGCTGCTGCCGCTGCAATCGGGCGTGGGCAACATCGCCAATGCCGTGCTGCACGGCCTGAAGGAAGGGAAATTTGAAAATTTGACCTCGTTCACCGAGGTGATTCAAGACGGCATGATCGAGTTGTTGCGCTGCGGCAAGCTCACTTGCGCTTCGGCCACCGCCTTCTCTCTCAGTCCGGAAATGGGGGCACAGTTCAACTCGCAAATCAGAGAATTCCGCGATCGCATCGTGCTTCGTCCGCAGGAAATTTCGAACCATGCCGAATTGATCCGCCGGCTGGGCGTGATCGGGATGAATGGAATGATTGAAGCCGACATCTACGGCAACGTTAATTCGACCCATGTGATGGGATCGCGTATCCAGAACGGGATTGGCGGTTCGGGCGATTTTGCGCGCAATGGATACCTGGCGATCTTTATGGCGCCCTCCACGGCGCAGAAAGGCGCAATCAGTACGATCGTGCCCATGGTGTCGCACGTCGACCACACCGAACACGACGTCGATGTGGTGGTAACCGAGCAGGGGCTTGCCGATTTGAGGGGCCTGTCGCCGCGACAAAGAGCGAAGATCATCATTGAACAGTGCGCGCATCCCGACTATCGCTCTCTGCTGCGCGATTACCAGGACCGGGCCGAGCGCCTGTCGTTCGGCAAACACACTCCGCACCTGCTCCACGAGAGTCTGGGCTGGCATGAACGCTACGTGCGGACGGGACGCATGCGTCCGCGCGAGGAGTGATGGAACCCACTTAAGACGGACTGCCCGATTGACTCACAAACCCGCCAATCTCGGTTGACCCGACCGCGTTGACCCTCTACCATTACGCCTTCATGGGTAAGGGCCGTCTTTACTCGCCCAGCCCCATGAACCAAAGGCAAAGGCGGCGGATAGGCCTGCCCTGAGCGAAGTCGAAGGGAGTGTCCGCTCTACACGAAAACCATGGAAATCGTTGGCCAGACGGTGTCTCATTACCGCGTGCTGTCGAAGTTGGGCGTCGGTGGAATGGGAATTGTTTACGAAGCGGAAGACCTCCGTCTGGGGCGTCATGTCGCCCTGAAATTCATCCCCGAGCACCTGGCGAAGGACCCGCGCGCGCTGGAGCGATTCACGCGGGAGGCCCGGGCTGCTTCGCAACTGAACCACGCCAACATCTGCACCATCCACGACATTGAAGACAACAACGGGCAGCCCTTCATCGTCATGGAAAAGCTGGAGGGCGAGAGCCTGAAGCAGCGCATCCATGGCAAGGCGATGCCGCTGGAAGACGTTCTGGACGTCGCCGTGCAAATGGCCGACGCGCTCGCGGCCTCCCATGCCAAGGGAATTGTGCATCGCGACATCAAGCCGGCAAATATCTTTCTGACTCCGAATGGCCAGGTCAAAATTTTGGACTTCGGGCTGGCGAAGCTGGCCAAGGGCGCGAGCGTAGGCACTTCGACGGACTCGTCGCTGGAGGATTCGCTGACCCAGGTCGGAGTGATTCCGGGCACAGCCGTTTATATGTCGCCGGAGCAGGCGCGCTCGGAAGACCTGGACGTGCGCAGCGACATTTTTTCCTTCGGCGTGGTGCTGTTCGAAATGGCTACGGGCAAAAAGCCGTTCACCGGGGCCAACGTTGTGACCACGCTCCATGCGGTGATCAATTCGAAGCCGCCTTCGCCGCGGTCGATCAACCCGGCGGTACCGGTGGAACTGGAAAAAATCATCGGCAAGGCGATGGAGAAGGATCGCAACCTGCGGTACAAGGACGCGACCGAGATGAAGGCCGACCTGGCACGGCTGAAAAAAGGGACGGACCCGACCTTGCGGAGCGGGCTTCTTCATGCGACCGGCTTTCACACGAAGACAAAAACGTTTCAAAAGTCGAGTTCCAAGCTGACTTGGGTCGTCCTTGGCTTGGCGGCGGTGGTGCTCGCGGCAGTCGCGGCGGTTGGGGCGTGGGTTTTTGAACACCGGGCAACCCCGGCGCAGGCCGTGAACCGGACAATCGCGGTGTTGCCTCTGCAAAATATCAATAACGATGCGGAAGGCGAGTTCCTGCGCTTTGCGCTGGCCGATGAGGTCGCAAATGCGCTGACCTATGCGCACGCGCTGGAAATCCGACCGTCCACATCGACGCAAAAGTACGGTGCCGGCGACCTGGATCCGGCAAAAGCCGGTAGCGAGTTAGGCGTGGGCACGGTGGTCGTAGGACACTTTCTGCGTCATGACAAAAAAGTAGAGGTGACGCTGGAAGCGGTGGATGTGAAAAATAACAAGGTGATCTGGACCGGTTCGCTGACCGCGCCGGCCGATAACCTGATCGTTTTGCGGAATCAGATGGCCAGGGAAGTCCGGCAGGAGCTTGTGCCGGCTCTCGGCATCGCACGCGAGGCAGTCGAAAACAGCAGCGCTCCCGCGAACCGAGAAGCCTATGACGCGTATCTGCACACCCTGGCGATGGCGCACGATGGCGCGGCGAACAAGGAAGCAATCGCATCGCTGGAGAGTGTCACGGGCCTCGATCCGAGTTACGCTCCGGCATGGGAAGCGCTCGGACGGCGGTATTACTTCGATGCCCTGTATTCGGACGGAGGCGCGGCGGGAGCTGCGCGCTCGAGCGCGGCGTACAAACGTGCCCTGGCGTTGGAGCCGGGCAGAGCTAGTGCAGCCGGATTTCTGGCAGCGAACGAAGTCGAGTCCGGAAACCTCGACAAGGCTTACGAAGATGCGCGCGCGCTGGTGAAGAAGCGTCCCGAGAACGCGTTTGCGCATTATTCACTGGCGTATGTGGCGCGCTATGCCGGACGACTGGACGAGGCGCAGCGCGAATGCGACAAGGCTCTGGCAATCGATCCCAAGAACTACAACTGGCGGTCGTGCGCGTTTGCATTTTTTGAACAAGCGAAGCCGGAGCGGGCCATGGACTATTTGAACCTGGACGCGACCTCGGAGTGGTCGAACGCAACCCGAGTGTTTGTGCTGATGCGGCAAGGGAAAACGGCCGAGGCGCAGCAGGCGGCCACGCAGATGACCGACAACGCGATGTGGATGCGCGGATTCGTGCAGGCTTGCCTGAATAAGGCGCCGGCCACTGAAATCCACCAACTGGCGGAGTCGGCACGGAACCAGTTGGCGACGGAACAGGATCCCGAGTTTAAGTATTCGCAGGGCACGGTGATGGCGGCTTGCGGCGAAAAACAGCTTGCCTTCGCGTTTCTGCGCGAGGCCGTAGCCGGGAATTATTGCGCCCGTGAGGCGCTGGAAGCGGATCCGCTGCTGGCGGGCGCGCGCCAGGATGCCGAGTTCCGCCGCATTGTGCAACAGGCCGACGATTGCCAGAAGAAATTCGCCGCCGCACAGGGGATGAGCAAGTAGAGCATTGGGCAATATTTGCTCCTTTCTTTAGGTACACTCCATCAGATGATCATGTTTGTGAAAAAGCTCGGGTGGCAGTCGGTGCGGAAATATCTTGCGCCCGCGGCGTTGCTCGGCTTGCTGCTGGCCGCCACTCCAGCAGTCGCGCCGGCGCAGGCCAAACCAGACTCAAACGTCGACGCCCATGCGGATCATTACTACGCGCCTCTCCCGCAGGAAACCGGCGCCGCAGGGCTGAAGCTGATGCTGCGGCGCTTGCAGACGACTGGGCGTTTGATGCAGACCGTCGCGCATCCCGATGACGAAGACGGCGGCATGCTGACCCTCGAAGCGCGTGGCAAGGGCGTCTCGACGCTGCTGATGACGCTCAATCGCGGCGAAGGCGGACAGAACAAGCTAGGCAGCAATCTGTTCGACGCGCTGGGCGTGCTGCGCACATTGGAACTGCTGGCCGCCGATCGCTATTACGGCGTCGAGCAGCGCTTCTCGCGCGTGGCCGATTTTGGATATTCCAAGACGGCGGAAGAAACATTTCAGAAATGGCAAGGGCACGACATCCCCCTCGCCGACATGGTGCGGGTGATTCGAACGTTTCGTCCGGATGTGCTGGTGGCGCGCTTTTCCGGGACGGATCGCGACGGGCATGGGCATCATCAGGCGTCGGCGATATTGACGAGAGAGGCGTTCCGTGCGGCGGCCGATCCGAAGCGGTTTCCGGAACAAATTGCCGAAGGACTGCAACCCTGGCAGCCGAAGAAGTTGTATATCGGCAACGTGTGCGGCTTTGGGGCGACGACCTGTGACGCGGCGAACTACACGCTCAAGCTGAATACGGGAGTCGTTGATCCGGCGCTGGGAGCATCGTACATACAATTTGCCATGCAGGGATTGCGCCATCAGCAGTCGCAGGGAGCGGCGAACTGGACGGTCGATCCCGGCGACCGCTTCACTTATTACAAGCTCGTGGATTCGGCGGTGGACTCGCCAAAAGACAAAGATAAGGACGGGCACGAGCGGAGTTTCTTTGACGGCATCGATGAGACGCTGCCGGGGTTGGCTTCGCGGCTGGGTGAGGAAGAAAAGAAGGCGCCTTGGCTAAGAGGTGCGTTGACCGAGATCAAGGTAAAGATCGACGAAGCAGCAGTTGCCTCGGAGCGGAATCCGCTGGCGGCGGGAGATCCCCTCTCCGCGGCCAGTGGACTGATTGGCAAACTGATTCGGCAGATCACGGAGTCGGAACTCTCTGCTTCAGCAAGAGAGGGCATTCTCCCTTCCTTGAATGAAAAGTGGGGCGAGATGGGCAAGGCGATCAGCCTCGCAAGGGGCGTGACTCTGCACGTTGTGGTTGACGCGCCTGTCGGATCGAGTCCAGAGGACGCTTTCATGGCAGTGCCGGGGCGAACGCTTGAAGTTACTGCCAGACTGTCCGCCCCCGACGGCGCAGCCATCAATCCCAACATCACTTTGATGCTTCCGCAGGGATGGAATTCCAACGTTCTATCGCGGGACACCGACGGCAACGGCGGCGTAACACGGTTCAAAGTTTATGTTCCTCCGACCGCGGAGCTGACCAGGCCCTACTGGCACCGGAACGACCCGGAGACCGACGCTCTCAACACAATTGACGACGCGCGCTACCAGGGGCTTCCGTTTCCACCGCCCCCGGTGACGGCAGTCGGCATGATCGGTAAGCCCGGGACTGGCGCAGTGTCGGCCGTTTGCATGGTCCGATACAAAGATGCTTCGGGCGCGATTGCCGAGCGTCCGTTAGCCGTCGCGCCGGCTTTCTCGATCTTGCTCGACCCGGGCGAACAGGTAGTTCCCACCGAGGATGGTCCGCAGTCGATGGTGAAGGTGGATGTATCGAGCAATCTGGATTCGAAGACGCTCCAAACAACGCACTGGGCAGGCGATCCAGAGAAAGATGAAGGAGCGTTGCGAGTTGAAGTCCCAGAAACCTGGCGCGTGGATCCAGCGCAAAAGCAGCTTGAATTTCACCAGCGCGGCGAGCGCCAGAGCGCGGATTTCACGGTCCACCCCGGAAATCGAACGGAGGGACGAAAGCAGATTCGGGCCTCGTTGAAGAGCGGACACAGTAAATACGACGAAGGTTATTCGGTCGTGACGCGTGAAGATCTAGGCACGTTTTATTACTATCAGCCCGCCGTACAGCACGTCAGCGTCGTGGACGTGAAGGTTCCGAAAGATCTCAAGGTCGGCTACGTCATGGGCGCAGGCGATGAGATTCCGACCGTGCTCCAGCAGATCGGCATGAACGTGACGCTGATTCCGGCGGAGAAGCTGGCCTCGGAAGACTTAAGCCGCTATCAGACGATCGTGCTGGGAATTCGCGCATACGACACGCAAAAGGATGTGATCGCGAACAACAAACGCCTGCTCGATTTTGTGCAGGCGGGTGGACGGCTGGTGGTGCAGTACAACACGCTCGGGTACACTGCATCGGCCGGTGATTTCAATGCTGGCAAGTTCACGCCCTATCCGGCCACACTCAGCCGGGCGCGGGTTTCGGTGGAAGAAGCGCCGGTGAAAATTCTCGACCCGGCGAACCCGATCTTTCATTCTCCGAATGAAATCACTCAGAAAGATTTCGATGGCTGGGTGCAGGAGCGCGGGCTCTACTTCATGTCGCAGTGGGACTCGAACTTTACCCCGCTGCTTGAATCGCACGATCCCGGCGAAAGCGAGCAAAAGGGCGGACTGCTGGTGGCGCACTACGGTAAGGGGACTTATATCTACACAGGATATGCGTTCTTCCGACAACTGCCGGCGGGCGTGCCGGGGGCAGTGCGGTTGTTTGTGAACTTGGTGAGTGGTCGTTAGTCGTCGGTCGCTGCCTGGTCGTTGCAGTCTGGATCCGTTATGCACACACAGCAACAGCACTTCTTTGCGCGTCGATTGGGTCTCATTTTGTTAATAGCCAACGTGATCGGCGCCATCATTTACCTGGTTAGGACCTCGCTAAGCTGGGCAATACCGCAAGAGCACGGGCTGGTGCCGATTACGGGTGAACCATTCATTTGGTTTGCTGGCATTGTGCCGGTCGTTATCGTCTTCTTTCCATTGAACCTCATTTGGGGGGCACACATTCTCCTCAGCAGAAAGTGGCAAAACGGTTACTTTTGGCTGTCGAGCGCCGCGGTATGGTTTGTTGCCGTATGGATTGATTTCGCGCATCACTGAGGACGAATCCAAAGCCGTGTATCGCATGTACCCTCCGAACGACCAACGACGAACGACCTCAAACGAATCATGACCACGTCAACCATCCCCGACCCTGACAACAAGCTTATCCGCGGCCTCGGCCTCGGCTCCGCCACCGCGCTGAACATGATTGACATGATCGGCGTGGGGCCGTTCATTACGATCCCGCTGATCGTCACCGCGATGGGCGGCC
>Ga0116121_1000557_pt1 | contig 18690 bp, 24 predicted proteins | sample June2015DPH_13_1_FD_89725 | JGI IMG/M metagenome (GOLD analysis project Ga0116121, IMG submission 89725) | Peatland microbial communities from SPRUCE experiment site at the Marcell Experimental Forest, Minnesota, USA - June2015DPH_13_10 | ecosystem: Environmental > Terrestrial > Soil > Wetlands...
ACGGGCATGGGCCAGAGGGTTCCGTTGGCCAACCGCATGTTGTGGCAGACGCCTTCGTAGTCGGCGCGCGTCATGAAGCCTCGCAGAGGAGAAAACCCGCCGGCAAGCAGCAACTCGAGGTCACAAAGCTGGCGGCCGGTGAGGTCCCACGAGGGCCACTCCTTCGAATGGGCCTTCAGTTCGGCAATTCTCTCTGGTTGGGCGATGAGTTGAACAAGTTCTCCGCCGTGCGGCGGAATGAGATGGCTAGTCGAAGCAGTCAAGTGCTAGGCCTCCTGGATTCTTGCGTTTGTCTTGTCTATTGCCTTTGTTGTATTTGCCTGGATCGCTTCCCAGACTTTATCGGGGGGGGGCGGAACCGATTGCAGGTACTTAAGGGACAAACCCCGCGGCTTTATCCCACAGAGTATCACTTTCTCTGCGGGAGAAGAAATAGATTGATTCCAGCGAATAACCAACAGATGGAGCAATTTGCCGACCTTCTGCGCCAGCCGTTATCCACGTAAACCAATGAAAGGAATAGCTTTGTGGGGAGTATTTCGATTGCGAACCCTGGACTGGACCTCTGAATAGGAAAACAATTGCGACAATGGGTAGAGCAAATTCCACCAGTTTAAGACTCGAGCGAGCAACTTGAGTTTGCCCGTCTCCTCCGACACGTCCAGGTTATTGGCTCAGAGTGCGCCGGTCTTCCCACCAGCCGGTTAGTTTCCAATCTTGACCGCGAACGCAGAGAGCGGCGACATAGCCGGGGCCCCCCGGAACTTCCTGCAGAAGCCAGCGTCCTGCTTCTGAAGCATCGGGCCGGGTTGCCAGGAGTCCGTTCTTTTCTCCGACCTCCAGGGACACGTCAAATTGGCTCAGGGGAAGCGACAATCCGTCCCCGGTGGCTTTGATGTAGGCCTCTTTGCGTGTCCAGCAGCGGAAGAAGGCTTCGGGTTTTTCTTCCGGGGGCGCGGTGTCGAGTTGCTTCTGCTCGTCGGCGGAAAAGAAGCGGTGGGCAATGGCTTCCAGGTCGAAATCCTGGCGAACTTGTTCCACATCCACGCCGATGTCTCGGCGACGCGCAAAGGCATACAGTGCAATCCCACCGGAGTGAGAAACGTTGAATTTGATATCGCTGGCGGCGTGAGCCCCTGCCAGCGAGGGCTTGTCCTTCTTGGAATAGGAAAAATTCAAGTCAGTTGGGCGGGTGTCTGGGAAGAACGCTGCCAGAATTTTCCGCAAGAGGGCGCGTGACGCAACAAACCGTTGACGATCGGCCGGAAAATGAAATCTGGCAGCGCGTTTCCTTTCATTGGCAGAAAGTACCTCTTGCCAGCGGGATTCGGCTGCACGGATGGCCTCCAGATCGACTCGCCACAGTTGCACTTCGTCGTCAGGTAGCGCGAGACCTGTCTCGATCCGGAAGCGTGAGTCGGTGATGTTCATGTTCTGGCTCATTTGTCTCGGTCAGGCCGGGTTACAACATCCGCGGGATGGCCACTCATCCATAATATCGATGGATCGGAATTGCTGAAGCGAAACTAAACAAGTGGGAGGGCCTGGAGCTATCCGTCGCGGGCCACTCCATGTTCTCACGTCGTTAGACATGGTACGCCGAGGACTGTGGTTTCCTCGTGTACTCCTCCAGAGTCTGTGAGCACAATGCGCGCCCGCTCGGTGAGGAAGAGAAAATCGAGATATCCCAGCGGATCGAGGGGCGCGATTCCCGCGCCTCCACTTCCGGCACCCGCCATATATCGCAGAGAGCTTACCGCGCTGAGAATGCCGCAGTGTTTTTGGATGGCCCACATTGGACGGTTGATGGAGAATGATGACTCCATGCGGCCGGTAGACCGAACTGTTCTGGCCTACGCCGAGCCGGTCCAGAATGGGCGATTAAGCGGCCAGTTCGCGATGGCGCAGCAGGCTGTCGATCATCACATTGCCGACCAGGAAGATTCTACGTTGCTATGTCAATATCAAGATGCTGTGTGTCGCATGGTGGCACGCAGTGCAGAGTGTAATCAGATTTTCCTCCGAATCATCGCCCGATCGGCTGCGGAATTCTCTGTGGTGAACCTCGAGATTCGACATAGTGCCGCACGACTGACATCGCCAGCCGTCACGGCGTAGGACTTGCTGCCGTAACCTCCCGTACGACGCCGGGTCCAGCCGCAAGGGCGTCAGTTTTGGGCCAATCGAGGTCATGAGGCCTGCTCGCTCAGGCTTCCCAGGAAGGCTTGCTGTTGCTCCCCGGGCAAAAACTTGAAGAACCTCTTCATCGAAAACAGCAACATCTCCGGATCTCCGTGATCCAGATTGGCGCCCGCCAGGAAGTCCGCACAGATCATTTCCAGACAGTAACCGCGGGACCGATCGCTACCCAGCATCAGAGCCGCCGTTTCGATCGCCCGATCGATGACTGGCATCTGGCTCTTGTACAGCTTGAAATAGACGATCTCCCACGGCTCCGTTTCCTTTCCCGTTAATTCCTTCTCGACCTCCTGCTTGAATTCCTCCTTCGGCATTTGAGCCGCTTTGTGCAACCAGGTTGCACAATCGAAGTGCTGCTTGTCCCTTCTGGCCAGCTTGGCCAACTCCAGACCCTTCGTCCAGCCCACTTCCTTCAACTGCTTTCTAGCCTGTGGCGGCAGATGTTCGTGGATCGACATCAGGTAGTAGGCCTTCCGCCGGGACCCGGGGAATCGCCTCTCCAGAAACGCGTCGAAGGATTTCAGGGTCTCCAGCCGCCAATACTGTCCCGCCCGCACTTCGCATAAGTAGCGCCCCAGTTCAACGAACTTAGTGTCGCGCTCCGTTTCCTTGCGCTGCTCCCACGCCAAAATCTCGTCGATCTTACCTAGTACGAAGAGGGCACGGCGGCGATCGAATTTCGGTGTCATGGGCGGATTGTCAGTAACTAAGCTCGTCAAGCCAATCAAGGTTTTCAGCTCCTGGACGCCGCACCAAAGCCGTGTCAGCCATCGCTTGCTTTCCAAGACAAAGTCCAACATAGGGACAAGTGCTGCAGGGGTTCTGGGGAAAGCGGATACCGCTGTGCGGTAGGAAATCCGCCGCCTCAATTCGTCGGATGGTGTCCTCAACAAGATGCCCGAACTCCTCGCGCTGTGCATCGGTGATGATTGTGCGCAGATACTGAACTTCGACCAGTCGTTTGCGGACAAACACGACCTGAGCAACATCGGCAATGCCAGTCATCCACGAGTAACAGACAAGCTGCGGATCCAGAGACAATAACCCATCAGGCTCTTCAGGATATCGGCTCGAAGAGGTCTTCCACTCCAGAAGGCAGCGCGTGCCGTCGAGTTTGCCGATGGCATCGATGTAGGCGACGAAATCGTTTTGGCCCGCAACCGTCCTACTGAATTTGATCTGCAGATTCCTTCGAGGTTGCGAGATTTGGATACGATCGTCCTGGCAGAAGCGGGTCAATAACATGAGCCCCTGCCGAAGCATGCGATCCCACGAGTCGCTTTTCGAGAAGTGCAAGTCCTGGCTCTGGCAAGCAGACCACTCCGAGAACAGGGCTGCTCCGGGATCTTCCCGACGGAATAGGGCGCCCAGCGCTTGTTCGAAGGCACGACCGAACAGCATTGCCGCGCGCGTGTCCCTCTCCTTCCAGCCATCGAGGTAGCGATGCCGATAGCGCCGCGGGCAGGTGAGGTATTGGCTGATTTGGGTATAGCTGTAGGTCATATCAGGCCACCTGTGGATTGTCCAGATTTGCGGGTGAAAGTTCTTCCCAGCGACCAGCGGGTGCAAAGCCGTCGAGCCGAAGCAGGGAAGCGCCGTTGAAGACGATGTGGCTGATCTTGACTACGCCCTTCAAACCTACAAGCTGTCTTTCGTCAACCTCATCTCGACCGAGCATCTCAGCGTCATAGCCGAAGTCGCGAAGAAACCAGTTCAGCTTCCAGAGTGCCTTCGGGCTGCAATAGAGGCGGCTCGAAAGGATGTGGCCGGAAAATCGACTAGGCTCAAGAATGACCAGGGTGAGCGTGTAATAGGGCTTCTGTGCCTGCCGACGAAACTGGGTGCGTTGTACGCGAACGAAGAAAACCCCATCGGGAACCTGGTCGGCAGCACAGCGATCGGCGGCGTGGAGGCCGGTGATCTGGCGTTTCATGCGGCACCTTCCTTCTGGGCGGGATAGCTGTTGAGCTGGCAGAGCAGGGCATTGCGGTCCTTCTCGGCCCAATCCGCTAGGTGCGTGACGAAGTTTTCGACCTGCTCGCGGGTCGCATCGCGAAGGGTCTTTACACCACAGAAATCGGTCGCATAGGACTTGACCAGGTTGGGATCGAGTTGATGTTGGCGAATGATTTGGCAGAGGCGGTCGCGAACCTTCGGACCGCGGTGGCCGTTTCCGTTGGTCGGTTGTGGCGGGAGCTTCTTCGGCTCTCGGTTGGATTGCGGGAGTTCGGTGAAAGATCCGATTTCCTCCACTGAGCAGATCCCGATTCCGTAGGCCTTGCGCAGGGCCCGATTAACCGCACGAGTTTCTGCCACGCGCATTTCGGCGCCGTGGACAAGGAAAGAGACATTGGAAGGGTCGGCGTCGCCGTAGCCAACAAAACCCTTGCATCTTGGCGACCTAAAGACCGTGGCCTTAAAGACCCAGCGGCAACTAGCTGGCTCAGAAAGGGTGCTGGCTGCCTCGGAGTGAATTCCGACACATCTGCTGCGACGAGCCAGTCTAATCAGGCCTGTGTGAGTCACATACCAACCGTTTTCAAGGAGGATCAAGTCACCCGAGCTGATCGAGAATTCATGATGATCGGTCAAGGATCTCAACGCTCGCAAATGAAGAGTGCTCATTTGAGACGGCCACTTCTTCCTAGCAAATCTCAAGTTTTCCCCCAGCAGCAGTTCCTTAGTCTTCATCGCATTCCTCATCGATTGTCATCCCAAAAGGATGACAAATGGATGACATAAGGATGCCATAATGTAATTCTTTAGTCAATCTAAATTTTAGGAGCTGGGCATTTGAGTCGAGTGCTAAGATTTCGAAGATGAAAAAAGATGCGCGTTTGACCTTTCGCGTCCGATCCGACCTGAAGAAAGATGTCGAAGGAATCGCAAACCGCGAAGGTCACAGTGTTGCCCAAATTTGTGAGGCATTCTTGCTAGCGGGATCTGAGGCTTACAAGAAGCAAGGCAGCAGATTTGTAAATCGGGTGCTTGCTCGACTCATCACCAAGTCGTCAACCGATTGACTTTCCAGTCTGTCTAGCACCGTGCCAGGCGCTTGACCAACGTTTTCTCGCTGTCCGAGCATTCTAGATGGGGTGCACGTTGGATCAAATAGCCGGCGTTCTGCCATTCGCTATCACCGAGAGCTCCAAACAGCTAGCTAGACGATGTGAGCGCCGCGGGGTGAATGTCCGGCGGCATGGCGGCGTCACCAGAAGAATCCCTGGTCTGCTCATGCTTGTGACTTCAGTTCACGCGTGACGATTACGATTGGGTGCAGCAATGAACTAAGTACCGGTTGCATAAATCCCATTGTGCGTGCCAAAGTCTGGGTGCTGAAAGACCCTCATGGATGGCAGATTGTCGAAGGCAATCGATCGCCAGCACGCCGTCGCAGTTCGTGACCAATCAGCACGTTGGCCAGCTTCGTCTTCCCATACGACTTCACAGGCTTATAGCTCTGTACAGAGTTCAGGTCGGTCAGGGAACTGGTCCGGCCCGTGATGTGTGGGCTCTGCCAGTCGCCGGTGCCGATTGGAAACCGTTTCCGGTGGCTCAGACCTCGGCAGCGGAGACCAATGGAAGGCTCTTTCCCGACGTCAAGAAGGCTCCGGTTGTGTAACAGGAGTATCGCGTGAAGCTCACAACCGGCCTACGAACGCGACCAGTGAGATCGGTAAGGCAACGTTTTCTAACACCGCTGCCTTAAGCTGTTATGGATCACGTTCTTCGAGTGGCCGCCAACCCGGAAACAAACGTGACGCGATCCACAAACGGGCTTCTGGGAGCAATGACCAGGCTCCGGAGGCGTCGTCGGCAATCCGCAAATTACCCGATTGTTAGTGCGACCTGTTTCGTTTTTTCCGCCATGGGAATAGCCACATTCCCACAATTCCAAACCTCCTCAGCGCCGCTGGAACTGGCGGAAGCACCAGAGTTCCAGAGGTGTAAGACTCTCGTAACAACAATTTCATGGCGCTCCTAGTGCTTCCGCATGATATTAATTAATGAAGAAACAGACCTTTTCGGCGGTTGGTGTTCGAACCTTAGAGCTGACAGGCACCAACCAGCGCCGCGGACCAAAAGAGCTGGTACGCACCGACACCAGCACCGCGGACCGGAAAGAGCCGTGGGTAAGCACACCCCAGCGACGAACTGGACAAGCACCAACTCCAGGCGGCCAAGCACCCGCGCCGCACCACACAAAAGATTGTTTTTCGAGCAGCGAAGAGGACTTTCGGGTAGTGGGCTATGGGCCGCGACGCCGCGGCTCGATGAGGCTAGAGCTCCATGGGTCAAAACCAAGAACGCACCAGGAAATCCAGCAGTCAGCGCAAGAAGCCGATCCAGGGCAACCGCGCGACCGCGAAGAAAGCTCGCGCGAAAAAGTCCTCCGCAAAGGAGCCTCCCACCAATAAGGCTCCGTTGGCTGCTCATCTCGAGAAGTTCGCAAAGGCTGTGGCGGAGGATCATAGCCACGTCGAGGCGGCGATTTTAGCTGGCCGAGCTCCGGGGTCCGCGAGTTTTCTCTACCGTCAGCTGGGTGTTAAGGACCGAATTGCTGAGCTCCTGGCGATAATGAAGAAGAAGAACAACGAGGAGGCGGCAGCAAAGAGTGCAGTGAAGACGCACCGTGAGGCCGACATCGAGAATGGTGAGATTCGCAAGCTTCTCGCTGACATAGGTCGAAACCCGACGGAACCGAGTTCACAGAGAATTCGTGCCTTAACTGCGTTGCCGAAAATCCCGAAAGACAAGCCGCCCGAGGATCTCAGCGTGCAAGTCGCCGAGCGCGACGCGAAGGCAGAAGAAGCCACTCGCGACCCCTACGTGTGGGTGACGCAATACACCGAGACCTACAACCAGCATTGGGTTGAGGAAGGCCGTTCCTCGCCCTACGAACCCTTTCCTTCCCGTGAAGTGCGCCCGGATCTTGAAGCGATCTTCACTCTTCTCGACTCCGATGAGCGCATTCTGTGGTTCGAAAAAAGCCGCGACATGATGGAGTCGTGGTGTCACGTCGCCTATCTCACCTTGAACGCCATGAAAGTGCCCGAGCGTGGCGTGCTTTTCCAGTGTCAGAAGGAAGAGAAGGCGCTGCAGTTGGTGAAATACGCCAAATGCCTTTATTCGCGGCAGCCGCAATGGTTGCAGGATGCTTATCCGCTCGCCAAGCCGCTGCACTCGCAACCCGACCTCGGCCTTTACTTTGCGCGTGGGGGTTACGTCGTTGGCATCCCCGGCGGAGCCGATCAGATGCGCTCCTATCACCCATGGGGTGTGCTCAACGATGAATCCAGTTTTCAGTCGGAAGCGGGGGAGTGCTACAACGAGTACCTCTCCGCGGTAAAAGGGAAAATTCTCTTTAACTCAAGCGCTGGCCCTGGCTGGTACGCCGACGCCCGCCGCGACATTGTGGTCAACAACCGTGAATAAGAGAGCACTCGAAGTCTTGGAGGAAACCAAAAAGTTACCTGCGCAGACCCAGGCCGAAATCATGCGCGGGCTTACGACGCGCCGCACGCAGGGCGGCATTCCCGTCACGCGCCATCACTACTCCGCCGATCCGAGCCGCGACCCCGAGCGAAATCCAGGGTGGAAAGAAAACGAACGCAAGACGTACACGTCGCAGGCCGCTTGGGACCGCGAACAGGAAATTCGCGATGACGCGGGCGGAGGAGACCTAGTATTCGCCGATACCCTTGTCTCGCACTGGGACAAGATCGTCATTACCGATAAAAAGTGGCGTCCCGATCCCCGCTGGCGCCTCGAAGGCGGATTCGATTACGGCAAGGCCAATCCCACCGCGCTTGAGCGCTGCTACTTCGATCACGACGGCACCGGCTATTTTTGCGGCGAGTACTACCAGGCCGGGATGGAAATCTGGCAGCACGCGCCACGGCTCAAAAGGATGCAGGACGTTTTCCGGATGGAGGTTTGTCATGCCGATCCCAGCATCTTCAATCAAAGCGGCGCGGAAGGAACGAAGAATGAGCGCGCCCGATCGATCAACGAACTCTACGAAGATCAGGATTTAGGAATCTTCTCGTCCTTCTCGGGGGATCGCTCCGACATCAGCTTCGCCGAGCGCCTGCAGATGCACTGGGCCAACCTCGAAGAAGAAGGCCGCCAACCGACCATCAAGATTGTCTGCCGCGAATACTCCGAACGTCCCCAACCGGGATTACACAACTGGGACTGCCCCAACCTTCTGTGGGAATTGATGCGCATCCGGCGCGTGAAACTCACAGCGCAGCAACTACTTTCGCGCAACTTAAGCGAAGCCATCGTCGACAAAGACAATCACGCTCTCGACGTCTGCAAGTACATCGTGATGTCTCATCCCGAGCCGACGAGAAAGCTTTATCAGGAGAGGGTGCAGGAGCGGGTGAGCAAACTCCTCAAGGAAGAGGGCGGCGACATGACCCGCGCCATGCTGCAACTCTCAAAGATCCAGCAGGAAGAGCGCGAGAACGAAACCTGGCAGCAAGTCTTTTACGGCGGCAACATCCGGCATGCGCTCGCCGAGGAGCAGCGCCGGATGGAGACAAAATATGCTCGTGGTTTCTGATACCTCCGATAGGACTCACCTTAGTCAAAAGCCAAGCCTGGCAAGGTGTTTCGTCGAAGTATCAGATTCTACTATCAGGTCGTTTTCTTGGTTATTGATAGAAATTGATACCTGCGAAAGATAGCAGAGCCAAGTCGGGGCCGCAAATCTAGTTCCGACCTGAAGCATTCTTGGGATCAACCTGCAACGCCTTAACGTAGTAATCGGCCGCTTCCTTACAATTGATGGGTAGCTTTGTACAGGCTTCCGACCTGGATGAGCAGATCGCAGGCCTCTGAGCTGGGACGCATCGGAGGAAGGAAGAATCGCTCCGCGGCCCCTGGGACTTTCGATCCACTGCTGAAACTGGAAACCACGCTGGAATTACAGCAAACAGTGGCTAAACTGATCGTCGTGGGGGCTGTTTGCCCGGCACCGTGCCTGCCGCAAGCGAATTGGGGGTTGCCGACATCGTCTCCCGGCGTGCTACCGCTGGTTCGGTAATGCAATACTTCACCAGGCACCAGAGGGCGCGTACTCCATCCTTCCATTGGATTTTCTTGCCCTCTTCATACGTACGGCCCCAGTAGCTGATGCCGACTTCGTAGATGCGTAACTTCCGCTTGGCGATCTTCACGGTTATTTCAGGTTCGAACCCGAAACGCTTTTCTTCCAGAGGAATGGATTGGATGACCTCGCGCCGGAACACCTTGTAACAGGTCTCCATATCGCTGAGATTGATGTTGGTGAGCGCGTTGGAGAGCACAGTAAGAATCCAGTTGCCTACGGAATGCCAGAAGTAAAGCACGCGATGAGGACGGGCGGAAAGAAAACGCGAGCCATAGACGACATCGGCGCGCCCTTCGATCAGCGGCTCCAGCAGCACCGTGTATTCCGCCGGGTCGTACTCGAGATCGGCGTCCTGGATGATGACGAAGTCTCCCGTTGCTTCCTGAATGCCGCGGTGCAACGCCGCACCCTTTCCCATGTTCCTGGGCTGAAGCAGAACTCGAATCTGGGAATACTCCGCGTGCAATTGCTCAAGGATCTCACGCGAGCCGTCGGTCGATCCATCGTCCACGCAAATCAATTCGATCCCCAGCGGAACCGCGAGCACTCGATTCACCACTTGGCGCAGCGTGGCACGCTCGTTGTACACCGGCATGACGACGGAAAGCTTCATGATCGTTCTTAGCCCGGGCTTCGACCCGTAGTGTAGTGCAAATCCGAGCTCGCTGTCCTGATTTCTCATTCCCGGCGGGATGAAGTTTCACGCGAGCTTCGGACTCGAGGACCGGCGCCGCTCTGCGTATCTTCGCCATCATGTTCGTTTGATCATGTTCGTTTAATCAAGCGGCAGCGTACAACCGCGGTTGTAAACTCGCGGGTGACGCGATTGTGAAAAGGTCGTAGCTTCTTGATGGGTACAAGTTCAAGGCTGGCGAACTGGAGGGGGCTGTCCGCGATCAACCGCTCGAACTTCGCTATCGTCATTCGATTCAGGCCTCCGGCCACCTCGCTGAATCGGGTTGCTCCATCCGTCTTGAAAGTGGACCGCCAACGGATGAGGGCCTGCTCGCTGAACATTAGATGTGCCCATGGAAAAACAGAGAAAAGATGACCGCCCAGCGGGTGACGCCAGGTTGGCCCAAAGCTCACGAGCACCTCGCCGGCTGGCTTGCGGCTTGGAGAACCTCCTCCCGGATATCGATGCCGATCACCCGCTTGGCTCCTCGTCCAGCCATCTCTACGGCATCCGCTCCTTCGCCACAGCCGAAGTCGATGACAACTTTCCCGGCAATCCTGGGGAAGAATTCGTCCCCCATTAAAACCGCTAGCTTCGACTTGCCTACATAAGCGCGCCCGCTGCAGCAATCTGGGGCTCCGGGAGATATCCTCTTCAGAATTCGATATTGAAGGTTGGTGAACATTTCGGCGTTCTCGCTTCCTCCCGCGGTTCGAGCGTCTTTGCCGGCGGAAGTGACCCCTGTATCACCTGCATTCCCCTAACAACCAGTGTAACCTTGAGCCTCAGCAATGATTTGGCTTTGCACGTGCTTCAATCCAGCCTAACCAGGCCAGCCAACCACAAGATGTAAATTGTTCAGGGTATATCCGTAAGGCCCTGCACTTTTCACATAGGGTGTTTGCCCGAGTGCTCTTTGGTGACCAGTGTGCTACGGCGCAGAGGCCATTGCGCCCGGACCGACGGTGTCGGTTACATACGCAGCGGGCGCCTATGTCGGCCAATGGGCCTTGGTTCCTGTCTTGCTCGCGCTCTTTCTGAGCAATTTAGCTCACTTTGCGCATTTTTCGCAGTCTCAGTGCGGATTTCCTTCACGCGGCGAGGGTCGTCCGGATCGATAGGCGACTCTACGGTCTGGATCCTCGAGTCTCTCCGTCATCCTGAAAGCGCCTGTGGAAATGAGTGTTCCTTGATCACATCTTTCCCTGTCTCAAAATGGCATTGTAGGTGCTAGGAATATGGAAACACTCCAGTTGTACATAGGGGCGGAGCTATTCAGACCAGGGAGCACGGCAAGGTGATGATCGAGCAGTCCGTTCGGCTGGGACCGCGCGAAGAGCAAATCGTCGAATTGCTTTTGCAAGGTTGTGACAACGCCGAAATCGCCAGCGAGCTCAAAATGGCGCGCCGAACCGTGAAGGCTCATTTCAACCGGCTGTTCCTCCGTTTCGGAATCACCGACGGAATCAAACGAGTGAAACTCGCGACACTTTTATATCGGAGGCAATCATGTTCCCCCCCTACGAACGCTATGGCAGCCGCACTCCCAGCGAGCGTGAACAGCAGGTCATCGAGCTTGTCGCCCAGGGGTTGAAGAACCGCGACGTGGCGCACGCCATCGGTACCACTGAACACGTGGTGAAGAATTATCTTCGCGTCATCTACGACAAGCTTGGACTCTGGAACCGGGTCGAACTGGCTTTGTGGTACGAGTCGCGAAGACAGGGACCACAATTTCACGCCTAAGGGACCGCCGGATAATTTTCCGAGGCCAGTTTTCACTGGCAACCGAAGGCTTGCAGGTTGCGGAGTCTCTCCGCGGCGGCGGTGTCGCCTTTTCGAGCCGCTGCGTCCAGCAGCAGGCGCGCTTGGTCACAGCTCTTAGGCACGCCGTCTCCCCGAAGATACAAATCAGAGAGAAGCAAGGTGGCGGTCAAATTCTGTTTCGCCACCGCTTTCCACAACCAGCGGGCAGCTTCCTGCGTGTCGGGCGTCGTACCTGTACCGGCGTTCAAATATTTTTCCGCGGTCGCTAGTTCTTCAAAGCCGCCTTGTGCCGCGGCAAGAGTGGAGGAACTCGCAGTCACGGGGACGATCCGGGGAGTGGGGCGCCTGTCGACCGCAGCATCCCGTTGCGAATCTGCATCAGGCTGGCTCTGGCTGCGCACCGGCGGGGTAGGGGGAGCGCTCGTCGGGGCAACACTCTGGGCAGGAGTCGGCTGCGCCAACGTGGGGGATGCAGGCTGCTCGGCCGGCACCGCTCGCGGGATCTGAGCCGGAGCCGTGACCCCGCCCCAAAAGGCTGCGCTGCCGCGCCATGTCATGTACACCAGCAGGACGAGAAGGATCGCCAACACCGCGCCGATATAGACCCGGTAACTACGGGGAGCAGAAATAAACTCAGATTGAAATTGGGGCTCACCGAGGTCAGGAAAATTCTCCTGCGGCAGCGGCCAGCGTGCGCTGTGCGCTGTTTGGGGATGCCCGATATCAACGGAGTCAGAATCGGACGCAACCCCTGGCCCGCTGAGGCTGCCTTCGAACGCCCGGTCGAGTTCGCCCCAACTTGCTGCAGCCTGCGGTGCGGCTTCCGCGACTTGTGGTGGGTGCGCTGGCGAGACTCTCAGGGGCGACCCACACATCCCACAAAATCTTTGCTGCGCTGAATTGTTGTAGCCGCAAGAGCCGCAAGTTAACGGAGGCTCCTCAGCGGCCACCACAAATGAGTCCGGTGTCGGCGCCGCCTCAGCGTGATCTTCCTCAACTTCGTCTTCCACATTCTTGCGGACGTACTGCACGTTGCTGTGTTGAACCGGAACCGGCTCCGGGGGAGAACTGTTCTCCAGTTCGCGCAGCAACTCAGAAATCGCCTGTCCGCGCTTCTCCGGCGGATTGGTGAAATACACTTCTGCCCATCGTCCCATGTGCGCCGCCAGCAGCGGATTCAGGAGAGGATTCAGCTCCGGATCGGGCAAGGTTGTCGCGTCGGACTCGTCTGTGGGTTGAGCCACATCTTTCTCCGGAAGAAACGGCACTGCTTATGATTGCACTCCCGACACAGAAGGTTGTCAAATCCCGATGTGTGGAAATGTCGTTTGGGCATTGCGGCGGCGCGGGCGAGGGCCCCGGAGAGTCAGTCACATGCCTTTCGATAAGCCGGTTCGAACTGATCCAGCTGCGCATCGCGCTGGCTGGCGAACCTGCCTTTCGGTGTCTTGCCAAACAGATCGGAACCGGGGCAGTAGTAAAGGGCGGTGTGCAAATCGATCCACACCTGAGTGTCGGGATTGCCCTTGTATTCCGGAGCCTCGGGGGCCTCGGCCAGTCCCAGGCTGATCAGGAGCTTGTCGAAGGTGGAAAGATCTGCATCCGGAGCTGGCGGCTTGCGCCGGCTCGCACTCCCGGAAACCGCAGTTCCACGGCCCGTCGCACCCACCGAGTGGCTGGACAGCATTCCCCAGCGGATGACGACCGCCACCAGAACCACCGCGAACGCGAGATAGAAATCGCCGCGACGGGCGTGCCAGAAGCGTGCCAATGCCCCCGGTGAGCGAGTTCCGGCCAGCGTCTCCAGGAAGTCCCGGGCCTTCGCGGCGGAACTCCAGGTAACGTCTCCGGGCTGCGGCTTCAGGAGCGCGGTCGAGGAAGCTTCGAGATCGTTTCCGCCGGTCTGCGACCCGGGGGATAAGGATACCTGCGGCGCCTCATCTGCACTGGCTGCGACTAACTGCGCTGACGAAGGATCCTCCTCGCCCCACTTCTGCAGCGGGTGCGGTGGAGCAGGCTTATCTTCCTCTTCTTGTTCCGCCGCGTTCGGGACCATCACGGCCCTGCGAGCTGCAACCGAGCGCGCTGCTTCTGGAGATGGGGAGTTGCCGTTCTGAGCTGCAGCAGGGGAAGTTTCCTGGCTGGCCAACTGCATATGCCAAGCCGATGCCAGCTTGCTCTGCATACTGGATTGGTCGCTGTCGCCGACCCGCGGAGCGCCACATTTGCCGCAAAATTGTTCCTCTGCGACCAGGGCGCCTCCGCACTTCCAGCAGCCGGAGCTTTCCATCGGGCTGGCCGCGCTGACGCCAAGCTCCTTGCCGGCAATCTCAGAGGGTTGGCTTCCTGCCAAAGCTGCCAGATCCGGCTTGAGCTTCTCGATTGCGGCTAACATCGAGGATCGTTCCGCGGCCATGGACTTCTTCAACGCCGACTCGGTCTCTCGCCCAATCGCTTCCGTTACCAGCCCGGCCATCAGTTGGCAGGTATGGATGTCCTGTTCGGCGAAGCCGTGCACTTTGTCGAAATAGAGTTCCAGCGCGCCCACAATATCGCCATCGTGATAGATCGGCACGGTGACCAGCGATTGGATTTCTCGCTTCCGGCACAAGTCCGGATCGAACATAAACTCGGTGCGGATATCCTGGGTGCGCAGCACCTGCCCGGTACGCACGCTGGAAGCGCAAATCGCCGTTTCCAAAGGGACCTTGCTTCCCAAGGGCAAAGCCGAAGCCCCTGCTCCAGCGCGGTAACGGATAGTTTTTCCCTCCAGAATTCCAATTGCCGCGCCACTCGCATTCGTAATGCCCGCGACTCTGTCGGCGACCAACGCCATCGCCTTCTCCGATTCGAGGTGCCGAATCTGAATCTGGTGCTGCGTTTCGACGATCTCGGCCAACGTAAGCGTGTAGTCGCTGCTGGGACGTGGGTGTTCTTCCGGCGCCTTCGTGCTTGCTTGCAATGCGGCTTGAGTGGCCGCCTCCTGCTGCCGAAGTTCCCCGCTGTGCAACTCCAGGCTTTCCTCCATCTCCCGCATTTCGCGGTTGTGCTCCTGGATTACATAAGCGGCTTCCAGCAGCTTCTCAAAAGTCTGCTCGTCGAGAACTGGTTTGTTTTTCTGATCGGTCACAATCGCTCTTGCGGCCCTTGTAGCCAGCATGGGCGGGCGTAGCCCGCCGGAGAACAAGTCTATCTTAGAGCAATTCCCCCACCATAGAACTTGATTACTTGGTCTCCCCCTGCATGCTCAAGTTCTCTCGTGAGCTTCACCGGGAAGGCCCACTTGATCGAGGCATCCCGCATGATCGTCAAGGGCGCTTCACCGGCTGCCCCACATGTCTGGATGCAGCCCCGGATGCGCTGGAACGCGCCGCGCCCCCCGAAGGGAGGAAGCCTGGGCAAGAAATGCCGGCTCGGAGCGCCAGTGCCAAATTGCACAGTGTGGCGGGCCGCTAATATCCATTTTGGGAAAGCTGCGTCTGCCCGCCGCGCCACCCCCTCCTTGGAGTTCTCACCCCTTTCCTCGCGCTTAAGTCAACGGATTCCAGACACCTTCAAGAATATGAAAGGAGGGAGGTTATCTATAAGGCAGGGGTAGCTACCCGCGATGCCCGGCTGTCTGAACAGGCTTCCCTGAGTGCGGCGCAGCTGCAGTCTAGCCCGTCGGCTTCGCGCGCTCTCCGCCCAATTTGGGACGGATAACCACGGCAGCGATTTCCTGCGCTTCTTCTGTGCGGCTATGGTCCTTGTCCCTAAGTGTAAGTACGCGCTGGTCTTAAGTACGGCGCGGGAGGGCGTAGAAGGTTTGGCGAAAGATGTGCTTAGCCGATAGTGCGGATTGCAATCCGATGAAATGTGAGAAGACAAAGACAACAGGTAAGGAGAACTGCCGTGATGGACCTCGATGGAATGAAGGTTACACCCAGAGATCAGCAGGTGCTCGACCTGCTGGTTCAGGGCTGCAGCAACAAGGAGATCGCAGGCCAGTTGAGCATTAGCCCGCGTACCGTAAAGCAGCACCTGCGCACCCTCTTTCTGCGGGCTGGAATTCGGGATGGGCGCAAGCGGGTGCGGCTGGCGACAGCCGCATTCGACAGGGCGGAGGTGAAGTTATGATGCCGCGTGAACGCTTGACCCCGAAGGAAATTGAAGTGGCTACTCTGGTGTGGCAGGGTCTCACCAATCGCGAGATTGGCAAGCTCATGGGTACGACGGAGCAGGTCATCAAGAATCACTTGCGCAGCACTTTCGACAAACTGGGAGTCTGGAGCCGGCTCGAGTTAGCCATGTATGTGGCCGGCCATGGTGGCAAGAACTGGCTGGAAGAGGATGAACATCCGACGTTTGCGCTGCGTCGTGCCGCAGCCGGCTAGTCTTCAGAAGTGTGCGATTTTCGTTGGAAGATGAGTGGTCCCTGTTCATTCCGAGGGGTGGGACTCAATAACGTCCCTTCTCGGGGCTCTGCAAGTTCTCGCAGGCAACCCTTGGGTGACGGGCAACTGCTGCAAAAGGTTTGCACTTTGACCCTCTGATTCGCCCGAAAGATCGGCGTAACACAAAGAATATAAATGACTTGTGTATACATCGCAGTCGGCCTGCAAATTGCATTGGTAGTTCCGACCCAATCGAGCGGGCTCGCCAGCAACTTGAGCCAGCTCCGCAATCCCTGGGCGGGGCGGGAATGGACTACACAGAGACTTTTTGGATGGCTTGTGACTCCACCGAGCAACTACGGGCAGAATATGGCCCGTTTCACACTCGCGCCGAGGCCGAAGCCGAAGCCCGCAAGCTGGGATTCAGTTACCTGCTGCGTTACGAACACCTGCTCGACGAAAAAGAGGAGATCCAGGAGGTTCGCTGCATCTTCATCGAGTTGCCTGGCGCAGTTGTCGCGGAGCCTTCTTCTATCAGCCTCCACACCCGTTGCGCCACCTGCGGCGAGTCCGCGACCCACGGTAAAGCGTGGCAGGCGGAAGTTTGGGCCGACATCCACGAGTTTGAACATTCCCGCCATCGGGTGCGTCTTTTCGAACATTCGCGCGGCAAGGGCCTGAAGGAAATCGGGGGCTGGCGCGGCTAGCTTTCCGCCGCGACTGGGAAACCTCTTTACGCAGCGGTGGATAAGTCACTGGCTGCAGCCCGATCGACAAACCAGATTAGCTTGCCTTCAATCGGCCGCACCAGTTTGGAGGGATACTTCTCGCCCGGCGCCTTGCCTTCCAGTACTTCATGCAGCACCGCGGCCTTGTCCGCCCCACTCACCAGAAACGCAACGCAGCGGGCTGCGTTCAGCACCGGCAGTGTGAAGGTAATCCGGCTATTGCTCAGCTTCTCCACCCAGTTGGCCACCACGAGTCGGGATTTTTCCTGCAACGCTGCAGTCTCCGGAAACAATGACGCCGTGTGTCCGTCCGGTCCCATGCCCAGCAGGATCAAATCAAATCTGGGGAATTCGCCTGGCGCCAGGGCGAAAAACTTTCGCAGAGTATCTTCATAGGCTTGCGCTGCCGCGGCAGCGTCCGGGTTATCGGCGGGCACGGGAAAGATGTTGGCCGGGGGAATGGGAACCTTCGACAGGAGAGTCTCTTTGGCCATGCGGTAGTTACTGTCCGGATCGTTCAGAGGAACGTGGCGTTCATCGCCCCAGAAAAAGAACATCTGGTCCCAAGGCAAACTAGCGCTGGCGTTGGCTGCGATCAGGGTGTAAAGGTTCCTGGGAGTCGATCCACCGGAGAGCGCAATCGTGAAGCGCCCGCGCCGCGCGATTGCCTCGGCAGCCGCGCGCAAGACCTCCTCGGCAGCCGCCTGAAACAGATCCTGCGGCGTGGTCAATTTACGCAGCTCCAAAGTAGAATTCATGAAGCCACTACCCGCGCGCCGCTGGCGTTGGTGGCAGCGCAGCGCGCCGCGCCCAGCAACCCGGCTTTGTCATTGGTGATGACCTGAACCGGAATGCCTTCCAGCAGCGGACGCAATCTGCCTTTCTCAAGAAAAGCGCGCATAAATATTGGGCTCGTGAGTTTCGGAAGAACCTTAGGCGAAATGCCGCCGCCCAGAAAAATTCCGCCGGTGGCCATGGTCTTAAGAGCCAGATTGCCCGCTTCCGCGCCGTAAACCGAGATCCACAAATCAAGCGCCTGCTCGGCGATGGAGTTGCTTCCACTCAGAGCCGCACGGGAAATCGTGGCGGCTGCGTCTCCCTGATCAAGTTTCACCGCAAAGCCGGCAGGTTCTTCTCCACACCCCCTCCCGCGCAAAAACTCGTACACGTTAACCAGACCGGGACCGGACAGGATACGTTCATAACTGACGTGTCCGTAACGAGCGGACAGAAACCGCAACAGTTCAATCTGCAGTTCTCCCTGAGGTGCGAAATCCACGTGTCCGCCCTCGCACGCGAAAACCTGATGCTGGCTGCCATTCCAGAACAATCCGGCCTCTCCCAAGCCGGTTCCCGGCGCGATAACTGCCTGATTGCCCGCCGACGCTCCTGCCGGATTGAGCGCAATCAGATCGTGCGGGCTGAGCGCGCCAATACCCCATGCGTTCGCTTCGAGATCATTGATTAACAAAGTTGCGGGCAGTTGAATCTGTTTCGCCAGGCGCGATTGTTCGATGATCCAGGGAAGATTGGAGGTTTCTACGCGCCCATTATGCACTGGCCCCGCAATTCCAAAGCAGGCAATCTCGGGACGCGTCGTCGCGTCTTCGAGAAACTTGCAGACGATCTCGCCCAATTCGCCATATTCGCGGCTGGGAAAGACGCGTTCGGAAATCAGATGAAGATGGCCATTCTGGGGCTGAAAATAGGCTAATCGAGCGTTGGTTCCACCAATATCGCCGGCCAGAATCATTTCTCGAAGTTCCTCCAGCGCCGGCCATCGCGCTCCAATAGTTCGTCGGCCTCTTTCGGTCCCCACGTGCCCGA
>Ga0116121_1000566_pt1 | contig 18483 bp, 17 predicted proteins | sample June2015DPH_13_1_FD_89725 | JGI IMG/M metagenome (GOLD analysis project Ga0116121, IMG submission 89725) | Peatland microbial communities from SPRUCE experiment site at the Marcell Experimental Forest, Minnesota, USA - June2015DPH_13_10 | ecosystem: Environmental > Terrestrial > Soil > Wetlands...
CGACTCCCCCGGTCCAGATACACGCCAGCGACGCTACATGTTTCAATCCACGCGCCCACGTGGGGCGCGACTTTGAGCCTTTGTTTGCTCCGCAGTCAGATCTTTGTTTCAATCCACGCGCCCACGTGGGGCGCGACTGGCTAAGGCCATTTAAAACGGTGACATCGATGTTGTTTCAATCCACGCGCCCACGTGGGGCGCGACAGTACCATATTCAACTTATCTAAAGATAAGACCTTATAACCCCATGCGCGCGAACCCCGGTGAATCGATCCGATCAATTATTGACAATAAACACATCGCTTCCGGTATCTTCTTAATTGTCATAATGTTACACGAGGTGCGCATCTCCCGGTTAAATGATGAGCGCCGCAGGTCCGCGCGCGGCAAAATATCAAAAAATCATCGATCCGTCAGGGTCATACGATTTTTTCGCCCCGACATGCTCAATCCGGTTTTTCCAGTTAGCGCCAAGAAAGTAGTAGCGCAGGCTGTCGGTCCCCGGCTCAATGATACTTTCCAGCTTGTCTTTTAAGGTTGCCCATTGCGCCGGGTCAACGAGGCATTCAAAAACCGAGTATTGCACCCGTTGGCCATAATTTTTGCACGACTTGGCGACATTTCGCAAACGTCGCGCCCCGCCTTCAGAATCGGTTTTAACATCATACGTGACAAGCACCATCATAACATTATCCTTCCCATTCGTTATTTCCAGAAAAACGGCGGATAGGCTTCCAGATCACCACGCAGATGGCGAGCCAGCAATTGCGCCTGCACAAAAGGAATCAGGCCGACCTTCATCTTGTCACCTATAAAGGGATGGGTGATTTCTTCCTGTTTGCGTTCCTGCCAGCTTACAAGAATGGTTTTACGTGTTTCGGAGGTCATCAGTACTCCCCCTGTTTCGGTGCGCTCAAAGCCTTTGCCCTGTGCCTGCTGGCGATTGATGAGCGATAAAACAAGCCGGTCGGCCAGCGCGGGCCTGAGCTCTTCCATGAGGTCGAGAGCAAGGCTTGGCCTGCCCGGTCGGTCGCGATGCAGAAACCCGACCGCAGGATCGAGCCCTACCGATTCAAGCGCGGATACCATGTCATGCACCAGCAAGGTATAAACAAACGAAAGCAGCGAATTAACATTGTCGAGCGGGGGGCGGCGCGAGCGTTCACGGAAAAAGAAATCATCCTTATTGCAGCGTATAAGATGATCGAACACCGCGAAATAATTTGCCGAAGCCTCACCCTCCTTGCCGCGCAAAGTATCGAGGTCCTTTATTTCCGGCAGGCTCCGAACGGTGCGCGACAACGACTTCGCAGCCGATGTCAGTATTGCTCTCCCCGCTGCGTCGTCGCGTTCCCGCGCCGCGCGCATAAGAACGTTGCGGCAGTTGACGATTTTTCCGATTAAGGCCATTTTCGCTATGGCGCAGCTCGCTTCCGGATTGTCGGCGCGGCGATACTGTTCACGCCGCAGCAATACATTGCCTGAAACTGGACCATTGACTCGCGCAATAAAGCGGCCTTGATCGCTCAGGTATGCGACGCCGATACCATTTTCAGCGCACAGCCCAAGCGCCGGAGGACTTACCGATACTTGCCCGAAACAGACCATTCCCGCAAGTTGCAATACGGGAAAACGCGCTTTTATTTCGTGGTCTACCCGGATAACAAGGGTTTCACCATCACGGGCTACATACGAACCCTGGGTCGTTATATAGAGGGTATTGAGGAGATGCTTCATGCCGAAGTGACCTCATCAAAAGAATTAAAAGCTTCTTCCAGATATTTCTGTATTCTTCGACACCCCCCCGCAGACGGCATGCAGATATCGAAGAGCGAACAATGCCCGCATCTTTTATCATGATGCGCCGGAGGCGTGATATTCTTTTGAATCAACTGATGAAGTCGTGCGGCCATTGTCCCGGTAATATTCCGCAACTCCTCATCAAATACTATTTCCTGTCTTTTATGCTGCGAGCCGTAGTACAGCGCCCCCGCCGGTATCTTCGCAAACATCATTTCCTCAAGACACAGCGCCTGAGCGCACAATTGTATCTCATCGCACCGGTCTGTTTTAGGTTTTCCCCGCTTGTATTCAACCGGGAACACTACCCATGCGCCCCGTACGCCGGGCAGTGTCATTCCCTCCTCGGATCGGTGAAACTCCACCATATCGGCAATGCCGGAAATACCGAGTTCAAGCGAGCGGATACGCAGACCACGCACGGTCCGAATATCGCCGCGCGTTTCGGCCTCCTGCCCATGCACGCGGTCGTGCATGAGACGGCCTTCGGCGGTCAGCCGATTCTCCGCCCACGCCTGCTCGATATGAATCAGCGCGCACTGCCTCTCGCAGAATGCAAGGTGCTGCAACGCGGAAATGGGGAGGAGATCGGATTCTGAAAACATTATTTCAGAATCCGTCTATCTCATTTGGTGTTAACCCTTCCAAATTCTTCAAAGCGTAAGTACCATTGGATTCTACTGCTAACGACCTATGCACTTTAGCTGATGAATATTTTCCAGAGCCTTTCTGCTCCCACCAAAGGACCTTTAAAACTTCCATACTACCTTCGGGTCGTGCAGAAGAAGCATCATTCTCGAACAGTTTCGGGAGAATATGTTTGATCTCATTGGCATCATCATCGCTGAATTTTGTTTTTTGTGCGAGTTGAGGGTTCATACTACCATAGAATACATATATGCCATTATCAACGCGATGTTTCCATCCCATTGTATCGGGACCGCGCTTACCGTTTTTTGTATCTTCACTATTGACGCTTTTTGTTATCTGTGTGCTGGTCAGGCTAACCGTATCAATGCTAAATGCATGTTGTATTGAAACCGGCCCACGGATAGGTACAGATTTTCCGCTTGCATCATCACCATCTGCTACTTCCTCTTTACTTTTTTTGCCGCTAAAAGCAAAAAGCTGGCCAAAGGCGCGGACATCAATCCACTCAGCACAAGCTTTGTTAATGATATCCTTACCGCCGAGATCTTTACCGAGTATTTTTTCAGCACGGTCTTTCAAACTGGTAGCATCGTCAAGTTTTCGGTCATCCGACTGTACAAATATTTTTTTCCCAGCCTCCATAAGCCGATCTCTGATTTTTCGCTTTATACAAACATCCGAAATTTCCCCACGTCCTTCATAATCAGTACGTGGCCGGTTACCATTTAGTGGATCACCATTGGGATTGGCATTTTTAACCCGAAGAATTACAGCAAAATCGATTTTGTTTTGAAGTGTTGACATGATAAATCCTCCTTGGATTATAGGTTTTTTTATTCGGTGATTTTTTCTACGGCTGATTCCTCTTCAGTTTCTGGTTTTTCGTTTTGTAATTTCAAAGCTTCACGCTGGCAATGATAACCAAGAAGAAATTCACCTGAAAGATGAGTGTCATTCTCATAATCTCCCGGTAAGAAAAGAGTATGAATTTTATCAAGTAAATCTTTTTTCTGATACAAGTAGCCGGGACGTTTTGATTGCAGCCTGGTTTTGTAAGATGTCAAAGCCAACTCAATTGTTTTCCATGTAGAGAAAGGCCGATCTGCAAAACGCTGCATTAACTTTGAAGCCGTTGTATCCCTTTTTTCTCCACCTACATTTATTGCCAACTTTTCAATATCCTCTGCAACCGCCAGCAACCGACCATACAGGTAATCTCGACTGGTTCGATCTGATTCAAGGGCCATAAAATAACTCCTTTTTTCTTTAGGGTTTCTAAGATAATATCCTTTGTATAATGAACAAGCTATTCCAAGAACTTTTTCCCACTCCCAATGTTCGAGGCCAATGCGATTACACGCACGATGAATGGTTGAATCAACTAAATCGCGAGGGATTGGCTGGCCATCGATAATACAGGGTAAAAGTCGTTCAATGGTTGCTTTTTTAAGTGCTTTTTTAAGTTTGTCATCAATACGAGTACCATATGTTGCTTGAGCGATGTCCTTGGGCGCGGGGGCACATACTGGCCAAATTATTTTTTGTTTTTTCCTTTCCTCTGTATTATCTTCAATACTTATTCTTTGTTTCCATACAAGATCAGAATGCCATTTTTCTATTCGCCCAAGAAATTCCGAGCCTGTTAATTCTCTATAAAAAGTTATTGACAAGCGTCCTGGTGAGGCCGAATCGAGGCCGAGCACAACGATGTTGTTCGTTGAGCCAAGTTTTGCGGAATATCCTGCGATGTATCTTTTAAGGCGTTGTGCGAAACCTTGACCAGAATCACCTTGATAGTCTTCGGAATCAACGTTATCAGCGGCAAACAGATCGTAGGAATTACTTAAAGGATCTGGTATTTCTTTTCCGGAAACTGCCCATGAAACTATAACTTGATCGCCGTTTTTAAAAGCTTGTTTTCGACCGATCAGCCATCGGAGAGCACTGTGTGCTTTTTGTGTAGTCTCATAGCTTAATCCACATGCTTGTTTACCATATTTGTCGGTGAACCTACCACGGAAAGTAAACCCGGAAAGATCATTCGATGAAATAAGTTTTGCCCCATCACCATCATTTCTAATTTTTCGTGGGTGCATTTCCGCAATCGACTTTTTCTCGCCGGTTGCAAAACAAATATCTGCATTCCCAATGAGTGAGTCAGCATAATAACTTTTCCAACTATTCCACACAGTATTATCTTTCGACAAATCCGATAGTGGATCACCCGGAATTTCAACGTGCCAGCGTATCAAGCTTTCAATTTGCCCACCGCTATTTTTAGTCGCCTCAAATATTGCTGGTACGACATCTTTTGTTCCTTCCCATTTTTCCTGTAGCTTTCCATTTGAGTCGGCAAAAAAAACCTTCGCTTTAAGCAAATCATCTATTAAACAACCTTTTTCGATATAAGACAATACTGCCCTAACTTTAGGATGTGAATAATCAGATTTGCACCAATTCTGTAGCTGTTTTTTGTAAAATTCATAACAAGTTGTTTCAGTATTTTCAATTTTACACTTGATTGATTTCTTTCCACCACGATCTTTGTAGTCGGGCGCGAGATATTGCAAACGGTCGGTAAGAGCATGCGGTCTTGGCCCACTTGCCCTACTCTCTGATTCTTGAGTGGCAGGAATGATAGTTCTTGCTTCGGTTTCTGGAATGATTGTTGCCCGTTTAAAAATGCCTGATCTATCAAGGAAAACGTTAACATGTGCTCTTTTTACAGTAATATGTCCAATTGGAAGTAATGGGATTGCATTATCTTCCATTACTCCTATATAGGAAGAATTATTGTCATAAGTATTACTCAATATTTGAATCCAACTCATATCAACGCCTCCCCCTTTTTACATCCAAGAAGATTTTTATCCAATTCAAATTCTTTTGCCACCATTTCACGTATAAATTTCCGAATCTTGCATTCTTCTGGCCGCAAGAATTCAATCACGCCGTTTTTCATAGTTGGTGTCCAAAATCTGCTCCAGAACTCGTTCTTGCCAATTTCATCAGGATAATCAAAACCATGAAACATTAGACTGTAAGTAAGTTCTCCAGCATTATCATATACACCTTCTCCTGATCCAAAAACGCACGGCTCCACGTATCCTTGACAATCGCGGGTTCCAAGGAAAATATCCTGCCTGCCGCCGCGCGCAAGCATTCGTTTGGCAATATTGAAGTGTTTCCCGTCATTTCGATCTTTTTCCAATTCAGGACGTCGCTCATTCCATTCAAAATGAGCCAACACTTGATATTTTACGTCCGCAAGAAACGTATAAATTGAAAGATCATTACCACCGCTCATTCTTAGCGGTTTTATCCCTTTCGTCTGCGTTCGTATTTGTTTCATTACTCGGACCTTATCGATATACCAGATTATAGTTGGTTTCCAGTAGATTGATTTAACCACGCCTTTTAAAGCTTCATACGTTGGAATATGATAAGAACACTTTTCGCCGCCGATTTTCGTAAGCGGGTCGGTGAAAAGTGCATAGCGCCCGTATACCTTGAATTCAATACTATTTTTTGGCGTCATATAACCTCACATTATTAAAGGTTCTTGAGATTTTATTGGTTCGTCGCCTAAGCCGAAATTGTCATCATAATAACGTTCATCAAGATAATAAATACCACTATTAGGCTGTGCTTCGTGCAGAGCCCCTACACCCCACAATTTATCAAATCGCCACGGAAATATATTCACAGAATAGCGTTGGGCCCGTTTAAGGAGTTTATACTGTTTTGTGGGTTCATAAGCAGCACTGATTTTACTGATTATTGCTTTCCCCATTTTTCGGTATGGCACCATAACTCCACAGGTAGGTGCCTCGATAGCTTTGAATATTTTACCTGCTGTTGAAAATGATTGGTTAAGGTTCCTATCTTGCAATAAAGTGTGGGGATAAGTTCGGGTATATTCACAAATAGTTTTCTCATTTTCCGACAATAAGGACAAAAGCGTGTCATCGCGATCTATGCCATAGGCGCTATTGGCATGAAAGGGATAATCCATTTCGCCTTTTCGGTTAAAGAAATAATACGTGTAAAATCGTTCCATAGCGGTCGGGCATAAAAGAGAGTTTCCTAATGATCTCGGATCGTTTTTAAACTCCCCCAGGACTCTCTCTGCAGATTCTTTTCCTTTTTGAATATCTTGTAATTTGCCAAGGTTTTCATTTTGCGGCGTAACGACGAATATTTGACCGGCTTCTCTACTCGCATTTCGATTGCACCGACCTGCAGCTTGAGCGATTGAATCAAGCCCTGCCGTGCATCGAATGACTGATCCAAAATCAATGTCAACGCCAGCTTCGATCAATTGTGTGCTAACGCAGATGATTGGAACGCCATCATCAAGATATTGTCTGATTTTTCCTAAAACCTTAAGACGGTGCGCCGGGCACATATCAGTGCTAAGGTGAAATATCTTTTGTATTTTTCTTTCTGCAAGTTCTTTATATACAGATTTCGCAATATTCTTCGTATTTGCCACTACAAGACAACTACCAGAATCGCTCACACATTGTATGGCTTTTTCAGCTATTTCTGGTATACTCCAATCACCAGCTTTGCGGTTATCGTTAACAGAAATATTTCGCAGAACATTGAGCTCCTTGAAAAGCCTTAGGACATCAGGAATTATTTCGTTTGTGGAGTCATTTCCGCATGCGCCTTTCTTGGAATCAGCTCTATTGAGAAGGGGTTGTGTAGCTGTACAAAGTACCGTACTTGCTCCGCAGGACTCAACGAGGAAATTGATTGAGTTATTAAAAAGGTGCACACATTTTATAGGTAATGATTGGATTTCATCGAAAATTATTAACGAATTTGCCAGTTGGTGCATGCGGCGTACACTTCGCGTCCCACTGCCATAAAGAGCCTCAAGAAATTGAACACTTGTTGTAAAAATGACAGGAGCATCCCAGTTTTCGGATAATACTTTGCTACGCCAAGATTCTTCATCCGGCGTTAAATTTGAATGATGTTCCAATACAATGGAAGAATATGGTTCCGTTTCGGGTTCTAATATTTTTCTTATTACAAAAGCATTTTGGTCGATAATTGTTGTGAATGGTATAACGTAAATTATCCGGTCTAACTTATTCAATCCAGCATGATGGAGTGCGAACCGCATACTTGACAGTGTCTTTCCGCCACCTGTCGGAACAGTTAATGTGAATATCCCTTTTTTGCGGCTTGCGGCTTTTAAACAAAGGTCGGATATTTTAGCCCGGATAGCATCTATCTTTTTTTCTTTCTTAAAACATGTCAAAGATTTTTCAAATCTTTTTATAAGTTTACTCCAATCTGGTACATCTTCTAGTTGATACATAGATACCGTATTAGGCCGCTCGAACTTAATCGTATTGGTTCGATCTGCATCTATAAGACAACTGTAAAGTATTCTGACAAATTGACCAAGCTTGAAAAGGTGAACAGTTTGATTTCCACCTTTAATGCCACTCATTTTCAAGAATAATTTTTCGATAAGAGTTGGAGAATGTAAAAGCCGTGTGATGTTTTCCTGAATTAAAGGATCAATTTTCCTTAGTACCTCATCAATATGTGTCAACTCTTCACGTTTTTCTACGCGCCGAGAAAATACTGGTTCACCTTGCGGAGATAAATAGTCAATCATCCCTGAGTGGTGCGAAGCGAGACAGAGAGAAAGCACTTTAGCAACGAGACGGCTATTGTCTCCATTTGGGGCCAACTCACGCCAGACTTGTTGTGCACCAGCGGTGGAGTGATCAATTTTTCCCTTCAGACCTTTAGCATTGACATAATCATCTTCGTCTGGATTTATCAAACCGACAGCCGACTTTAAATAATTCTGAAATGCATCACTATATTTTCCGAGATCGTGTAATAGCCCAAGCAGTTCCCCTACCTCAGCAAGGCCAATTTTACTGGCAAATCGTTTTGCCTCTCTAGCTGTTCCTAATAAATGATCTTGGAGAGATTGTTCTTTGCCATCAGATTCGCGCTTATGTGCAATGAAATATTTACTCATCATTCCTTCCTCACCCCCCGTAAACACCTCTCTCGGTGTTCGGTTTCATCCGAATGGGGATTGTCTTAGGAACCATTAGGCAACTGTCGAACGTAGGCGATATGAAGTGGCTCCGATTTGAAGGACACAGAGAAGCTCAAATGTATTTTGGGAAAAAGGAGTGTCAGGATGAGAAAAAAGCAGGAGCGCCCTTGATTCAATTACTTTGGACGAGTGCTATTTCCCCGTCCGTCTCCGGATGGATTACCTGTCTTGCCCGGCCAGTTGCCACCGCTGCCGCCTTTCCCGCCGCCTTTTCCACCTCCACCACCTTTTCCACCACCGCCGCTGCTTTTCCCCACTTTACTGACCTCTTTTTAAAGAAATGAATCATGACCCGAAAGTTTTCAAAAATGGTTTATTGAAGATTAAAATAATAATTTTCCGCAATATATAGTATAAAATTCTCTAGGAAGCGCTGATTATTGTACTTCTCCCCACTCCTCCGGTGCTGCCTGTTCACGCCGCTCACTACATCGTGTTCTTTCCGGGCCCCCTTCTTTCCCGATAATCAAATAAACCGCGCCGCGCTTACGTTGAAAATATGCGACAACTGCTTGGCGATTTCCTTGCTGATACCCCCCTGTCCGTTTTCAAAATCAGAAATGCGCTTCGCGCTGACCGCGATCTTCTCTCCGAGTGCTGCCTGAGACAGGTTATGGGCTTCGCGCAGGTGCTTGAGAAGCACCCCCGGAGTCAATTCCTTGTCCAGTTCCCCGGCAAGATCGGTTTTTTCCCATTCGATGTACTCTTCATCGGAAGGACGCACCATATAGCGGGAATAGCGGTTTTCGAACATAAATATTAAATTTACGCGGACTCTACACAAATTCGACTACAAGTTTTTTTCCCGCAACATCCGCTATTTTAGAAAGTGTGTCAATGGTAGGATTATCGATATCTCCTTTTTCAAGGCGGGAAATAACCTGCTGGCTGACACCCATGCGATTGGCGAACTCTTTTTGAGTGAGACCGGATTTTTTGCGGGTATCCCGTATAAGAAGCCCCACGGAAAGAGTGTTTGAGTAGTGCTCAAACGCCTCCCTGAATGTTTTATTGCGAAGCCTGGCTTTAAGGCTTACGCTGAACGGTTTTTGTAGAGTACGGGTTTTCATGATTATCCTCCTATGTTTATCAAAACATGTTTCATTCTATTACGAGCAACGTCTATTTCCTTGGGTGGGGTTTTCCTCGTCTTTTTAAGGAACCCATGCAAAAGATAAAAATTTTCTCCCTGATGAAAAAAGAAAAATATTCGATACTGACCCGGTGAAACAGGAATCCTCAGTTCTTTAATCTTACCGTCCATGGGTTTAACGAAAGGTACGCCACGCCGATATCCGAATTCAGCAAGTTTTTCGATATACGCGTAAATCTTGGCCTGGTCGGGCAGGGGAAGCTCGTTTATTTTCTCTTCGACCGGAGATCGCCCGCTGTCTGTCGTATACCAGAAACCCTTTCCCATTAAGCCTCCGTTAAGAAAATACTACATTTATGTTGTATTTTCACGTTGTTTCTTCAGGGATCCGGTTCATGATGGTATATAGGGAGTACCCCTATGCGAGTTCAGTTTATACATTTTTTTGTTAAACGCCGTTTCTCCCGAATAATACTTCAATTAATAAAATCCACTCACCTCTCCCCTCCCGCACTCCTCCGGTGCTGCCTGTTCACGCCGCTCGTGTTCAGCCGCATGGTCAAAAGCCGCCGGCTCACGCCGTACTCCCTGGCGGCGACATCTTCGGGTATCGGCTGAAACCGGATCTTCAACAGCGCTTCCCTCGGCAGGAGAAGGGTCGCTGCAAGCAGGTCGGCCTCCTCCTCCTGCTCCGCGTCGTAGTGGCGCAACATGAGGCCGAACTCGTGAGAGTGGAACGCCTTCGGCGCCTCATGGCCGATGATCAGGTGCGACAGCTCGTGCATGATGTCGTTGGAGCGGCGCTGCGGCGCGTTCGCGGGATTGTACACGATCATGCGCCTCGCGCCATCGCACAGCGTGACCGCCGACCATGCGGAGGGGTCGTCGCGGAGCAGGACGCGGAGCGAGCCTTCGGAAAGCCCGTCAAGCTTCCGGGGGTCAACGAGCCGCACGGTGAGATGGTTAGCAAGGGTCAGCGGGTCAAGGGGGTCGCTCCGGGTCATCCCGAGCCGGGTCCGGTAACGGGCCGCCACCTCCTCGCACCAGCTCTTGAACCCCCTGCGGGCCATGATCGGCTACCCTGCGGTTCCGGAAAAGAAACGGTCGGCCGCCATGATCATTTCGCCGAGGGCCGCGGCGGTGGCCGGCGGCAGGGTGCGGTTCGCCTTCAGGTGCACGCCGCGAAGCGTCTCCTTCGGGGCGGAGGAAGCCGTACCTCTCGGGGCGGCCCTGGCGCCCAGAACCTCTCCTGCGTCAAGATCAAGCCACGCGCAGAGCCGCTTGAAGGTCTCGATGTCGGGAAGTTTTCCGGCTTCGAGCCGCGAGAGTGTGGCGATGCTGACGCCGATCTCGGCTGCGGCCTCCCGCATTCCCATTTTTCCCCGCCGCTCCCGCAGCAGGCGTCCCAGATTTTCGAGTGTTACCGGGGCCATCCCTTCTCCTCCCCTACGGTGTTTAATGCATTAAAAAATGTTTGACTATCGTAACGGCATCGGGTATATTTCATAATAGAGACATCGTTACATGTCTGTAACATACTTCTTCCGACCCAATCGGGTCAAGAGGAGGGAGGGACGGTTCCCATGGCGCATACGATGGACGAAAAGAGCCGGTTCATTGAAATGAGGGCGAAAGGATACTCTTTTGTCAAAATCGCCGCCGAGACGGGCGTCTCCAAGCCCACGCTCATCAAATGGGCGGTGGAATACGAAGACGAGATAGAAACGCTCACGGCCACTGAACTGCAGGCGCTCCTCGAACAACACGGGCTCACGCGGCAACAGGAGTCGGAACAGATCGCGCAGCAGCTTGAAAGGGTCAGGCAGGCGATTGAGGCGCAGGATCTTGCCAAACTGCCGGTCCGCGACCTCCTCCTGATGAAGAAAAACCTTGAAGAGAAGCTTGAAAAGCACCAGCGCCGCTCAAGCATTCATACCGGTATGGATAAACCGGGGAGAGATCTATTCAGCGCCGAGGAAAAGATGCTGCCCGTCAATTGATCGTAAGGGGGCGCACGACGGTAAAAAAACGGTAAGGAAATGGTAAAGAAACGGTAAATAAACGGTCAACTTTATGGTCAAGAAACGGTAAATTTTTGGTCAAGTATTTCCGGAATAATATCGAAAAAACGCTGGAAACGACACGTTGGCGGTAGCGCAAATCCGGAGTAAGCCAGCGCAATTTTCTCTGTAATCCGGCAAGGTTTATATTTATTGAGAATTTGTAATCATCAGCGCCCTCAATCCCGTCCTTCGGCAACGACTCAATGTTTTGCACACCTGCAATCGGCAGACTCCTCTCCCCGTTCCTGTTTTTTTTCTCCATCGGACTCGCGCAGCCGAATCGGGCAGTGGTTCCGGCTATCGACTGGAAGGGCACGAGCGTTTTTCGTGACCTCACCTACCCGAAGATTATCGACAGCTTGTTGAAGCATCCCGACAACAGGGATTCCGCTTCGTGGCTTTTCCGACTCGGTACCGCCTACCTGCTCTCCGGCGATGGCGATAAGGCATTGCCATGCTTTGCCGGGGCGCCGCTTCGCGATGTCGCGCTTTCGCCGCTTGCATGGGAGGGGATCGGCGACTGCTTCGCCAGAACAATGCGGTGCGACAGCGCCCTTGCCTGTTACGAACGCATTGTCGCCATGCCGCTGCCGTTCCGGTATCGGGCGACCGTTTATCGTAAAATCCGCGACATCGTGCTCGACGATACCGCCAGGATCCGTACCGACTCGCTGCGGAGACAGTACTGCCGCTGGTGGAACGCCCATAAGCCCCTTCCGCTGGATCCCCTGTGCGGCAGGATCGATACCTTGGTCCGGCTGGGGGAGTGGTCGCAGGTCAATCATCTCGTGCTTGGCGCGATTACCGCCCTTGAAGACTCCTCACAAATAGCTATAGTCAAGAGTATCGAGAACGGGAATCCGTCTGACGCCGCGCTCACTACCGCGTGCCTTTTCCTTATTGCCCGCATAGCAATCGATTGTCGCCTGTATCCCATCGCCGAGCACATGCTCGATGAGACGTGCAATCGGAAGGATTTCGACCAGGTGGTGGGAATACAGAAGTACCTCAAATTCCGGGGACGACTCTTCTTCTGCGAGGGCAAAAACGAAGAGGCGATCGAATCGCTGACCTCTTATATCCGCCGCTTTGGTTATGAGGCCGATGTCGGATTCCTCGTTGCGCGTGCCTACAGGATGCTCGATAATCTCGACAGTTCGGCGCAATGGTACGACCGTTTTATCGAGGCATCGCCCCGGTACGGGGGCATGGCTGAAATCCTCTGGCGGCGCGCCTGGATCGAAGTGGAGCGGGGCGATCCGGACACCGCATCCCAATTCTTCCGGAAGATTTACCAATCGTATCCCCGGTCGACTCACGCCGAAGAGGCGCTGCTGCATCACGCCCTGTGCAGTTTTGAGGAGGGGAAGTACGATTCGGTGATCAGGGAGCTGGCGTCCCTTGAAACCAAATGCCGGGCATCGGCGCTCTTACCCGCCGCCCTGTTCTGGAAGGGCAAGGCGTGGCTCAGGCTCGATAGCCTTGACCGGGCCAGGGCGGCATTCGCCGAGGCAGTAGCTTTCGACCCCTATGACTATTATGCGCATCGGTCCCGCAGCCTGCTCGCGGTGCTTCACGATTCGACGCACGCACTCTTTCCGTTGGATACGGTGTCGGATACCGGCCGCGCAATTCGCTGGTTCGACTCCCTTTCTCCGCCCTGCGCGAGAACCCTGACGTTTGAGGACAGCATCAATCTGCGACGAGCGACCGTAAGCGCGACGATCGGCCGAACCCTTGACGCGGAAACTTTTTTTGAACCGGTCGAACAAGCGCTGAAGGGGAGTCCTTCCCTGGTCTTCCGCATGGCAATGCTCTACCAGTCGGTCGGCGCGACGATGCAGGGCGTCAGAGCCGGCTGCAGGATTTTGACACGGCTGCCTGCCGAGAGCGGGCAAAGCCTTCCGCTTCCAGTCCGGGCGCTCCTTTTCCCAACGCCGTGGGCGGATATCGTTAAAGCCGAATCGCGGAGGTGGGACATTGATCCGAGCCTTACCTATGCAGTCATCCGCCAGGAGAGCATGTTCGATCCCGAGGCGGTTTCATCCGCAGGAGCGATAGGCCTCATGCAAATCATGCCGGCAACGGGAAAGACCATCGCCCGGGAGATCGGCGAACCCTTTTCTATCGAGACCCTGTATACCCCGGAGGGGAGCATTCGCTACGGCACCTACTATCTGCACAAGCTATTAAAGGAATTTGACAGCAACTGCGAAATTACCCTTGCAGGGTACAATGGTGGCCCGCCGAATGCGAAGGAGTGGCTGGAGCATGGTAAAAATAAGGACTCCGATCTCGTAGTGGAAGGAATCATGTTTTCGGAGACAAGGAATTACGTTAAGAAGGTGATGGCCAATTACTGGTCCTACTCCCTGCTCATGCACTGATTGTCCGAAGCCGGGCAGGGACGGCATAGTGCTGAAAATTCTTTGGCCGCTTAATCGTAATTATAAAGGATGCACACTGAGGGGTATGGCAAAAGCCGGCGTATAAGTTACTGGTATCGTGACCTGTTCTCTGGTTTCAGACAAAAGTCTATGAATAGATTAATTTTCATTATAGTGGGGATTTTTTTTCTGTGCCTGAGAGCGGGTGGATCGGTAACCGTTACTGAAAATACCTCATCCCGTCTGGTTTTCCGGTGGGACCTTTCGAGCTTCGACACCGCTTCGATAAGGGATTCAACAGGCAAGCTTGAGACGATGCTGGGTTTCAAGGGCGAGAATATTTCGCTGGGCTCCGCAGGGGAGCCGGTGATACCCGGGCGTTCGGTGTATGTCGGGATTCCCCTTTCCGGCGCCATACGCGTAAGTTTCAATGCCGGCCAGATACAAACGCTCAGGCTGCATCATCCGTTGCTTAAAAATTCTATCAAGGGCGCCGGGAAGTTTCCCCAGAAGCAGGTTTTGCAATTTGTAGACGAGTGGGTATCGCAGCCGCGCTATACCTGGCTTAAAACCATGCGGGCGGCCCAAATTGGAATTCGCCCCTTCCTGGCCGCCGGCGATGGTCAGACGGTCAGGATTCTGCGGAGCGGGGTATGCACCATAGAGTTTCCCGCATCCGCTCCCGGCGGTCCTGCGCGAGGGGCGAAAACCGCCTACCAGAAGATGCAGAAACAGCTTGTGCTGAACTACGGCGTTGCATCCACGTGGATCAGCGCGCCCGCAAAATCCCTGCTCAAGGCGGTCGATCCCTATCCGCTGACGTATGGAGATCCAACCCTCAAGACATTTACCATTGGTGACGGGCACAGCGGAATGAACGAGATGACGACGAATGAAAACGGCATTCTCAAGATAACCGGCGCGCAAATTATACATCTCTGGGGAGCGCAGGCAGGCCAGGTCGGCATGGGCCAGGTCGCCCTTTATGCTTCGACAAAGGGGGCATTGTCTGCCGATATACCCGGTCCGGATGCGATACCTGCCGGTATTCAGGAAGTTCCCCTGTTTCGGTACGATCGTAATGGGAATGGCGTTGTGGATTCCGAAGATTATTTCCTGGCATGGGTCACCGGTCTCAATGACTGGGTCTATGATACCTCCGGCCGTGACTTCGGGTACGTGGTCGATAATTACGACGATAACCGCCACTACTGGCTTTGCCTGAAGTCCATAGGGGACGGCGCATCGATGAGTCTTTTTTCGCAACCAGCGGGAAGCGGGGATACGGTCGATTACTTTACCAACCATTGCATGTTCGGGGAACCCAACTTTAGCTTGAAGGACGTGAGCAACAATGTGGGGTCCGAGGCTACGGAAGTGGGCTACACCTGGGTGCAGATTACGCCGACTACCCCCACGTGGAACTATCAGCTCACTCTTCCAAACGTCGACTCGACCGCCGGCGGCGTTCTGCAGTTTATGTCATTCACCGAGTCACCTGCAAATGTAAACGCATCCGTCGGGGGCGCGGCGCTGTGCCAGGATTGCGGCAGCGGCCAGGGATATCCGGTTTCCCGATGGGGCAATTGCAATCTGCAACTCCAATATGCGGCGGGTAACGGTTCCACGTGGTTCCAGCTTATTGCCGTTCAGGCCGATTACCGCCGCCCGCTGAAGGCGACCTCGGACACGGTGCATATGCAGGTTTTTTCCGCCTGCACTACCGGAGTGGAGCAGTATCGTTTCTCGGGCGGGAGTGGCGTGACGTTTGTTTTCCGGATTCCGCAGGACGAAAGCGCCGTTTCGCTGATCGATACGTTTTCGGCGGGCGCACCGGTGGTATGGAGCGATTCCGGCAACACCGGAGCGCGCTATTTTGTGTGCAACGCGGCGGGATTTTTCATGTTTCCGAATACGGATAGTTGTTTTACGGCGCCGCTCCCTCGATGCAGCGCCGCTCCCTGCATAGCAAATCTCAGGGATGTCAGTAATCAGGCGGATTATCTGATCGTGACCCATCCCACCTTTCTACCCCAGGCCGAGGTTCTTGCGAAAGATAAGGCAAGTAACGGATTCCGGCCGGGCATTGTGAGCATCAACGATGTTTACACTGATTTTTCTGGCGGGAACGTGGATCCGGTTGCGCTCAGGAATTTTCTGGCATTTGCGACCCGCAACTGGGCTACGTGCGATACCCTCGATTACGTCGTGCTTATGGGCGACGGGGATTACGATTACAAGCAGATTACAACCTCGGAGGTTAACTATATCCCGCCCGCCGAGGTGGGGAGTCTCGAGGAAGATGAATTTTATGCCAACCTGACGCCGGGTGGCGGAGAGCTGTCGGTTGCCCTCGGCAGGATACCGTGCCAGACCGCCTCCCAGGCTCAGTCCGTGGTCAATAAGATCATGGCGGTGGAAGATACCCAGAAGGCCGATTGGAGCTCCTGGCGCAACACCATGCTCTTTGTCGCCGACGACGACAAGCAGGGGCCGTACCCTGATCAGATCACTGATGGCCATCAGTTAAATTCCGATGCAACCGCCGACGCGGCAAAGGCCTGCCGGCCCTCGCTTGAGGTCGAGAAGGTGTATGAGTTCGAGTACCCCACGACTACAAGTTACCAGAAGCCGGAGTGTACAAGCGCGCTCATAAACGCTATAAACAACGGCGTCGGGTATGTAAACTTCTTCGGCCACGGATCTCCGGTCCAATGGACCGACGAAGACCTTCTGACCATGACTTCTGCCGCTCAATTATCCAATACAAATCAATACCCCTTTGTCTCCGAATTTTCCTGCGCTCTCGGGGAGTTTGACATTCCCGGCGTCATGACGCTCTCCCAGGACCTGCTCGAAATGCCCGGGGCGGGAGCGATCGCCACGTTTGCCGCCAGCAGGGAGGCCCAATCGGGAAACGGAATTCCGCCGACTTTCAATGAGGCCCTGGGAATCGATCTCTATTCGTGCCTCTTCGATACTCTTTCCGAGACCTCCATCGGCATGGCGATGGTCGCGGCGAAAGCGGAATGCCCGAATTCCAACACCAGCATTTATTCGCTCTTCGGAGATCCCTCCATCACGATCGTCCCGCCGTCTCACCGGATGCAGGTGGCCATCACGGACACGAATGGCAAGGCGCACGATACGCTCCAGGCGCTCGAAAAAGTTGAAATAACCGGACAGGTCCTGGATTCAAACGGCAACCCCGATGCGCAATTCGGCGCGAGCTCCCCGGCTTCCGTTTATATCGGCATATACAACCCGGATTACATTACCGGCAGAACGGACGGAGGCGCGGATACATCGGTGCGGTTCTGGCTGCCGGGAACGCCGGTATTTTCAGGTAACGCCACGGTCCGTAACGGAGCGTTTAAACAGGTGGCATTGCTTCCGCGGAGCCTGACTTTTGATACCGATAGCGCCCTGCTCATCGCGTATGCCTGGCAGGGACCGGCCATCGGCGTCGCATTCAACAATATGCTGTATTTCCACGGCACCGCGCCCTCCACCAGCTTGACCAAGGATTCCCTCGGCCCGCAGATATCCGTCAGGCCGATATATAACGTCGCGTCGATGCAGTCAAGCGCGGTATCGTTTACCGATCACATCATCTCTTCTCTGCCGCTGCAAATCGAGGTTCTCCTGAGCGATCCGAACGGCATCGACGTCACCGGCACCGGCCCGGATGATGGTCTTACCATGGCGATCCCCGGGGTACAGAGCCGGTGCAATATCAACAGCAAGTTCCAATTTGACGCGGGTAGTTACCAGAAGGGAAGCGCGATTATCGGCTTTGAATCGGGTTCGATCAAACCGGGTTCGTATGCGGTCACCCTTACCGCCCAGGACCTGATCGGCAACATCTCGCACCTGACCTTTACGTTGGGGATCGACGATTCCACCCAGCTTTCGCTCGACCATGTTTTGAACGTTCCGAATCCGATGCGCATGGGGCAATCGACCAGGTTCTTCTTCTCGCCCACGCTTACGACGGCCCCGAATACCAACCCGCCGGTCCAGGCCAGCTTCACAATCAAGATTTATTCGCTTGCGGGAAGGCTCCTGAAGGTGATGAGCAACGCGCAGAACGGCGAATCCTGGGATGGCCGCGACCAGACCGGCTACGTTCTGCCTCCCAATGTGTATCTCTACCAGATTGCCGCCGCCTATCAGAATACCTACGCGAGCGACGGCATGAGCGGGCCCGCGAATGTGAAAAGCCCTATCCAGAAACTCGTGATTTATCCGCCAAAGTAACTGCCCTACCGGTAAATACTATTTGAATTTCCGCATCAGGCACTGTGCATACTGAGCATGAACAATCACCCCCGGATAGTGCTTTCCCCATTATTTTTCTAATAATGATCGCCTCGGTTTCTTTGTCGC
>Ga0116121_1000570_pt1 | contig 18413 bp, 6 predicted proteins | sample June2015DPH_13_1_FD_89725 | JGI IMG/M metagenome (GOLD analysis project Ga0116121, IMG submission 89725) | Peatland microbial communities from SPRUCE experiment site at the Marcell Experimental Forest, Minnesota, USA - June2015DPH_13_10 | ecosystem: Environmental > Terrestrial > Soil > Wetlands >...
GAGTTCGGAGATCTTCGGGAACCAGGTCCCCCAGAGCACGGTGAAGCAGAGCAAAACGAAGAGCAGATTGTTGAACAGGAAGCTGGATTCGCGCGACACCAGCGATTCGAGTTTGTGCTCGCTCTTCAGGTGAGACTTGTTCTTCACGAAGAAAAAGGTGAATACGATCAAGGTGATGGCGAGGAACCAGGCAAACCAGTCGCCGATGGAAGATTGTGCGAAGGCGTGTACGGAGCTGATAATGCCGCTACGGGTAAGGAAGGTTCCGAGGATGGCCAGCCAGAAGGTGGCGAAGATCAGCCACATGTTCCACATCTTCAGCATGCCGCGCTTTTCCTGCATCATTACCGAGTGCAGGAAAGCGGTGCCGGTAAGCCAGGGCATGAGCGAAGCGTTCTCGACGGGATCCCAGCCCCAGTAGCCGCCCCAGCCGAGCACGGAGTAGGCCCAGTGCGCGCCGAGAAAGACTCCGCAGGTAAGGAAAGCCCAGGTGACCATGGTCCAGCGGCGGGTGATGTTAATCCACTTCTCGCCGGGATACTTCATGATCAGCGCGCCCAGCGCGAAGGCGAAGGGCACGGTGAATCCTACATAGCCGAGATACAGCATGGGCGGGTGAATCACCATCTCGGGATACTGCAGCAGAGGGTTAAGGCCGTTGCCGTCGGCGGGGATTGTGCCTTGCACGATGGCGAAGGGATGCGCGGCAAAATTGAGCAGCAAGAGAAAGAAGATCTGCACGCCGGCCAAAACCACCGATGCGTAGGCGAACAGCCGCGGGTCGGTCTTGTAGCGAAGCCGCAGGACGAATCCGTAGGCGGCTAGCAGCAACGACCAGAACAGCAGCGACCCTTCCTGACCGGACCACAGCACCGCAAACTTATAAGGACCAGGAAGATCGCGGTTGCTGTGGTGCAGGATGTAAGCGATGGAGAAGTCGTCCCGGAAGGCGCAGATGACGAGAACGATCGAAGCAAGCAAGACGGCGGCGAAGGTGACGACGCCGGCGCGGCGAGCAGTTTCTCCGATGCGCTCGGAACCCTGGCGGAGCAGTGCGCCTAGCGAAGTGTCCGCAGAGGAAATCGCGGGGCGAGCGGCCTGACCCGCAAGTTGCGCGGACGGCTGAGAATCCCGGTGCTGGAAGACCAACGCGACGATCCCTGCGAGGAACGAATAAACGCTCAGGGCCAAAGCGAGGAGAAGCGCAAAACTACCTATTTCCGCCATGAGGGGAACCCCGACCTATTTTTTCAGAAATACACCCGCGAGGCAAACCGCGACCTGTGAACGCAATGTCGATAGTATATCGGCGAAGCGGGCAGGGTGGTGGAAGAAACACAGAAACTTTAGGGAGCCCGGCGGCGCAACCCTAGACCGATCAGGCACTTGCCTGAGCCTGGCACGCAATCCCGGCGAAGCGGCGACCCCAGTTCGATCGCCGCCAATGCTTGATTGGGATCGCGGCGCGGCTAAGCGCTCTGCTGATGATAGCGCTGCAACACTTCGCGTTCCGCGGTCAGCCAGTCCTCAGTCTCATTGCCAGAGTTCACGCGCCGTTCGTAAAGTTCGTAGGCGCGACGCCGGATTTCGTCTTCCAGATTGATGGGAACGACGTTCTTGCGAGGCTCGGCCTTACGAGGCGCGGGCTTCCTGACTTCGAACTTTCTGGTTTCTGGCGCGCTTTTGGTCTCGGGCACGATTGCAGCAGGCGCTGTTTCGGCCGTGGCCGCTTTCACGTCGGGCAGATTAACTGGATTGCTGGTGCTGGTTTGGTCTTTACTTGTGCTTGTGCCTGGACGATTAGTCTTGCCGCCTGAGGTGGATCTTGATCTCGCCATATTCGGATACTCCTTGCAAATACCTAGGTTTAGGAAAGAATCGAGTTGTTCGGCGAACCACATACACTTTGCCCCACAACATTCAAGGGAACATTTGGGATTTGGTGAGCGGAGTTGACGTTAGTATAGACCGTCGAGGGCTGTGGAAACATGCTTTTTCGAAGAAAGGTGGGATCGCAGTTTCAAATCGAAGCAATCACAACTGCGGCGGGATGCATGAGGAGTTCGTTCGAGGCAAACTGGGAATCGTGCCGAAGAAGTTGACAGGGGTAGCTTTGCTATAATCGAAGCTCTCGGGATGGCGCTATCGTCTAGGGGTTAGGACGGAAGATTCTCAATCTTCAAACCCGGGTTCGATTCCCGGTAGCGCTACCAAAGCTTCCACCGGGGCGAACTCTCCAGTTGACCATCAGGGTTCCGGTGCGGCGTTTGTGCTTCCGCCGCCGAACCAATTGTGGTTTCATTTCCACAACCGCACCGACCGAGACCTGTACCGGGACCTGTCTGCCCATGTTCGTGCCAACCAGTGGCTCCACGAATTGCCAGTCGCAGCGCACGCGGTGCGGCTTCTTTGCAGTTTTGCTGATCGCGTTGATGGGGATGCACCCGCGCGCCACGGCCCAGACCACTCCCGCCATCACAAGCATCAATCCAACCTCGGTTTCAGCGGGAGGCCCGACTTTCACGCTGGCGGTGACGGGCAGCGGATTCCTGGTGAATTCGGTGGTTCAAATCAATGGGAGCAACCGCCCCACGGTCTACGCGAGTGCGCTGAAGGTCACGGCGACCATTTTCGCCTCAGACATTGCCACGCAGGGAACGTTGCTGGTCACGGTTTTCAACCCCTTCGCGACGGGAGGCGGGCTGACCTCCAATGCGGTACCGCTCACGGTGAGTATTGCGCCCGCGCCCAGTCTGATCAGCGTTTCTCCGGGGTCCACGGTTCAGGGTGCGGACCACATACGGATGACGCTGGTGGGAGCGAATTTCCGGCCGGGAGCGACCGTAGTGATTTCGCCGCCGCTGCCTGCCGTCATCGATTCGAACGGGCATATCCGCGCAGGCGATGTGGCAGTCCTGAGCGTGGTTGTGGTGAATGCAGGAACGATGACGGCGCTCATCAGCGTCAGTCCCACGGCGACTCTTGGCTTGCGCGCGGTCGACGTGCTGAACCTTGACGGGACGAGCACGGCGGGTTCGATTACCAGTGGCGCTTCGGGAACGTCTCAGCCCATCCAGGTGCAATCGTCCAATTCCCTGGGCGGGCCGCTTTCGGTCTTGAATATGGCCTTGACTCATCCCCGAGACGGAACCGTGGTGATGCAAGGCGGGGAACTGAATGCCGAGGCCATTCTCGCGGGGACAGGGACTGGAACCGTGATTGGGCAGTGGGTTTGGGATGGAAATGTGGTGGAGCAGTTCTCGGCCTCGATTGTGGGCGGGCAAAGTACCGCGATTCAGACTCGCCAATCGCTGCCAACCTGGTACCTGGGCGCGCACACGCTGCAGTTGCGGATGGTCGAGCCCAATCAGGTGGCCAGTCGTCCGATTGTGGTGGTGGTGAATCCTGGGGACTGGCGGCTGGAGCAACTGATTCAGCCGGAACACGGAGCTGTGTTTGCGTCGGAGAATCCGCCGCGGCTGTTGTGGGCTCCGGTTCCGGGGGCGGCGAAATATCAGGTAGGTTTCTCCAGCGAGCCTTATCTGGGGACGATCCGCAACTGGTTCAATGTGGTGGACAATCGCTGGGAAATCCCAACGCGGATCTGGCGAAGTCTTCCGGAGGGCCAGTTTTACTGGACGGTGCGCGCCATCGAATCGTCGGGCGAAGCGCGCAAGCCTTTGCCGATGAGAGGCGTGTATCGCGTCCCGGAAGGCAGTTTGACTTCCGTGCACCCGGTGCCGGCGCGCACTGCCGCGGGCAATACTCTTCTGGAATGGAAACCCGCGCAGAAAGGCGGCTTCTATTTTGTCACGATAAGCAGTGACTCCGCAGGCACGCAGGTGATCCGGCAATACCTGACCGCGGATCCGAAACTGGACGTGCGCGTGGCGGATCGGAAACTGATTCCTGGGACAACTTATTACTGGCAGGTGGATGCCATCTCGCCCAACGGCATGCTGCTCATGTCAGGGCCGGTGCAGAGTTTTGTGGCGCAGGTGGTGCCGCAGGCGAGGCTGAATGGCGGCGGCCATCTGGTGCAGTTGGCGTCTCTGGGCGTTCCAGAGGCGCTTCCCACTCCCCCCGATCTCGCTGCCCAGATTGCGGGGCGAACGCCTACACCGAATAGCAGCACCAACCAGCTACAGCCGACGATTTCGGTGAGCTTCCAACCTCCGGTCAATCCCACCGACGTAAGCTTGATGGTCGATGATGTGGACATCACTTCATTGGCGCAGGTGGCGGATGTCAAGGTTGCGTTCACCCCGCCGCTGCCACTCGCTGGTGGAGATCACAATGTGAATCTCACGGTGGGGAATGAGGCCGCTACGTGGAAATTCACAGTGCTGGCACCATCGGTGCCTGCTCCCACGGCCGGCGTATCCACGGCGAATGCGTTGCAACCGGGAACGGATGCGGAACTTCCACCGGTTGTACCGGGCCTGATGCCCGGGCCCGCGATGATCGCGGTCGCGCATCATCCGGCGGCGCCGGCTGCGGCAAAACCAATTCGTCCCTCGGAGGAAGGCCAAATCAGTTCGAGCACGCAGTGGGCTTCGGGATCGAATCCTCCCGATTCCAATGTTTTGTCGGCGACGGAGCGCATGACTTACCAGCAGGGGCCGTGGCACATGGAGGTCAACGGCAGCGGTCTGCTGAATTCAATCCTGAATCCCGAGGTGCAGCGCACCAGCCAGGGCCGGGTGAATGATTACGTGATACAGCTTGGCTATAAGAGTGGGGATTGGGCGGCGAACCTGCGCTTCGGGATCGTAACGCCGGTCTTGTACACGGACGCACAATTCGTGACGGCCGCCACGCCGCGGCAAGGCGCGGAGATTACGCTGAAGACGCCTGCGGGCACGTTTGGGTATTTTGCGAACACGAACGATGAAGCGCTCGGTGGCGGCGCGGGGATTAACTTTCATCAGCAGATGATGGGAGCGAGTTGGCAGGCGCCGATACCCAAGTGGGCGCAATTCCGCCTGATGTGGCTGAGCGCACAAGATATTGGAGCGCCCACCAGTGTTTCCTTCGATTCGCAAGGCAATCCGATCATCCTGCCGAATCCCGTGGCCGCAAAGTCAACTGGAGACGTGTATGGCGCGTTGCTGAACATTCATCTCACACAGAAATGGTTGTGGTCGTCCGAGTACGCCTTCAGCCGGGAGAATCCCAACACCGATGAAGATTCCAAGAGCGAATTTGGCCGGGCGTGGCGCACGGGGATCTCCGGGCAAACGGGTAAAACGAATGTTAACGTGGCGTACCGCGACGTGGGCGAGAATTTCGGCAACCCGGCGAACCCCAGCCTGACGCAGGCCAGCGAACCCAACCTGCGAGGTGTGGACTCCGCGGTTACGCAGACTACGAAAACCGCCGGAACCTTCGGATTGACGTATTCATTCCTCGAGAACAACGTCCATCCCACCACCAGCGATGAGCTGTTCTTGCACAGCTTTGACGAAACCTGGAGCAAGCCTATCGGAAAGAAAACCAACCTGGTGGTGGATGCGAGGCAATCGCTGACCCAGACCGGCACGGTGCCGGCATCGCTCGAAGGCCAGCCTCCCGACCAAACCGGAGCGCAGGATCAGCGCGACATTTCCGGAAACCTCAACCTGAGCCGGCAAATCGGAACTGTGACCATGTCCGCGGGCGGCACGCGAGACTGGAATCACAACAACCTGTTTCCCGAGGCCAGCACGATCACCTCTTCGCTCACGTTCGGCACGAACCTGGTTACGAAAAAGTTCTTCCAGTTGAATGGGCAGGTGAATGCGAATTGGGTTGCCGCCGACGGCTTGACCACGGGAACCACGCGCAATATCACGGTGTACGTGCAACCGGCATTTACCTGGAAGAAGCCGGCGCTGCAGGTTTCACCTCTGATTACGCTGACGAAAGGCCGCACGATTCTGGCTGACGGCACGCTGACCAGCGATACTCTCACGGGACAGTACGGCGGTAGAATTTCGTGGACCCTGCCCGGCGTAATGAAGTTCAGCACGCTCTCGGCGCAAGGAAACTACAACCAGAATCGCGACACGATCATGAGCATTGACCAAAGAACGACACAGTTGCTGGTTTTGTGGACGGCGACCTGGGGCCACAAGCACACTTTCTAGGATGAGACGAACTAGGATGAGACGAATCGCGGGTTCATGAGTCTGCGGCGGCCGAGATCGAGTTTGCCTTACTTGCCAGTGCTGTGCCTCGCGCTGTGCGGAATGGCACGTGCGCAGCTGGCGCCACCTTCTTTGATCAGCTTCAATCCCACGCAGGCCGCAGCCGGGTCGGCGGTCACAATCACGTTTACCGGTGTGAACTTTGTTCCGCGGGCTTTGCACTTGATGTTCTCGCCGTCGCAGGGAATCACGGTGAGCAATGTGCAGGTTGTTTCTCCGTCACAGATTTCGGCGCAATTGCAGATCGACCCCAGCGCACAGCCTGGGAGCCGGCAGGTCATTCTTATCGACGCCGACCACAACCTGCGCGCGCCGACTTCGTTCACCATCACCGCTGCAGGACCGGCTTGTCCTCCCGGAATGGCAGCTGCTGCCTGTGGTTCGACGCAGCCGGGTGTGCCCGCTCTTCGCGAATTCTCTCCGTTGCAGGGAACGCAGGGGACGACCGTGGCGATGACGCTGACCGGAGCAAATTTCTCCACTCCCGCCTCTCTGCAGTTCACTCCTAACAGCGGTATCACGGTGCAATCCACCACGGTAACGAATGCGAATCAGGTTCAGGCTCAGATTGCGATTGCCCCGAATGCTTCTCTGGGGCCGCGTGGAGTGGTGCTGGTGGTGGGTGGAAAGACGCGGCTCTCTGCGTCGAACACTTTCACGGTTGTTTCCGGCACGAGCCTTGCCCACATGTTGCCGATGCAGATCTTGCGCGTGGTTCCAAACCAGATCACCGCGGGAAGCCAGAACGTTGACCTGACCCTGCAGGGCACGAATTTCGTTCCCGGTACGCAGGTAACGTTTACCGTGGGCGCGGGAGTTCCCGCCGCGGTCTTTGCCAACGGCCCCGCCCGCTACGTCAACAGCACCGAGATCCATGTGACGGTGAACGCATTGCCGTCTGCGCTTCCTGGGGGACGCGACATCAATCTGCAAACTCCGAGCCAGCAAACCATGGTGGGCAAGGGCATGCTGAACGTGCTGGCGGCGAAGCAGTCCGGGCTGCCCACCGTGCTGAAGATTCCGCCGATCACGTTGCAGAATTTCCCGCTAGGCGTAATCAAGCTGGATGCACCGCTCGGAGCGGCTACATACAGCGATCAATACGTGACCTACGGCATTCCTTTGCTTGATGACGCTTCCGTCTTTCAATGGCACGAGCAGAATCCGGGGCTCGCGGATTACTACGAGTTGCGAATCTATGCCAAGGACGGAAAGACTCTGGTGGCGACGCAGAAACTTGCCGGCATCAAAGACATTTCTGGGCTGATAGGGATAATTATTCCGCCGCCAACCTACTTCCGTCCCGACCCGGCATTCCTGAAGGAAGTGCTGGATCCAGTGCAGCGCCGGATATTTCCCAGCATGGCCGGACTGTTGGGTCCGCCTGCATCCGGCTCGAAGACGCCGATTGTTTCCATCGCAAGTTCGTCCAGCAGTTCGATGCCGAACTTTCCTCCCGACCAGTTAAACGGACAACTGAGTCAGGGAGATTTGCAGTGGGAAGTGGCGGGATTTCACACCTACAACAAGAGCGGAGTAGCGACGCAAACGAATCCTCAGGTCATCAGCAAGGGCGGCGCGCAGAACTCGACTCCGGTGCAAAACCAGAATTCCTTGCAGAACTCCGCAAGCCAGCCGGCCTCTGGGGGGACGGTCGATCTGGAAGTGGAAATTTCCGATCGCTGGCCGCTGAAGGCTCCGCAACCGCCGACTGGCATGGCTTGCGGCGGAACAGGCATGGGCACGGGCCTGCAAGCGGTGAATATTGCAGACAAGAATGTCTACGGCCCGAACGGGAAACCCACGGGAATTGATCCCAACAATTACATCGGCGATCAGTGGGCGCTTCAAGGCACCGTGGATCTCTCGCAATCACCCTATCAAGTCAACTTCACGCCGCAGACCGCGGATCCACCGGGGTGCGGCCAACAATGTTTAGCCAAGTACGTCTCCCAGGTGCAGTTCGACAATGTGTTTGTGGATTGGGGCGACGGGACAGTGCAACCTTTGACCGCGCCTCCGGCAACCCCGCAACCTCCGGCAGGGCCCTATTCTATCGGCAATTGGACGCCGCAAGTGCAACTCAGCTTGCCCTCGAACTCAACCAGCCCCATGCAGCACGCCTATCAGTCGCCGGGAAGCTACACCGTGCGTGTGTTCCAGCTTCCCGAAGGAGATCTGCAGCATGTGAGTGTCGCGTCGGTTTCGGCCAGCGTGGATGGTCCGACGACTCCGTTCATGCAGACGGCGTTGCTCGCGAAGATGGCGATGCAGGGCACGGCAAAGGGCGGCAGCCTCACGCTGGCAAATGTGCAATCTGGTTTTCAGCAGATTCTTTTGCAGGGAAAAGGAAACGGCGGTTCTTCCGCGCAAGCCTCTGCCGCTGCTCCTCAAGGCCCAACGCCCGCTCAAGTGGCAAGCGACGCTTACATGATTTATTGCCACACCGTGAACATCACCGTTCCGGAAGATTTGGCCGCGGACGGTCCGCTCCACCTGATGAGCATTGCCGACCCGGATTTTGGCGCGTATGACATCGGCAAGGCGGTGATGCCCGCCGGCGGCCTGGGGAAAGGAATTTCCCTCGGAGATCAGGCTGCGAAAGATCAGTCTGCGAAAGATCAAACTGCAAGAAATAACCAACCTGCGACGTTGGAAAAGATTGCTCCGCCAGCAGCCGGAAAGAACCCTCCGGAACCCGGCAAATTCAGCTTGCTCCCGCTGAAGCCGGGACTCACGCCAGTGGCCGTGTGCAGCACTTGCGACGACGGTATCGACTCAACCACCTACCTGAACTATTACGGGCAAGGACAAGTGCGCGTGACGTGGATGGTTGACGGGACGCAGTCGCAGCAGACGATGGCCATCGGTCCTTCTCAACCGCGCCAGAATTTGACCCGGCAAGGCTTCACCACCATTCAGATCCTGGGCACCGTCATACAGATTCCGGTGCCCGAACCTCCCATCATCATCTCGCAGAGCACCCCGATCCTTTCCCCGGGGTTGCAGGTGCAGCCGGTGGGCGACCACACGGTGATGGTGGAAGCCGACGTGATGCCGCAGCCAACCATGCCGAATCTTTCCATCGCCGTGGGCATGGCACTGGGTTCGCTGATGCCGATTGGATTAACGCCTGCCGCCGGATCCGGCGGGAGTGGAAACAGTGGCAACAAACCGATCTCAGCTGGGCCTAACGTCGCGGAAGCGCAGTCGCTGTTAAACACTCTGTCGCCGCCGGCGGGCAGCAATCTGCCGCCGTTGAAGGTCGGCCTTCTTTCGCCCTCGAAGCAGAGTTCCAGCGGTCTGGGCGCGGTGCAGTATGTGAATGGTCCGTTGCAGCTGGTGGTCTCGCAGGTGACGAATCCGATTCCGGATCAGCACGTGGCCTCGAATCCGAAGGCCTACGAAGTGGTCGCGTCCGATCCCAAAAAGCCCTGCAAGTTTTTCTTTCCGGTCAAGAGCGGAGGGGCATTCGAAATCAGCGGGCTGCAGAACCACGTGACCCAGCAGGGCACAACCTACAACGGTACCGGCAATCTGATCATTCATATGGCCAACGGCAGCAGCGGCGGCTATGACGAGTATCCGCCCATTCCGGTGAAGATCAGCAACTGGAGCGTGCCCGACGGCCAGAACGTTCAGACCGGAAGCATCGATGTCTCTCCCAACTTGACGCTGGCAGAGAGCTTGCCGGCCTTGCAGGGAACGCTAGCGACGCTCTCCGGGCAGGCCGGAGGTGAACTCGACGCCACTTTGAACGTCACTCTGAGCGATGACACGTTGCGGCTTCCGGGCGAGAAGCCGGTCTCGTGGAGCGGGGTCAAGGCCGAACTTCATCCCAACGGTGACTGGATGAAGGATGGTCTCAGCCTGCCCTCCACGCTGATTGGCTGGAGTGCGTTCACCATGCAATCCAGCACGGTGCGGCTTGATTTGAGTCACCACGACGGCGACGCGGCTGGAACGCTTTGTGGGCCGCTTACCGGAGGCGATTGGGTGGGCGTGCGGTTCCCGAGCCTTGCCATAACGCCTTATACGATGGATCTGGTGTCGAGTTCATCACTGCAGCCGGTTGTTACGAATTGGGGAGTGATCGGCAGCGGGCTGTGCGGCAATCTCTCGACCGGGCCCTTCACCGCGACAGTGGGCGCGGGCTCCGTGAGTTTTGCTTCGATCAATGCGACCGCATTCAACGGCACATTCAACGCGCAGTACAACGGCATGGATATCTACGTGCCGTGGCTTGCCGTGCACTTGAAGGGGAATGCCACGCTGCAATCCGGCGGCGGCCAGCAGGCCAGCATCAACTTCCCGTTCACCGTTCCGCCCGTCTCGAAGACGTTCGGGAACTTCGCTTTCACCGCGAACAACCTGCAGTTCACGCAGCAGCAGGGGATCGGCTGGGTGGTGGCGGCGAATAAGCTGCACATGATTTTCTCCGCCGAGAACAAGCAATTCGCCGCTTTCGACCAGGTCTTCTACTTTGGGATGGATGGGCGCGGCTACTTCGCGCAGGGGAATCAGGCGACAGACGTCCCGCTCGGCGGCAGCTCACAACTGGGACAAACGCCAGTCGATCTGGTCTCAGTTCATTTGACTGCGCCTCCGTCGGGCAGCCAGGTGCTCGGCGCCCTATTCAACACGAACGTTCATCTCTCCGAAGTCATGGCTGCGGCTGCGGTCCAGGTGAACTATCAGGTCAACGTGTCGGGAACGAACTATTCGACGGCGGGACCGACCAATTCGCCTTTCACCATCGACGTGCCATACCCGTCAGGCCAGCCGAGTTCCGAGGCCAAGGTTCATCCCGTATATTCCGGCACGAGCGGCAGTGAGTATTCCGGCACGGTGGATCTTTCCGAGTTAGGCGGGCCGCCGATTACAGGCGAATTCCGCCTTGGTTACCAGGGCGGGCACGATTACTGGCTGACTCGCGTCAGTTATGCGCTGGGGCCGACTGGAATTGTTTTGATCCCTGTGCCGCCGGTGATGAACCTTTACCGCGTGCAAGGCGGACTCGGCCACAATTTTCCCATCAACGCCTTTGAAGATACCGGCTCGCTCAGCGCCGCAAGTCCCGTCATGGATGGCTCATTCCTCTTTATGGCTGGACTGCGCGTTGGCATGCCCGATCAGTTCACCTACACGCTGGATGGCGACCTTGTGATCAAGTCGAGCGGACAGGATGCGGGCGCACGCATGGACTTTCATTCCTGGCTGCTCAAGCCGCCCGACAACAGCAACGGAGATTTTCAAGGATACTTCCAGTACGCGGGCAGCAATTTCGATGGACGGCTCTGGGGACATCTGAACTTCATGGGCGGCCTGGCGTCGGTGGATATGGGCAATAGCGCGAGCAACGCCGCGGTCGACATCCATTTCGGTCCGAGCGGTCCGTGGCATGTTGACGCCGGCAAGCAACAAGGGCCCCGCATCGACGGGCATCTCTTGATCTCAGATGCCAATATGTACGTCATGCTCTCCGACGCCGGGCTGGCGATCGGCGGCGGCGAGGGCATCAACCTCAATGTGGGCGACGACTCGGTCGCTTCCGCCTACATTAAAGGCAACGTGGACATGGGTTTGACCATCACGCCTCAGCCCCACATTTCCGGCAACTTCTCCGCCAGCGTGAATGCGGGAGTTTGTGTTGACGATGTGTGTGTGTCGGCCGGTGTATCGGCGCAGATCGAGGCTTCAGCCATGCCCCTCGAAATGCAGGCCAGTGCCAGCATCGGGTTGCCGTGGCCGCTGGGCTCGATTTCGTTTTCGGTGCACTTGTAGAAGGAGCGAAAATGATCCGTCTATTTTCCAGGTTTATCGACTACGGGGTTGAGTTCCAGTTCAAGAAGGATCCGAGCGGACGGCTGGTCTTTCTCCCGTATGGTTCCCGGGGAAAGGCTTACTTCGTCGACACGAAAGCCGATGAGGAAAAGACGAGATCGTTTGTGAAGCTGTATCGCAGCGCGTCTACGCTAATGGGCTGGCTGGGAATGCTGGCGATCTATGCCTATGGTTGGAGCTTTATGTCCTATCTCGGCGCCAGTCCGTTGCGAAACAGGCTGACGGCTTTTGTTGTGAGCTCTCTGGTTTACACACTGATCATGGTTGGGTTTATATGGATACTTTGGGCGGTTTACAAAGAGACGGTGCCGACCTTGACTGCCTCACTGAGAGAGGCTGGCCCTGACGTTAAAGGTCAACTTGCGACCTCCGCTCAACAACGAAGTGTACAACGCCTGGCGCTGGGGGTTCTGCTTGTCGCTGCGGGCATCTTGGTTGTGATTGTTTTGCTGACGGTAAGAAAATGACGGTCCGCTCAAGAATCTCGTTCCTCACCTCTACCGCACTTCTAGTGCTTTCAGTTGTTCGCTGCGCTGCCGCACAAGAGGCTTCCGGAGCGCTGTTTGCCGCCTCGGATGGCAAGGGGCACATTTCCTTGCTCTGGTTTCCTCCACCTTCGAAGTGGCCGGCTGGAGGATGGAAGCTGTCCGATTCCACGGGGCAGACGCTTGTGCCCCAGATCAACATGGGCGATGCCACGGCTCTGCAATCTCTTTCCGTGGAAGACGCTGACGCGATCCACAAACTGCCCGCTGTTTTGGCCAAGCCCGATGCTACTGTGAAACGCAAGCAATTGATCAATATCGTCGGTCTGCGGGTATTCACCGAGCCGAGCTATGCGCGGGCGCTCGGTCTCTCGTGGACGCTGGAGAATGTTGCCGCGGGCAGCCGCACTTACAAAGTCGAGGGGCTCGACAGCGCCGGAAAAACAACTGGGCTGCAGCTCACGAGCTCCGCTGTCGATTCGTCTCAGGCGACGCCGCTCTCCCCTGCACCCGCGGGCGTGCAAGCTAAGGTTGACGAGCGCGGTATCTCCTTATTTTGGGAGGCGCCGGCGGAGGATCGTCAACTGCCGGTCATCGCTTATGCGGTCGAGCGCGATGGTGGAGGGCAATCGGGCGCAGCCGTAACCGCCAAGCCGGTGATCCCCGGGTCGCGCTGGGACTCGAAGGTCCCGCTGGTGCTCGATCGGAATGCGCCTGCGAATGAAACCTTGACCTACCGCGTTTTCAGTGTGGATGCCTTTGGCCGCCACAGCACGGGAACTTCGATTCGTATCTTCTATCCCGACTTTCATGCGCTCGAACCTCCGCAGCCGGTAAACGCGGCCGGCGGAATTGGAAAGATAGTTGTGAGTTGGCCGGCTCAGCAGAAGCCCAATCTTGCGGGATATGTCGTAGAGCGCGCGTTTCTGTATGCCGGGCCTTACGAAGCTCTGGCAGCGCAGGCGTTGCCGCCTACCACCTCGCAATATGAAGACGCCACGGTTCGAGGTGGCTCGACTTACTACTACCGTGTCCGCGCCGTGAATTCCCGCGGCGACCTGGGTAATCCTTCAAGCGCCGCCATGGCGCAGCCAAGAAATCCCGGTGCCCCGCCGAAAGTGGACGGACTCACCGCCGATGCCGGTCAGACACGAGTCCGCCTCACGTGGAAGCCGGTTGGTTTTCCCGTGGCAGGATATTTCGTCGAGCGTCGCGCGATCACGGGGGCCGCTGGGGTTGAGAACTGGGTTCGTCTTAATCCCCGAGTCACCCCCGAGCCGCTCTATGACGATTATCTTGGCCTGAGTTCCGACGCGAAGATGGAATACCGGGTATTAGCTGTGGCGTTCGACAATGCGGAGGGCCCGGCCAGTTCTTCGGTACAAATCGTGCTCGCTGATCGTTCGCTTCCAGACGCGCCTTCCATCACCGGATCGACCGGGGCTGACGGAAAAACTCTGATCAACTTTGTGCCCGCAGATCAAAAGACCGCGCAGTTCCTCGTGTTGCGTTCCGGACGCGAAGGCGATCTGGGAGTGGTGATCGGCGATCCGCTGCCCGGCGCTGCGCGCCAGTTCACCGATCTTTACGTGAGCCCGGGCGAAAAATATTGGTACCGGCTGGTTGCGGTGGATAAGAACGGAAATCGCAGCGATCCCACGCGTCCGGTCGCCATTCGCATAGGCTCCCCGCAGATGCCGACGCCTTCAACTCCAACGGCGCAGTACACCGCGAGTCCGTATCCTCATGTGGTCTTGCAGTTTCAGCCGCCGCCTGCCGGCCTCGGCTTGATCGTAGAGCGGCAAGAGCAAGTGGCCAGTGGCCAAACAAACAATGATCAGACAAAGAATGGCTGGATTCGCATCGCCGGCCCCATGACCGCTCAGACAGCCACCGACAACAACCCGCCAGCGTCTGGAAGCGTGGGATACCGTATTTCTTACGTTGCATCCGACGGCAAAGTCGGCCCAGCGAGCGCGGTCGTGACAATTTCGAATGCGGGCAAATAGTCACTAAGAAGAAGCTTTACTCAACGAACGTTAGAGATCTGGGATGACTTCATGGCATCGTGGCCGTTCTCAGCCTCGGGCAGTGGAGTCGATTTAACAATTTTATAATCCCGGTACTCGATGGTAAGGACGGCCCGCCCCCCGATGCGGAGAACGCTCTCCGTATGGTTCTCGGCCGGGAGCCAGAAATCGTTCACCTTGACGTATTTGTGCGCGACTTCTGTCTTCTTGATCCAGAAGGATGGATTCTTCTCCGGCGCCCCTTCGATTCGCACCACGGCAAAGTCCTTAGCATCAACCCAGATCTTTCCGCGGTAGAGAAATTTATTCTTGGATTTCGGCAGCAGATCGAGGATGTAGCGGCTTCCATCGGAAGAAGTCTCGTATCCGGCAAGCGAGAAATCGTAGTTGTCGGTGCTTAGCGCGGTTCGACGCCGGTTCTCTTCATTGGCCGCTTCCTGTTCGCCCTCCAGCAGTTTCTTGAAAACGTGGTCGATGACGAACTGCGAACCCTTTTGCGAAACTATCGTGAACTGCTTCGCATTAGGAGAATGGTAGGTCACGTTGACCACCATCTCCGCGTCGCGATCGCCGGGAAATCCGTGGTACTGCATGCGGTAGACGCGCGTTCCCACAAACTCAACCAGGGCAGCGGCTCGTTGGGCGTTCCGCTCCTGGAGATTCTTGACGATCCGGTCCAGCGGCATGGAAGCGCGATCAATCGAAGAAGCAGATCGGTCGGACGGCCCCGACTGCGCAACTGCGTGGACACACAAGAGGCTCCACAAGAACACCGCCAGCCCAATCTCAGCACGAGGTTGAAAGCGCGTTCTCATGGCCCTTTTGACAATGTACACCCGGGACCCGAGTGCGGGTTGGGAGCCGAGGAACCGAAGGGACATCCGAGGATGTTTCGGCTAGCGCATGTTCAAGTCCAGATAGTGGCCGAAACTGGAGAGCGCGACCTGGTCATTGCCGGGTATGTAAAAGCCAAACTTGCCGACTGTCAGGTTGCTCCCAGGTTGAGTCCATCGATCCAGAGCCACCCAACTCTCTCCTTGCCTGATTTGGTGGACGATCTCATTCGGTCCCACCCGGATCTGGATCGTGCGAAAACTCTTCTTGTCGCCTTTGTGCGGGATTTTGGTTTCGTCTCCCTTCTGACCGTTCCGGATGACTGTGCGGTAGAAATTATTGTCGTCCATCTGGAAGAGGACGTAGTTGTTGACGTCGGTGCAGTTGAGCACCCACTGCAGGCGATGGCCCTTGATCAGCATGGCCGAAAAAACAAACGTGCCCGACGTGGGAGCGACGCTGTACATCACAAAATCGCCGCCCTTGTGGACGAACGAACCCTTCTCCTGCTTCCAGCCGGCCGGGTCATCCCACTTGGACATGCCGCTCGGAGCGAGCGACAAATCCAAACTCTTGGATTGACCGGCGGGGACCTCGACCGTCGACGTGCGAGTGAAGTTGTCGGCGGTTTTCGCCGTAAGAGTGTAGGAACCGGCCGGCAGACTCAGCGCGCTGCCACTGATTATTTTTGTGGGAGGCTCGCCCGCTTTCGAGATAGTTACCTGAGCGTCGGCGGGCGCGAACGTGATTTTTAGCTCGCCCGGAGCCGCGTCCAGAGCCACGTCCGCAGCCGCAAGAGATACCGCGGTTCCCACTATGAAGTGTTTCTTGATCTGCCTGGGTTTGAACCGGTCTTTGCGCAGTTCGACGACGTGATCTCCGGGATTGATGGTGGCGACGGTGAGCGTTCCATCGGCCTGAATCGTTCCCACCGGAGTTTGGTCGACGAGAACAGTAGCCCCCGGAACTCCGCCTTGGATCGTCAGCGATGCCAAATGGGGGATGGGCTGGAGATTGAAGACCAGTTTACCCTCGCCCTTGCGAATCCGGATCTTCTGTTCTGGAAGGTCCTGAAAGCCGCTCTTAGAGACTCGGACGACGTAATCTTTGAGTTCGAGATTCGGGATGCGCAACTGGCCGCCTTGTGTGAGTTGCGGCTGCAGTTTTCCGTTGAGAAAAACCTTTGCCTTGTCCTGGCCAGCAATCACAACCAGGGTGCCGAGGTTCTGTCCGGATTCCAGGAAGGTGGTAAGCGCTGGCGTCGTCCCCGCGTCAATGTCGAGTTTGTATTGGTCACCGCCTCGGGTCACCGCCAGTTCGTGAGCGCCGCCAGAGATGGAAGGAAGGTCGAGACCGTCTGGGGGCACATCGAGTGGAGCCTGGCCATCTACGCTCACTTTGGTGGAAGAATCGCTGGAATACAGATGAAGATGGCCGGCCATGCTGCTGACAACGATCGCCAGTGCAGCACTGGAGACGATTGGGCTCTTAACTACGGGCACACCTCCGGCCTCGGTCGAGAACGTGAATGATGTGCTGCCTTGTGAGCCATCAATTTTCAGCTTGTGCTCTCCCGTGGGGATCTGGTCGAGAGCCCACTGTCCATCCTGAAATTCGGCGGGCGGCTGATCGTCGAAGGTCACTTTTCCCGCGCCGACGTCAGAAGACAATTTCAGCGCTGAGAGCGCCGGCTGGGCAAGCGGCGTTGTCGAGGTGGAGACAGCGGGCGCCGCTTCGGGCGTCTGTACGACTGGCGGCGCGCGATGTTTTCGTACGAAAAGAAAGATTACTCCGACCAGGACGATTACGGCGGCCGTGGCAAGGATCGCCGGGGTGTGACGCTGCGGTGATTTCGCGGGCTGCTTGCGACTGGCAGATGGAGATGGGGCTTTGGGTGCGGGCGCGGGAGGCTTCGCAGCGGAAGCAGCAGGTCTTGCGGTAGTAGGAACCGGCGGTGCTGGCGGAAGCGGCGGTGCTGGCGGGACCGGCGGCGATGCGGGTTTGGCAACTGCGTTAACCGCAGGTGGAGGGGCCGAAGCATTGCTCGTCCCAGCCAGAGAGGGCTCAGAAGCGCTGACTGGCGGAGTGTGGTAGGTGAGGGTGGCGCTGTCACTTTCGGGCGAACCGGTCGGATTTTCTTGGGCCACCTCGAGCAGACCCAGGCGGTGCAGAAGGCCATTCGCGACGGAGAGCACTTCTCCATCTTTCGAGTATTTGTCCGCTACGGCTCGCACTCGTTCCCCCAAGGCCTGCTTCGATGCAACGTCGGTGGTGGCGTCAATTTCATTTTCCATGCGACGCAGTTCTTCCAGATCTCGGCGGCGCGTTTGGCGGCGCTGGGCCTGAAGATCCCGCTGCACCGTCTCCTGAATCTGAATCAACCGGGGCTCGCGCGGATAAACCGATAATCCCTCTTCGATGCGGGATAAGGCTCCGGCAAGATCTGTGGCTGCCTGCAGCTTGCGCGCCTGCGAAACACATTCCTCGACGAAAGTCTCCCGCTTCTGGTCGAGGATCAGAGTGCGAATGGTCTTCGCCATGGGATGCCCTGGATTCAAGTCGAGTGCTTCGCGCGCCAGCTTCTCGGCTTCCCGCCAATCGCCCTCCACTATTGAATGAGCCTGTTCCACCAAGGCATTGGCAAGAACGGCGCGGGCCAGAGAATTGTTTTCATCCAGCTCGTAGGCTTGCCGCAACAACCTGATCCCTTCGGATTTCTGCTGCGCAAACAGATCCTGGCCTTCGGTCATGAGGCGGTGGGCTTCCGTTTTGCGCCTTACGCCGTCCTGCGCGAGCTTTTCAAGCTCGGACAACTCCACATCGTTGGGGAATTCCGCCGCCGCGCCTTGCAATAGATCCAGAGCGCGAGCGTAATCGCTGGAATGCAAACAGGTGTCGATCTGTTCGACGAGACGCGTTTTGGATTCGATACGAACCTGCTGGTCACGGCGCTTCTGCAGACGTTCAACCTCGAACGTCAACCCCGGATACTGGCTGTAGATGGTGCGCAGAATTTCCCAATCATTCAGCGC
>Ga0116121_1000571_pt1 | contig 18404 bp, 10 predicted proteins | sample June2015DPH_13_1_FD_89725 | JGI IMG/M metagenome (GOLD analysis project Ga0116121, IMG submission 89725) | Peatland microbial communities from SPRUCE experiment site at the Marcell Experimental Forest, Minnesota, USA - June2015DPH_13_10 | ecosystem: Environmental > Terrestrial > Soil > Wetlands...
CGGCTCGGCGCTAGCGGCTGAGAGTTGTTTCAATTGACGGACGGGCGGCCACGCCCGTCCATTTTTTGTTGCTGCCATCTTCTCATTACGGATTGATTGGCGGGGCATTTCTCCGTCCCGGCACGCGGGTACACCTAAGATTGTCTTCCGAACCCGATTGCCTTCCCTGTTTCGCCCCGCATACAATCTAGGTCTCATTTTGGTGAGGACTTGTGAAACGTATTAAGGCTATTTATCCCGGGTCGTTCGATCCTCCCACCAACGGCCATCTTGACCTGATTGACCGCGGCAGCAAGATTTTTGACGAGCTGGTGGTCGCCATTCTGCGCAATCCGGAGAAAGATCCTCTCTTCAGCCTCACTGACCGCCGGCAAATGCTCGAATCCATGACGGCCGGATACGACAATGTTTCGATCGACACATTTCATGGGCTCACGGTCGATTACGCACTCCGGGTCGAAGCCAGCGCCATTCTGCGCGGCATTCGCGCCATCAGCGACTACGAGTACGAACTGCAAATGGCGCTCATGAATCGCAAGCTGCAACCCGGGCTTGAAACAGTGTTCATGATGCCGGCCGAGAAATATTCGTATCTGAGCTCACGGCTGGTGCGCGAAGTGGCGGAATTGGGCGGCTCAATTGATTGCCTGGTTCCGGAACTCGTCGCGCAGAAAGTTCGTGAGAAGATGGATGTAGCGCACAAGTTCAGCGACGGAGACAAAACCGCCAAGCAGGCTTCCGCGGCGATATCTGCGGAAATGGCGAGGCCGGAACGTGGGGCTCCGGAGCGAGGACCGAAATCCAAACCCAGGAAAAAGAAATCATGAGCACAGCATTTGGTTCCATGACCCGTCCCGTCCAACTGACGGAACGAATAAACCGGATCGAGCCTTCCGCGACCATGCTCGCGGTGGCAGAGGCCGAAAAGCTGCGCCAAGCAGGAGTCGACGTAGTCGACATGACGGCGGGTGAGCCGCATTTCACGACGCCCGAGCACATTAAAGAAGCCGCCATCGCGGCGATTCGCGGAGATTTTTCGCGCTACACGGCAGTGGGCGGTACGGCGGAATTGAAGGATGCGATCATCCAGCGGCACGCGACCGATTTCGGCTCGGCCTACAAGCGCGAGGAAACATGCGCCTCGGTGGGCGGCAAACATGCTCTCTTCAATGCGATTTCCGTGCTCGTCGATCACGGCGACGAAGTAATTCTGCCGGTTCCCTACTGGGTTTCGTTCAAGGACATGGTGCGCTACGTCGGCGGCCACCCCGTTTTGCTCAAGGCCGATGAGTCGCAGCGCTTCCGGGTGACGGCGCTGATGGTGGCGCGCATGGTGACTCCGAAGACGAAGCTCATCATTTTGAATTCGCCGTCGAACCCGTCAGGCGCGGTCATGAGTCCCGAGGACATGACCGAGGTCGTGCGACTCGCCCACGAGCGCGGAATCTGGGTGATCTCCGACGAGTGCTACGTCTACCTGAACTATACGGACAGGAATTTTTCGGTGGGAGAACTCAACGAATATCGCGACCAGTTTCTGGTGGTGGGTTCGCTCTCGAAAACCTACGCGATGACCGGATGGCGCCTGGGATATACGCTGGGTCCGGCGTCGGTGGTGGGAGCCATACAAAAGTTGCAGAGCCAGTCCACGTCGAATCCGACATCGATCGTGCAGAAAGCGGCAGCAGTGGCTTTATCGAGTTCACAACAATGCGTGGCTGATATGCGTGCCGACTACATGAAATTGCGCGACCACATTGTGGCCGGCTTGCAGGCGATTCCGGGCATCAAGTGCACAAAGCCGGAGGGCGCGTTTTATGCGTTTCCGAATGTTTCGTCGTTCATCGGAAAGAGCGGGATGACATGCAGCGCCGACATCGCTCATGGCCTGTTGCACAAAGCGCATGTTGCAACCGTCGCCGGAGAAGGATTTGGAACGACCGAGCACATCCGTATTTCATATGCGTCGTCGATCGAGAACATCGATAAGGCGCTGGAGCGGATGCGAAAGTACTTTGAAAAACTGTAGGTCTGTGCGGCTCGGACCTGCACTGAGCGAAGTCGAAGGGGCCCTCGCTCGCGCTGCCTTCGCGCTCTCGTGTTATTTTCCAAGTTGAATCGGCTTCTAGATGACCCAACTCTACCCGCTTCTGATGACGCCCGTGTTCGACCCACGCCCGTGGGGTACCCACGATCTGGCGCCGATTTATCCGAACCACAAGTTCAATGAGAAGATCGGCGAGGCTTGGCTTACCGGCGACAACTGCGTCGTTTCGAACGGCCCGCTAGCCAGGCGCACGCTTGCGGACCTGAGTAGAGAATTCGGCCCTCAACTCGTGGGCACGGCCGCGCGCGACCCGCAGCGCTTCCCTCTTTTGCTGAAATTTTTATTCCCCGAAGAGAAGCTTTCGGTCCAGGTGCATCCAGACGATGCGACTGCGCAAGGATTCGGCGAGCCCTGGGGCAAAACGGAATGCTGGTATGTGGCACACGCTCGCCCCGGATCGCAGATTGCGCTCGGCTTGAAAAAGGGCGTCACGCGCGAGCAGTTCGAAAAATCGATCCACGAAAATCAAGCGGAAGAACTGTTGAACTGGATGAATGTTTTTCAGGGCGAGATGATTTACGTTGCCGGTGGAACTGTGCACACGCTCGGACCGGGCGCAGTCATCGTCGAGACACAGCAGCAGTCCGATACGACCTACCGGCTCTACGATTACGGGAGGCCGCGGCCATTGCACCTCGAACGCGGGCTCGCTTCGGTGAAAGACAAGGTGACTTCGGGAAAGGTAATCCGGCCAGCCCCGGTCAATATTGATGGCGGCAACAATCGCCAATCGTCGATGATCGCCGCGCCTTACTTCACAGTCGATCTTTTCGAATTGAAGGAAGCGCACGACTTTTCGACGCGCGACGCGTCCGGCAAAGATTCGGCGCAGATCCTCGTCGCGCTGGAAGGATGCGGGATTGTCGACTCGGCCGGACAAGTTCCCGTGACTTTTAGCAAGGGAGACGCGGTTGTAATTCCGGCAAACATGGGCAGTTTCAGCATGCGGCCACAATGGGCGGTGGAGTTTTTGCGAGCCTATGTGCCGGGTGTTGCGGCGGGCGAGCCTGCGACTCGCATTTGACAGTTTCAGGCCGCAAAAACTGTCGATAAGCGCCGCGACAACCCTGAATCACAGAGAACACGGAGGGGCACGGAGGAAACCGACTTTGGCTTTTTCATGTGCCACGCTGTGCCCTCCGTGGCTTAAGCTTTTCGCCGCAAAGTGATAGGCTTTGAAGCGGTGAAGGCAAACCCACATTTCTATCCCATCGTTTTGGCCGGAGGCCGGGGAACGCGCTTCTGGCCGCTAAGCCGAAAGCGGCGCGCCAAACAATTGCTGGCGCTCGACGGTAAGCAGACAATGCTCCAGCAGACCGTGGCGAGGCTTCTGCCGCTCGCGCCCGCGCGCCGGTTTTGGATCATCACAAACAGCGACCTGCGGCCCGCCATCCTGCGCCAACTGCGCAAGCTTACTGCGCAACAAATTGTTCCGGAGCCGGTTGGACGAAATACCGCGCCCGCCATTGGACTGGCCGCATTTCTGCTGCTGCGTCAGGACCCCGAAGCCGTGCTGGGCCTCTTTCCTTCCGACCACGTCATTGCCGAGCCCAACAAATTTCGCGCCACGCTGAACAAAGGGATTGAGATCGCGGCGGCGGGTGAGAACATTGTCGTACTCGGAATCCGGCCGACTCGTCCGGAGACCGGCTACGGTTACATCGAAGCTGGGGCTCGCGACGAACACGGCGAATTGCGGATGCGCCGGTTCACCGAAAAGCCGGACTTGGCGCGGGCGCAGCAGTTTGTCGAGGCAGGAAACTATTTTTGGAACAGCGGTATGTTTCTGTGGCGCGCCGATACGCTGGCCAACGCGCTGCGCGAGCACCTGCCGAAGACCGCGCCGATTCTTGAAAAGATCGCCGCCGCTTACGGCACGCGCAAGTTCGCGGAGACTTTCCGCAAGCTCTATCCAAAGTGCGAGGACATCAGCATTGACTACGCGGTGCTCGAGCCACGGTCGGCTAAGGGCGAAGGCAAGTCGCGCATCTTCTGCCTGCCCTCCGATTTCGGTTGGAACGATCTCGGCTCCTGGACGGCGCTGCACGAGCACCACGTCGCAAAGAGCAGGCCGGAACATGGAAGCCTCGTGAATTCATCCGGGAACTTTGTCCTGAATGCGAAGAATAATTACGTGCACGCGCCGGGAAAATTTGTCGCGGTCGTCGGCGTCGAGAACCTCGTAATCGTCGAAACCGACGATGCGTTGCTCATCACCACGCTCGACCAATCGCAGGACGTGGGCAAAGTGGTGAAGCATCTTGATGAAAAGAAGCTACGGAAATTAGTGTGAAGGAGTCGCTGGTCGCTGGTCGTTAGTAGTTGGCAACCAATAGACTCAGAATGCGTCGCATTGGGGGGTTCGAGCCACGACGAACAAACGGCCGTCGACAAATCACCGAACGACCGACGACGAACGACCAAGCTCATGACAGACATCAAATTCGGAACTGACGGCTGGCGCGGCATTATTGCCGACGACTTTACTTTTGAGAACGTGCGGCGCGTGGCGGGCGCGATCGCCTCCTATGTACTGAAACACGAAGACTCCACTCGCGGCGTCGTCATTGGCTACGACACGCGCTTTGCCTCGGACCGTGCCGCGCGAGCAGTCGCGGAAGTGGTTGCGGCCGCGGGAATTCCCGTGCGGTTGTCGAACGACTACTGCCCAACGCCAACGGTTTCCTTCAACGTCAAGAAACTCGGCGCGGCGGGCGGAGTGATGGTGACGTCCAGCCATAATCCATGGAACTGGAATGGCGTGAAGTTCAAGGCCAAATTTGGCGGCTCAGCGACTCCCGCCATCATGGAAATTATCGAAGGCGAGCTGGCTGCCGACGCGATGCCGAAAAACCAGACCGCAACGATCGCAGAAGTCGACCTCAAACCTGCTTATATCGAAGCTGTTTGTCAGTTCGCGGACCTGAACATGATCCGCAAGGCGAACTTCAAGTTCGCAATCGACTCGATGTATGGCTCAGGACGAGGAGTGCTGCCGGGCATCTTCGACAAGAACGGAATTCAGTACGTCGCGATTCGGCAGGACGTGAACCCCCTGTTCCCGGGAATCAATCCAGAACCGATTCTGCCGCATGTGGCCCTTCTGCAGGAAACCGTGGTGAAGGAGAAATGCCACGCGGGCCTGGTGACCGACGGCGACGCCGATCGCATCGGTGCGGTTGCCGAAGACGGCAGTTTCGTCGATTCGCACAAATGCTTTGCAGTCTTGCTGAACTGGTTGCTGGTGCGCAAGAAGTGGCCGGGCGACGTTGTGCGCGCGTTTAACACGACTGGCATGCTCGATCGCATCGCCGCCAGAAACGGACGCAAGTTGCACGAAGTATGCATCGGATTCAAATACGCCGCGGACGTGATGATGGAACGCGAAGTTTTGATCGCGGGAGAAGAATCCGGCGGCATCGGATACGGGCGTTTTCTGCCGGAGCGCGACGGCGTTTTGAATGCTTTGCTGCTGGCCAACGTGATGGCGGAAGAAGGCAAGCCGCTGGGCGAATTGGTCGCCAGTCTACAACGCGAATATGGACCGCATTACTTTGGACGGCGCGACCTGCATATTTCCGACGAACTGAAAAATGGAGCGGTGCGGCGCGCAGCCGATCCCGCAACCACGAAGATTGGCCCTTATAACGTGTTGCGCAAAGAAAATCTCGACGGCGTGAAGTTTTTCCTCGATGCTCCGAAAAATGGCGATGGCGCCGATGCTTGGGTGTTATTTCGAGCGTCCGGAACCGAGCGCCTGTTGCGGGTTTACGTCGAGGCGGCATCGCCGGAACTGGTCACTGAAATTCTCAACAACGCCGAACGCTTCGCGCTTCAGGGCTAGCTGTTGCGGTGTTTTGTCCGCTGCTGAACTAGCCTGTCCCTGACTACCGGACACCGCGTTCATGACACTTTCGCGTCTGGCAGAGCGCGCAAACACGATAAAATAATGACAACACTTCGGGGATCATGAGCACAACGCAAACCATTCCAGTCGATTCGGAGGAGTCACGCCGCTACAACCGCATCAAGCGGTGGATCGGCATGGGCGACTTCGTAATCGGATTTGGGCTTCTTGTTGTGCTGCTGGCTACGGGCTGGACAGGCACACTGCGCGACCTGGCTCTCGAGCATCATGGCATCGCACGCAACTATGGCTTCGCCGTGTTTCTCTACCTGCTGATGCTTATGCTCATCAGCAAAGTGATCGGCATTCCGCTGGAGTATTACGGATTCCGCTTGGAGCACCGCTTCCATCTTTCAAACCAGAAACTCGGCTCGTGGTCGTGGGACGAGTGCAAGGGTTTGCTGATCGGTTTGGTGATGGCAACAATCATCGTCGAATTGCTCTACTTCCTGATACGTCAAGTTCCGCAATACTGGTGGATGATCGCTTGGGCCGTGTTTCTGGGACTGATGGTGCTGCTCGCGCAACTGGCACCAGTCGTGCTGTTTCCTATCTTCTACAAATTCGAGCCCCTCGAAAATGAGGAGTTGAAGCGCCGGCTGATTGTCTTGGGGGAGCGAGCCGGAACGCGCGTGCGCGGAGTTTACCGCTGGCACCTTTCGGAGAAAAGCAAGAAGGCAAATGCCGCACTCACCGGACTGGGTGCGACAAGGCGAATTATCCTGGCCGACACGCTACTCGATAATTATTCGGAAGATGAAATTGAGGCTGTGCTCGCCCACGAACTGGGCCACCACGTTCACCGGCACATTCTGAAAAGCATTTTCGTGCAAGCCGGAATCACTTTGTTTGGCTTCTGGCTGGCGAACGAAGTTCTTCGCTATTCCGTGGATCGCCGGCACATGTTTGAAACGATGTCGGATTTCGCCAATCTTCCTCTGCTGATTCTGGTCTCGACTGTACTGTCGTTTCTGCTGATGCCCGCGCTCAACGCATATTCGCGGTTCAACGAGCGGCAGGCCGACCGCTATTGCTTCCAGTCCGTCGCCAGCGTGGAGCCATTTATCTCGTCAATGAATAAGCTGGCCGAGCAGAACCTTGCCGAGAAGACGCCGTCGCCCTGGGTGGAGCTGCTTTTTCATTCTCACCCGGCGATCACCAAACGCGTGGCCGCCGCAGAAGGCTGGGCAAGAACGCACTAACTCCGCGAGACCTCTCAGCAGAATGCTGCCTTGAATTGATTGTGCCGCTGGAAAGCCTGCTTGGTCAGGGTCTGAAATTCGGGCTCGCGGCGATCGTCTGCCATCATGCGGTGCGCCGCGTCCCGCACCGACTGTCGCAGAAAGTCCGCCGGCTTCTCGGCGGACGCCAGTAAGCTTTCACTTTCAGCCCGCAGTTTGGTGTCTCCCGCACAGTTCTGATCGAGATAGGCAGAGCGCGCGTCGGGCGGCAATTCCGGGGCTTCATAAAATAACCGCTCGACTTGCCGCCACCGGCTTGGCGAAGAAGACATAGCAACCAACCCCCACAGCAACTGCTCGCAACCACCCGCATTCGTCTCTACCTCTGCGACATTTCAATCGAGAGACGTTTACGGAATTCTGCGTTCTAGATTTGTTTTCTTAGCAGGATTTCTTCGACGCGCCGCAAGTCCTCTTCGGTATCGACACCCACCGTATCGTGGGGCGTTTCCGCCACGTAAATCGGCACTCCGTTTTCGAGGAACCGCAACTGTTCAAGCCGTTCACTGCGCTCCAGCGACGATTCCGGCCAGCGCACGAACTGGTCGAGCGCAGGCTTGCGATACCCGTAGAATCCCAAATGCTTGTAATACGGCGGACCAATGCCGTCGCGATCGTGCGGAATGGTGGCGCGGGAAAAATAAAGCGCTCGTCCCAGACTGTCCGTGACCAGTTTGACCGCGCTGGCATTGTTCACATCCACGTCGGCGCAAGGCGTTTTCAGCGTTCCTACGGCGACTTCCGGATTTCGCATCACGGCGATCAGGCTTTCGATGTGCTCGGGCCGTGTCAGGGGTTCGTCGCCCTGGATATTCAGATAAACGTCGGCGGAGATTGCGGTCGAAATCTCGTGCACCCGCTCAGTTCCGGATCGGTGCGCCGCCGACGTCATGCGCGCCGTAAAATGTTCCGCCTCGCAAAAGCGCAGAATCTCCTCGGAGTCGGTAGCGACGATAACCTGGTCGAGCGATGAGGCGCGGCGCGCAGCCTGATAAACGCGGGCCAGCAACGGGATGCCGGCAATTTCACGAAGCATCTTGCGAGGCAGGCGAGTGGAGGCCAGCCGCCCGGGAATCACAGCAACAACTTTCATGGGACACCAGTTTCGCACGGGTCCGGACGGTTTGACACTTGAATCCACGCCCTCTTAAAATCATAAGGGACGCTTCCACCCGCGTCTGCGGGATTTTGTACCCCTTTTCTGGGTTGTCCCTTTTTTCTTCCGAGTATTTCCGGATGGGCGGTGTAGCTCAGGTGGTTAGAGCGACGGTCTCATAATCCGTAGGTCGTAGGTTCGAGTCCTACCGCCGCCACCAGATCCACACGACAGCAAACAGAGGCGTTTACTGGATTGTAGCGGGGTTGGCTTCCCGCCCAGTCGCGTCGTGGTGCTGAGTCCGAGATCGGGCTGCCGATGGCAGCACGGCGATCTCAACGCACGCTTTTGGATGACGCAGAGCCCCCACAGACAGAAGGTTACGAGATCGAACCGGGCGATATAGGGTTCGAGGCGACCCATTGCGAACCGGTGAGATCGCACATACCCTTCAGCACAGTAACTGCGTTGACATCCTCGCGGCTACGATTCTGTTCGTAGTTACCAAAGGTACCCATTTCGGTTCTGGGAGCCCACATTAAGGCTGTGTGGAAACAGGGTTCGGGCAATAATGAATGGGAATTCCAGTCTGGCTTTTGCTTCTACGCTAAACCGATGTTCGTATGTAACGGCGGTTTCTCATCGTTCCTGATGCTGCCTCGCGCGCGTGCTCGATCTGCATGTGTGCTTTTTCTGGGGTGTGCGCTCTTGCTGCCCTTTGGCGCGAGTGCTCAGACCACGCCCAGCATCACTGCACTTTCTCCACCTTCCGTTACGGCAGGGGGACCAACCTTTATCTTGACGGTCAACGGCAGCGGGTTTCAATCGAATTCCGTAGTGCAAATTAACGGGAGCAACCGTCCCACTGTTTTCAGAAGCGCCTTACAGCTCACCGCCACGGTTTTTGCCTCGGACATCGCATCGCCCACCACATTGCAGGTGACCGTATTCAATCCTTTCGCCGCCGGTGGCGGGCTTACCTCGAATCCAGTGTCGCTCGTCGTAGGCGCAGCGCCAGCTCCGGTCCTGATCAGTTCATCTCCGGAGTTTTCAACGCAAGGTGCCAACCGCATGCAGATGACCCTTGTCGGATCGAATTTCAGGCCTGGGGCGACTGTTGTGGTTTCTCCGCCACTGCAGAGCGTGAGCCAATCCAACGGTCACACCCGCGCTGCGGACGTTGCGGTGCTGAGTGTGACTGTTGTGAACAGCGGCTTGATGACGGCTATCGTTAGCGTCAGTCCCACGGCGGTGCTCAGTCTGCGTGCTGTAGATGTTCTGAATCTCGACGGAACGAGCACAGCGGGCTCTCCAACTGGAGGCCCGGGCACGTCGCAGCCGATTTATGTGCGGTCGTCCAACTCGCTGGGAGCCCCGCTGTCTGTAGTGAATATGGCCTTGACGCATCCGCGTGACGGAACGGTGGTCACGTTGGGCCAGGACCTGGGCGCCGAAGCCGTACTCGGGGGCACGGGCACCGGCACGGTCATTGGGCAATGGGTCTGGGATGGGAATGTCGTCGAGCAGTTTTCCGCTGCGATCGTCGGTGGACAAAGCACAACGATACGAATGCAGCAGTCGCTGCCAACGTGGTTTCTCGGCGGTCACGCGCTGCAGTTGCGGATCGTGCAGCCGAATCAGATCGCAACCAAGCCGGTTGTGATCGTGGTGAATCCTGGAGAGTGGAAGCTGGAACAGCTGATCCAGCCCGAATATGGCGCGGCGTTCGGGGGCGATCACCCTCCACGGCTGCTTTGGGCGCCGGTGCCGGGAGCCGCAAAATATCAGGTTGGGTTCTCGGATCAGCCCTATCTTTCGAGCGTTCACAATTGGTTTGACGCGGTCGACAACGAGTGGGAGGCTCCGGCGCGCCTCTGGCAGAGTTTGCCGGTAGGCGAACTCTTTTGGACAGTAAGGGCTGTCGGCAGCGTTGGCGAGACGCGCAAGCCTCAGCCGATGAGAAGTATCTACCACTTGCCAGAGCGTGGGTTGATTTCTGTTCGTCCAGTTCCCGCCAAGACTCCCGCCGGACATACGCTGCTGGAGTGGAAGCCTGCACTCAAGAATGGCTTCTACTACATACTCATCAGCAGCGATCCGGAGGGAGACCATCGGATTCGGCAATATCTGACCGCAGAGCCTCAGTTGGACCTGCGCGCGGTGGATGGCCGGCTTGCTCCCGGCACGACCTATTTCTGGCGCGTGGATGCGATTGCGCCGAACGGGAAGATCATCATGTCTGGGCCGCCGCAGAGTTTTGTCTCCGAGATGGTTCCGAAGGCGAGCCTGACTGGGAACAGCGACTTAGTACAACTGGCTTCGCTGGGACGCCCGCGATCCCTGCCTGCAGCTTTCGATCTCGTGTCCCAGATTGCCGATCGGACACCGCCGCCGAACGGCAATATCAACGACCCGAAGCCAACGATCTCGGTGAGTTTTCAAACGCCGGTGAATCCTCCGGATGTCAGCCTGCTAGTGGACGATATTGACATCACTTCTCTGGCGCAGGTGAGCGATGTCAAAGTCGCTTTCACGCCGCCTTTGGCGCTGGCCGGCGGCGATCACAATGTCAATTTAACAGTCGGTAACGAAGCTGCCTCGTGGAAGTTCACGGAGGCCGCGACGGCGCCGGTCGCAGCAGCAGCTCCGGCTACGCCAGCCGCCGTCGTTCAGTCCGGCAACGATTCGGAAGCTCCTCCTGCCCTCTATGGAGTGTTGCCGTCATCTGCCTCCATTGCGGCGGTTCATGCGGTTGCGGCCGGTCCGAAACCGGCGGCCGAGACTCACAAGGCTGGTCGGTCGGAAGAAGGCCAAATCAGCTCGAATACACAGTGGGCTTCAGGATCGAATCCTCCTGACTTGAATGACTTTTCAGTTTCAGAACGCGTGATGTATGAAGATGGTCCTTGGAAATTCCAGGCGAACGGCAGCGGCGTGCTCAATTCCGTTCTCAACCCTGAGGCGCAACGCACCAGTCACGGATTGGTCAACGACTACGTATTTCAGCTCGGTTACAAAGGAGACGGTTGGGGCGCCAATTTGCGCTTCGGAACTGTGTCGCCCGTCTTATATACGGATGCCCAATTCGTAACCGCAGCGACACCGCGGCAGGGCGTTGAGGCCACGCTGACAACGCGCGCCGGTACCTTTGGCTATTTCGTTAACACTAACGACCAGGCGCTCGGCGGCGGCTCAGGGATTAGCTTTCATCAGCAGATAATGGGGGCTAGTTGGCAGGCGCCACTGCCCAAGTGGGCGCAGTTCCGTCTGATGTGGCTCAGCGCGCAAGATATTGGTGTGCCCACGACGGTGGGATACGATTCGCAGGGCAATCCGATCATTCTGCCCAACCCTGTGGCCGCGAAGGCGCGCGGCGATGTCTACGGCGCGTTGCTCAATATCCATTTGAAGCAGAAATGGCTGTGGTCCTCGGAGTATGCTTTCAGCCGTGAGAATGCCAATACCGCAGATCCAACTTCTCAAACGGAATTTGGCCGCGCGTGGCGCACGGGCATCTCCGGGCAGACGGGGAAAACCAACGCCAATGTGTCGTATCGCGATGTGGGGCCGAATTTTGGAAATCCGGCGAACCCCAGCCTGACCCAAGCCAGCCAACCCAATTTGCGCGGCATGGATTCGGGAGTAACGGAAACGACGAAGGCCGGGACATTCGGCCTGACTTACACTTTTCTCGAAAACAACGTGAAGCCCACCACCAGCGCCGAATTGCTGCTGCATACTTTCGACGAAACCTGGAGCAAGCAGGTTGATCCGAAGACCAACATCGTGGTGGACGCGCGGCAGTCGCTCACGCAGACGGGCACAATTCCCGCTGCGTTGCAAGGCCAGCCTCCGGAGCAGACCGGTGCCCAGGATTCGCGGGACGTCTCCGGAAATATCAACCTCAGCCGGCAGGTTGGCACGGTGACCATGTCGGTCGGAGGCACGCGCGACTGGAATCGCAACAACTATTTTCCCACGGCGGACACGATCACTTCATCGCTGACGTTGGGCACCAATTGGATAACACGCCGGTTTTTCCAGCTCAATTCACAGTTCAGCACGAATTGGGTGGCGGCGGATGGATTGACGACGGGCACCAACCGGAACATTACCCTCTATCTGCAGCCGGCATTTGTCTGGAAGAAGCCGGCCTTGCAGGTTTCACCGCTGATCTCGGTGATGAAGGGGCGAACGATTCTGGCGAATGGCTCACTGACGAGCGACACGCTGACCGGGCAATACGGCGGCAGAGTTTCCTGGACGCTGCCGGGCGTACTGAAGTTCAGCACGCTGTCGGCTCAGGGAAGCTACAACCAGAATCAGGACAACATCATGAATTTCGACCACCGCAGCACGCAGTTGCTGGTGTTGTGGACGGCGACTTGGGGCCACAAGCACACGTTCTGAGGCTTTGCGACGCTCGCGCACAGCTTGAACTCAGGGGATAGGGCTTCGCACGGCTTGAATTACGGAGTTGGGTTCTCGATGCATTCGATGCGAATTACTCAGACGCAGACCGCGCGTGTTGCGACCATGCAGTGGCTGCTATGCGTGGTGGCAGTAACGTGTGCGCTTTCTGGATTCGCCGCCGCGCAGGCGAGGCCGTCGAAGCCAACGCTGATTGGCTTCAGCCCGACGCAGGGAGCCGCCGGATCCACGCTGACCATCACATTCACCGGGATGAATTTTGCCCCGAGATCCTCAAACCTGATCTTCACGCCCAATGCCGGGCTCACGGTCTCGAACCTACAGGTGGTTTCTCCGACCCAGATCACCGCGCAAATTCAAATTGATGCGAGCGCGCAACCCGGCACTCGCCAAGTTATGCTCGTGGATGCCGACCTGAGTTTACGGTCGCCGACGCCTTTCACGATTATTTCGCCACCAGGTTGCTCAGTACTGGCCGCTACCACGAACTGTGGACCGAGCGGGCCCAAAAGTCCGGCCATTCGCGAATTCTCGCCGCTGCAGGGAACGCAGGGATCCACCGTCGCGCTGACATTGACCGGCGTCAATTTCGCCTCGCCTGCCACGCTGCAATTCACACCAAGCGCCGGAATCACAGTGCAGTCCACCACGGTGGTTACTGCCAATGAGATCCACGCGCAGGTGAGTATTGCGCCGAATGCTCCTTTAGGAGCGCGCGCAGTCGTGTTAGTCGAAGGCGCGACCCGTGCGGCCGCGCCCAATACATTCACCGTGGTCGGGAGCCAGATTCGCACGCAGCCAGCACAGATTCTGCGCGTGATTCCGAACCAGATTACCGCTGGGAGCCAGAATGTAGATCTCACTCTGCAAGGCACGAATTTCTCGCCCGGAACGCAGGTGACGTTTACGGTGGGTGCTGGAGTTCCGGCGGCTGTCTTTTCGGCGGGGCCTGCGCGCTACATCAACAGTACTGAGATGCACGCCACCGTCAGTGCGCTTTCCTCGGCGCTCCCCGGCGGGCGGGACGTCAATTTGCAAGTGCCCAATCAGCAGGCGGTGGTGGGCAAGGGAATGCTGAATGTGCAGGCGGTCAAACAAGCGGGACCGCCGACGGTGCTGAAAATTCCACCCATCACGATGCAGACTTTTCCGGAAGGCGTGATCACGCTGGATACGCCGCTGGTCAAGCAGGCATATGAGGGCGGGCCAACGGTCGTTCCTCTGCTGGATGACGATGCGGTTTTTCAATGGCACGAACAGAATCCCGGAACCGCCGACTACTACGAACTGCGCATTTACGCGCAAGACAAAAAATCGCTGATCACAAAAAAGACAATCTCTGGCCCCAACGTACTTTATTACGGCCGGCAGACTGCGCTTCCTCCTACGTACTACCGTCCGGATTCCGTGTTCCTGACAAATGTGCTGCAGAACCGGTTCTCCGCTCTCGCGAACGGCAAGCCGCAAATGATCATTGATTACCACCAGCTTTACTGGCAGGTGGCGGGGTTTCATACTTACACGAAAAACGGCGTGATGACGCGGCAGGTCGCGCAGAACATTGCGGCGAAAAGCATCGTGCAGACGCAGATAGGGAGCCAGCCGGCGGGCGCCAACCAGCAACCAGCCGAGACAACCAGCCTCGAAGTGGAAGTCTCCACACTCTCGCAGTTGGGCACGACCCAGGCGCCAACCGGCCTGCAGTGCAACGGCTCGGGCATGAGCAATGGGCTCAATATTACCGACGCCGACAAAACTCAATCCGATCCTAACGCTTATGTTCTTGACCGCTGGCTGCTGTCGGGAACGGTGGACTTGACGAACTCGCCCTATCGCGCCAATGGCACGCCGCAGGAATCCGGCACCGGCCTGATCAAGAGCGTGAATCTGATAACGTTCGACAACGTCTTCGTGGATTGGGGCGACGGCTCGGTGCAGTCGTTGAGCGCCATCCCTACGGATCACACCACGGTTGACAGCCGCGGGATCAAGTTCACGCTGCCGAATCAGATCAACCAGCAATATTCGCTGTGGCACCCGTATCAGACTGCGAATAGCTATATGGTGCGCGTGTTCCAGCTTTCCGAGGCTGATGCGCAGCATGTGAACGCGTCCCTGGTGGCGGCGAGCGTCGATGGGCCGCTCAGTAGTCCTTATTTGGAAACTGCCCTGCTGCAGAAAATCGCCATGCCGGGCAACAGCGGATCGCAGGCCAGTCCATCGCAGGGAAATTTACCGAACGCCTTTCAGAACCTCCTTCTCGGTGGTTCCGGCGCGTCCTCGGGACCGAGTCCGTTGCAGGTGGCAAACGACGCTTACATGCTCTATTGCCATCCGGTGACGATTATGCCGATCGAAGATTTGGCGGCGGATGGCCCGCTGCATTTGAAGAGCATCGACGATCCCGATTTCCCAGGCTACGACGTGAGCAACCCGTTACAGCCTGTTCCCAAGATGCTCAACAATCTTCCTCGCAAGGCGGAAGCATCCGGAAATGCTACTCCGCATCTCGTGCTGACCAGTGCCGCCGAGCAGAAGCCCAAGGTCCAGGTCGGAGTGCCCGAGAAACCTCAGCTACCGGCTGCGAGCGCTCCAACCGCTATCTGTAGCACCTGCGACGATGGCATGGTCGCGGAATCGCATATTCACTACTACGGCCGCGGCCAGGTCCAGATCACCTGGACGGTGGACGGGCAACAAGCGCAGCAGAGTTTTGGTCTGGGTCCATCGAAGCCGCGTACCAACCTCACGCGTGCCGACGTCGATCCTTCGAACTCCATCTGGTCGCCATTCGGCACACCGCAGAATCAGCCTTATGTTGACATCAGCGCGCCAATCGATTCGCAAGCGCTTCCGGTCAAAATGATCGGCATGCACAACGTCAGCGTGCAAGCCGATGTAGTGCCAGAACCGTCGAATCCCAATCTTTCCATCGCGGTCGGCCAGACTTTGCACATGCTCACCTCGGGCCTTACGGCAAATACCGGCGGCCCGCAGAGTGTTTCAGCTTCCGGTGTGCAACAAGCCAAGTCTCTGCTAAACACGCTGGCTTCGCCGCCGGGGAGCAATCTTCCGCCGCTGAAAGTCGGCGTTCTTTCGCCCAGCAAACAGGCAATCTCCGGGCTGGGCGCGGTTCAATATTTGAATGGCGCGCTGCAAGCGATTGCAGGCCAATCAGCGAACCAGTTGCCGGATCAGCACGTCGCTTCCAACACAAAGGAGTACGAAGCAGCTGCTTCCGATCCGAAACAACCGTGCAAGTTCCTGTTTCCGGTGAGCGACGGGACGTTCGAGATCGATGGCCTGCAGAACCATGTCACGAAAAACGGAACCAGGTATACGGGAACGGGAAATCTCATCATTCATCTGGCCAACGCCAGCAGCGGCGGTTATCAGCAGTATCCGCCGATCCCGGTGAAGATTGACAACTGGGATGTGCCCGACGGCCAGACCGTGAGCAACGGAACCACGCTGGATGTGTCGCCGAGTCTCTCGCTCGACCAAGCCACTCCCGCGCTGAAAGGCACGATTGCTCGCCTGCAAGGGACCGCTGGCAGCGTCATGAACGCGACGTTGAACCTGACTCTGAAAGACGACACGCTTAGCCTGCCCGGGCAACAGCCGGTGTCATGGAACGGTATCCAATCTGTGTTGCATCCAAACGGCGACTGGACGGCCGACGGACTGACACTGCCGCGCACCATCATTGGCTGGAGCGCCTTTCAGATGCAAGGCACCCAAAGCGTCCGGCTTGACCTTAGTCACAATGATGGCGACGCAGGCAACGCGTTGTGCGGTCCGCTCGGTGGCAAAGACTGGGTCGGCGTGAGGTTTTCGACGCTGATCGTCTATCCCTACACGATGGATTTGGTTTCGGGCGCGTCTTTTCAGACAACCGTGAGCGATTGGGGCGTCAACGACCAGGGTTTGTGCGGAAGCATCTCGACCGGACCATTCTCGGCAAGCGTACTGAATGGCAGCATCGGTTTTGCATCGGTGACCGGCCAGGTGAAGTACAGCGCCGTCAACGCTGCATACAATGGGCTCGACGTGTACGCTCCTCTTCTCGGTACACACCTGAAAGGCAATGCGACGTTGCAGTCTGGGGGAGGGAAGCAAGCGAACATTTCGTTCAATTTCACCGGCTCGCCTGCCGTGAAGGCGTACGGCAATGTTTCATTCAGCGCGAATCATTTCAGCCTGACGACACTGCAAGGTCTATGGGGAATCCAGGCCGACACGGTTTTCAGCTTCAGCGCCGAGAACAGTACTTTCGTCGCGCTGAAGTCCTTGCCGTTCTTTTTCGGCATGGATGGTCGTGGCAATCTTCCAAACGGTTTGCAGGCGACGGATATCCCGCTCGGCGGAAGTTCGCATCTGGGACACACTCCGGTTGATCTTGTTTCTGCGCATCTGACTGTGCCGTCGGGCGGTAATAAGATTTTAGGGGCGCAGATCGCAACCAGCGTTCATCTCTCAGAGGTCATGCCGGCTGCGCCGATGCAGGTGAACTACGAACTGGACGAGACAGGAAGCAACTACTCGTCGGCGGGGCCGACAAACTCACACGTGGACATTGATGTGCCGTATCCGCCAGGCAGTTCGCAGCCCAGTGCGGAAGCGCACATTCATCCCGTGTATGGGGGCGGCCCGAATACCGAGTACTCGGGATCGGTGGAATTGAGCGAGATTGGCGGACCTTCGATTACGGGAGAATTCCGTCTGGGTTATCAGGGCGGCCACGACTACTGGCTCACGCGCGTGGGTGTGACGTTGCCTTCGGGCGTGCCCGTTGCGCCGGGCCTGAGCCTGTTCAAAGTGCAGGGAGGCCTTGGCCACAATTTCCCGATCGCCTCATTCGAGAATGTTGGTTCGCTTAGCGCGGAAAGTCCTGTGCTCGACGGCTCGTTTCTGTTCATGGCGGGCATGCGCTTGGGGACATCGGATGAGTTCACGTGCACAGTGGAGGGCGATCTTACGATCAAGGCGGGCGGCCAGAATGGGGGCGCCCGCATGGATTTCCACTCGTGGATTCTAAAGCAGGCTGACAACAGTAATGGCGATTTCAGCGGCTACTTCCAATACGCTGGCAGCAACTTCGATGGCCGCATTTGGGGACATCTCGACTTCATGAACAACGCCGCATATGTGGACCTCGGCAACGGGCCTACGAACGCGGCCGTTGATTTGCACTTTGGCCCGAACGGCCCCTGGCACGTTGACTTCGGCAAACAGCAGGGCCCGCGCGTTCGCGGCCATCTGCTCGTGACTGACGCCGACATGTACATGATGTTGTCTCCGAACGGCCTTGCACTCGGCGGCGGTGAATCCATTGACCTGGAAGCCGGAGCCGCTGGCATTTCCGGCTACATCAAAGGCGACGTTGATATGGGGCTTGCCGTGACTCCGCAACCGCACATCTCGGGCGATTTTTCCGCTTCGGTCGAAGCGGGCGCGTGCGCTTATGTAAGCACCCCCGTGGGCAATGTCGGTGGATGTGTCAACGTCGGCGTGAGTGCGCAGATTCACGCGCAGTTCGCGCCGCTCGATGTTAATGCGAGCGCTACGGTAGGAACCCCAGTCGGTGATGTGACTGTCTCGGTGCACCTATGATTCCGATGA
>Ga0116121_1000573_pt1 | contig 18205 bp, 11 predicted proteins | sample June2015DPH_13_1_FD_89725 | JGI IMG/M metagenome (GOLD analysis project Ga0116121, IMG submission 89725) | Peatland microbial communities from SPRUCE experiment site at the Marcell Experimental Forest, Minnesota, USA - June2015DPH_13_10 | ecosystem: Environmental > Terrestrial > Soil > Wetlands...
AACATTGATCGCCAGATCGCGAGAACCGAGCACTGCCTCGACAGCGTGCCTTTGTTCGGGACGCAGCTTGTCCGAAGGCTCAAAGTCACAGCCTTTGCCGAGGCGGTCGTAGCGGTCTGTCCCTCGGTTAACTACCGCGATCATGTCACGCTCGCGCTGGAGGGTCGCGTGTGTCGCAATTTCATCCCCGGCAGAGATGAGAGTCCCTTTCGCACGTTCAAGGGAGAGAGAGCCCTGAAGGTCGCCGAGTTCGACGTTGCCGCGCCCGTGACGAAGAGCTTCGGTTAGAACCTCATGTTCCTTGGCGACTGAGAGACGCTCGAAGATGTGCTCCTCGGAGTATGCAAGCGAAGCCTCATGCACACCTCGATTGATTTGAGGCGAATGGGATCTTGTCTGAGCCTCGTTCAAGCCATCCCAAAGCGCTTGCCTCTCATCCATGGTCATTCGTTCTTGCTGAAGGTTACGGACTCGCTCGGTCGATATTTCCTGAAGCTTGTCAGCCCGCGTTTCCCGGACAAGTACCGCAATCTCGTTGTCTGTTGGCGCGCGCCCGCGCGCGCGAGTGAATTCCTGAATGGCCGCATCTCGCTGGGCACTGCGTTGGCTGTACTTGTCGAGCAGGTCTTGGGAGAAACCTGCGATTTCGAATCCCTTGTCACGACCACGAACATCGTGACGGTTTTCAACTTCGTAGCCAAGGGCACGTACTTCGCGAGCCAGGGCATTGCGATAGACCTCGGTCAGGTAGCTGCGACGCTCGTATAGACCGGAAGCCTGTAGCGCCTTCCAACGTCCTTCAGTTCCATCATAAGTGAGATTAGCAGCCACGGCATGAGTGTGGAGCTGAGGATCTAGCTGACGACTTGTGTCGTGAGTGTAGGAAGCCACGATCCAGTTTCCGGTGGCTCGATTTTCGTTTAGGCCAGCGAGGCGAACCCTAGTGGCCGAGTATTTCTCTGCTTCTTCCAATGCCTCGCGCACGGCGGTTCCGTGCGCGGCGACCAGTCTCTCATCACCGCCAACAATGGCCATCACAGAGACGGACTTCGGCGCCGAAAATGTCATGTCATAAAGAGAACGTGCCTTACTCTGCTCCTCACCATTGCTGGCAATGCGATCTGCCCCGTGACGTTGCCTAAGGAATTCTCCCGTTTGCGGGTCGAGGCCCTGACGCACTGCCTCGAAATCCTCGGAGGTAACCGCTCCTCTGAGACCCAGCAGTTCAGCGCCGCGTCCGTGCCACCGGCCTTCGACCGTCCGATTCTGGTCGTAGTAGTCGCTCTGTTGGAGATGCCGCTGTGCGTAGCCCTCACCGGCGGTCATGGCACGAAGCGTCAGCACACGCCGACGCTAGCTCTGTTCGAGAATTGGGGTCAAGCCACTTCGTGGCGAGGGTGCTAAGTCAATGACAGATAAAGGTGCGGAGGACAACGAGTAACTTGAGTGACAGAACGGCCTGTTAGTGCTGGATTCCCGCTCAAAGCAATGCTATACTCAGCTTCGAAATGACCATACAGACCAAATCCATTATGAGACGGCGCGTCAATCGCGCTCGGCCCTCGGGATTGGTCTGATTATTCGTTAGATTTCCAAGTTCAGATTCGATTTCCGAGGCTCCGACAAAAGTCGGGGCCTTTTGGTTTTTGCGGATGTTTCTTGGCCGGTAGCCAAGCTGGAAAGGCCCGTGACTGTTACTCACGCCATGCGCAGGTTCGAATCCTGCCCGGCCAGCCAATTTTCGAGGGAAGACAAGGCTCGCTAGTTCAGTAGGAAGAACGCGGCTCTCATAAAGCCGTCGCGGATGGTTCGAATCCATCGCGAGCCACCATGGAGGGGCCTCCGGGAGGAGCAGTGGCTTATACCCACTTCGGCGCCAGATTAGCGCGGCTAGACAGGTTCGACTCCTGTACCCTCTACCACTTTTTTCGCGCCGGTAGTTCAACGGACCAGAATAGTTGGCCTACACCCAACAGATGCGGGTTCAACTCCCGAACGGCGCACCATGCAGGATTAGCTCGAAGGTCGAGCCCGCGGTCGATAACCGCGAGGCGTTGGTTCGATTCCAACATCCTGCACCACTTTTCGTTTGAGCATGGGTGACTGGCAGAGATGGCTGATGCACTCGCCTCTTAAGCGAGACCAGGCTGGTTCGATTCCAGCGTCACCCACCAGATTCGCGGGATTGGCAGATATGGATATGCACTCGCCTTTTAAGCGAGACGAAGTGGGTTCGATTCCCACATCCCGCACCAGAGTCAGTTAACAAAGAGGCGGCATAGCATAACGGAACAATGCTCCGAGCTTCTACCTCGGATGATGAGAGTTCAAATCTCTCTGCCGCTTCCAATGTGGGGATGTGGTCCAACGGATGAGGGCGCAAGGCTACGAACCTTGAGATCAGAGTTCAATTCTCTGCATCCCCTCCACATTGAGTAGGCTCGCGTGGTCTAAAGCATGATGACGCTTCGGTCCTAACGAAGAGATCCGGGTTGGATTCCCGGCGTGAGTTCCATAGGGTGGGTAGTGTAACCGAACAACACGGCAGCGTCCGAAGCTGCAAATCCAGGTTTGACTCCCGGCCCGCCCTCCAGCCGCCTAGCTGGATTTAATGGCGTAGCGTACCTCGCGTTTCAAGAACGCTGCCTCGCCACCCTCCAGGATCAGGCACACTTTGTCGCGGATCGCCGGATCTTCTAACCCACCTGAAGCATATGAAAACGTGGGGAAGGCACCGCTGAGTCTGTCTGCCGATGCAACGATCACTTGATCTGAGTCTGTGTTTACGACAAGATTGGGATTGTGAGTGATAACGATAACTTGTCGCAGCGACTTAGCACTCCTAAAGTAGTGCGAAAGCAACGAATAAATTGACTCACTGTCCAGGTTTTCTTCCGGCTGATCGACCACCAGCGGCATGCTGTCTTCCGAATCCATTGCCAGATAGAGAATAAGCAAAACGATTCCCTTGGTGCCCGGTGACAGCTTGTCCAGCTCTGTTCCGTTGTAGCGGAGGCCGTAGCTTAACTTTATGTGGTCGTACCCGAATACCCATTCAAGTAAGTCGGAATGCTTGACCTTCGCCCTCAGATGGCTCTCAACGGAGTGTTGCTTGAAGAGGTCTAGAAGCTTTTCCATCCCGGCCTTGATTTCGTGCGGGTCACCCGTTTCCCAACCGGCCAACACGGTCGACTGAACTGCCTGCCGGAACTTCAGTGGAGAGCCGAACGGATGTCCTTTTCTCTGATCAAAAAGTTCGTTCCCCCGATCGAGCCAGTTCTCTACATCAACGTCCCAGTTGATATGGAAATCGAGCATCTTCTCTTCCTTCAAGCCTTGCTGCAGTTTACTGCGAACCGGTTCGTATAGGCCCTCCAGCACAGCTTGCTCTTTCTTCCACGACTGAAATAGCTTTTCGTATGTATCCAACCGGGCCTGCCTTATAGTCTTCTGGCGAGCAACATTGCTGCCCTCGACTGTCATGATCTCCTTCTGTAGCCGAGCGATTTCCTGAGTAATGCTAGCGACTCGCCTCTGAATTTGCTGGACTTGGTTTCTGCGAGCTTGGTCGGAGGCTACTACCTTCTCTATCTCCTCGATTTGCTTCGCGACTGTCTTGATTGTCCGCTCCTGTCCGTTCTTCTTTGTTGCGGTAGTTTTCCCTTCCAGTTGGGAGATCTGCAGTGCGAGGTCGGCTCCCAAATCATCCAGGGCGTCCTCTGCTTTGATGTTCAGTTCGAGGTCGAACCGTTTTGCAACACCCAGTTCCTTGGCTTGGGCCAGAAAATCTTGCCTTGAGGCTTCGAACTCGGCCTTGAACTGGTCCAGCTTGGACCGCAGTTGCTGCAACTTGAGTTGTCTCTGTTTGAGGCCGGCGACGGTGCCTTGCAGTTTTTTGCAGTTCTTGCCGCAGGACAGGTAGCTGCTTTTGAGCTTCGGCCTCCTCGGGTGTTTCTGCGGTCGGAAGTTGTTTGTTCAGCCCCGTTTGTTCCTTGCCGAGAGCCTCGATCCTGTCTTTCTTCGCGGGAACGGCTTTGGCTGCCTCGCGGAGCGTTTCGTCCTCGGCGATCAGTTCGCGTATTTTTGACGTTAGTCTTACCCGCTCTGCTGCAAGCACTTGGATCCTGATGCTGCGAAGTTCGGTGAAGCTTGAGGTATTGAGCGTGTCGGTGGGATCGAGATTGGAGAAAATGACTCGCTCGATCTCATTCGTGAGTTCCGTGCCGGCATAGTCGTCCGAACAGAGCTTCTCAACGAAACTCTGCGAAAGATATCGGACGTCCGCCCGACGCTGTTTCTTGTCACCGATTACAGCTTTGGAGGAATGTCCGTCGAGCCATGTAAGGGTCACCGCGGTGCCATTTAGGTACTCGGACGCCCTTGAAACGAAACTGGTCGGATCTGCGCTCGGGTCCTTGCCAGCTGCGTAGGCTAACAGGTCCGTTAATGCAGATTTTCCGGACCCCTTCTGGCCGATGATCGTGACCAAACCGCTATTGAATCCCAGTTTGAGGTTTTGAAAGGCCGCTGTCCCGCCCCCACCAATGGCAATTTCGGAGATAACCCTGGAGGCGTCATGGCGTGCGGGCGGGTGATTGCCGATATAGACTCGCTCCTTAGGCTCGTATAGCGTCTGCCTGAGACCCTCAAATGTGGGGTCGGCCTTTATCCAGCAAAACCCGTTCGGGCTTGGTTTGAAAAGATCGTCGAGGCAGTGGGCGTCAGATCCATGAAAGCATGGCTTCGGCGCTCCAAGTTTCTTCGCTCCGTCGCTTTTGTCGACCCCTTCTGCAAGCCAAAATTCGCGATTATTCTGGTTTGCGGAAAAGATAACATTTGCTGATCTCCATATTTCCTCTTGCTTCGCGGCCCATCCGCTGTCTTTGATCCCAGATGGGCCATCGTTTCCGCCGGCAGCGCAAACCAGAGAATGCTGGCGGAGCCAAGCCTCGTCTTCATACCACTTCCAGAAGACTGCGAAGTCCACTTTGAACTGGTTAACCCCCTCCCGGTATCGGGCGTCTTCGTCGATCAAGCTGGGGTTGTACGCTGCTCCTAACTTTGTGATTCCAGCCCTGGTGCAGGAATACGGTTGCCGCTGGTACTCAATCGAGAGGCGTGCGAGTGCGTGATTGATTTCGTCGCAGTGTCCTGTCTCAGTGGGATCTATGAGCAAGTGCAAATTTACTGCATGGCCTCTGTCAGTCTGTGGTGTGACACGGAATTCGATGTTTGGTATGAGCAGGTCTATCGACCCTAACGCGGCGTCTTTCTTATGCTTGATTAGCTGCTCGTAATTCGCGATTGACACATAGTCGGTGACGCCGACGACCGAAACGTCCTTCGTAGCTTTCAGGGCTTGCAGGAAACCGGGCCAGCCCGTGAACTTATCCTCGCGTGCCGTGCCTGGCGTGTGAATGTGGAGATCCCATTTTCTCCACTCTGATCCACGCTGGTAGGGCAAATGTCCTGCCCTAGTCTTCGCCTGAGCAGTCATAAAGCTCCCCGATACTCTACTGGACACTAGCATAGTTACCGATCTGTTTGCGATGTCGAATTGCTGCAGGGTTGCCAACGTTTTGCATCGGAGGCCATCGACGGTACAAGAGGTCCTTCAGTTACTAACTGCGCGCAACGCGAAGATACCCACACTTTTGGCTATTGACGAATTCGCGAAATGATGCCAGAGTGATAACTGAGTTCTAGCAATGATGCGCAAACCCCATACCGATTGCTTCCCGACACCGGCCACGTTCGCGTGGCAAGGAGCGGGGGAAGGTACGTTCATGTAACGGGGGCGATCAATAGCGCGTAGTTTTTGGAGCCTCCGATACAAATCGGGGGCTTTTGCTTTTTACGGCGTATTTCGTGAATGCGCAGATAGGAGGCGGCGGCGTCTAACGGCCAGGATGCGGCCCTTTCAAGGCTGAGATGGGAGTTCGATTCTCCTCGCTGCTACCAAAGTTATGAGTGCACAAACGATTGAACTCGAAGGCTTTGAGATCGAGCTTGCATCGGGGCTTTACTGCGACCGCGGAGGAGATCACCTCGAATTGGTGGATCGCGCGCGTGCGGACCGCAGGAGACTCGGCCACAACGTCGATGAGTCGGCGGTGTTATGTGTGCGATGCATGAAAGCAATCTCGCTGAAAGCGTGATGCCGGGTCGTCTAGTGGCAGGACCCTGGACTTTGACTCCGGGCACGGGCGTTCGAATCGCTCCCCGGCAGCCAGTTCTTTGACAATTTGGAATTCCCTCTTCGTCCAATGGCAGGACGCTGCGCTCTGAACGCGGAAATCGTGGTTCAAGTCCACGGGAGGGAGCCGGAGCTATGGTCTATCGGCAGGATGGCTGACCGTCTATCAGCAGGGACGGGTTCAATTCCCGTTAGCTCCGCCATAAGTTTGCGGGAGATTCGTCCAGCGGCTAGGACACAGGCCTCCAGATCCAGTTACGAGGGTTCGAGTCCTTCATCTCCCGCCAAGAGCGAGCATGGTATAGCGGCTGGTGCCTCGGGCCTCCAACCCGATGACGCGAGTTCAACTCTCGCTGCTCGCTCCATGCGGAAGTCGTCTAGTGGCTAAGACCCGACGTTGCCAACGTCGAGCGCGCGGGTTCGAGTCCCGCCTTCCGCTCCAATGTTGTGAGGTGGCGTAGCCAAGACAGCAAGGCGTCTGCCTGCAAAGCAGATTATCGGGAGTGCAATTCTCCCCGCCACCTCCAGAGTTTTGCGCTGGTGTAGCTCAGTAGGAAGAGTGCGGGCCTCGTAAGTCCGTGATCGGCGTTCGAATCGCCGCGCCAGCTCCGCTGGTATAGCTCAACGGGAAGAGCAGGCGCACGGTAAGCGCCCGACCGCAGTTCGAGGCTGCGTGCCAGCTCCATAGTTGGCTGGTCTAGCACAGTGGGAGTGCAGAGAGCTTGTACCTCTCCGACGAGTGTTCGATTCACTCGACCAGCTCCAGATTTCGATGGCGGGATTGGCCGAATGGCTTAGGCACTGGATTGTGGCTCCAGTCACGAGAGTTCGATTCTCTCATCTCGCCCCAAATGGGCGGTTCGTATAAGGGGATTACCCACGGCCTGCAACCGTGAAATGCGAGTTCAAGTCTCGCACCGTCCACCAAAGTTTGGCTCGGGAACTCGACGGCAGAGTGCTGGTCTGAAAAGCCAGTGGATACGGTTCAATTCCGTGCCGAGCCACCAGATTCGTGACGCAGGTGTTGACTGCAAGAAAGGAAAGAGGATGACAGACGCAACTTACAACGTGATGATGCCGGACAAGGGTGTACCCATCAAGGCCTGGACCAAGGGTGTTCCGCTTGAGGACGCCGCACGCCAGCAGTTGCTGAATGTCGCGCAGTTGCCGTTTATCTACAAGTGGGTGGCGGCCATGCCGGACGTGCATTGGGGCATTGGCGCGACGGTGGGCAGCGTGATTCCAACTCGCGGCGCAATCATTCCCGCGGCGGTCGGTGTGGATATTGGCTGCGGCATGATGGCCGTACAGACTTCGCTGCACGCCAACAACCTGCCGGACAATCTGCACGGCATCCGCACGGCGATTGAGAAGGCGGTGCCGCATGGACGTACCGACAACGGCGGGAAGAACGACCGCGGTGCGTGGTCGGACGCTCCGGCGCATCACTTGGGAACGTGGGCGAAGATGGAGCCCGCCTACCAGTCGATCATCGACAAGTATCCCAAGCTGAACCATGTGCAGCGAATGAATCACCTGGGGACGCTTGGCACAGGGAACCATTTCATCGAGGTCTGCTTCGATGAAAACGAGAACGTCTGGTTCCTGCTGCACTCGGGATCACGTGGCGTGGGCAATCGCTTCGGCACGTTTTTCATCGAGCTGGCGAAGAACGACATGCGCCAGTGGATGATCAACCTGCCGGATAAGGACCTCGCGTACCTGCCGCAGGGCACGGAGCACTTCGAGGATTATGTCCGCGCGGTGCACTGGGCACAGGACTATGCGCTAGCCAACCGCGAGCTGATGATGCGCAACTTGATCGCGGCCGTGCAGGGCTCGGGAGAAGTCCCGGCGTTCGAAGCCAATATGGAAGTCGTGAGCTGCCATCACAACTACGTGACCTGGGAGCACCACTACGGCGAGAACGTGTTGATCACTCGTAAGGGAGCCGTTCGCGCTCGCGAGGGTGACATGGGAATAATTCCCGGCAGCATGGGGGCGCGCTCGTACATCGTGCGCGGCAAGGGCAATCCCGAGAGCTTCATGAGCTGTAGTCATGGAGCCGGACGCGCCATGTCGCGTACCGAAGCCAAGCGCCGGTTCACCTTGGACGACCACGCCAAGGCGACTGCAGGCGTTGAGTGTCGTAAGGACGCGGACGTTATCGACGAAACGCCAATGGCCTACAAGTCCATCGACGCGGTAATGGAAGCGCAGCGCGATCTGGTGGACGTGGCACACACGTTGCGCCAGGTGGTATGCGTGAAGGGGTAGACCGGAGAGGGCTGAAAGGCCCTCTCCTACAATCCGGGTGTAGGGTAGCGGCCACCCACATGTCTTGGGCACATGTCCACGCAGGTTCAACTCCTGCCACCCGGACCATTTCTTATGCTTTCGACGCGGGACATGCGCGCCAAACCCAGATTGCGGACTCGTATAATTCGACCATGCTGCTGACGCTCACAACTACGCATAACCCGGCGACGGACTTGGGCTTTCTGCTTCACAAGAATCCTGCAAACTTGCATTCGTTCGATCTGTCGTTTGGGAAAGCACATGTTTTCTACCCGGAAGCGACCGCGGAAAGGTGCACGGCTGCCTTGCTGCTCGATGTCGATCCGGTTGGATTGGTTCGCGGCAAGCGGGGTCAGCATGAGGGCGGAACTCTTGATCAGTATGTGAATGACCGGCCTTATGTTCTCTCTTCTTTTCTTAGCGTCGCCATGGGCCGAGCTTTCGGGACAGCCATGTCTGGCCGTAGTAAGGGGAGGCAAGAACTGGCGGACCAGGCGATGCCGTTGACGGCAACCCTGACGGTCGTGGCTTGCCGCGCTGGTGAGGGGCTGATTCGCGAGCTGTTCGAGCCTCTGGGGTACAGCGTGAGTACGGAGCATCATCCGCTCGACGAGAAATTCCCAGAGTGGGGGGAGGGACCGTACTACTCCGTGACCTTGGCGGGAACTTTCCGCCTGCAGGATCTGCTCAATCATCTCTACGTGCTGGTGCCGGTGCTGGATGCTGAGAAGCACTACTGGATTGGTAAGGATGAGGTTGAGAAACTCTTACGCAAAGGGGAAGGCTGGCTGGCGTCGCATCCACACAAAGAGGCGATCGTAAAGCGGTACCTTCCGCGCCAGAGGCAATTGGCAAGAGAAGCACTCGCTAGGCTAGCGGAGGAAGATAACCCCGATCCTGACGCAACAGAGGAAGCTCACTCTGAAGAAGAAACGAAAATGGAGGAACCGATTCGGCTCTGGCAGCAGCGTATGGGAGCAGTGGTTGCTGTGCTTCGATCCGTCGAGGCGAAGCGGGTCCTAGACCTGGGCTGCGGAGAAGGAAAACTTCTGAGGGCCTTGCTGGATGAGAAGTCCCTGACAGAGATCGTGGGTATGGATGTTTCGTACCGGAGTCTTGAGATTGCGAGCCAACGTCTGAGACTCGACCGGATGCCCACGAGACAGAAGGAGCGGCTGAAATTGATGCATGGTTCGCTGATGTATCGCGACAAGCGCCTGGCCGGGTATGACGCGGCCACAGTGGTTGAAGTCATCGAGCATCTGGATGCACCTCGGCTGGCGGCATTCGAGCGTGTTCTTTTCGAAGCGGCACGTCCGAAAACGATCATCGTGACCACGCCCAACTGCGAGTACAACGTGAAGTTTGAAACCCTGCCCGCGGGAAAGTTTCGTCATAAAGATCACCGCTTCGAATGGACTCGGGAACAGTTCCAGGAGTGGTCACGCCGAATCTCTGAACGGTTTGGGTACGCAGTAAGGTTTCTGCCCGTAGGAGAAGAAGATCCCCAAGTCGGTGCGCCCACGCAGATGGGGGTCTTCAGTCTTGGTTAAAGGCTCAAACTCGACTCTCCACCTGATCGTGCCCACGGGAACTCAGATCGTTTTGCGAACTGATATTTTCGTCCATGCTTCGCAGACAGAGTACCCCCGTGGCTCGGTAGCGGAGATCGTGCGCCCGCCCGATGACGGTGGCCACTCCTATCGCGCAAAAGTGACCGATGGAGCCGAATTCAGCGTGCGGCGTCATGAATTCTCAATACTGAAGCAGGTAAAGGCAGGCCCAATGGGCGATCCCGCCCATGCGTTGGCAGAGTACGATCTCTACGAAAACGTGATTTATAAGTGCGTCGTCGGTTCCCAGGCCTACGGCTTGGATCGGGACAGTTCCGACGTAGACCGACGGGGCATCTACCTCGCTCCCGCAGAACTGGAGTGGTCGTTGTACGGCGTTCCAGAGCAACTCGAAAGCAGAGAGAGCGAAGAGTGCTACTGGGAATTGAAAAAGTTTATGGTTCTGGCGCTTAAGGCCAATCCAAACATTCTGGAGTGCCTCTACACGCCGATTATCGAAACGCGGACACCGATTGCGGATGAGTTGTTAGAGAGCCGAGAGATCTTCCTCTCCAAATTGGTCTATCAGACCTACAACGGTTACGTGATGTCGCAATTCAAGAAGTTAGAGCAGGATCTGCGCACATCGGGTGAAATCAAATGGAAGCACGCAATGCATCTGATCCGACTGCTGCTAGAAGGTGTGACGATACTTAGGGATGGATACGTTCCGGTGCGGATTACGGAGCACCGTAGCACTTTGCTTTCCATTCGTGACGGGCAAATGAAATGGAGTGAAGTGAACAACTGGAGACTAGCACTGCATCGAGAATTTGAAGAAGCGTTTCGCGTGACGAAGTTGCCCGACGAGCCCGATTACGCCGAGGCGAACAGGTTGCTGATAAAAGCGCGTCGCTCAACGGTCGGGGGTGCGAGCACGTGAACGAACAACTGCTGCTTGCGGTCAAGGAACACCCGTATCCGCTCCTATTCGCAACGATCAGCGGAGCTCATCTCTACGGTTTTCCATCGCCTGATTCTGACTATGACCTGCGAGGTGTTCATATCCTACCTGCACTCGAAGTCCTTGGGCTGGGCTCGGTCCGCGACACCGTGGAGGTTTCCAAGAAAGAGCCCATAGACCTCGATTTGGTAACGCATGACGTTCAAAAGTTCTTTAAGCTGCTTTTGAAATCGAACGGATACGTGCTTGAGCAGTTGTACTCTCCACTCGTGGTACATACGACACCAGAGCACGAAGAATTGAAATCGATCGCGAAGGGCTGCATCACGCGCCATCACGCGCATCATTATTTTGGGTTTGCCGAGAATCAATGGCAGCTCTTCCAGAAAGAAGACCCGCCGAGGGTGAAGCCCTTACTATATGTCTTTCGCGTCTTGCTGACGGGGATTCATCTGATGCGGACAGGGGTAGTGGAAGCAAACTTGAAGCGCCTGAACGAGCAGTACAAGCTGGTTTACATACCAGAACTGATTGACCGGAAGACGCGAGGTGCCGAACACCAGACCCTGGACGCGGCTGAAACCTCGTTCTACGCCAGTGAGTACGATCAGCTTCGCAAAAGACTTGAGGAAGAGGCGAGTACGACCTCTCTTCCCGAGTCAAACCCTGCGAGATCCGCGTTGAACGATCTGCTGGTTCGAGTGCGCTTGAAAACCGTAGGTGTTCTTAGAGAACCCGGCACACAGTGCCCAGTCTGTCTGTTGCCCTATGCCTTTCAAGAACCGGGTGGACATGAGAACTGTTCTCAATGCGGATGGGAGGACGATCCGGCTCAGCGAGCTTGTCCTGAAATGAGCGGGGGTGCTAACAAGTATTCGCTAGTGGAAGCAAGGGAGTCGTGGAGAGGCGCGAAAATCAGTCAATGAACATTACGATCCCAGAACTTTCATTGGTGGTACTCATTGGTCCTTCTGGCTGCGGCAAGTCGAGTTTCGCTCGGGGGCACTTCAAGTCGACAGAGGTTCTCTCTTCAGACTTCTGTCGCGGCCTTGTGTCGGACGACGAGAATTCCCAAGAGGCGACGAATGATGCTTTCGAAGTCTTGCACTATGTCGCTCGCAAGAGGCTTGCTGCTGGCCGCCTGACCGTAGTTGACGCGACCAACGTCCAGCCCGAAGCGCGCAAGCCGCTAGTGGCGCTCGCTCGCGAGTTTCATGTTTTGCCGGTGGCGATCGTTCTGAACTTGCCAGAGAAAGTCTGTCACGAACGTAATCAGAGTCGGCCCGACCGCCAGTTCGGCCCTCACGTCATCAGAAACCAGTCCCAGCAACTGCGGCGTTCGCTTCGGGGGCTTGAACGCGAAGGCTTCCGTCATGTCTTCGTGCTGTCGAGTCCAGAGGAGGTCTCCTCGGTCACGATCGTGCGACAGCCGCTTTGGAATAACCTGAAGCACGAGCATGGGCCGTTCGACATCATCGGGGACGTGCACGGCTGTTACGAAGAATTGACCGCTTTGCTCGTTCAGCTCGGTTACAAGATCAACGAAGTACCGACAGCACCAAGTGTGACTCCGCCAGATGGTCGCAGAGCGATCTTCGTTGGTGATCTGGTTGACCGCGGACCCAAGATTCCAGAAGTGCTGCGCCTGGTCATGAAAATGGTTGAAGACGGCACGGCGTTCTGCGTTCCTGGAAATCATGACATGAAGCTGATGCGGAAACTGAAGGGACGCGATGTGCAGTTGACGCACGGATTGGCCGACTCCGTTGAACAACTCGATAAGGAGAATCCTGAATTCAAGCAGACGGTCATCAAGTTTCTTGACGATCTGGTCAGCCACTATGTGTTCGACGAAGGAAAGCTCGTCGTGGCACACGCCGGCATGAGAGAAGAGATGCAGGGACGCGGCTCTGGCAAAGTGCGCGATTTTGCGCTCTACGGAGAGACGACCGGAGAGACCGACGAATACGGACTGCCAGTGCGTTACAACTGGACGGCTGAATATCGCGGCAAAGCGATGGTAGTTTATGGGCATACGCCGGTTGCCGAGCCGGAATGGCTGAACCGCACGATCAACATCGATACCGGGTGCGTGTTCGGCGGAAAATTGACTGCCCTACGTTATCCCGAACGTGAATTGATGTCGGTTTCTGCTCTCCGAACCTATTACGAGTCGGCCAAGCCGTTCTTGTCCCAGGAGGAAATGGCACCAGCGCTGACCGCACAACAGCAACTGGATGACCTGCTCGACATCGAGGATGTCATCGGCAAGCGGATCATTAACACGCGATTGCACCGCAACATCACGATTCGAGAAGAGAACGCGATCACGGCCCTTGAGGTCATGAGCCGATTTGCGGTGAATCCAAAATGGCTCGTCTACCTTCCGCCTACGATGTCCCCATGTGAGACCAGTAAACGTGACGGACTGCTCGAACATCCTGAAGAAGCCTTTGCCTACTACCTGCACGAGGGCGTGCACAAGGTGGTCTGCCAACAGAAGCACATGGGATCGCGAGCGGTCGTTGTTGTCTGTCGTGACGCCGATGCTGCGCGCAAACGGTTTGGAATTATGGAAGGCGAGGCTGGGGTCTGCTACACACGGACAGGTCGGCGGTTTTTCAATGACTCGCCTCTGGAGTCGGAGTTTCTGGAGAAGGTCCGCAAGGCTGTAGAAGTGACAGGCATTTGGGAAGAGCTGAAAACTGACTGGGTCTGCCTGGATTGCGAATTGATGCCGTGGTCCGCCAAGGCACAAGAGTTGTTGCGCCAGCAATATGCTCCAACCGGGGCAGCGGCACGAGCAGCATTGCCCGCGGCAATCACAGCGTTGAGAGCGGTTGGGGAGCATCCGTCGGTTGCAGCGCTGGCGGAACAATACCAACAGCGAAAGGAAGCCGCCAATCTCTATGTTGAGGCATACCAGCGATACTGCTGGACTGTGCATTCATTGGCCGACCTGAAGTTGGCGCCCTTCCACCTGCTTGCCGGCGAGGGTGCAGTCCACACCGCGAACGATCATCTGTGGCACATGGAAACGATTGCGCGAATCTGTCAGGCCGATCCTGGTTTGCTGCTCGCGACACCATTTCAAGTCGTGGACCTTACCGACAAGACCGAACAGGAGAAAGGAATCAAATGGTGGGAGGAGATGACGGCAGCCGGCGGCGAAGGCATGGTTGTAAAGCCGTTTGAGTTTATTGCTAAGGGTCGGAAAGGATTGGTACAACCTGCCGTGAAAGTCCGTGGACGAGAATACTTGCGGATCATCTATGGCCCGGAATACACGCTTCCCGAGAACCTGCTGCGGCTAAAGAGTAGAGGGCTGGGCGCAAAACGGTCGCTCGCTCTTCGGGAGTTTGCTTTGGGATTGGAAGGGTTGGAGCGGTTCGTTCACCAAGAACCTCTGCGCCGAGTTCATGAGTGTGTCTTCGGAGTGCTTGCGCTGGAGAGCGAACCGGTCGATCCGAGACTGTAGGCTACGCGGGGATTGCCAACCTCCCATGTCTGGAACTTCCGTTACACATGTGTGTCGGGAGGGAACCCAGGCAACTAGGCCAAAACAACAGCGTTATAGATCATATGAAGGACAACAGCTGGAGCAAGCCTCCCGGTCTTCTTGAAGACAAGTGCGTTGGCGATACCTAGCAACGCAACTGGAGGCCACGAGAGCGCGGGATGATAGATTGCAAAGAATGCCGCACTGCCGATAACGGCGCGCCAGCCACCCCATTCGCGATCCAGAGCTCTGAAAAGCAGGCCTCGAAATAGATATTCTTCTGCGAATGGGGCGAATCCTATTGCCATCACGGCATACGAGAGCTTCAAGTTCGGTACCTTTGACATCTGTTCCTGCGACTTGCGAATAATCTCTGCGGTCGCTGGGATATGCTGCAAGACCGCAAGGTAGCCATGCGCAAACAAGCCCAGGGCAAGTCCGCCCGCTGCGCCCAACAAGAGAAGCGAAAGAAATCTCCCAGTTCGAATGGCGTCAAGACGCCACCAAGGTGCTGCCTCTTGTGCCGCCCGTCCCCAACGCCATACATCGTGCGGCAAAACACCCCGACCACTCAGAAATATTTGGGTACCGACGGAAACGATCACTGCGCAGATGCCATAGCTGATCGCCTGTGCCACGGCGATGTTCTCCCTTCCCGCTAGCACCAACACAAATCCAGTCAGTACTGCTCCGCCCTCTACCAAAATGCTGATCGCAATCATGGCGTGCATGAGCGTGGGCGGAGGCGGGAGTGTTTCCGACCAAGGATCGTAGAGATAGGGCAGGCGAGCTCGGAAGTTTTGCCACATTGCCGCCGCTGTCAAGTACGAGTAGACAATCCCCATGATCGCGATGTGCCACTGCTCGGTTAGAACTCCGATGCAAAATGTCAGCATGCCAAGCTGCGCGGCTCCTCGGCGGGTCCAGGGAATCTGCTCCCGCTCACCGGACGAGGATGTGACCGAAACGAGGGTGACGGTCTTTTCGGCCATGCTCCGGCCAAACACAAACCACCCAACTCCAACGAGCGCTATCTTCCAGATGTTGGCCGGGAAGAGATAGGCGGCGTAACACAGCACCAATGCAACCATGGCTGAGGAAATGAGGGACCAAAGCCACGCCTTCGCTTTCAACAGACTCTCAAGGCCGCGAGGCCATGTCAGTGCAATCCACAGAGCCGTTCCCTCGGATGACAAGGACTTGGGCCCCAGTATCCAAAGAAAATAGGTGCCAAATAGAATTCCCGCGCCACAAAGATAGTTCCACGTGCCTTGGGCATGGCTGAGCAATCCGCGCAAGTTGAACACCTGAATACTCGCAACCGTAAGCGGAATGAGAATGACCTGTACGATCGCACTGCGATCGCGGATGAACCAAAGAAACTCTTTGCGATAGAGGGGCTCTTTCCCGAAGCGCGCTCCTCGCGTTGTGGAGACTGTCGGACCGGAATCGACTTGGGTGAAGTTGCCACTGAGACCGCGTTGTGTGCCCCACACGCTGAACCACACGGCGCCGGCGATAGCGGCGGCAGCAACTAACCAGCAACTCAGTATGCCTGAGAGGAATGAAAATGAGCCGTCCTCTTGTCCTCCAATGAACAAGCTCAACCAGGGCCACGGAAGCGTCGTGAAGAGATTGAGAAATCGCGCAATTGCCGTGACGATCTTCGGCATGACGAATGCACCCACGAAGAACAGCATCATGGACGCGTAGCCCACCCAGCCCATCAGGCCGATCATTGCTCCTCGGGAGCGTGGCGGGAATCGAAGAATCACCCCGATCTCAAGCGCCTTTCCGAGGCATGCTGCTGCGACTGTTAAGGGTATGCCTATGACAAATGCTGCAATAAAGCCAAATCCGGGCCCATAGACAAAACCATACAAGAAGCCTGCGAACAGCGGCCCGCTCCAATAGATTGGATTGGCAGCAATTGGAGACAGCATCTCAGCGAGAAAAACAGCGCCGGGTTGCACGGGGTGAGAAAACAACCACTCCCACATCGGGTGTCTGCGGCGCTGAAGATCAAGTTCGAGACCCTCACCCTGGAAGATCAGCATCATCGCCCACCAGATGAGGACGATCGACCCGAGCATGGCCGGGAGTACGCCAGTTGTTTGAAGTGCGCTTAATCCAGGAGATGCTTCTTTTTTCGTGACGAAATCTCGCGTCCCATGGCTGCGCACTGCATCACGAAGCTTGTGTTCGATCGCTGACTTGTCACCGCCCCGGTCTTCAGCGATCTCTCTGGCTTCTGACGAATAAAACATTGCAGGAATCGAGTCATCCATTGCGCCTGAAGTTGCTTCAGCAACTCGTTGCGCAGAGCTGATTCCATCTAGGAATGACTGGCTGACGACGATCTTCCCTTGACGCTCTACCTCAATACGCTGGCCCGATTCAACGGCCATTTGTACGATGAATGCGGCGCCGCCGTTGAGGAACGCCATGAAGAGGACCGCCATAGCGAATCCGAGTCCACTCCAATCGGTGGAACTTTTCGACCGCTGCTGAAGCAACTCCTGCTGCCGCTTTCGCCGACCGGCAGAGCGTGCGCGGGTTGCGCTAAGAAGCAGCCTAACGGTGCTCCAAAAGCTAAGCGGCCTCTTCTCGGTCGTCATCTCTGGGGCGGTCTAGCGGTGAGTTTCAGGAAGACATCTTCGAGGCTGGATTCTCCGTACGTGGAAAGCAACTCATGGAGAGGTCCCTTCGCAACCAAAGTCCCCTCATTGATGATTACTGCATGTGAACAGAGCTTGGTTACGTGGTCCATCAAATGGGTAGAAAACAGAACCGTTGTCCCTAGTTGGGCTGTTTCGGAAATAAGGTCATAGAAGAGATGCGTGGACTCGACATCCAATCCGTTGGTCGGTTCGTCAAGAACCAGCAGCTTCGGCTCATGGATCATGGCCAGAAGCAATCCCAGCTTCTTCTTCATTCCCCGAGAGTAATCTTCTGCATAATTGTTGATATCGTCTGCCAGCCGAAGCTTGGCAATGATCGGTGCCATCCGATGGAACGCATCCAAGGCGTCAAGACCATGCATGGCTGCGCTCAGTTCCAACACTTCTCGGCCGGACAGGTAGGAATAGAACACCGGTTCGTCAGGAAGGAATCCGATGAGTCGCTTAACCTCAACGCGTTCCTCAAACGCGTCACGCCCATCGATTAACAGACTTCCCTCAGTTGCCTTGAGTATCCCCATCAGAAGTCGGAACAGAGTCGTTTTCCCCGCACCGTTCGGGCCCAACAGTCCACAGATTTGGCCCGCAGGTACAGAAAACGAAACGTCCTTCAGAGCCACTTTGTAACCGAAGGTCTTGGTGACGTAGCAAATCTCTACCAGATTAGTGGCTTGCGGAGTTTGGACTCTGGCATTTTGAGATCTGGTTTTGTCGTCGATTTGGATGTCGCTGTCTGGCATCTTGTCGTCAACAATCAGAAGCGTTGTTGGGTTGGTCGCTCGTATTTCCACTTGAGAATACGACAAAATCTTGAAATACCGAAAGGATTGAATTAGATCGGCTAGGGCTCTTCTCGGATTTCAGAAGAAAGCATCGGGAACCATAGAACTGCTGGTGCCAGCGGAGAGATTCGAACTCTCAAACACCTGTTTCTAAGACAGGCTGCTATTCCAATTCGCACACGCTGGCACTCTGGTGCACAGGGGAGGATTTGAACCTCCGCGTCCCACTCGG
>Ga0116121_1000578_pt1 | contig 18096 bp, 19 predicted proteins | sample June2015DPH_13_1_FD_89725 | JGI IMG/M metagenome (GOLD analysis project Ga0116121, IMG submission 89725) | Peatland microbial communities from SPRUCE experiment site at the Marcell Experimental Forest, Minnesota, USA - June2015DPH_13_10 | ecosystem: Environmental > Terrestrial > Soil > Wetlands...
CTATGTTTACCTTCCGTTTCAATTTCGCATTGTCTTCAAGAAAGAATTGCTGGCGTATCCAATTGTGGGCTGGCAGTTGAAACGCTCCGGACAGGTCTGCATCGATCAGCAGAAGCCGACGAACTCGATTGCGGCGATCCGTTCGGCGGTGAAGAGTCTGAAGGCGGGGATGCCGCTGGTGATTTATCCGGAGGGCGGGAGAACTCCGGATGGCGAGATCAAGCCGTTTCTGCCGGGAGCTTTTTTTCTGGCGATCAAAGCGCAGGTGGATATTGTTCCGGTGGCGCTGGTGGGAACTTACGAGCTCTTGCCGATGAACACTTACCACATCAAGTGCCGTCCGCTGGAGATGCGGGTTGGTGAGCCGATCTCGACTACCGGGATGACGATGCGGGATTTGGAAGCGGTGTCGGCGAAGGTAAAGAAGGCACTCGAGGATTTATATTATGCTGAAAGCCCGGTTCCGGCCTAGGCTTCGTTTTCTGCCGTAACTTTTCCCGTTTCCTGCCGTTATCCCTGTGTAAGACTACTCCGCGCGGAGAACTCGTTGAAGGCTCTGACGGCTCGGAACAAAGAACGCCAAGCGGACGAGCGGCTTCTGATTGAGGCGGCGCAGAAGGACCCTGCGCGCTTCGCGGAGCTTTACGAGAACAACTTTGAGCGGGTGTATGCGTATGTGGTGCGGCGGGTGGGAGATCGCGCAGAAACCGAAGATCTGACCTCCGAGGTATTTCATCATGCACTGGCCAACTTGCGGCGGTTTGAGTGGCGGGGGATTCCGTTTGCGGCGTGGCTGTTTCGAATTGCCGCGAATCTGATTTCAGACCGCTGGCAGAGAAAGAGCCGCGAGCAAGCGGTGGATGAGCCGGAACAGATCGAATTGGCGCAGGCGAAGAACGAAGATTTCGAAGAAGTAGAACGAAAGGCAACGTTATTTCGTCTGGTGGAGACGTTGCCGGCGGAGCAGCGGCGAGTGGTGGTGCTGCGGTTCGTGGAGCAGAAGAGCATTAAAGAAGTGGCGCGGGAAACCCGTAAGACCGAAGGCGCGGTGAAGCAGTTGCAATTCCGCGCACTCAGCAGTCTGCGGGCGCGCATGGAGGGTGCCGATGCCTAAGCGCTCTCTGAATCCGGGCAGAAACGACAGCACGAAGATTGAGCAACTGAACAAGGCCGTCGAAGCCTTGCTGGTTCGAACGGACGGACCGGCACCGAAAGTTGAGGCGGAAATCGAGCCACTGGTGCGCATCGCGGCAGAATTGCGCAATCTGCCGAGCGCAAGTTTTAAGGCACGATTGAAATCACAACTAGAAGGGAAAAATAAAATGGCTACTCTTACCGTGTCTACGCCCTCCGTGCCCGCAGCCGTCGCCGTCCGGCCACTTGCTGTACCGCGGTTGACGTTCCGAGATGCCGCCAAGGCGATCGCGTTCTACAGGAATGCGCTTGGCGCGAAAGAAAATTTCCGATTCGAAACTCCAACCGGCATCCCGCACGCCGAAATTGCGATTGGCGAATCGACCATCATGCTAACCGAAGAATGGCCCGAGGGCGGCCGCTTTAGCGCCGAAACCGTTGGCCAGTCGCCGGTTTGGCTTTCGTTGCGCGTGAATGATGTGGATTCGTTCGTCGAGCACGCGGCTGAAGCCGGGATGAAAATCGTGCGTCCGCCGTCCGATCAGTTCTACGGCCATCGCGACGCAACCCTGACTGACCCCTTCGGATATACGTGGGGAATCTACACAATCAAGGAAGACGTGCCGGTAGAGGAGATGCGCCGGCGCATGAAAAATCTCACCACCGGGCCAGAAGGCGGTCACATGAAACCCAAGACAGGCGTGGATCCTGTTCCTCGCGGGTTCCGCATGGTGACGCCGTATCTGGTGGCACAAGACGGCAATGCGCTGATCGATTTCGTAGAGAAGGCCTTCGGCGCAGAGGAGATGTTGCGAATTCCCACTCCGACCGGCGTGCACGGTGAGGTGCGCATCGGCGACTCGCTCATGATGATCGGCGGCGGCGTGGCGCAGAAAGAGTTCCCGGCTACGCTGCATCCCAACGCGCTGCATGTTTATGTGCAAGATGCGGATGCGGTTTGCAAGAGTGCAGTGGCGGCGGGAGCGACCTTGGTGGATGAACCTCGCGATCAGGAATACGGCGAGCGCTCGGGCACGGTGAAAGATGCGGCGGGCAACTTCTGGTATATCGCTACAAGCAAAGGCGAGAGCTATGTTCCCAAGGGCCTGCATAGTGTGAATCCGTATTTGCATCCGCTGCGGGCGGAGCCGCTGATCGGCTTTCTGAAACGCGCGTTTGGGGCCCAGGAAGTGGCGAAGTATGCTTCCCCAGACGGTGTGGTGCACCACGCGGTGATTCGCATCGGCGATTCTGTGCTGGAGATGGGCGAGGCACAGGGAAAATATCAGCGAATGCCGGCGATGTTCTACCTCTATGTGCCGGATTGCGATGCGCTCTACCGTCGCGCTTTGGCTGCGGGAGCGAAGTCGCTGCACGAGCCTACCGATCAGCCTTATGGCGATCGCAGTGCCGCAGTGACGGATTCGTTCGGGAACACTTGGTATGTCGCCACGCATTTCAAAGATGTGGATGTGAAGGTGTAGGATTTTTCATTCCAGACGGAGGGCGGCGGTGTGCCGCCTTCCGTCTCCTCTCTAACTTTTTCGCTGACCGTTTGACCCTCCCGAATCCCTCCCATAAACTGGAAGATTCAGTAGTTCTCTAGGTCCTAACTCTTATGGCAGACAGCATTCATGTGAAGCTTCCGGATGGGAGCGTGAAAGAAGTTCCCAAGGGGACGACTGCGCTCGATATTGCGAAATCCATCAGTCCGCGGTTGGCGGACGCGGCTTTGGCGGCTAAGACCAACGGCGATCTGATCGATCTTGCCCGTCCGCTTGAAAAAGACACCGACTTGCGCCTTTTGACCGAAAAAGATCCCGAGGCGTTGGAAGTTTACCGGCATTCCTCGGCGCATCTACTAGCGGCGGCGGTGCTGGAACTTTTTCCGGAGACCAAGCTGGGGCATGGTCCGGCAACCGAGAGCGGATTCTTCTACGACTTCTACCGGCCAACCCCGTTTACGCCCGAGGACCTAGAAAAAATCGAAAAGAAGATGCAGGAACTGGTGCTGCAGAACATCCCTTATGCACGCGAGTTTCTGCCTCGAGATCAGGGACTGGCGGAGTTCAAGAAGGAAGGCGACTTCATGAAGTGCCATTTCATCGAGCAATTCACCAAGCCCGATGAAAAGATTTCGATTTACCGTACCGGCAAGTTCACCGATTTTTGCCGTGGACCGCACATTCCTTCGACCGGGAAGATTAAAGCGTTCAAGCTGTTTAACGTTGCCGGCGCTTATTGGCTGGGCGACGAGAAGAATCAGCAACTACAGCGCATTTACGGGACTTCTTTTTTCTCGAAGAGGGATCTTGACGCTCACCTGCAGCAGGTGGAAGAGGCGAAGAAGCGCGATCATCGCGTACTGGGCAAGCAACTCGATCTGTTTTCGATTCAGGAACTGGCGGGGCCGGGACTGATTTTCTGGCATCCCAAGGGCGGGATCATCCGCAAACAGATGGAAGACTGGATGCGCGAGCAGTACCTGAAGCGCGGCTACTCGCTGGTCTACACGCCGCATGTGGCGCGGCGGCAGTTGTTTTTCACCTCGGGACACGAAGGCTATTACGCGCAGAACATGTTCGACGCCATGGAACTCGACGATGCCGAATACCGGCTGAAGCCGATGAATTGTCCCGGGCACATTTTGATTTATAAGGACTCGCTGAAGTCGTATCGCGACCTTCCGGTGCGGCTGGGCGAGTTGGGAACGGTTTACCGCTACGAGCGCTCGGGCGTGATGCACGGGCTGCTGCGGGTACGCGGGTTTACGCAGGATGACTCGCACATCTTCTGCACCCCGGAGCAGGTCGAAGGCGAGATCACCGGCTGTCTCGACTTTGCGCTCGATGTGCTGAAGGATTTTGGCTTCGAGCAGTTCCAGACTGAGCTTTCAACCTGGGATCCGGATGACCGGAAAAATTTTGTGGGCAGCGAAGAGCAATGGATCCATGCTACCGAATCGCTCAAGAAGGTGCTGGAACGCCGGAAGATTGAATACAAAACCATTCCTGGCGAGGCGGCTTTTTACGGGCCGAAGATCGACATCAAGCTGGTCGATGCCATAGGACGGTTGTGGCAGCTCTCGACGGTGCAGGTCGACTTCAACCTTCCGCAGCGCTTTGGGTTGGAGTATGTGGCGGAGGATGGTTCGCGTAAACAGCCGGTGATGGTGCATCGCGCGCTGTTCGGATCGATCGAGCGATTCTTCGGAGTGCTGATCGAGCACTATGCGGGCGCGTTTCCGGTGTGGCTGTCGCCGGTGCAGGTGGCGATGATCCCGATCAGCGAGCGGCATGCGGAGTACGCGAACAAGGTTGCGGATCAGCTGAAGTCTATCGGCGTGCGAGTGGAAGTGGATGCGCGCAATGAAAAGATGAATGCCAAGATTCGCGAACATGCCATGCAGAAGGTGCCGTTCCTGCTGGTGGTTGGAGATAAAGAGGCGGAGGCCGGGAAGGTGAACGTCCGGACGCGCGGGAAAGAGAAGACTGAGGACATGGGCGCGGCGGAGTTCGTGGAGAAGATTCGGAAGGTGATTGCGGAGAAGAGTGTGGGGCTATAATCTGCGCTAATTCAGCCGAATTATTTCGAACGGCTGACGAGACCGAAACTGGCGCCAACACCCCTCTCGTTGATCGTCGCTGCCGTGAGCACCTTGCGGGTGACGTCAACTTTATAGTGCTTGCCGTGTTCGAAGCTCGCAAGCGGTATCGAGATCACCTCGATGTGCTCTCCGGTCATTCCTGGATGAAGACTCGCACTTTGGCGAGCGTGTTCGGCGTCCAGCGCGCCGTGATGGACACTTGTGATTCGGCCCGATCGCACATCGTAAGCTACGTAAGCGGTTGTCATGGCAGCTCCTAGAGGGTGAAGACATTAGCCTGAGCCATCCCTACTGCCTGTGCCACAATGACTGCGAAAGTGATCGTGGCACAGTTATTTACAAATACGGCGTTCTGGTAGAGTCCGTTCCCATACTGTTGTGGGGACTGAGATCCGTCCGGCTCATAGAAAGTCCAAGACTGGATGAACGCGGAGGCTGAAAACATCGCGTTCGGAGAGCCAAGGCCCAACGTAGCAAGAGTGTCCACCCAGGAGAGTGAAACATTTGCGTAGACGTTGTTCCCGGGGGCTAGCGGATCTGTGGTGTATGTGCAGGTAACACTGAGGCCGATGGCTTCTATCCAATAGGATCCGATAATATCCATCCGACGTACCCCCTGATTACTTACGGCGAGGAATTATACACGGACTGAGGTAGCTGCCGATTCAGTGAGCGCAGGCCTTCCGGTCTGCGCTACCATACTTGCGTGTTATCCCTTCCGCAGCGCTTTCGGGTCGGCGTTCGCCAGGACGACCTCCTCCACGCCGGGGACCGTGTCGGCGTTGCGGTTTCGGGCGGGGTTGATTCGGTTGCGTTGTTGCGGTTGCTGATTGAGTTGCGTCAGGAACTAGGCATCGTTCTCTCCGTCATTCATTTCAATCACAAACTCCGCGGCGTGGAGTCGGAAGCGGATCAGGAGTTTGTCGCTGAACTGGCTTGCGAGCATGAGTTGGAGTTTCATGTTGGTGGCGGCGATGTGGCGCAGCTGGCTGCGGATCAAGGCTCCGGTTTGGAAGCGGCTGCGCGGGAGTTGCGGTATGGATTTTTTCGGGAGCTGCTGGGTGCAGGCGAGTCGGAAGGTTCAGGCGCCTCAGGGCCTAGAGCCCAGCACTCCGAACCCTTCAATCGCAGCGCTGAAAGCGGTGCGCCACCCAGAGGCCTTCCTCAGGGGCTAAAGCCCGCCTCCTTAGTGGAGCTTAGCGGAGCGGCTGAAGCCGCGCCCTTTCAGAGACAAAATCAAGAGAAAGCTTTGGACAAGATCGCTACCGGGCACACGCTCGATGATCAGGCCGAGACTGTGCTCATGCGGGTGATTCGCGGGACGGGGCTGCGCGGGCTGGGGGGGATTTATCCACGCATCGTGGTGGAGCGCGAGGATGAAGATGAGAATGGTTACGGCGAAATCGTCCGACCGCTGCTGGGAATTCGGCGGAGCGAACTGGAGCGGTATCTGGTCGACCTCAAACAGCCTTGGCGAGAGGACTCGAGCAACGCTGACGCCAAGTTCACTCGCAATCGAGTGCGCAAGCTGGTGCTGCCGCTGCTGGAGCGAGAATTCAATCCCACCATGGTTGAGAGTCTCTCCGAATTAGCGGAGATTGCGCGCGACGAGGAGGACTACTGGGAGAATGAAATCTCAGGCTGGTTGGGGACCGTTGTGCAGTGGTCGCAGCCGGAGTGGACGCACGGGCTGCCAGGTTTCGACGTTTCGTCCGAGTTGGTGCAGATCCAGCCTTCCCGGCCTGTGCTGAATCCTGAGTTGTTGGAGCGGCTTCAGCAGACCGGTCCGGCAGTGATGAATGCTTCGGTGAGCCGGCCTTGGCTTTTGACCGAGCCCCGGGCGGTGCAGAGAAGAGTGTTGAAGGCGATGGGGGACCAGGCGGGGATTCCGCTGGAGTTCAAGCACGTCGAGGAGATCTTGCGGTTCGCGGGAGAGGAGGGTCCAACGGGCAAGGAGTTGTCACTCCCGCTCGGCTGGAAGGTTGTCCGGGAGCCGGAGGTCATGGTTTTTGTGACGCCGGACTTACGCCGTCAGGAGCGGATTCCAGACTACGAATACTCGCTGGCTGTGCCGGGGCGTGTTTTTGTGCCGGAGGTGGGGGTGGTCATCGAAGCGTTGCGTGTTACTCCCCAATGGCAGGTTGCGGAGTATAATCCGCAACAACTTCTCCGGGCGGAGCTTTTGCCGGGACGATTGATCGTGCGGAACTGGCGGCCGGGAGACCGGTTTTGGCCAGCCCACACGAAGTCACCGAAGAAGATCAAAGAACTGCTGCAGGAGCGGCATGTGGCGCAGCCTGGTCGCAGGCTTTGGCCGGTAGCCGCGAGCGGCGACGAGATCGTGTGGATGCGCGGCTTTCCGGTTCCAGCGAGATTGCGGGCCCAAGCGGGGCAGGAAGCGGTGATGATCCGAGAGATGCCGTGGGCAGTGGAAGGGTCGGCGATTTAAGGTTGGTTCAAGGTTGGTCCAAGGGCCGTGGTCGAAGGGCGGTTCGATCGAGTGTGGTCGAGTCGAGCAGTCTCAGCGAGAGAACCGGGAGGCACGCCATTTCATGAATGCACCGAGGGTCGAGGCACTTCGCCAGGTAATCGCGGCCGAGCAGATCCAGAAACGTGTGAAGGAACTCGGGCGCCAGATCTCGGATGATTATCAGGGGCAGACGATCCAGGCGCTGGCCGTTCTAGAGAATGCGTTCATGTTTATGGCCGATCTGGTGCGGGCTTTGGATGTCCCGGTGGTGTGCCAGTTCATCAAGCCCAAATACAGTAAGCAGACCAGCCAGCAACAGGGCAATCAGGCGGGAGAGATTACGGAAATCTTCTTCAGCCACGAGCCGGATATCCGCGGCCAGCATGTTTTGCTGGTGGAGGGCCTGGTGCATTCGGGGGTGACCAGCGAATTTCTGATGAGCGACCTGCGCGCCAGGGGGGCGGCTTCGGTGAAGCTGGTAACCCTGCTGGACCGGCAGTCGGCCCGCCGCGTGGCGTTGCAGCCCGATTATTTCGGGTTTCTAGTGGACGAGGCGTTTCTTATAGGCTACGGCTTAGGTGCGGTGGAGCAAACGAACCGGAATATCCCCTATTTGGCCGCCGCTCCGGTTCCTCCCATGACTTAAGTTATGAGAAGGGTGGCGCGCCTTTTTCCGAAAGAAAAGGTAGAATAGAGATCTTAGGGATTTTCCCTATCCAAATTGGCCGAACGGCATCTAAATTAGCAGCAGGAGCCTCGGGGCTTCGTGCGCGTGATCGGACCCCGGTTTCTTTAGGAGTTTCTTGGTGAATTCGACAGTCAAAACCGTAGCTTTCTGGCTGGTGATTGGGTTGTCCGCGTTGCTGTTGTGGCAGGTGATTCAGGCCGGCCGGAGCGGGCAGAAAGACAAAGAAATCAATTACTCGCAGTTACTGAGCGACGTGGATCAGGGCAAGGTGCACGAGGTCCTTGTTGACGGTCAGCAACTGCACGGGAAATATAGCGACGGCTCCTCTTTCCACACGACGGTTCCGCCGGCCAATTCCGAGATGATCAAATCGTTGCACGATAAGGGCGTCTCCATGACGTTCCGGGACGCCAATAGCGGAAGCTGGCCGCTGCAGTTGCTGGGGACCTGGGCTCCGCTGATTCTGCTGGGCGCGCTGTGGTTCTTCATGATCCGGCAGATGCAGACGGGCGGCAATAAAGCGCTGTCGTTCGGAAAGAGCCGGGCGCGGCTGCTTTCGATGCAGCAGAAGAAAGTCACGTTCAAGGACGTGGCGGGCGTGGAAGAGGCCAAGGAAGAGCTGCGCGAGATTATTGAATTCCTGCGCGAGGCGCAGAAGTTCCAGAAACTTGGCGGTAGGATTCCCAAGGGAGTCTTGCTGGTTGGACCTCCGGGAACGGGCAAGACGCTCTTGGCTCGAGCGGTTGCGGGCGAGGCGAATGTTCCTTTCTTTTCGATCTCGGGCTCGGACTTCGTGGAGATGTTTGTGGGCGTCGGCGCCAGCCGGGTGCGCGATCTGTTCGAGCAGGGAAAGAAAAACGCGCCCTGCATCATCTTCATCGACGAGATCGACGCCGTGGGAAGGCATCGTGGCGCGGGGTTGGGTGGTGGTCACGACGAACGCGAGCAGACACTGAATCAGTTGCTGGTGGAGATGGACGGTTTCGAGTCGAATGAGGGAGTGATTCTCATGGCGGCGACGAACCGGCCGGATGTGCTGGATCCGGCGCTGCTTCGGCCGGGACGTTTTGACCGGCGGGTGGTGGTGAGCCGTCCAGATGTGCGCGGGCGAGAAGAAATTCTGCGCGTGCACACCCGTAAAATTCCTCTTGCCGAGGATGTCGACCTCTCCGTGCTGGCACGCGGTACGCCGGGATTTTCTGGCGCGGACCTGGCCAACATGGTGAACGAAGCGGCGTTGGCGGCGGCGCGGCAGAACCGCAAGGCTGTGCTGATGTTCGACTTCGAAGTCGCAAAAGACAAAGTCCTGATGGGCGTGGAACGCAAGTCACTGATTCTTTCCGACGAGGAAAAGAAGGTGACGGCGTATCACGAAGCTGGGCACGCGTTGGTGGCGGCGAAGCTGCCGGGATCGGATCCGGTGCACAAGGTTACGATCATTCCTCGTGGAATGGCGTTAGGCGTAACCATGCAGTTGCCGGTGGATGACCGGCACAACTACACCAGGGAATATTTGAAGACCGACCTGGCGATATTGATGGGTGGGCGTCTGGCCGAGGAGTTGTTCCTTAACCAGATGAGCACCGGCGCCGGCAATGACATTGAGCGGGCCACGGAAATGGCGCGCAAGATGGTGTGTGAGTGGGGCATGAGCGATCTGGGTCCGCTTACTTTCGGCAAGAAAGAAGAGCAGATATTCCTGGGCCGAGAGATCAGCCAGCACCGGGATTACAGCGAAGACACCGCCATCAAGATTGATGGCGAGGTCCGCAAGCTGGTGAACTTCGGGTATGAGACGGCAAAAGGCATTCTGGAAGGCAACCGCGACACGTTGCAGAAGATTGCGGCGGCTTTGCTGGAGCGGGAAGTGCTGGATGCGTCCGAAGTGATCATGCTGGTGGAGGGGAAGGAACTGCCTCCGATGAAGTCTCCAGCGAAGCCCGATGACGGTGTGCAGCAGGTGCTGAAGCCGGAGCCGGGACGGGGAATCGTGAAGGGCGGAGAGAGCCCGGCGCGAGCGTAAGAACAGTTCTTAGTTCTCAGTTAAGGGCGGCCTGAAGGCCGCCCTTGGTTTTTGGCGCACGAACTACCCGTTTACGAGACTCATCATGTGTTCGGGATAGCGCAGCCCGGCAGCGGCGCCTGTGGGGAAGATTTCCTCGATTCGCCGCAGATCTCCCGCGGTGAGCTTCAGGTCGATCGCAGCAACATTCTCTTCCAGATATTTCCGCCGCTTGGTTCCGGGGATGGGGACGATGTTCTTATCTTGAGCGAGCACCCACGCCAGCGCTAGCTGCGAGGGCTTGCAGCCTTTTTCTTTTGCAATTTCCTCAACCCGGCGCACGAGGTCCAGATTCTTCTGAAAGTTCGCGCCTTGAAAGCGCGGAGAGAACCTGCGGTAGTCGTCTGCGGGGAGATCTTCGAAGCGCGTGAACTGTCCAGCGAGAAAGCCGCGTCCGAGCGGGCTGTAAGCGACAAAGCCAATTCCGAGTTCGCGGCAGGTGGCAAGGAGTTCGGCTTCCGGCTCGCGGCTCCAGAGGGAGTATTCGGTTTGCAGTGCGGTGATGGGATGAACTTTCACGGCGCGGCGAAGGGTTTGCGGCGAGGCCTCGGAAAGACCGATGTGGCGGATTTTACCTTCCTGCACCAACTGAGCGAGTGCGCCGACTGTGTCCTCGATGGGCGTGGCGGGATCGACGCGATGCTGGTAATAAAGATCGATGGTCTCGACTGCCAGCCGATGGAGGCTGGCCTCGCAGGATTGGCGCACATAATCGGGCTTACCGCTCACCCCGCGAACGTTGGGATCCTTGGGATCGCGGACAATGCCAAACTTCGTAGCCAGGACAATCTGGTCGCGCTTGCCTTTGATGGCGCGGCCGACCAGTTCTTCATTCTTGTACGGACCGTACACATCGGCAGTATCGAGAAAGTTGATGCCGAGTTCGAGGGCTCGATGAATCGTAGCGATAGATTCGTTATCATCGCGTCCACCATAAAATTCCGACATGCCCATGCAGCCGAGGCCGAGGGCCGATACCTTGAGACCGCTGCTTCCAAGTTGACGAAATTGCATGAGTGCCTCCTTGCAAGAAAGCGACGGCGCGTGTTTTCTGTATCGCTTCCACCTTTAAGAGATGCACTAGCTACGCGTGGTGGCTCAGGCAATTTGTGAGTCTTCGGGTGCCACCGCGCATCTTTTATCCGCAGTAGTTATCGTTCTGATTGGTGAAATCCATGAGTCAGGTACCCATCTGGTTTGAACGTAAGTTCGAGTTTTCGTTTCCGGTGGAGCTGCATCCTAATTTACTGGCGCGGCTGCGCGGCACTCCGGCGAGAGTTGAAGAAGTGTTGCGCAGCCATTCTCGGGAGATACTGATCAAGAAGCCGAAAGAAAAATGGTCGGCGCAGGAGCACGCGGGGCACTTACTTGATCTCGAAGCGTTGTGGCTGGCTCGAGTGGACGATTATGTGGCGGCCAGCGCCCAACTCACCGTGGCAGACTTGAAGAACCGAAAGACCGACGAAGCGGATCACAACGCGCGTCCGCTGGAACAGATTTTGGCGGAGTTCCGCGGCGCAAGAGCAAAATTGCTGAAGCGTGTGGACGAACTGGATGTCTCGCTATTTACGCGAGCCATTCCGCACCCGCGTTTGAAGACGCCGATGCGGCTGGTCGATCATTTATATTTTGTGGCCGAACACGACGATCACCATCTGGCGCGGATCTGGGAACTGGTCAACCCGCACAGATAGAATCGCTGGCTGGCGGTCAAGGCTGGACAGCGATCAATGGCTTGCACCGGAGCACAACTTCGCCGATTTGTACTGCCGGCACTTCTGCCGCATTGAGGGACTGCGTCAGACGCGCGGAGTCTTCCGATGCAACCGAAATCAGCAACCCGCCTGCAGTCTGAGGATCAAAGAGAAGCGATCGAAGGTCGTCGGGAACTTTATCCTCGTAATCGACCACACATTCGGCGAAGTCACGGTTGTTCTTGAGGCCGCCGGGAATATACCCCGCGCGAATGCAATCGAGCGCGCCCGGAAGGACCCGAATGTTGCCGGCGTGCAGCCGGAGTGACACATCGGAAGCAAGGGCCATTTCGCGAGCGTGGCCAATCATGCCAAAGCCCGTGACATCGGTCATGGCGTGAACGCGAAATTCCCCTTGCTGAATCACTTCTGCGGCACGCTTGTTCAGCGTAGTCATCGACTGCACGGCGGCATCGATCCATGAGGGTTCGGCTGTGCCCTTTTTGATTGCCGTGGAGATCACGCCCGTGCCCAGCGCCTTGGTGAAGATGAGTGCATCGCCCGGCTTGGCGCCGGCATTGGTAAGGACTTTCTTGGGATCGATGAGTCCGGTAACCGCGTATCCGAACTTGGTTTCTTCGTCGCGAATGCTGTGGCCGCCGATGACGGTGCATCCGGCTTCGATCATTTTCGAGAGGCCGCCGGCGAGGATGCGTTCGAGAATTTCGAGGTCGGCCTTGTCGGGAAAGCACACCAAGGCCAGTGAGGTAACGGGTTTTCCGCCCATCGCATAGACATCGCTCAATGCATTGGTCGCGGCGATCTGGCCGAAGACGTAAGGATCGTCCACCACAGGGGTGAAGAAGTCGACAGTCTGCACCAATGCCTGATCTGGCGCGATTTGATACACTCCGGCGTCGTCGGCGTGGTCAAAGCCGACTAAGACATTGGGGTCGTGTTGCCGGGCTAATTTCCCAAGCACCTTGTCCAGCGCCGCCGGACTCAGCTTGGACGCTCAACCCGCGGCTTTTACCGACTCCGTAAGGCGGAATGGCTTGGCATCGGACATGCAACCATTGTACTGGCCGCGGCGAATCCCGAAAGATCGCACGCTATAATGCGCCCAGCCATTTGACGGGAAGATAGGCCGCGAGAGCATTCGCGAGGCGCTCGTCGGCGGTAATCATTTGCGACTTGGAGCGAACTGCCAAAGCGACGTAAAGACAATCGTAGACGGCCCAATCATAGGCGAACGCAATTCGCAGAGCCTCGGTCATCAATGTGCGAGACGGCACGGTAGAAAAATTTCGCGCCTGCATTTCGGATGCAATGCGCTCTGCTGTCGTCCGGGACCAGCGCCGCAGCCGAACACCCTTCCACAGAACATTGCCCACCTCGGCCCAGAAAATATCGGGTACGAGCAAATCGACCCTGCCATTCACGTATTCCTTCAGCAGTTGAAGGGATTCAGCGGACAGAGTTTCGTTTGCCGGCGGGATCGCCCATTTCAAGGCGACGCTCGCGTCCAGTACGAACCGGTTCAACGCTTGCGGTCCTCGCGAATCATCTGTTCGGCGGTGGGGAATGGTCCATCGCTCTCTACGCGATGCATGCGGAATGTTGCCATGCGCTGGTAAAACTGCTGGCGACGCTTCATTTCTGCCGTCGTGGGAATATTCCGTTCGAGCAGCGAGATCACCTCCGCAGCAATGGAACTCCGGTTTTCGCGGGCACGTTGGCGTAGCCCGCGGTAAAGTTCGTCTGGTACGTTTTCCACGTAAAGGGTCGGCATATGAAGTCCCTAGGGAAATTATATCATAGCCCTATGGGCCTGTTTTACTGGGCCGATGCGATATTCAGTAGTGGGGCGAGACTATCTTCCATCCGCGAGAACCGTTATGTGCCACACATCCGAAGTGAGGGGTGGCCTTTCGCGGTAGCGACCGCGTTGCGGCGAACATCAGAACCCCTGTGGGTTTCGATAAGAAGGGAAGTAGGTACGTGCTCGAGATCGTAAATTGTAAGAAGGGACTACGACAGGCTCCTGGCTTGAATCTCGGAGATTGTAACTACAGCTGCAACGCCGTGGTCAGAGGCTGCGGGTCTTACTTTACGGCCACGTCCGTTACGTTGATCTCGGGATACTGATGGTTCCACTGCGCGGAGATGCTTTCAAAGGTAAGCCGGAAGGCCTTGCTTTGACCGGGTCCGAGCGGTGAGACGCTAAAGTCCACGGCTTCGGGATAAGGGCCATCGGTTTTCAGCACCTGCATCGGGATGTTGTCGCGCTGTGCCAGTTGGCCCAGATCGTCCTTGAAATTGACTTCGACAATCACATGCGTGACGGTCTTGCCGCCGGAGTTGGTGACAGTTCCGTCAACGTAGCTGACGGTGGCTCCGACGAAGTTTTCGGCGGCACTCATTTTGAAATCGGAGAACTTGAGGTTTGCGGCGTAGGGAGGTGGTCCGGATGCGCTCTTGGGCTGGGTGCGAAAGAGAAACGCGGCAACGATGGCTATGACAATGACGACCGCAACGGCGATGGCGATGGTGCGTCGGCTGGAGTCGTGATCTTCGGCTACCGGTGTTGGCTGGATCAGGCCGCCCATGCAAGCGATTGTACTCTGGACGCTAGTTGCTGGTCTTTACCCGTTGGTCTTGAAGAATGCGATCAGGAACAGCACGCCGAACAGCAAGTCGACGCAGCCGAGAGCCAGGTCTCCTGGCTTTAGGCGATGCTGCAGATAGAGCACGACGAAAGAACCGCCGGCACCAAGTTTCTCGAGCACCGAAGGAATCATCATCGGCCGGAGACGCACCGGATCCCGGGCAATCACGATGAATGCAATCTGGAAGGCCAGTCCCACACTGACGAAGCCATAGTAAAAACCGGGATGCGTGATCGGCGGGGGATCCTGGCGGCCGATCAGATCGAATAGGAAATACAGCGGCGTGAGCACCAACACGCCCCAGATGGCGGCAATCCAAAATACGATCCTGGCGAATTTCATGGAAAGTGATTATTCGCCGCCCACAATAAGGCCGTCAATGCGGAGCGTCGGTGAAGCCACCGAACCGCGGAACTCGAGATCATTTGCAATCTCGGAGATGTTGAAGAAGATGTCTTTCAGATTGCCGGCTACCGTGATTTCTTCGACCGGGTAGGCGAACTCTCCGCCAGAGATCCATAGGCCGGAGGCGCCGCGGGAATAATCGCCGGTTACCAGGTTCGCGCCGTGGCCAAGGAACTCGGTGACATAGAGGCCTTCTTTGATGTCGGAAATCAATTGCTTCGGCGTTCTGGTTCCCGGCTGGAGGAAGTAGTTGCCGGGACCGATGCCCGGCGTGCCGGCGAGTCCGCGAGACGCGTTGCCGGTGGTCTTAAGCCCCAGCTTCTTCGCGGTGTAGGTGTTCATCAGGTACGAACTCAACACGCCATTCTCGATGACTACCGTGCGGCGAGTGGGCACGCCTTCGCCATCGAACGGGCTGGTGCCGAAGCCGCCGGGGATGGTGCCGTCATCGATGATGGTGACGTTGGCGCCGGCGATCTTCTGTCCCAGCTTGCCTGCGAGGAACGATGCTCCGCGATAAACCGAATCGCCGTTCACGCCTTCGAAAATGTGTTCGAGGATCGACGTGGCAACCATGGGATCGAAGATGATTGGCACTTGCGCGGTTTTTGCTTTGCGCGCGCCTAAACGGCGCAGGGTGCGCTGGGCGGCGACTTTGCCGACTTGCTCGGGGGATTCGAGCTTCGACAGAGTGCGCGCCACGGAGTACCAATAGTCGCGCTGCATCGCGCCGTCTTCCGTTTGGGCGATAGGAACGGCGGAGACGGAGCAATACGACCGGCGGTATTCGCCGACGAAGCCATGCGAGTTGGCCAGAACTTTGTGGCCGGTGGCGGCGTCGAACGATCCACCTTCGGAATTCTTGATGCGCGGGTCGAAATCGAGCGCGGCTTTTTCGGCGCGGCGGGCGTAGTCGATGCGATCGGGGCCGGGGAGAGAATAAACGTCCTCGTGATAGAGATCGAGATCGCCGGTGAGCGAGCCTAGCTGCGATACGTCGGGGATGCCGCCGAACGGATCTTCCGAAGTGATCTTTGAAAGCTCCAGCGCGGACTTCACCATACGGTCGAGGGCAGCAGTTGAGAAATCGCTGGAGTAGGTGCTGGCGGCGCGCTGTCCGTTGAAGACGCGGACGCCGATGGATCGCGAGCCGGATTCTTTGAGGGTTTCGACCTGGCCCAGGCGAACTAGAGTGGAGAACTCGTCGCCTTCACGCACTACGCATTCGGCGGCAGTTGCGCCGCCATTCATGGCGCGGCGCACGATGTCCTGGGCGAGGGAGCGGAGGTCGGTTTCTAGTGCGGGCGCGCTAGCGCCTAATTCGGTTGAAGGCATAAAGTCTTAATTCATCTTATCCCAAATGAATGCGTCGTTTTCCCACCACTAGTTTGGGTTTTTTCCAATTCGAACCCATAAGGCTCAACACTCATTGCTCGTAATGTATTTATGCATTACAATTAGATCGAATTGAGGAATATCCCATGACCACCTTGACCGTCACCGCGCGAGGACAGGTTACATTCCGGAAAAAGGTGCTGCAACATCTCGGCATTAAGCCCGGGGAAAAGCTTGCCTTGGATTTACTCCCCGATGGCCGGGGCGTGATTCGGGCGGCACGCCCGACGGGAAGGATCCAGGACTTCTTTGGCGTGCTTGCAGGCAAGACGAAGAAAGTGGCGACCATCGAAGAGATGAATGACGCTGCGGCTCGCGGCTGGGCTGGCAAGAAGTGACGGACAAGAAGTGAAAATCGCGGTGGACACGAATGTTCTGGTCCGGGCGGCTGTACATGACGACGTCGAGCAGGCCGACGCCGCGACCAAACTGATGGCCCGAGCCAAAATGGTCGCCATCGCGGTGCCCAGCCTGTGCGAGTTTGTTTGGGTTCTGCGCAGCGTTTTTCGCTTTCAGCCTTCGGATATAGCCAACGCAATTCGTACCCTGCTTGCAGCGGAAAATGTGGAAGCGAATCGGCCGGCAATTGACGCTGGCCTGGCCATACTCGACGCGGGCGGGGATTTTGCCGACGGCGTGATTGCCTACGAGGGGAAGTGGTTGGGGGCGGAGACGTTGGTTTCGTTCGACAAGAAAGCGGTGGAGATGCTGACGGCGCAGGGGGTAGCGGCGCGGCTCCTATAGATGGCAGATTGCCCTTTTAGCCTTGGAAAATATGTGGGATTATTGGACCGAGGCTGCGGGATGAAGGTTCTAAAGGCACTATCCATTCTGCTATTCGGCCCTTTGCTCGGTATCGTAGTCGCCTTCATTCTAGGATCTCTCGCTTTGTCTCCGGACCCGAACTTCGTCGCGAATGGCGGACATGCATCGCCTGGCGACGGTTTTCAGATTATGGGCTATGTCGCCATCAGCCTGGTGATCTCCGTACCCCTGTCGATATTCCTCGGGCGTGGTTCTTTTCCGCGAGCCTAAGGCTCAAAATCAAGTTGAAATGCCTTGAAGGGCCGCTAGCGCTAGAGTGCTGCAAGGGATCCTTCGACTGTGGTTGATCTCTGCGCTTGGGCGCAGAGATCAATCCTCGCTCAGGATGACAAACCTTTAGAATCCGTGCCGATCCGTGTGACCGTGGCAAAGGCCTCACTGCATAAACCCGCCGGGATCTTTCTTGGCGGTACCGCCCACGGTCAGGCGATCGATTTTGATGGTCGGAATGCCGACGCCAACCGGGACCGCCTGCCCGTCTTTGCCGCAGGTGCCGACGCCTTCGTCTAGTTTCAAGTCGTTGCCTACCATGGAGACGCGCGTTAGAACATCGGGGCCGTTGCCGATCAGCGTTGCACCCTTTATGGGAGCGGTGATCTGGCCGTCTTCGATCATGTAGGCTTCCGAGGCTCCGAAGACGAACTTGCCGTTGGTGATATCGACCTGGCCTCCGCCGAAGTTGACGGCGTAGATGCCGCGCTTCACCGAGCGAATAATGTCTTCGGGATTGTCCTGGCCAGCCAGCATGTAGGTGTTGGTCATGCGCGGCATGGGGATGTGCTCGTAGCTTTCGCGGCGTCCGTTGCCGGTGTCGGCGATGCCCATCAGCCGCGCGGAAAGCTTGTCACTCAGGTAGCCCTTCAGGATTCCCTTTTCGATCAGCACGGTTTCCTGCGTGGGCTCGCCTTCGTCGTCCACGTTCAGCGAGCCGCGACGCCACGGCATGGTGCCGTTGTCGATGACAGTGCATTTCTCGCTGGCGACGCGCTTTCCGATCAGCCCGGCAAACGCAGAAGTCTTCTTGCGATTGAAATCGGCTTCCAGGCCGTGACCGACGGCTTCGTGCAGCAGGACGCCGGGCCATCCCGGGCCGAGAACCACTTCCATTTCACCGGCGGGGGCTTCACGCGCGTCGAGTTGAAGAATC
>Ga0116121_1000581_pt1 | contig 18044 bp, 9 predicted proteins | sample June2015DPH_13_1_FD_89725 | JGI IMG/M metagenome (GOLD analysis project Ga0116121, IMG submission 89725) | Peatland microbial communities from SPRUCE experiment site at the Marcell Experimental Forest, Minnesota, USA - June2015DPH_13_10 | ecosystem: Environmental > Terrestrial > Soil > Wetlands >...
AGCGAGCTCGAGACCTACCAGGCCGAAGCAAATCACGCCGAAGGAATTTAGAACGAAGCGCGGGTTGGGTGGAATCTTGAAATCTGCAACCGTGATGGTGGTGCCAAAGCGCGACCACATCACCGTACCCAGGCCGATCAAGACAGCAGCGGCAATGAACGTCCCAATGGCGCCGAGGTTGTTGATCCACTTGCCGACGCCGAGACCGACGATATTGAGCACGGTGAGCAGCGCGAGCAAGACCAGCGACGTGGTAGAGGCGAAGAATTTGTTATCCGCAAGACGGAGATGGCTGGGACCGAGCACGTAGACCGACACGCCGACGAAATAGAGCATCACGGTCGGCACATAGAGCATGTTGTTGGTCCAGTAGCACCAGCCGGAGAGGAATCCGTGGAAGTCGCCGAAGACTTCTTTGGCCCAGAGATAGACTCCACCTTCGCCGGGATAGCGGTGGGCAAGCTCGATGACGGCAATGCCTTGCGGCCAGAAGAAAAGAAGAAGGGAGATGATCCAGAGCCAGATGGTGACGCCGCCATTGGCGGCGATGGAGGGGACGACGTTGAGGTTGAAGACGGCGACTACGAAAAGGAGGACGAGATCGCGGCGTCCGAGGGCGCGGATCAGGTGAGGCTGAACTGCGGGTTGGGTGGTGGTGGACAAAGGTTTCTCTAAGAGTCGCCTCGCTTCGCTTTGGCGGACAGCCGAGGCGGCTGTCTCCACATGAGCATTGACGGCGCATGCAGGGCGGGCGAGCGCGCCCGCCCCACACATACATTTCTTAGTGCGCCGCTAACACTGGTTGACCTACCCGTTCTTGCTGCGCTTTCGCGAGCGAGGCGGCGATGTCATCGAACGCAGATAGATGCTTATCGATGTCGGCGTCGGTGTGTTGGACGGAGATGGTCCACTGCTCATCCCACCAGTAAGGCTGGGCCATCACGCCGCGGTTGACCATGCCGAACCAGTAGTGACGCCAGAGGTCGATATCGATCGTGGTCCAGTCGCGGTAGTTGCGAATTTCCTTCGGATAAAACATGAGCGCGCCGTTGGCTCCGGCTTGCGCGATGTAGGCCTGCAGGCCAACTTTCGCGATGGTCTTGCGATATCCGTCGGCCAGTTTCTTGCCGAGTTTATCGACGTGAGCGTAGTTGGCACGTGTAAGGACTTCGCGGAAGGTGGCGAGGCCCGCGGCCATGGAAACCGGGTTCGTGTTGTAGGTACCGCCGTGGAAGACCTTGTGCTGCGAGATGAGGTCCATCACGGACTTGCTGGCGCCGAACGCGGCCAAGGGCAGGCCTCCGCCGATGGACTTGGCGAGGCAGATCATATCAGGATGAACGTTGAAGTATTCGCTGGCACCGCCCCAGCCCAGTTTGGCGCCGGTTTTTACTTCGTCGAATATCAGGAGCGCGCCGTGTTTGGTGGCGAGGTCGCGGAGACCTTTCAGGAAGCCAGGCTGCGGCATACAGAGGCCGACGTTCATCAGGATCGGCTCGAGAATGATCGCGGCAATTTCGCCAGGATTCTCTTTGAAGCGGCGCTCGACGGTGGCGAGGTCGTTGAACGTTGCAATGGTGACGTTGGCAACGGCTGACTTGGGCACGCCAAGCCCGCCGGGAACAGATATGGGATTGTCGATGTCGCCGAAGTCGGGCGCGTGGGGTTTGACGCTAACCAGAGCGGAATCATGCAGACCGTGGTAGGCGCCTTCGAACTTAATAATCTTGTCGCGGCCCGTGGCAGCCCGTGCTAAGCGGATGGCATGCATCGTGGCTTCGGTGCCGCTATTGCCGAAGCGGACCATCTCGACCGGAAAACGGTTGCAGATTTCTTCGGCGAGTTCCCATTCCATGTCGTGCGGCATGCCGAACATGGTGCCGGTGGAAAGACGTTTTTCGACGGCCTTCATCACCGCGGGATGGCAGTGTCCGGCCATGAGCGCGCCGAAAGTTAGGTTGTGATCGATGTATTCGTTGCCATCGAGGTCACGGAACTTGCTGCCGCTGGCTTCTTTCACGAAGATAGGCCAGGGATCGTAATGGCGATAGTTGCTGGCCACGCCGAGCGGAATGCGTTTGAGATTCTTTTTGTGGGCTTCGGCGGATTTGGGCGTGCGGCGCTCGAACGTGTCGAGTTCCTTCTGCAGATCGGGATACATCGAATTGCTCCGGGATAACTCAGGACGTCGTCACTTTGGTGAACCGGCGGCCATTAGAATGCCGGGCGGCGGAACCGCCCGGGGTGCTGACTATTCATATCTTACACGGGCAAACTAAAAGTAAAACTTAAGGGCAAATTGCACTTCGCGCGGGTCGCGAGCTTGAAGCACTTGGCCAAAGGTTGTGTCGCTAAAGTTGCCGTCGGGATTGACAAACTCCGTTTTGTTGAACAGATTGAAAATATCCGTCCGGAACTGGAAGTACTTAGTCTCAGTGAGAGTCACTCTCTTCGAGAAAGTGACGTCCCACTGGTTTTCGCCGGGACCGCAGCAGATGGAACGCGGCGTGGTGGCGAAAGTACCGAGGGTCGGATCGGAGAATTGAGAAGGATTCAGGTAGAAGTTGCCACTTTTCTTGGGATTCAAGATCTGCAATGGCCCAGTTAGTTGGGGCGCGCCCGCGCCCAAGAAGAACAAGCTGCTGATCAGCTCGTAGTCATCCTGGGTCTGGATGCGGATGGGAAAGCCACTCTGGAATTGAATGATTCCGGACATAGCCCAGTCATCCAGAACTCTTCCCTTCAATCCGCTATACCTCTGCACCGGAAACTCCCAGTAATAATTGATGACAAAGCGTTGCGCTGAATTGAAGAGTGACAAAGAGCGACTGGCTTTGTAGTCGAAGGGATTAACGGTCTCTTCGAAGCTGGACGCCCAGTCCAGAGATTTACTCCACGTATAGGCAGCCTGCAGTTGAAGTCCCTGAGAGAAGCGCTTTTCCACGCTGGCCTGAAGCGAGTTGTACGCGGAGGCGGCGATGGTATCTTCGGCGAAGATGTTGGTGAAGACGGGAACACCATCAGCCGGGCATCCATTGCCGGGCCCACCGGTTACGGGATTGCAGTTGGGTGAAGAATACGGACGGAGGCCAACAAAGTTCAGCGTTTGCCCTGCAGCCTGAATCGTGCCGCCGGTGGGCAAATGGAATCCGTTGGGCAAGAGGGTTCCATTACTGGATGGAAGCGTGACCGTGTATTGGTTGTCTTCGAGGAACGGGCCGCAGCTTGCCGACGAACCATAGGATGACACACTGTTAGCGTTGTTGTTGGCGAGGGCGATTATGTCCAGGCAGGTTTGTGGATTCGCGGGATCGACGTCATGCGAAGCAAGGAGCCGATGTCCCTGCGATCCGACATAACCAAGTTGAAAGACCACATTTCGAGCCACTTCCTGTTGGAAATTTAAGTTGTACTGGGCCGAATATTGGGTGCGCATGTGAGGCTGAAAATCCCCGTACAGCAGCATTGGGCGGAAGGAAGCCCAGTCTTGCGGAGTTCCGGGTTTGGGGCTGAGTATTCCGTTGAACGGGTTTGGACTGACAGAGCCGGTTTGCGAGATAAAAGGAGTGTTCAGAAACGTTGCGGGCAAGAAGGTACTGCCCCCGAAGGGTGGTTCGGCGCCGAATTGTTCGAGCACCAGTTGCTCCATGGGGTTGTAGAACAGGCCCCAACCGCCGCGGATAGTGGTCTTAGGGTTGGGGCTGTAGGCCAATCCAATGCGCGGGGCGAAGGCTTTGTAATAAGTCTGCGTAAGTCCCGCAGAGACGCCGGAGTCTCCAGGAACGACCAGTCCCGTGGGCTGCACACCAGCGGCAGTGCAGTTACTGGCCCCGAGATTAGCCTGCTCGGCGGGAGTTAACACGCAAGGATAAACGGTTGAGTTCTGGCCGGGACGGAAGGTCTGAACGTGGTGGAGGGCATCGGCCAGAGGCGTATCCAACTCCCACCGAAGTCCGTAGTTCATGGTGAGTGAGGGTTTGATTTTCCAACTGTCCTGCGCAAAGACGTAGACGCCGGTGTTGCGTATGTCTTCGCGCTGTGCGGATCCCTGAGTATAGCTGTCGTCCAGGCCCAGCAAGTAGCCGGGGTAATTATCGTTGTAGGAAACGGAATTTTCGGTCGTACTGTTGAAAGTGAAATCGCCGCTAACGTTGTAGTAAAGTGTCTGGTCAAAACGCGAGCGGCGCACATCCGCGCCAAACTTGACGGTGTGATTTGCCTTGACCCAAGTCAGACTATCCGTCCACATGAATGAGTTCCCCACCTGGGGCAGTTCGCCCTCCCAGCCGTTGCCGATGGCGAAGCCACCCCCGACGCCGATAAACGGAACACCCTGACGATTAGAAGGTAAGCCGGTCGTAATGCCGTACTGCGGACTGGTGCCTAACTGGCCAACAATCGAGTTCGGCCCGCTGTTGGAGTCTGAGGTGCCGTTGAAGCAAACGGCCTGCGCCGCGGGAGAGGAGCACGAATCTTGCACAAGGTTTGTGGATTGCGGATGCTGGAAGGTCAGCTGGCCTTCGCGCATATAGGTGAAGCGAGCTTCATTGATCAAGGAATTGGAGATTGTCCAAGTGTGGCTGGGGTTGAACTGCTGATACCGGGAACCTACATTGGCGCCAAATCCAGGAATGTTCGCACCTGAAGCCTGAAAATCATAGAAGGGCTGAAAATTCGCGTCATTGGTGAAGTAGTAGTAGAAGCTGAAATTCTGCCGCTGGTTGATGTGATGGTCGAGTCGGAGTGTGAACTGATTCTGAGTGTCAGCACTGACGGGCACGGCCTGATAAGTGACGCCGTCCGCTCGATTTGCAGCTGGGACGAACCGAAGCATATCGACTGCGACCGGGTCCATGCAGGGCGCTGGGATGGTTGCGTTCCCATTAACATCGGTGGGGAAAATATTACCCCAGCTTGCGCCGGCAACGGGCATCTGCCCGCCCTCTGCTGCGATTGCCAGGGTGCAGCCCGGCCTTCCATTCAGCGCGTCAGCTGCGAACTGATCGGTGATGACGCCGCCAAGGCCGCCTCCTCCTCCAAAAACACCGCTCCTCTCTTGCGGAGTTGGGACAATCACGGTTTGCCCAGAGATGCCCTGCCGCACGCGTCGGCCTTCGTAAGAAATGAAGAAAAAGGTGCGGTCCTTCTTAATCGGGCCTCCAAAAGTTCCACCAAACTGATTCTGATTCTCCTGCGGCTTCACCGTGTTGAAGAAACCTTGTGCGTTCAAAACTGTGTTACGGAAATACTCGTAGACATCGCCGTGCCACTGATTGGTGCCCGACTTTGTAATGACGTTGACCACTGCGCCCGAGTTGCGGCCGTATTCCGCATCAAACGTATTGCTAATGACACGAAACTCCTCAATTGCGTCAGGGGTCGGCTGGATCGTTGGCAAGTTAACGAACTGGTCGTTAGCATCCCCGCCGTTGACACTGAAGTTGTTGGCACGGGTGCGACCGCCGTTGACCGACACCGCTCCGGCATCGTCGCTGCCATAGAAAGTCCCACCGCTTGAGCCTAACTGCGATTGCACGCCGGGCTGCAGCTGAAGAAACTGATAAGTATCGCGGGCGTTCAGCGGGAGTTCATTGACCGAGCGATTGTTTACCACGGCACCGAGCTGAGTGCTGGTGGTGTCGACGAGTGGCGCCTCGGACGTTACGTCAACGACCTCTTGTGCTTCGCCGAGCTGCATGGCCATGTTGAGCGTGATGACCTGATTGACGTCGAGCGAAATACTCTTGCGAACATCCTTCTTAAATCCCGCCAATTCGAAACTGAGAGTATAGGTTCCAACCGGAAGGTCCGGGAAAACGTAATCGCCACTATCGCTGGTCTGGGTGTCGCGGCCTACTCCGGTAGCTTGGTTGATGGCGGTAACCTTCACTCCGCCCAATAGCGCGCCCGTGGGATCGGCGACCCGGCCGAGGATGCGTCCGCCGGTGCCCTGTGCGGGGAGCAATAGGGGAACCACGAGAAAGATCGCGACGACAAGGCAAACGGCGGTCCAGCGGGCTCGCAGTGACGGCATGGAACCTCCAGGCATCTTGGGGAAGTTGTTTTTTTCTTGAAAACGACAGCTTGTGTGCAGCCACAACCTTGCTATAATCCCGCAAGGTTAGAGAAGAGCTACGCGTGCTGTCAAGGAGAAAAACGCGTTCCTTCGCATAGAAAACTTGAATGCCCTGTCCGGTAGACGATGAGCTCATCCAGCGCTAAACCCTACTTAAAGATCGGAGATGTCGCGAGACGCGTAGGAGTATCGCCCTCGGTGATCCGGTCGTGGGAGAGCCTGGGGCTGACGCGTCCCCGGCGCACGGAAAGCAAGTACCGGCTGTATACGGGCGATGACGTGAAGCTGCTGAAGCGGGCGCGGTTTCTGCGGAAAGTGCGGGGACTGAACGCGGCAGCGATTGTTGAACTGCTGCGACGGCAAGGGCGGGCGCGTCCAGCGGCAGACGGAAGCGCTGGGGCGATAGGCTCGCACTTGCGGCAATTGCGGGCGAAGCGGCGTTTGTCCTTGGCGCAGGTGGCGCAGGCGGTGAGTATATCGGTGGGATTTCTGAGCGCGCTGGAGCGGTCGCAGATGAGTGGGTCGGTGGGAACGCTGCGCAAGTTGGCGCGATTTTACAAGACCAACATTTTGGATTTTTTTGACGCTACGGGAGCGAGCAGCCGACTGGTGCAGCCGGGACAAAGAAAAGTGCTGGAAGCTGGACCTGGTGTTCGCATGGAGTTGCTGGCTTGGGGAAACACGGTGATGGAGCCACATCTGTTTCGCGTGGCGCCAGAAGCGGGCAGCGGCGACTCCTACACGCATGACGGAGAGGAATTCCTTTATGTGCTACGCGGGGAATTGATGATCACGCTGGAGAAACAACAATACCGGCTCAAGGCTGGGGACAGTTTTTATTTTGAGAGTGCGACGCCGCATCACTGGAAAAATCCTGGCCGAGCGGAGACTTGGGTGCTGTGGGTGAATACGCCGCCGACGTTTTGAAATGCAAGCGCCGGCGGAGGCTGTTTCCGGCAGCGAAGGAGGAACAATGAACATGCGATCCCGGGTAGTACTGCTGTTCCTGCTGGCAGTGACAGTGTTCACCGGTTCGTGCACGAAAAAAACGCCAACGCTGAATCTGTTGGTATGGGAAGGCTATGCCGATCCCTCGTTCGTCAAGGCTTTTGAGGAGCAGCATAATTGCAAAGTCTCGGCGTCGTACATGGGATCGAGCGACGAACTGGTAGCCAAGCTGCGCGGTGGCAGCGCCGGGAACTATGACGTGATCTCGCCCTCGAGCGATGTGGCGACGTCGATTGCGGCGGCGGGACTGGCCGCTCCACTTGATTTGTCGAAGCTTCGGAGCTATGGACAATTGTCTCCACAGCTCACTTCCCTGCCGCTGGTGCGCCTGAACGGTCAAGTGTATGGAGTGCCCTTCATGTGGGGGCCGGACCCTCTGATCTATGACACCACAGTATTTGCACAAGCTCCCGAGAGCTGGAATGTGCTTTGGGATCCAAAGTACCGCGGGAAGATTTCGGTATGGGACGATCTCTCGACGGTCTACATGGCGGCGCAGGTTCTAGGCTATGACAAACCCAATCCGCCGCAGCTTTACAACTTGAGCGATGAACAGCTGGAGGCTGTGAAGAAGAAGTTGCTGGAATTAAAGCCAAATATCCGCAAGATGTGGTCGACGGGCGGGGAGTTGACGAATCTTTTTCAGAATCACGAAGTGGTAGCGGCCATGGGATGGCCACTGATGACCAATCAATTGCGCAAAATCAACTTCCCTGTGGGCGAGACGATTCCGAAAGAAAACACAACCGGATGGATCGATCACCTAATGATTACAGCGGGTAGCGAGAACCAGGATCTGGCGTATGAATTTATCGAGTACATGATTGAGGCGCAGACTCAGAAGAAGGTGACGGACGTGACCGGATACACTCCGGCGAATCCGCAAGCGGCGCGGTTAATGACGCCCGCAGAAGTGAAAGGTCTGCACTTGGACGACGTCGACAATTACCAGAAGCGGCTTTATTTCTGGCAGAATGTGCCGCGTCGCGCTAAGTACAACGAGATCTGGAACGAAGTGAAGGCGGCGCAATGAGGTGCGCCTGAACGTTCAGTAAGAATGGCTGCGATTCAATGTCTTCCATCACAACCCAAAGAAACATCTCCGCAAAAGTCAGCGATCAGATTGCGCCTGGCACGCTGCTCAGCATCCGCAATGTCGCCAAGCATTTCGGCAAGAACGTCGTGTTGCGAGATATTTCTCTGGATGTGGCGGAAGGAGAATTTCTCACGATCTTGGGGGAAAGCGGGTCGGGCAAGACGACGCTGCTGCGAATCATCGCGGGCTTTGAGAGTGCGAGCGCGGGCGAGGTGTGGATGGGCGATGAAAGACTCGACCGCCAGCCACCTTATCGGCGGCGCGTGAACACGGTGTTCCAGTCCTATGCGCTGTTTCCACACCTCACTGTGGAACAGAACGTGGCGTATGGACTGCGGGTGGCGAAGAGACCTGAAGCGGAAATTGCATCTCGCGTCGAAGAAGCACTGGCCAAGGTAAAGATGTCGGCTTTCGCAAAGTCGAAGCCTTCAAAAATCAGCGGAGGGCAGCAGCAACGGATCGCGCTGGCACGGGCGCTGGTGAACCGTCCGCGGCTATTGCTGCTGGATGAGCCACTTTCAGCGCTGGACGCAAATTTGCGGCGACAGATGCAGGTAGAACTGAAGTCGCTGCAGCGCCAGGTCGGCATTTCCTTCATCTTCGTAACTCACGATCAGGAAGAGGCGATGGTGATGTCGGACCGGATCGCGTTGCTGCGCTCGGGTGAACTGGAGCAGGTGGCGACACCTCGGGAGATTTACGGCCGACCGGCAACCGCCTACGCGGCGCAGTTTATTGGGCACACGAATCTGCTTAAGGGGGAAGTGCGGGCAGGAGTGCTGCGCTGCGGTCCTTTGACATGGCCGGCCGCGCTTCCGGATGGACCGGCTGTGTTCTCACTACGGCCAGAGAATATTCGCCTGGCCACGGCGAGTGCCTCTGTCGCTGGAAGCGTGCGCATCCGCGGAAAGGTTCGCCATCAGGCCTTTCATGGGGCCACGGAGCTGATTCGTGTGGAATGCGGCAACGGTTTGGTGCTGGTGGTGCGGACTCCAGGCAGCGGCGGAGCGTTGGACGACGTCGAGCTGGAGTTCTCTCCCACGGATGCGGTTCTGGTGCGCGAGTCTCCGGAAAGAATCTGATGTTTTCCCGAGCTTACAAAGCGGCGGTGACGTTGCCTCCACTGGTGTGGGTGACGGTGTTTCTGCTAATGCCGTATTTGCTGATGTTCTGCTACAGCTTCTGGTCGGTGTCAGCGTCGCAGACCATCGTGCATTCGTGGAATCTCGCCAACTACGGACAATTACTGCGAGTTGATGTTTACTGGCAGACGCTGCTGCGCTCCATGTGGATCGCGGCAAGAGTGACGATCTTCTCGTTGCTACTGGGATATCCGCTGGCATACTTTCTTTCGTTTTATGCGGGGAATAAGAAGGATCTGCTCTATCAATTGGTAATCATCCCGCTGTGGGTTAGCTACCTGGTCCGGGCCTATGCGTGGAAGACGATCCTGGGCTCGGACGGCGTGCTGAATACATTGCTGCAGTATGTACAGGTGACGAAGCATCCGCTGGAGTTTCTGCTGTACAGTCCGTTTGCGGTGGTGTTGACACTGACGCACATCTACACTCCGTTTGCGTTTCTTCCCATCTACGCGACATTGGAGCACATTCCGCGCAATCTCGTAGAAGCGTCGCATGATCTGGGCGCGACCCCGGGGCAGACGTTCTGGAAGGTGATTTTCCCGCTCTCGATTCCGGGAGTGGTGGCAGGAGCGACGTTTGCTTTCGTGCTTAGCCTGGGTGATTTTCTTGCGCCGCTGCTGCTGGGTGGTCCGAGCGGCATTATGATTTCAAACATCGTGGTGAGCTTGTTTGGGGCGGCTTACAACTGGCCGCTGGGCGCGGCGATATCGCTTTGCATGCTGGTTCTGGTAGTGAGCCTGCTTGTTTTCTCCGAACGGCTGGAGAAGAAGTGGAGCTTCTCGTGAGCGAAACGAAGTTTGCCGCGGGCTCCCGCTGGTTGCTTCTCCATGCCGTGGCCGTATTCGCGTTCCTCTATCTGCCGATTGCGGTCCTTATTCTTTATTCGTTCAACGGCGAGGGCGTGGGCGGATTCCCGCCGCATCATCTGACGCTCGACTGGTATCGCACGCTTTTCGCGGACGGGCCGATCTGGGATTCGGTGCTCAACAGCCTGCAGGTGGCATTGGCGGCAATGGTGATCTCGCTGGCATTCGGAGTGCCGGCGGCGCTGGCGCTGGAGCGGGCACAGTTTCCGGGCAAGGCGGTGTTCCGGCGGTTAGTGCTCTTGCCATTGATTCTGCCGGGCATTATCACAGGACTTTCGCTGCTCATGCTGTTTAACGTGATGGGAACAAAACTCAGCCTCATGACAATTATTTTGGGACACGGGACAGCGTTGATCTCCGTGGCCACGACCGAAGTGTTCGCGGGCCTGCAAAAGCTCGATCGGGCGCAGGAAGAAGCTTCTCTCGATCTGGGTGCGAATTACTGGCAAACATTTTGGCGAATCACGGTGCCGAACCTGAAGCTACCGATCATCGGCGCAGCGCTGCTGATCTTTACGCTTTCGATGGACGAGATCGCGGTCAGTTTCTTTCTGATCGGGCGCAATAACACGCTGCCGCTGGAGATTTGGGGACGACTGCGGCGCGGCATCACACCGGAGATCAACGCGGTGTCGACCATCATCTTTGTGTTTTCGTTGGTGGCGATCGTCCTCTGGTACCGCTTGCGCATGCGCGGCGAAGGCGCGGCGGACGTGAGCGTCGAAATCGTAGAAGCTGCGGAGGGGCATGCGGTATGAGCGCGAATCGCAGGGAATTTATCAAGTTTGTAGTGGCAGGGGCAGTGACGGCGGGGTGTCCGATCGACCTTTCGCTGGTGGCAGCTCAGACCGGCGACGCACAAAAAAGTCACGCCGCTGATGTGGATGGAGAAGACAATCGAATCTGCCACCAGGTGCGCGACGGCAAAGTGTTCACGCGGCCACCGGCTTCGGCGCGACATGATGTGGTGATTGTCGGTGGCGGCGTGAGTGGATTAACCGCGGCATATCGTTTGCAGCACCGCGACTTCCTCTTGCTGGAAAAAGAGCCGCACTGGGGTGGCAATGCTTACGGGATGGAATATGAGGGCAGCACATATGCAACGGGATCGGCGTTTCTGGCGAAAGATGAATACGCTTACCACTTCGCGAAGGAAATTGGATTGGAGCCGTTGCCCGTCAACAGCCCCGACGCGAGCATCATTCGCGGTGAGTTGGTCCCGGATACTTGGGGCGAAGGCCTCAGCAAGCTGCCCTATTCTCCCTCGGTGCGCGAGAGCTTCAAAAAGTTCAAAAAAGAAATGTTAGCGATCGACGTGGAGAAACGGGGAAAAGAACTCTTCGACAAACCATTTACCGATTTCATGAAGGGGTACCCAGGAGAGATCAAGCAGTGGTGGGATAACTTCGGGCCATCCAACTGGGGAGCGACTAGCGAAGAGACAGCGGCAGGTATCGCCATTCTTGCTTTGCAAGAAATGGTCGAAGAGAGCCGAACGGACGACCGCTATACCTGGCCCGGAGGATTGGGCGCGGTCACGAAAAAGCTGGCGGACATTCTCCAGCCGAAGTGCAAAGACCGGATGCAGAGAGGCGCGACGACTGTTGCCGTGGTGTCCGAAAAAGAAGGAGTGCAGGTCACTTACACGCTGGGTGGCGAGTTGAAGACGGTTGCGGCCAAGGCCGTAATCATGGCGACGCCCAAGTTCATCACGCGGCGCATCGTCGAGGGCCTGCCGGAAAAGCAAAGCGAGGCGATGCACCAGATTCGCTACATTCCGTATCCCGTGGTGAATCTGATTTTCGACAAGCCGGTGTTCAATCATGGCTACGATACGTGGTGCCCTGGCAATACTTTCACCGATTTCGTGGTGGCTGATTGGGTCATCCAGAAGCAGCCTGGTTACCAGCAGAAGTTCAACATTCTCAGTTGCTACACCCCGATGAAAGAAGAGGATCGAGGCTATCTCTTGAACGAGATAGGGGCGCGCAAGATCGCCGCGAATGTATTGAGCGACTTCCAGAAATTGATGCCTGCATTGAATGTCGATCCGGTCGAGGTGCACATTTACCGGCGAGGGCATCCTTTATATATGTCCACGCCGGGGCTCTACACACGAGTCCAGCCACTGGCGCGGCATCCCATGGATCGCGTGTTCTTTGCCAACACGGATTCGGAAGGACCAGAATCCACCACCAACGAAGGAATCCGCGCGGCGCAGCGCGCCGTGAAGGAAGTGGAAATGCGGCTGGCGGGAAGACCTGCGCCGAAGCAGACAGCGGTGGCGGGCTGATGTTGTTCCTCACACTCTTCCCTTTTTGAAGATGCTCACGGGATATCTTGTCCACACCATGGTGTACGTAAATACGATCTAATCTCCTGAGAACCGCCAACCCATAGTAAAGTTATACATAGGGTATTCAGCCGTCGAACTGCGGTTTGCGCCCTTCAATCCGAGCGGTCAATAAAGGACAAATCACACTTTGAGTTTGAGTATTCGCAACATCGCCATCATCGCTCACGTGGACCACGGCAAGACCACGCTAGTCGATGCCATGCTGCAACAGAGCGGCACTTTTCGCTCCAACGAGCACCACGTCGAACGCGTGATGGATTCGAACGAACTGGAGCGCGAGCGCGGCATCACAATTCTGGCTAAGAACACGGCCATTTTCTATCACGACGTGAAGATCAACATTGTGGATACGCCCGGCCACAGTGACTTTGGCGGCGAGGTGGAACGTGCACTGAAGATGGTGGACGGAGTGATGCTGCTGGTGGACGCGAGCGAAGGGCCCCTGCCGCAGACGCGCTACGTGCTGACCAAGGCGCTGGAGGCGAAGTTGCCGCCAATCGTGGTGATCAACAAGATTGATCGGCCCGATGCGCGTCCGCAGGAAGTGCTCAACGAAATCTACGACCTGTTTATCGATCTTGACGCAAAGGAAGACCAGCTCGACTTTCCAGTTCTCTACACGAATGCAAAGGAGGGGACGGCATCGACGGACATGAAGGGCGGCGGCGAAAATCTGCGGCCGCTGTTTGACGCGATTTTGGAGACGACTCCGCTGCCGCAGGGCGATCCAGCCGGGCCTCTGCAGATTCTGGTCGCGAATCTCGATTACAGCGATTTCCTCGGACGTCTGGCGATCGCGCGCGTGTTCAATGGAACGATGTACACGGGCGAAGACGTGGTTATCGCCAAGCGCGATGGATCGCTGCACAAGACCAAGATCACTAAACTGTTTTCCTTTTCCGGATTGAAGAGGACGGACATTACGGAAACAGTGTTGGGCGACATTATCGCCGTCGCTGGAGTGGAAGGAATCACGATCGGGGAGACGATTACGGATCCAGTCAATCCGGCACCGCTGCCGCCTATTGTGATCGACGAGCCGACCATCGCAATGACGTTCACAGTGAATACTTCGCCGTTCGCAGGACGCGAAGGCACCTACGTCACGTCGCGCAATCTGCGCGAGCGCCTGGCGAAGGAGTTGCTTACCAACGTTTCTTTGCGCGTGGAAGAGATGGGCACGACCGACTCGTTCAAGGTGCTCGGGCGCGGCGAGCTTCAGCTTTCGATCACCATCGAGATGATGCGCCGCGAGGGCTACGAACTGATGGTGGGCAAGCCGGAGATCGTCACCAAGCGCATCGATGGCAAGCTGATGGAACCGGTGGAGCATCTCACGGTGGACGTCCCCGAAGAATTTGTGGGCGTGGTGATGGAGCAACTGGGCTCCCGCAAGGGTGAGGTTGCTAACATGCACAACCATGGCTATGGACGAGTGCGGATTGAGTTTCGGGTGCCCAGCCGCGGTCTGATTGGGCTGCGCAGCCAGTTGCTTACCGATACGCGTGGGACCATCGTGATGAATTCGCTTTTCGACGGGTATACCGAATGGCAGGGGGAAATTCCACACCGGCTTACGGGAGCGCTGATCGCGGACCGGGCTGGAGTGTCGACGGCTTACGCACTGTGGGGTCTGCAGGAACGGGGAGAGCTTTTCGTCGGTCCGGGCGTTGAGCTGTATGAAGGGATGATCATCGGCGAGAACGCGAAAGACGATGATCTGGACGTGAACGCCGTGCGGGAGAAGAAACTCACCAACATGCGGGCTTCGACGGCAGATGAGGCCATCCGGCTGGTTCCCTTCCGGCAATTGAATCTGGAACAGGCAATCGAATTCATTGCCGACGACGAGTTCGTGGAGATCACTCCGAAATCGCTGCGGCTGCGGAAAAAAGTTCTGCAATCGAACAAGCGCAAGAAGCGTGCAATGGAGACGGTGGAAGAGGCGTGAAGTCTCGGGGGCAATCCGGAAAGACTAAAGAACCGCTGCGAATGTTTCTGGTGCCCTGCAGTTGTGGAACGACGTTTGCAGTTACGGAAAATTACGACCGTCGCGGGGCTACCTGGAGCCGGTATCTGATTTGTCCCGCCTGCGGCAAGCGGCACGATCCCAAGAACCGTCTGTTACAAGTTGGATATCACCGCGAAGGCTATTGGAAAGTGGATGATTGCTAGCGGGGCCTCCGGTCTGGGCATGCCGCGCTATTTAACAGGCCGGATTTGACAAACCTGCTATACTTCTCGGCGCATTCGACTGTTCGCCAGCTCCGGTCTCGATTTTCAGGAAGGTGTCCCCGACCTGCCAGTCTGCCGCATCGAGCTCGCACTTCGACAGCTCAATGCAGAGGCCTACGCTTGAAGAATATTTTCGTGGGGAACTTGAGCTTTAACACATCGGAAGAGGAACTGCGGCAGATGTTTGAGCCGTTCGGGCAAGTGGACCGGGTCAGCATCATGACGGATCGCGATACTGGGCGCTCGCGCGGATTCGGTTTTGTGGAAATGGCCAGCAACGAAGATGGAGAAAAGGCCATCACTGCATTGAACGGCTCACAGGTGGGCGGGCGCACGCTCAATGTAAACGAGGCGCGCCCCAAAACCGAGCACGCCGGAGGCGGTGGACGCGACCGCGGAGGCCGAGGCGGAGATCGCGGCGGTGACCGTGGTGGCCGCGGCGGTGGTGGCGGCGGCCGGGGCCGCTTCTAAGAATCCGCAGTTCAGACAGACGCGAGCGATAGTTTCTTCAATTGCGGTCGGTGTTCTGCCTCCGACGCTCGAACCGCTGCTTGAATGATCATCCTCGAAAGTAGTGCGCTAATGAGCGTGGTCAGTGCCGAAGGCATCGATTAGCAATGCTCCATTGATGCTTCTGAGTCGACCCATGTAAACTGAAGCTATTGGTGCGCGCCCGTAGCTCAGCTGGATAGAGCGATTGCCTCCGGAGCAATAGGTCGGGAGTTCGAATCTCTCCGGGCGCACCAGACTTGTCCAGATCCTTCGCCCAACCCCGGCTCAGGATTTCGGCTGCGGGCTCCCGCTCCGCTCACGCCCGCAAAACGCCTCAAGTTCGAATCTCTCCGGGCGCACCGGATTCCCTCATCTTGTTCAATGGGGCCGAACGCCACACCTTTTCTACCGCATCAGCGGGAACCTGCCTAAGGTGCGGTTCGTCCGAACCTATAGGTGAGGCTAATACTGGCATAGGAAGGGATGCGAACTCCCACGACTTCCTGTATCTGGGAGGGCTCGAAATTTTCCGTCGTTTGGCCGGTGAAGCCGCTTGCGATAAGGAAATTCACGCCCACATTCATGCGGCCATTCAAAAAGGGTCGGACCACGGCGCCGCGAAACTCCTTCACCGGCGTTCCAGTGCATTCGGCATTCAGGTTCGGCAGGCATCCCGTGCCCAAGGGCTTTGTGCCCACGTATTCGAATTCTCCTCGCGCTTGCAGACGAAACGGAAGCTTCTGAATTGTTCCTAACAAATCGAAGAGCGTCCGCGGAGCTTCCGGTGTGGGCTCTCCCGTATCATGATCGCGGGCATCGGCTTTGGAGAAGGTCGCTAACAGCGAACCCTGGCTGAAGTTTCGCCGCACCGCGACCGTAATGAATCGAAGTCGGCTTGGTCCTTCGTTAATCTGCAATCCGGTGTCCGGATCGATTTTCGCCAGCTGTGCGCTGCTGGTAACGTGGCCCAGCGTAAGACGCAGATCCGTCTTGTGTACGGTCTTGCTGGCGACGACCTGGTACGAATGCGACGTGGCCACTGGAGTGCCCGCGGCAGATCCAGTGCCGATCCGGGGATCTTCTGTAAAGAAAGCCTGGCCAAAGCTGAAGGAGATGAGCGGAACATACCACGATTCCTTGGGAAGAAACGAAACCGTAGCCTTGGGCGAGTTCACGGCCACCCATTTCTGAAACGAATTCTGCGGATACAGCAGATCTTCGTTATCCACATCAATTTGATCGCGGCGCCAGCCGAGATAATAGCGGAAGTAATGGGCCAGAGCGCCCTCCGCGGCAATGTAAGGTGTTAGCGATGCGATGGTGATGTTATTCCCGTCGACAGGAGTGAAGGGGCCGCAGTACGTTGGGTCACCGGGATTGAAGAATCCATAATGGTCGAGATCATCGCGGCGAGGCGCTTCGCGCTCGTAGTCAAAACCAGCCAACAAAGACAGATATTCGGCAATCTTGTTCACGTAGTTCACGCTGCCGCCAGCCACCGTGCGAAACTCACTCTGCCGGATCAGACCCTGCCCGAAATCCGAAAACAAAGAGAGGTTGTAAGTGCGAAAAAAGCCGGAAAGCTGCAGTTGCTGGCTACCGCTGAGTTGCCAAATATCGTTCAAGGCTACGAGTGCGGTGTGAGTCTGATCTTTCTGCCGCGGATCGATGGTGTCGCCGTAATTGGGGAAATTGGCGTCAGCGGAATTCAAGGGAAAGATGGGGACGAGTCCCGGAACGTAGGAAAATCCATAGTAACCGATGCCAAACAAAGTAAGCCGGTGCTTGCCAACGTGGAATAATCGCTCGCCATTGAATTTGTACTGTTGCCGATGTTCCAGCCGGTCGAGGAATCCATTGCCATAGGAGGCTGCGAAGGCCATCCAAGAATTGGGGGTAAGGCTTAATCCGGCCACCACGTCGAGGTCTCGATAATCTCCGGTGAGGGTGATGAAGGGATCGATATGAGACCGTAGTCCGTACGTTGCCGCTAGATTGACCGAATGATTCCCTTCCCGAACGTTGAACGCTCCACCATCGATCTGAACGCTTTCCAGGATTTCCGGAATAAATATGTTCGGGTCGGAATAGCCATTGCCGTGGGCATTGGCCGACAAATTGTTGGGCACGAGGTAGCTGCCGACCGCGATGTACTGCGCAATCGGCTCGCCATGATCTCCTGCCACTCCCGGCGCAAAATATTGCGGCGCTTTGATGCCGCTGGAAGCGGTTTCGATGGGGTATCCGGGAATCGAAACGGGAGCGCCGGGGCGCCCAGGATTTGCGTCGAGGAGGTCCTGACGCACAAAAACTTTCTCACCAGGATCGGGACTGAGCACGTCGGTCTCGTTCACGTCCGCAGTGACAGCGACGTTTTCGATTCGAGACGAAAGCTGGCCCATTCGAATCTCGATCGCAGAATTACCACTTTGCCGGACGGTGATTGGGTGGACGACCGGACGAAATCCGGAAGCCTCAGCTTTGAGGACGAGTTCTCCAGATGACCTGAGCTTCACCGCGAACTGCCCATCCGGCCCCGAGATGGCATGGGCTAGAACTTGATCCTGCCCCACAATTTCGACCGAAGTGTTTGGCAAAGCGTTTCCCTCGGGATCGACGACACGGCCACTCAAGACAATCTCTTGCGCAAGCAGAGTGCCGGGCGCGAGGAGCAGAAACAATAGCAGGACAGTTCCAGCCAAGCTTCGCTGCGAGTGGCCTACGCGGTTGAACTGAACGCCAGAGAGTTCGATCTCTATCGGGGCGTCCA
>Ga0116121_1000589_pt1 | contig 17949 bp, 16 predicted proteins | sample June2015DPH_13_1_FD_89725 | JGI IMG/M metagenome (GOLD analysis project Ga0116121, IMG submission 89725) | Peatland microbial communities from SPRUCE experiment site at the Marcell Experimental Forest, Minnesota, USA - June2015DPH_13_10 | ecosystem: Environmental > Terrestrial > Soil > Wetlands...
CTGCAACTCATCGCTCGAGCCGTGCCTCCGCTGGCCGCCTCCGCCGCGCGGACCAACTCTTCTTCCCCCGGACCATAGTTGAGAATCGATCGCACACTTCGCTCGGCCAGCGCGCGTGCCACCTCGCCATACCGCTCTGCTGGCCATCGCTTCGCCCCCCACCCCGCCCCCGGATTCAAAATGGCGAAGTCTCCAATGCCTTGTTCTGCAAGCCGCTGCTCGATTCGCGCTTCAGCTGCGGGATCCCGAGGAAACTCTGCGGCGGGCAGTTTCATCCGGTGACCGGCAACTGCTTCGGCAACAGAAAGATTCTGCTCAATGACATGACTGCCGCGTGCGACCACCTTCCGCGTGTACCACACGCTGGCGGGAGACTCTCGCGGCTCCGCCGCCCCGTACACCACGCGCGCCCCCGACCACCGCGCCAGCAGAGCCGATCGCATCGCTCCCTGCAGATCCACCGCGGCATCGTAGTGCGCGTCACGTACATCGTTCCAAACCGTGGCGACGCGTTGCAAGGTCGAAATCGAAAACGGAGACTTCCTCCACGCCTTCAGATCTACGGCGTGAACTTCATCGACCAGCGGCCGCGACGAAGACCGGCGGCCGCGTCGCGGAGATCCCGGCGCGCACAGCAGTTCGGCCCACCGCTCTTCAATCAGCCACCCGATAAACGCCCGCGGGAACGCCTCTCGCAGGGCATGAACCGCCGGCAGCGTGTGGATCACGTCCCCCATGGCGCTGAGCCGCACAATCAGCAGCCGTTCGATTTTCGTCTCCGGTGCAATATCGATTCTATTCGTCTCGAAACTCGTGAACCTCAAGCTCACGGCTGCCTCGGCCCCAGCCGCGTGCGAATAATCTCGCTGGTCGAATGATTCTTCGGGTCTCCCACAATCGCCACGCGCCCGCCGTATTCCGCAACCGCGTCGCGTTCTGGAACGGTCTCCGCCGCATAGTCCGTGCCCTTGGCCTGAATATCTGGACGGATCTCGCGAATCAAAGCGCGTACATCGAGTTCGCCAAAAATGACAACCGCATCCACATCCGCCAGCGCCGCAACAATCTCAGCCCGCTCCTCCGCCGGCATAACCGGACGACCCTCGCCCTTCAACGCGCGCACCGACTCGTCGGAATTGATGGCTACCACCAGCTTGCCACCCAGTTCCTTCGCCCCACGCAGATAGCGCACATGGCCTACATGCAGCAAATCGAAATTGCCATTGGCCAGCACAATCCGCTCGCCGGAGCGCCGCCACTGCTCTACGTGCTCGCGAAGCTGTTGGCGCCCCAGAATCTTGTCGTTTCCCATTTATCTGTCGAAACCTAATGAGGTCTGGTGGCGGGCGGAGCCTGCTCAATCGCGCGCAATAGTTCCTCCCGAGAAACCGTAGCCGTGCCCCGCTTCATCACTACGATGCCGCCTGCGTAGTTGGCTAACTGCGCCGCTTCTTCCGTGCTGGCCCCGGCGGCCAGCGCAGCGCTGAACGCCGCGATCACCGTATCGCCCGCCCCCGTCACATCGGCCACTTCGTCCGACCCAAAAATCGGAATGTCCACCGGCTCCCGTCCTTGATCGAAAGCAACCATGCCGTCACGCCCGCGCGTAATCAGCAGCGACTGCAGCTTCATTTGCTCCATCACTTGTTTTCCGGCCCGCGTCAGCTTCTCCCAGTCTTGGCCGATGCGAACTCCCAGAGCCGCTTCCACCTCGGGCTCATTCGGAGTAGCCGCCGTCGCGCCAGAGTATTCCAGTAGCCGGTACCGCGAATCCAGGATCAAGGGCACCAGCACAACTCTGCGCCGTCCCGCTTGCCGCAGCGCATTCACAATCGCCGGACTCGCCGATCCATAACCGTAGTCGGAAACCAGCAGCGCATCCGAGGCGCGCAAATACTCTCGCGCCGCCAGGAACAACTCGCGCGTCAAATGCCGGTTCGGAGGGTTCTCCGGTTCTCGATCCACGCGCACCACTTGCTGCCGTGTATTGTGCGTCATGCCCGCCAGAATGCGGGTCTTTGTCACCGTCGTGTAACTCTTGTCCTTCAACACGCCGCTGACTGGAATGCGCTTGTGCCGGAAAAACTTCAGCAGCATTCGCCCCGGCTCGTCGTCGCCTATCGCCCCCACCGGCAGCACGTTCACTCCCAGGTCGGCCAGATTGTTGACCGCATTCGCGCCTCCACCCGGCACCACGGTGCGCTCTCGATGCTTCAGGATGAGCACCGGAGCCTCGCGCGACACCCGCGAGATTTCTCCGAACACGAATTCATCGGCCACCAGATCCCCCAGCACAGTAATCGTCACCTTGGGGAATGCTTCAATGATCCTCTGGAGCCGGTCGACTTCCTTCAAATGCTTAGTCATCGGATAAATCGCCCTGTCATTCCGAGCAAGCGTTCTTTGCGCGGCGAGGAATCTGGGCGAGCCGCGCGAAGTGTCGCGTTCTTTGCGACACAATACTCGCGCGTTTGGCTCGCTTCCTTAATCACTAGCTGTCTGCGGTGCTGTCTCCGGCATTTTCTCACGAGTGCCCTCGGCGTTCCTCAATCACGCGCAGCATGGTATCCACAGCGTTAGCCGCGTCGGCCAGTTCCATCTTGACCGGGACCACCGCCAGCGGCCCCAGCGAGCCCAAATATCCGCCCAAGTTCACCGCATCTTTTTCGGTGGTCACGAAGCCGCCAGCTTCGCTGCGCTGCCGAAGTTGCAGCAGGTCGCGCACGTCCTTCTCCGTGTAGGCATGATGATCGCGAAAGAATGCCTCGGCGACCGGATCAATCCCCGCGGCACGCAACTGCAGCAGAAAATTCTGTGGTCGCGCAATCCCGCAGAACACAACAGGCCGAGGCGGAATGCCTTGCGTCACAATCCCCCGCCGCACCCGCCAAACCATCTTGCCCTCGAGCGGAAACAACTCCGGCGAAGCGCCACTGGCCAGCACCACAGCGTCCGCTCGTCGCAAGCAACGCAAAGGCTCCCGCAATCGTCCTGCGGGAAGCAATCGATCCCGTGCGTCCTCCGGCGTCACCAGCACAATATCGAAATCGCGGCTTAACCCTCGATGCTGAAACCCATCATCCAGCAAATGAACCTGCACACCAAATCGTGCCTCCGCGAAATGCCCCGCCTCATATCGATCTTCGCCCACCACCACCGGCACCTGCAGCCGTCGAGCCATCAGCAAAGGCTCATCGCCAAAGTCCCGCGGCAGCCCGGCCGGATCCACCTGCAGCACGCCGCGAGTCCTGCGCCCATAACCTCGCGAAAGCACATCGAAACCGATTCCCCGCGCCTTCAACAACTCACCCAACAAAATAACAAAAGGAGTTTTTCCCGACCCTCCCGCCGAAACATTTCCCACGCTTATCACGGACCCTTGCAGAGACCGCGAGCGCAACCAGCCTCGGTCGTAGAGCACATTACGCGCTCCCACCACACTGCCGTAGATGCCTGACAGCAAATTCCAGTTCATGTCCGCGCCAGCAGTTCCTGCAACTCGTCAGCCGTCCGCGCTGTGGCCCCAAACTGCGATCGCATGGTCTCGCCAGCTCGCTGTCCTAACGCTCGTCGCTCTTTATCGTTGGCCAGCAACTCCAGCAACACCAGCGGCAACTCTGCTGGACCAACAATCCTCACCGCATCTCGGCTCTGAAACAAGCTCACGATGTCGCGGAAATTTTCCGTGTGAGTGCCCACCACCGTGGCCACACCATGTTGCGCCGGCTCAATAATGTTGTGCCCGCCTCGCGGCACCAGGCTTCCGCCCACAAATGCAATGTCGGCCAGCGCATACAACGCCGCCAGTTCTCCGATTGTATCCAGCAGCAGCACTCCACCGGTCAATGGCTGCCCGTCCCAGAGAGATCGCCTGCAGAAGCGAACCGACATCTGCTCCAGCAGCGCGGCCACAGCGCCAAAGCGCTCCGGATGCCTCGCCGCGAGAATCATCACCGCCTGCGGATACTGCACCAGCAGATTCTCAAACGCTTTCAGCAGCAGCGATTCTTCTCCCTCGACAGTGCTGCCACACACCAGCACCGGCCCGGCACCGGCTGCCGCAATCGACCTCCGCAAGCTTTCCACAATCGCCGGCGGATCGGGCACCGGGATGTCGAACTTCAGATTTCCCGTGACCTGCACCCGTTCTGGGTTGGCGCCAATGTCTTGCAACCGAGCGGCGTCTTCCTGCGTCTGCGCCAGAAACAGATCCACATTCGCCAGCAGTCTCCGCAGTAATCCGCGAAATCGCCGGTAACGCGGCCACGACCGGTCCGAGATGCGGGCATTCACCACTGCAACCCGCGCACCGCTGGCATGCGCCAGGCGCATGAAGTTCGGCCAGAACTCAGTCTCCGCAATCACCACCATCTGCGGCCGCAGTGCCCGCAGGTAAGGACGGATGGCGAACGCGAAGTCCATCGGAAAATAAAACACATTCGCCTCGCCAAAACGTTGGCGCGCCAGCGCCTGCCCGGTATCGGTAGTCGTCGAGACGAAAACCCTATGCCGCGGGAAACGTCTCTGTAGTTCCTGCACCAGCCCCGCGACCGCCAGCACTTCTCCCACCGAAACCGCGTGAACCCAAATCACCGGTTCCTGTTGTCCCGGCAACCGAAGCCTTGTGGGCACCCGGCCCAGCCGCTCCGTCAAGCCCTTTCGGTATTTGCCGTGGCGCGCCATCTGGAAGAGCCAGTAGGGCAGGCTCGCCACCATCCCCACCGCCAGCGCCACGCTGTAAAGGAAGCTGTATAAAGAAGAGATCAAGTCCAGCCATTCTAGAACAAACAAAGACTTACTCTGTGTGCCTCCGTGTCCTCTGTGTTTAAGAATTTAGGGCATCATCCTGACTCCAGCCGCGAGAGGAGATGGCGTCACCCTCTATAATCGGAAGCATGCACCCGCTGAAAGTGTGTGTGTCCCGCGTTCTCGTCGTCTTGGGCGCAATCGCAACCTTCGCCCTCTGCCTCGCCGCCAAGGACTTCGTGAAGCCCGCGGCCCAGCCCGCCAAAACCTATTCCGCGCACGACGACCACACCGACGAGAAAGTCGCCATCGCCGCCGACCCCTACGACACGCCCGAAAAAGCCAGGCTATTCTCCGTCGACTTTCGCGAGCATGGACTCCTGCCCGTATTCTTCATCGTCACCAACGACGGCGACCAGCCCATCTCCATCGCCAACATGCAGGTGACCCTAACCACGGCGAACCGCGATAAACTAACCCCGATTTCTCCCGACGATATCTCCCGCCGCCTCTCCAATCCAAAGGCCAACACCAACCCGGCCACGCCCCTGCCCTTTCCCGTCCCTCACAAAAAGGTGAAAGGCACCCTCAGCAAGAAAGAACTGGATGAGATCGAATCCTCCCAATTCGCAGCCAAGGCCGTCGAGCCCCGCACCACGCAGTCCGGATTCTTCTTCTTCGACGTGGAAGACATCGACGCCCCCCTCGCCGGCGCCCACATCTTCATAACCGGCGTCAACGACGCCAAAGGCACCGAGTTGATGTACTTTGAGATTCAGATGGGGAAGTAGCTGGAGAAGGTTCCGCCCGGGACATTGTGACGAGCGTTCCAGTCGGAACATTAGCGCCTAATGTTCCAACTGGAACATTTGTTAGTGCATAAATGTAGGATGTTTGTGTATGTACGATGTCGAGTAAGTGTCGCGGAATGCGGGACTTATGAGAAGCAAGGAGGTGAGGCGGTTATCGAGCGAATGCGGCATCAAGTGGGCGCTCCAGCTCGGCTGAGTGCAGATTGAATCTGCGCGGGGTGGGCTCCTACTTTCTGCGCCGGGAACGCGAAGGTAGTGTGGTGCGCCCCAGGCAGCGGCCGTATAATCCCGATATGTCGACCGCCGCAGACACCGCCGTCGCCGCTCCCACCACCTACGAGCCGGTCATCGGCCTCGAGGTGCACGTTCAGCTTCTGACGGCGACGAAGATTTTCTGCTCCTGCTCCACGCGCTTCGGCGCTCCGCCCAACACCAACGTTTGTCCGGTGTGCCTCGGCATGCCGGGAGCGTTGCCGGTGTTGAACCGGAAGGCGGTCGAGTTTGCCACGCTCGCGGCGATGGCGTTGAATTGCCACATCAATGAGACGTCGATCTTCGCGCGCAAGAATTATTTCTATCCCGACCTGCCCAAGGGCTACCAGATCTCGCAATACGACAGGCCGCTCGCCGAGCATGGATACATACAGGTGCTGGCGTCGAGCCCGGACGACGGAAGCCAGAAACTGAGAACTGAGAACCGAGAACTGAGAACTGCCAGGAAGATCGGGATCACCCGCGTGCATCTCGAAGAGGACGCGGGCAAGAGCCTGCACGAGGGCTTTCCCGACTCCGACGAGAAGACTGCCATCGACCTCAACCGCACTGGCGTGCCCCTGATAGAAATCGTCAGCGAGCCGGACATTGCCACGCCCGACGAGGCCTACGAATACCTGACGCGATTGAAGGAGATCATTCTCTACACCGGGGTCAGCGACTGCAATATGGAAGAGGGTTCGCTGCGCTGCGATGCCAACGTCAGCGTGCGTCCCCGCGGACAGAAAGAGTTGGGGACGAAAGCCGAGATCAAGAACGTGAACTCGTTCCGCTTCATCCGCGAGGCGCTGATCTACGAGATCGCTCGCCAGGTGGAAGTGATTGAGGCCGGCGGCAAGATCGTGCAGGAAACCCGCCTCTACAACGCGTACGAGGGCAAGACCTACAGCATGCGCTCGAAAGAGCAGGCGCACGACTACCGCTACTTTCCCGAGCCCGACCTGCTGCCGCTGGTGGTAGACGAGAAGTGGAAGGCCGAGATTGCGAAGACTTTGCCCGAACTGCCGGAAGCGCGCCGCGCGCGGTTCGTGCGTGAGTTTGGGGTGACGGAATACGATGCGCAGGTGCTGACGGTTTCGAAGTCGCTTGCCGATCAGTTTGAGGCGGCGGCGAAGGCGGCGAAGAATCCCAAGCGCGTGGCAAACTTAGTCCAGAGCGAACTGATGGGCCGGCTCAAGGCCAAAGGCGTATCGATTGAGCAGTCTCCGATTTCGATGAAAGGGGTGGCCGCCTCCGCCGATCTGGTCGAGAGCGGCGCCATTTCCGGCAAAATGCTCAAGGACCTTTACGATCTCTGCTTCGAGCGCAGCAAGGATTTCGCTGTGGTCTACGATGAAGAAGGCCGCCCACAGCAGTCGTCGGACACATCCGCGCTGGAGAAGATCATTGACGAAGTGGTGGCCGCGAATCCCAGGCAGCTCGAACAATACCGGGCCGGCAAGAAGACCATGATTGGCTTCTTCGTCGGGCAGGTGATGAAGGCATCCAAGGGCCAAGCCAACCCGCAACTGGTGAATGAGCTCCTGACCAACAAGCTGGGCTGAGCAGCGCATTGCTTGTGTCGGACTGGGTTCGAGGCCCGGTCCTACGCGCTCAACGTGACCGAAGTAATCTGATTTCCGGCCTTTGTTCCTCGTAGGATAATGCTGGGCCCTGTCCCGGGCTGACCGTTATAGAGTCTCCATGAAATTCAAGCTCGATCGCATCATCAGCATCGCGACGCTTGTCGTTGCGCTCTTGGCCCTTGTTCTGGTTTTGAAGAAGCCAGCTCCGGTGGCGCAGCCGCAGACTCCCGCAGCAATCGCGGCCAACGCCCAGTCCTTCGGGCAGAAGATGGAGCAGTTCCAACAGGCCACGCAACCACCCGCGTCCGCTTCCAGCGGAAATTATCAAGAAGCGCCGTCACAGAATCAGGAGACTGTCGCATCCAGTCCGCAACCGAAAGCGGAGGTTCACCTCAACTCTGACGAAGTTGGCGCTGCGCTGGCGCAGGTTCTGGGAGGGGGTGGAACTGCGGGGCTCTCGGCGGATTCCAATCTGGGGAGTGGGGAGCCGAACATCAAAAATCAGCAAGTGAGTTTTGAGGGCGACACGGTGCATGGCCAGTTTCTGACGGAGATCGCGGGCAAAGACGTGTGGGTAACCGTCTCAGGCCACCTCTCCTCAAAAGATGGATATGCGACGTTCGAGCCGACAGAGTTTAAGGTGGGTGATCTTAACGTGCCGGTTTCGTTGGTAAATCCCGCGCTGCAGAAGAAGCTGGCCGAGCAGCGCGACCGGATGAAACTTCCGGACAACGTAGGCGACATGAAAGTGGAGAACGGCCAGCTGGTGATGCAACAGAAGTAATGGTCTCGGTTGCCGGTCAGGCAACTACGGGCGGCAGCGCATTCCCCGCGACCACCTTTGCGTACCAGCGTCCGGATTCTTTCATGGTGCGTTGCTGGGTCTTGAAGTCCACATAGGCCAGGCCGAAGCGCTGGCTAAACCCCTCGGCCCATTCAAAGTTATCCAGCAAAGTCCAGGCATGATAGCCGCGCACGTCCGCACCATCGGCGATGGCGCGGGCGAGCGCTCGCAGATACTGACGGTGATACTCGATGCGGCGAGTGTCGCGAATCACGCCGTTCGCATCGGGGCCGTCGTTGTAGGCGCACCCGCTCTCGGTAATCTCAATCTGCGGATGGTTGAAGTCGCGGCTGATGCGCATAACCATGTCATAGAGGGCCTGCGGCCAGACCTCCCATCCAATGTCGGTTTTCGGGCCTTGCTGGCCGCCCACCATCTTCACCGGGAAAAGCCATTGCTGAACGTGGGAGAGGCGCTCCATCGCGGTGGGCGCAGATGCGATGGTGCGGTAGTAGAGATTGATACCGATGAAATCCAGAGGTGCCCGCATCTTGTCCAGGTCGCCTGACTTAATCTTCATGGCAGTTTCCGGCAAGAATGTGAAGGCTTCGGGATACCGGCCGTTAAGCGCGGGATCGAGAAACCACAAGTTGGTGATGGCGTGAGCCCGCTCCGCAGCCAGCTTGTCTTCTTCGGAGTTCGTCGCCGGCTCACACGATGACATGCTGAATGCGGTTCCAGCGCGCGCCGCGGGGCACGTTGCCTTCAATGCTCGAAATCCCGCTCCCTGCGCCAGATTCACGGTATGGGTGGCGCGGAGGAAGTCGAAGAGGCTGGCGCGCCCGGGAGCAAGTTCGCCTTGCAGATAACCTCGGTAGGTGAAGGCCGCGGGTTCGTTGAATAGCATCCAGTCGGAAACGCGGTCGCCTAGCGCACGCGCGACGAGTTCCACATAGTCGGCAAAGCGCGAGGCCGTATCGCGATTGGGCCAGCCTCCGGCGTCTTCCAACGTCTGCGGCAAGTCCCAGTGGTAGAGCGTGACGAAAGGGCGGATTCGGGCTTCCAGCAGGGCATCGACGAGGCGGCTGTAGTAATCGACGCCTTTGGAGTTCGCCGGGCCGGATCCCGCGGGTTGAATGCGAGGCCAGGAAATCGAGAAGCGATAGCTGTTCAAGTTCATCGCCCGCATCAGGGCGATGTCCTCGCGCCAGCGATGATAGGAGTCGCAGGCTACGTCGCCGGTGTCGGCATTCTTGATTTTGCCGGGAGTGTGGGCGAAGCGGTCCCAGATCGATTCACCCTTGCCGTCTGCTTTCCACGCACCTTCGATCTGGTAGGCGGCAGTGGCCGTGCCCCAGAAGAAGTTCTTTGGAAATAGGGCTTCGGAAGACGTATCAAACTGTCTGGCAGGGGAACTGGAAGGAACTCCCGAAGCCGCTGTGCGCGCCGCGTTCGACGAGACGCTGCAGGCCGAGAACAGACCGGCCGGCAGCGCGGCTGCAATGCCAGCGGCGACGGTCGATTGCGCAAATTCACGGCGGGTTAGGCGCAAAGTGGAATGCGGCTCCTTCAAACTCTCTTTCAAGCTAAATGGAGAAGCGTGCAGGCGCAAGAAGAGAACGCGGGGCTCGGAGCCAGCCTGTGCCCGTGGTCGCCAGTCTTAAGTCTCTTGTGATGTGGTTCTGTTACTTCACTTCAGGTCGGCCAGGTCCTCCTGTAGCTGGGCCAGGTTGAAGCCGTTGGGCGCGACGGTCTGACCGGCCTTCTGATCGGAGAGTTTGCGGCTGTTACGAAAAACGAACAATGGCTACGGTGGAGGAATCTGGACGAAGGTCAAGAGCGTGGGTCCGGTCGCAGGGAAAGGGGAACCGGACACAGGGCTGAGCGCGCCGCTGGTGAAATCGACGCTGAAGGCCTGGATGCCCGTGAGTCCGGCGACGTAGAGATGTTGGCCGAAATAATCTGTGGCAAAGGAGAAGCCGGCAATGGCGAAAGGGGAGCCTGAAAGCGGAGTCAGCACGCCGTTGGTGGAATTGATGCTGTAGCCTGAGATGGTCCCGTCTGAAGAGTTGGTCGCATAGAGGAAGTTGCCGGCCATGACGACCGCGGTGGGAGCTGTTCCCGCAGAGAAAGGTGAACCCGGCACGGGAGTGAGCGCGCCGCTGCCGTTCACAATGGAGAATGCGGCGATCTGGTTCGCTTGGGAGAGAGCGGCGTAAACGTACGACCCGTTATCGGCAATGCCTATGGGCAGGCTGTCGGCAACCGTTTGCCCCGGAATAGTGAACGGAGAATTGGGCACTTGGGTCAGCGCTCCTGTGGAATCAGTCGTGAAGGCGAAGATGCCGCCCGGGGGATCATCGTCTGAAGCGTAAAGGAATCTGCCAGAAGGGTCGACCACGATAGAGAAGCCGATTTCCGGGAGGAAGGGAGATCCTGAAAGCGCTGTGGGCACTCCGGCTGCGCTTATGGTGAACGTGTCGACCGTGCCGGAGTCGGCCGCGTAAAGAAGACTACTCGCCGGGGAGCCCAGATCTCCCGGGGGCGCGGCCAGGGCGCCCGGAACACTGAGAGTTCCGGTAGAGAAGGGAGATCCAGCGAGGGCAGTGAGCGCACCGGTTGTCTGGTTGATGGAGAAGCCATCGATTTGAGAGTTATGGGTGTCGGAGGCGTACAGAAACTGATTGCTGACGACGGTGAGGCCGGGGCTTAGGGTGGTGGGACCGGGTACGGAGCCAATCGCGGTAAGGGCCCCGTTGTTGTTCTGATCAATGCTGAAGGCCAGGATCTGGCCCCCGATGCTGGTGGCGTAGAGGAATTCGGGACCGGGTTGCACCGGGCAGGCCGCGGTTCCCGAGCCGCAGGTGCAGGTGCTACCGCTGTTGCCGGGGGCGTCGCAAATGACACGGGAGTTTGTCCCGCACGAAGCCAGGCCTAGGGACAATGTAATCACCACTAAGAGTCTTGCGGGCGTTCCAAGCGTTTTGGTCGGCATAAGCTTCCCCATGAAGTGCATGCTACTCGCAGAGGGGGGCGTAAGATTGCCCAGTGGAACACTTTCTAGAGTGTCACAACCCAGGATACTTGGGAAAGTTTCGCGCGAGGATGACGGGGTCAGAGCCGGCGGCAATCCGGAGGTGAGCCGTTGGCGCTGGTCCGATTCGAGCCATTGGATATAGTGAGTCAAGCCAACGGAGCTAGCTGTGGAGGTTCTACGGGGGAGGTCAAGGACATGAGCCCTACGGCGACGGGAATTGGAATTACGCGGCTGGGCCAGATCGCCATGCATACAAAAGATGTGGAACGCGCGGCGGCCTTCTACGAGGAAAAGCTGGGATTGAAACTGCTTTTCAAGGCGCCGCCGGGGCTCGCATTTTTCGATTGTGGCGGGGTGCGGCTGATGCTGGAGCGGGCGGAGAAGCCGGAGTTCGATCATCCCAGTTCAGTCCTGTATTTTTCCGTGCCCGACATGCAATCGGCATATGGGAAGCTGAAAGAGAGCGGTGTGCGGTCCGAGGACGAGCCCCACCTGATCGCGAAAATGCCGACACATGACCTGTGGATGACGTTCTTTCGCGACTCCGAGGGAAATTTGCTGGCGCTGATGAGTGAAGTGACTCGGTAGCTCGGTGACCGCTGCGGCGTGGCCATCGGTGCGCTATCGATGGTCGATTTTAGATTGCTAATTGTGCGGTGAGTGATTGAGAATTCCTGTAACAGGCGGTTCCATGAGGCAAGCTCCCCCCGCGCTCTCAGCATCGGGCTTTGGCAGTGCGTGGTTTGCGCTATGCGTGGCGTTCGCGGTACACATCCTGGATGAAGCCTCCACTGGGTTTCTTGCGGTGTATAACCCAACCGTGACCGTTTTGCGCGAGCGTTGGAGCTGGTTTCCCATGCCCGCGCTCGAGTTCCGGGTGTGGCTGACCGGACACGTCGTGGTTTGCGTACTGCTGTTCTGCCTGACTCCGGTAGCGGCACGGGGGATGAGTGGATTGCGGCCGCTGGCTTGGGCTTATGCAGTCATCATGTTTCTGAACGGTGTGGGGCACACGATCGGGACAATCCTGGGACACACAGTGGCTTCGGTGACGTTTCCGCGTCCGGCGCCAGGTTTCTATTCTTCGCCGTTTCTATTTGCGGCCTCGGTTTGGTTGATGGTGCGGCTGCGGCGCACGGCGGGAGTGAATTTTCAATTGCCCACTGGCGACTGACCACCGGCAATCGACAAACCTGTGGATTCGAGCGCCCGACGACGTGGCGCAGACCCTGTTATCATCGTTGGCGGAGTTTGGCGAACCCCATGGAAGACATGGAAGACGACGAAGAACTAGAGGAAGAACTTCCTTATATTTCCGGTTCAGGAGAAGGACTCATGGAAGAAGGTCCAGGATCGCATGCGAGCGCGCGTCGCGATGAGGATATCGCTCTCGACTTGATGAAATTTGTCGCGATGACTACCGGCTATGGCCGAACCACTTCGTCCGGCGTGGGTTTTCAAGGCACAGGCTCGGCGTCGAAGCCCGAGGAGTACGCCACCCATCTGCTGGAGTTGTACGGCAAGTGCCGGGCAGCGGTGGGGGGGAAGAAGTAGCGAGTACGGGTGCCGAGCACTCGCCGTGCATACTTCACACAATCGAACTTAACGAGCAGGATTGGAACGAGGGCTATAGCCGACTCGAACAGGCCCGCGATTCGTTTCGGTTCCCGAGATAGTTCGCGGCAAGAAAAGACCGCAGCTTCGGAGCTGCGGTCTTAGTCACGGGTTCGCTACGCTTTAGCGGCGGCCCTTCTTGGCTTTCTTCTTCGCTGGCTTTTTTGCCGCTTTCTTTTTGGCGGGCTTCTTAGCTGCTTTCTTCTTTGCCGGTTTCTTGGCCGCTTTTTTCTTGGTCGCCTTCTTCTTCGCTGGTGCTTTCTTGGCGGGTGCTTTCTTCTTAGCGACAGGCTTCTTGGGGCCACCGCCTCCGCCAGCGGGAGCCGCGGGTTTGGGTTTGGGCGCGGGAGGTGGAGGAGCGGGCGCCACCGGCTCACTCAACACCGGTTCCGGCGTGCCAGCTTCTTCCTCCTCCTCTTCTTCCTCTTCGAAATCTTCTTCGAGCGACTCGCTGTAGGCGCCGCTGTCGCCGAATTCTTCTTCTTCATCGCGACCGTAGAGTGTGGGATCGTAGAACGTCATTGCTCCTCCTGATCTTGTTTGGCCTCCTGGCGCAAGAAAGGCCGCGCAAGGCTGCCGGGCACGGGAAATTAAAAGACCACCAGAAACTTTGTGCTGGAACGGCGCGCGATTATAGCACGACGTTTGGTGCCGACCGCAAGGGCCGTGATCACATCCAGCCCGACTATCCTGTTATCACAACGAGGCGGCGGAAGGGAAGAAGATTCGACAGTTTCCCGCACAAAAAAGGCGCTCCCCGTGGGGCGCGCCGGAAGTTGTCCTTTTGAAGCTGAGAGTTTACTTCAGGTTCTTGACGAACGCCGCCACCGCCTTGGCATCGTCGGCGGAAAGCGAAGAAATGGCTTTCTTGTGCGGTGCTTTCTTGGCGTCGTCGCCCTTGGTGAGCAGGTTGGCGATCTGATCGGCGGTGAGGCTGGTGCCCTTCAGAGCGGGACCGACCTTGCCCTGGCCTTCGGGGCCATGACAGCCGGCACACTTGGCTTTGAAGGTGGCACCTCCGTCCTGAGCGAAAGCTGGCAGGGCGAGAGATGCGGACAACGCGATGACGAGAAGCAGGATTAGCGATTTGGAAATTCTCACAGCGCCTCCTTGAAGGAATAGAAATGGTGTAACGGGTTGGTAGTACGGGGGCAATTGTAATCCCGAGTCTAGTGGAGTGTCGAACGGAACGGTCGTTTGTTCGCCGAGTCGGAGCATTCTGGGAATGCCAGGGTTGAGGAGTTGAATTGAGCAGGCCCTGGGAGCGGGGCCAATGCTTTAGCGGCTTTGCTGCACTACGAGGATCATTCCGGGGCGGAGGACGGCGACGTTGCCATTGTTGCGCTTGAGGGCGTCGACCGTAGTTTTGTAAGTGGTTGCAATGGAGTAGAGAGTTTCGCCGGACTTCACGGTGTGGTGGAGCACGCTGGGCTGCTGCGAGCTATCTGCTTCTTCCTGGGATTTGGCCGCCTTGCGAGCAGAAACCTTGGCGCTGGCGGTCGATGCCGTTTTGCCATGGTGGGCTGGTTTGGAGGAAGCGGTTGAGGCTGATTCGCTGCTGGGCGTAACCGGCAGGTGCAGGGCGAGGACGGTCCTTCCGCGCAGGCTGTCGCCGCGCAGGCCATTCCAGCGGCGAACCATCAGAGCGGGCACGCCGAAATTCTCGGCGACAGTCTGCACCGTATCCCCCTTGCGGACTTTGTAGCGCGTGATCCGGCGAGCGTAAGTGGCCGTATCGCTGAGCGGATGCTTGCCGGGTGCGACCGGGATGATCACCTTGGCGTCGGCCTGGAGTTCCATGCCATCGAGATGGTTGGCTTCGACGATGGACTTTGTGGTGGTGTGGTAGTTCCTTGCCAGCGAAGCCAGCGTGTCGCTGGAGTGAACGGTGGGGTAGCGCCACCACAGGCGCATAGCGGCCGGGATGGCAGCGATGGCAGTTTGATATTGCTCTTTGGTCCCGACCGGCAGATGGAGTTCGAACGTGCCTTCCTTTGGAGTGCTCAGGCGGAGCAGACTGGGATTCAATTGCTGCAACTGCGCGGGAGTCGCGTCCACGCAGTCGGCAACGAGGCGCAAATCCACGGGGTAATTGACGGTGACGGTATCAAAGGCGGTCGGTTCGTCCATCGAGACGTCATCAAACCCGTATTGCGACAGGTTCTTGGTCATGATGGTTACGGCCAGGATGATGGGAACGTAGTTGCGAGTTTCCTTGGGGAGCACGTTGCGGCGGTAAAGTTCCCAGAAGTCGGCGTAGCCAGTGCGCCGGACCGCGGCCTGCACCGTTCCGGGGCCGGAGTTATAGGCGGCCATGGCAAGATACCAGTCGCCGAACTGCTTATAGAGGTCTTTCAAGTGCCGGGCGGCGGCGCGAGTAGATTTCTCGGGATCCTGGCGATCGTCCACCCACAAGCTGCGCTGCAGGCCGTAACCCCGACCGCGGCTGCCCATGAATTGCCAAATGCCCCGAGCTCCGGCGCGAGAGACGGCCAGCGGCTGGAACCCGGATTCGGCCTGGGCCAGGTAGATGAGATCCTGGGGAACACCCTCCTCCTTCAGGATCGAAACCATCATGTCGTGATAGCGGCCGGAGCGGGCGAAGGCGTGCTCGAAGCTGCCGCGTCCCCGACTGGAGAAGTAGCTGATATATCCTGCGACCTGATCGGTCATCATGAGCGGCAAGTCGGAGTGGGTTGACTTGATCTCGGCTTGCGCCTTGGCCTTCACGTTGGGGTCGGCGGCCGGCGTGATGCCGTTGGTTTCGTCGATGGGGGCGGGCTCGGACTTCTGCGCTTCGGAGTCGGAAGCTAAGTTGCCCAGATCTAGATGATTGACGCCCTCCACGATACGGTCGAACTCTTTTTCGAGACGGTTGTCGGAGCGGATGTCGAGGTTGCTTTCCAGTAAGGCGTTAAAGGCGCGGTCGAAATCCTGCTTGGCGGCGTCGGTCTGGCCAGCCTGGTAGGCGTCCAATCCTGCCTGAAAGTCTGTTTCCACCTTGGTGATTAGATCACCCACCGGGTCGGAAGCAGGCGCCGAGGATGGAGATTCCGGCTTCGCCTCTGCCGGGGCTTGAGCTTGGACCTGCGGGCTTGAACTGGCTGCCTGGGCCGTAGCCGGCAGGCTTTGGTGCGGCGCTGGAACTGGAGCACTAGCCGTGGTCAAAGCTGGGGCGGTTCTCGCTGGCAGCAAGGAGGCCGGCTTTTGGGCAGTCTGGCACGAAGAGCCAGCCAAGGCCAGGATGGCCAGCATCGCGATCCGCACTTGGAGTTTTGCAACTCGCATATTTCTCTATGAGATACGGATTGCTCCCGGATCTTAAAGCCTGCTGGATTCTATCAAAATCGTACCTCCCGGTCTGCCTGGGGTCAACGCCGAAAGGGAATCGTAGCGGTTACCTTCGGCATCGCACCCAACGGTTACCTACGGGCTGACTTCTCAGACGACAGAGGCAAGGCAAAAGGTTTGCGCCGGGGTTTTGCCTTCGGAAACGCGAAATCAGCCGCACAGTTCGTGACCAAGGCGAGGGGCGTGGCACGAGCGCCAAGCACACCCCTCATCGCTCGCCCTGGTTCCTGTCCGACGGCTCAGTCAGACGCGCCAGTAGTCTGGCCGCCAGGTCTGGATCGCTTTCTTGATATCCGCCGGGGACAACTTTTCAGAAAGCGCCCGCTCGGCCAGTTTGGGCAGTTCCGCATCCGAGGCAAAGCGCAACGCCACAAGTTGTCCCTCGGTCAGTTCCGGAATACGAGAGCGCAAAGGCTCGGGCAAAAGGGAAGCCAGCCGCAGACGTTCTTCCAGGCGAATCACGCGGTCTTGCACTTTGAGTGAGTAAAGGCGAATCTTGAAGACGGCGACCAGGAAGGCCAACGCTAACACGATCAGCAAAACGGCGTGGAACTGATCCCTGAGTCCCCCTTCCGTGATGTGAGCTATGAAGTGAATAATGGACAGGATCAAAAGCAGCCCGAAGACAGGCAGCAGAAAGAAGTGAAACCAAGGATCAAAGCGGGTGTGGTTGGCGAAGGTCTGGGGCTTCTTTTCAGCCATGACGGGGGCTCCTGGCGCGGACGGGACAGTGTAACAGAAGAGTCCGCAGTTCCCAGTTTCCCGTTCTCAGAAACAGTGGAGGACTCTGCTCGGAACTGAGGACCCAGAATTGCCAGTCCGGAATCTTTTGTTCAGAGAGGAGAATCCAAGAAAAGCATGAAAGCCATTCAAGTCAGGCAAGTGGGCGGACCGGAAGCGATGGAAGTGGTGGAGTTGCCGGCACCGCAGCCGAAGGCAAATGAGGCGGTGGTAAAGCTGGCTGCTTCGGGCGTGAACTTTATCGATGTCTACTTTCGCGAGGGACGGTACAAATCGCCGCTGCCGTTTGTTCTCGGGCAAGAGGGCGCAGGCGTGGTGACGGCCGTAGGCGCGGAAGTAAAGTCAGTCAAGGTAGGAGATCGCGTAGCCTGGACCGGTTTGCAGGGCGCCTATGCGGAGTATTCCGCAGTGCCGGCAGACCGGCTGGTGCCGATTCCGCAAGGGGTGAGCGATCAGCAGGCCGCCGCGGCGATGTTGCAGGGCATGACGGCACATTACTTGTCCCACGATACGTATCCGCTGAAGCGCGGCGAGACGGCGTTGGTTCATGCCGCAGCCGGCGGAGTGGGACTGCTGCTGGTGCAGATGGCGCAGAACATCGGCGCGCGCGTGATTGCCACGGTTTCTACCGAGGAGAAGGCGAAGCTGGCGCGCGGGGCGGGAGCGGATGAGGTGATCCTCTACACGCACGCCGACTTTGAGGCGGAAACCAAGCGGATCACCGGCGGCAAAGGTGTGGATGTGGTCTATGACTCGGTGGGCAAGACCACCTTCGAGAAGGGACTGAACATCCTGCGGCCGCGCGGAATGATGGTGCTGTTCGGAGGGTCGAGCGGCGCAGTGCCTCCGTTTGATCCAATCATTCTGACGCAGAAGGGGTCGCTATTTCTGACCAGGCCCTCTCTGGGAAATTACATCTCGACGCGGGAAGAACTGGAGGCGCGGTCGGGCGCGGTGTTTGGCATGATCGCGGCGGGAAAACTCAAGCTGCGCATCGAGCACACTTACGAACTCGCGGAAGCGCAG
>Ga0116121_1000594_pt1 | contig 17850 bp, 18 predicted proteins | sample June2015DPH_13_1_FD_89725 | JGI IMG/M metagenome (GOLD analysis project Ga0116121, IMG submission 89725) | Peatland microbial communities from SPRUCE experiment site at the Marcell Experimental Forest, Minnesota, USA - June2015DPH_13_10 | ecosystem: Environmental > Terrestrial > Soil > Wetlands...
AGGTTTGGCAAAGGAAACATCACCCCGAAACCAGAAAAGCTTGAACCAGGCCCGATAGCGCTCCACCATGGGGTTGATGAACTCCAAGACGCCATCGGCGGAATGGACGTTACCCGGTCTCAGCTTGGCTCTCAAACAATCCCCTTCATTGGTAAAGGAAAAAAGCGGATGGAAACAGGTCTTGGCAAAATGGCCATTGTAGGCAACTCCCTCCTGCTTGCCATGCGCCGGGTCCTCGGTGGAATCCAGATCAATGATGAGCCGCCGCTTGTTCTTCCTTTTCAGTAGGGCGTCGGCGGCTCGGGTGAGAGCGCCGTCCAATGCTTCTAACCCCAAGGCATTACCCAGAACGTCATTCTCCAATCTGGAGAGCATGGACTGGCCGGCCGCTGCCTGATGATCTTTACCCAGGGCCAGCCTGAGGGCCGGGTCAATCCGCAGAAAATCTGCGTCGTTGCAATCTTCATAACCGGCAGCTATCTGGTAAACCCTTTGACGAACCATCTGGACCAAGTCATGTTTCGTATGAGCAGGTGATCTCAAGTCTTCCAGGCAGTCTCTCATGGGGTCAATGATGCTGAAACGCTCATCTATCTCTCTCAATAGGATAAAGCCGGTGTCGGATGAGATCTGGGCGCCTTGGAAATCTATCATGATGGCCCGGTTAAAATCCGGACGAATCATCTCTTTTTGGCTTTCACCATTAGCGAGCACCTTTTAACCCACCGATTTGCTTATTATTTCCCATTATATCAAGTAGTTGACCATAATTCCATCAAATTGTGCCGCGTAATCCAGGCTAAAGAATATCCATTTCACCATTTGCAATTTTCCCACCCCACTTAAGGTCTTTTGTGGCAAGTTATCTTTACCGGCCAAACCAGAACTTGATTCTGGCGCTAGGTTGATAATTATTGGTGACATTTTGAATTTTGCCTAAGATAATTGGGCCATGGAGACAACTGCCTATCTCTTGGAAGCCTTCCGTATCGAGGGTCTTTCCCATGTCTTTTTGGTGCCGGGAGGTCTCATAGACCCCTTTTTGCCGGCATTGTCGGCTACGGCCGGCATAACCCCGATTGTTGCCTGCCATGAAGGTGGCGCCGCCTATATGGCCGATGGTTATGCCAGGGCCAGTGGGCGCTTTGGGGCGTGCTTCGCCATCGGGGGCCCGGGCATTACCAATATGGTCACTGCCATTGCCGCGGCCTGTACGGATCAATCATCGGTGATGGTTGTCTCGGGGCAAGTGCCGTCGGACTGGGAGGGGCGCGGCGGTTTCCAGGATTCCAGTCCCGTCACCTTAAATGATGTTGCTCTCCTTCAACCGTTGACCAGGTCGTCCTTGGCCGTGGAAAACCCTCATTTGACCAATTACCATTTGCGGGCCTCCTTCATGAAAATGCTGGCCAGTCCGCAAGGACCGGTGCATATCAGCCTCCCCCTTGACATTCAACGCACGGAGGTTCGCCTCCCCTGGGACAAACTAGATGCCTCGGTTTATTCCCCCCGTTTTGTTGACCTGACAGCCCTGGAAAAGCTGTGGCAAATTCTCCTTCCCGGCGATTCGCAGCCAGCCCCTTTCCGGATAGTGGCACTGGCCGGCGCCGGGGTGGAGAAATCCGGGGCACACCGTGATCTTCTGGCTTTCGCGGAACGATTTGAGATTCCGGTGGCCACCACCCTGCGGGCCAAGGGGGTGTTTCCCGAGGACCACCGCCTATCTCTGGGAATCTTCGGCTATGCCGGCCACCGCCCTGCTATTGAGACCATCTTATCTGGGGAGATAGAGGTGCTCCTGGTGCTGGGCTCAGGCCTCAGCCAGCGGGACACGTTATTTTGGGACCGGAAAATGTTACCGAGGCGGGCTTTGATCCATGTGGACCTGGACCCCAAGGTCATCGGCCGCACCTGGCACACGGAAGTGCCTCTGGTGGGTGATTGCGGGCAGGTGTTGCGCTACCTCCTGGAAGCCCAGCCACCGCGTTTGGCCGGCTTGGCCGCCACTAACCAGGAGCGCCGCGCCTGGCTGGAAAATCTCAGGTCTACAAGCTCGCGCTATTACGATGAGGAGAATACCAACAGCGAAGCGGTGCCCTTGCATCCGGCGCGGGTGCTGCGCGACCTGCGCCGGGTCGCGCCCCGGGAAACGGTCCTGCTGGTGGACTCGGGGGCCCACCGGGCTTTTTGCGGCCATTATTGGGAGGCGTATGAGCCGCGCACTTACCTTTCGGCTACCAACCTGGGCCCCATGGGCTGGGCGATTCCGGCCGGCATCGGGGCCAAGCTGGCCCGCCCGGAACGGCCCCTGGTGGTGGTCACCGGGGACGGCTGCATGTTGATGCACGGCATGGAGATCCAGACCTCCGCTCGTTACGGCATCCCGGTGATCTTTCTGGTCATCAACAATAGCGCTCTGGGTAATGTCTGGTTGCGGGCCAGCCGGGAAGGACCCGGCCCGGCGGGCCTCACCGAGTTGCCTACCCATGATTGGGCCGGGTTTGCCCGTTCCCTGGGTCTGCGGGCCGCCACGGTAACGGCTCCGGCTGATCTGGAGCGGGCTTTTCAGGCGGCCCTGGCCGCCGGCGCCCCGTATCTCCTGGACGTCCGCTGCGACCGGGCTTTTACCACTCCTGTGACGCCTTACAACCAGGCCAAGAAGGAGTGGGTGGACAATGACTAATCCGGCGTTGCTTTCAGGAGTCCGATTGCATGGCCAAACTTCCTGATCCCACCGATTCATTAAATCCCCAAGGGCAGGAGCTTTATCAGCAGCTAATAGCCAAGCGGGGACGTATCGACGGCATGTATCGCAGCCTATTGAACCATCCGGAGCTCACGCGGCAGGTCAGCGACCTGGGCACGTTTTTGCGGTTCGGGTCCGAGGCCTTGCCCGAGGCCTTGCGGGAACTCCTGATCCTTTGGGTGGCGAGAGAATTGGGAGCTGCCTATGAATGGGTCAAACACGAACCGCTGGCCAGGAAGGCTGGTGTCTCTCCCGCGATGATCGAGGCGATTCGCACTCACCAGGAGCCCACCGGACTCGAAGACCTGCAGCAAGCCGCGCTCGCCGCCGCCCAATGCGTGCTCTACCGGCGCTCCATCCCCCAGGTTGTGCAGGACGAACTGGCCGCGGCTTTGGGGTTGCCGGGAGTAGTGGAACTGGTGGTGTTATGCGGCTTTTATGAGATGATCGCAGGGGTGCTTTTTGCCTTCGACGTGCCTCTTCCCGAAGGGGCGCCGGACCCTTTTAAGAGCAACGGCACTGATACCTAGTCAAGAAAGGGTGATGTTCATCAAAAATCGTAGGGGATCGTTGCTTACTTAATTTCAAGTGTCTTCAGCATTTTAATATAACTAGTTGGTTTGGCACATAATTCACCCATAAATGGATAGTCTAACTCTATAATTAAATAAAAAGCAGTCGCTAATATTATTGCAAGCATAGATATTAGTAATGCATGTAACCAAAATCTTTCAGCGCCAAGTAGACTTGAAAACAGAATTGCAACAAAGGCACCAACAATTAAAGCAGCCCAGACGATACCTGGTAAACTAGACTCCGTCTCTGACAACCGATCATCCCTTAATTTAGATAGATGTTCAAGATCATTCAGGATCTTAGCATAAAGAATCTGTCCCTGACGATCTTGCGGGTTAATTTTATGTATATCATTCCTGAGATTGTTCATTGCTTGTTCGGTTGTGGGGCTCATCCTCATATTTGCCATTGCCGGGTATTCATCGTCAATTACTAATTTGGCAAAATTAATAACGGATTTGGTAGCACTGTTGGCTTGTTTTGGGTTGGGATACAGACTAAGGTCTCGATATAACTCGAGCGCCTCGGTTCCTTCCTTTATGGCGCTATCCACCGCCCTGTTATAGTCCTGCCACAGGATGACCACTACAAAGGCTATCATAATTCCAAAAACAGTACCAGCTTTATTAAAAATAGATGCAATAACATCGTTATGGCTTTTCCTTATTTTATAGTGTGCGACCCGTTTGACTATATATAATAGCAGTATCGAGATTCCTATAAAGACTGCATTTATAAGAATATATAGTAACCATGGAGACAGCATCAAGAGTTTGGCTGTGAAAGGCATTTGGTCCATTTTATACTCACTTTATTAATATTACCTAAGTGCTATTTGACAATGTTCTAATATTGACAACTAACTATCTATTTTTAGAAAATGATCCATGATCTCGGGAATGAGTTCGCCGCCTTCCAAAGTGGTGGATAATTCAGTCATAGAGGCGTGAGAGTTGAGGATATCTAATGCTCTCCTAATTTTTTGGACGGATCGATAACTAAATGGAATTAAATCATTAATTCCTCTATTGCCGATTTTTGTCAAGAAATTTGTGTATAGGAACCGGAGCCAGCTCGTAGGGAGGGAGTTAGTAGCACGGGTTTAAAACCTGTGCCACCAAGCGCATCCGCCGTTACCATCTATTCCATCTCTAGATTGCCAAGGCGGACTTCCGGCACGGCGGCCATGCCGCGGAGGGACTCTTTCCGGACAAGATGCCATTAACCATTAGCCCTGCTATCCATTTCATTCATACCATCTTCCAAGCCCCTTGGATAAGCCTTTTCTTTGTCAAGGTTTCCGCTCTGATATTGATGCCCGCTCTGTGCCTCGATAATAATTCGGATATTTTTTCACCATATAGGGGAGTAAATGGGAGAATATAATTTCGGAGACCTTTGCACACCCCTCATTGGAATAATGCACCAAATCATAGTAGTATAGCGAACTCTTCGGCAGTTCCCGGGCGAGATCGATTACCAGTACATCCCGTTCTTTTCCCACTTGGCGGGTAACCTCATTATATAATTCCAATTCTCTCCAACCAGTTTGGCCATTGGTGGCGCCATAAACATCGATATTATCCAGACGAACTCCGGTGATATCATCGACACCCTTGCCATATAGCGCCGGCTGGGTTATCAACACCGAATCAATTCGGTTTTGCCGCGCCAGGTCGATTAGTTTTTCCAATCTCAGCCGGTAATCCGGGAGATAATTTTGACGATCTTTTGCAATAATCGCCTCTTCTTTCGCAGCGGCAATTTCCTTGGGCTTTAAGGTTCGTATGTCTATTTCATCGATTTCACTTAATTTGGTATAGGCAGGGAAATAAAAGCGGTACAGATTTAAGAGAGTTGAGATGACTCCGCTGTGATTGGCGCCGACCATCAGTGCCGTCTCAAATTTTTGGAAGCCGAAACCCCAGAGATTGCGGTCTGAGTTACTGATATCACTTCGCCCCACATCATTTATGCCTACCAAAAACAAGACTAATTTAGGTTTAATCTTAATGAGAAAATCCTGCATTAAAATGATATGTCCAAAGGTTGAATGTCCTCCCAACCCGGCATTATTTAACCACAACTTGGAAAAATGGGTTTTAAGCTTCTCTTGTACCAGGTGAGGCCAACTTTTCTCCTCGTTTATGGCCAAGCATTCCGTTGTACTGCCACCAACCGTGACGATGGTCAACCAGGCCTTAAAATCCGCGGGGGGTCCCTCGCCCCGAAATCCTATGGAATTCTTTTTATTAATTACCAGTTCGTCTAGCCTGCCGCCTTGCAAATTATGGATGATTTGAGTGCGGTTAACTGGCAATAGAATCTTATTGCCTCTCATGGTGAAACCAAGCGGATTATAAATTCTTAAAACTACTTCCACCATTGCCAGAGCAACGAGAAGGCCCAAGAAAAATAGAATGGTATTTTTACCTAGCTCTCGTAACATAATTATATGTTGAAGATTGATAAATTCCCAGCCTTGGCCCCGCAATCGAAAATCGGTTTGGGGGACCTCTTTGCTCCGAGAATCCCCCCCAAAGTGCCATTCCTTAAGTCAACTCCTCTAAGAGTCGATATGATACCATAAATTTCGCAATTTTCCCTGAATGTCGGGTACCAATTGCCCAAGGCGGGGTGCGCTGCCCGGCGGCAGGACGGGGGTGCCTGGTCTGCTCCGGATTAACCCTAAAAAATCTCTGCTTCTTCATAGAAAACCTTTTCCAGATACCTAACTTATCGATAGGCGGCAATCTAATTCGGGGGTCAAAGCCTAGGAAACGCCCTGAAAATCTGATTTATGCAGCGGATGAATGGCCCTCTCTGCCGAAACTGGCGTTGTTGAGCCTGCAGCAAGTCTCTTTGGTTTCCATTTACCTGGTCCTCCTGGTCATAGTGCTCCGGGAGGCCGGGGCCTCCCCGCTGGCGGCCCGCAGCACTCTTAGTTTCGCCATGATTGCCATGGGCATGGGTGTGGTGCTCCAGGCGCTGTGGCGGGGACCCGTCGGCTCGGGCTTCCTGGCGCCACCGGTCTTGACCGCCATCTATCTCAAGGTATCCATAGCGGCCGCCCAAGTCGGAGGCATGCCCCTGGTAGCGGGCATGACCATGGCGGCCGGCGGCTTCGAGGCCCTGCTGTCCCTTTTTCTCCACCGGCTGCGCCGGGTCTTTCCCCCGGTGGTGTCCGGCATAATCATCACCGCCGTGGGCTTTGAGGAGGGTTTGGTCGGCTTCAAGCAGTTCTTGTGCGTGGTGGACACGCTCTGCACCCACGATTTCAGGATGCACCTGATCGTGAGCACCCTGAGGTGGGAACGATGATGGGCCTCAGCGTCTGGGGGCGCGGCCTGCTGCGGCTCTTTGGTTCCCTTTTGGGGGCCATGCTCATCGGACTGGCGGCAGCCGTCTTGGCCGGTCTCATCTCACCCAGGCCAGGTTGGAGGTGGCGGCGGCGCCCCTGGTGGCCCTCCCCGGCTTTTCCCACCTGGCTATGCCTTCGATTCATCCCTCCTGATCCCCTTCCTGGTGGCTGGCCTGGCCGCCTGCCTCCGCACCATCGAGGTGGTGACTACCTGCCAGCGTATTAACGACGCGGACTGGCAAAAACCCGAGCGCCGCTCCATTCCGGGGCGGGGTGCTGGCCGACGGCTTGGGTACTGTGGTGAGCGGCGCCCGTGGGGTCACCGGCATAAGCACCGCCATCAGCGTGGTGGGGGCCTCCAAGGCCGGCGGGGCCACCAGCCGTTATATCGCCCTGGGCATGGGGCCTAGTTTCTCGCCCTGGCCTGTTTACCCAAACTGGCCGCGGTGTTTTTGGCCTTTCCCCCCGCGGTGTTGGGAGCACTCTGGAATTCACCGGCAGCCTGGTGGTGGGAGGGGGCCTCCAATTGATGGCTGCCGGGAACCTGGATAGGCGCAAAACCTTCATCATCGCGACGTCCCTGATCCTGGCCGTGAGCCACCAGGTCTATCGCTCCTACTTCGCGAATCTGCCCCACTGGCTGCACGAGATCACCGGCTCCATGCTGTCCATCGCCACAATCACCGCCTCGTGCTCAATCTGATTTTTCGCCTGGGCATTCGGCGGAACGCCAGGCTTTCGGTGGCTGGGACTGCCAATTCCTGGGAGGCGGCGGATCAATGGCTGCGGGCCAGGGGCCAGGACTGGGGCGTGAGCTCCGGAGATCTCCTGCAGGCCTCAGGGAGCATCAAGGAGACCCTGACCCTGATTCAAGAAGGACAACTGGCCGAAGGCCCCGTGGAAATTGAGATCAGCTACGATGAGGTTGACCTGGTGCTGGAGCTGGGTTATCGGGGCAGCCCAGTCCAGGCGGTGGCGCCGGAGCAGCAGCCGGCGGCAGCCAGCGGGAAGGAGTCCTTGGCCCGGGACCTATTGGCCGCCTGGCGCTGTTGTCCCTATTGAGCCGCTGACCCCAAAGACTGGGGAAGCCAATTGCCACATCCGTCTGGTCTTCTGAGCAGGAAAGGCCGGTAGGATTTACGTTAGCAACAGGGCTGGCGCCAGGTCATTTTTCTATCGCCAGCCAATGGGGTTGTACCCTTTCTGACGGAGACAGTCCTCTACATAACGCCGCTGCCCGGCATCCAAATCACTCGATTTGAAGAGTCCGCGCAAAATACCCGCCGTGGCTCCACCGGCCGCCCCAGCCGCAGCACCGAGTCCAGGACCTCCGGAGATTGCTCCCGCGACTGCACCAGCCGCCGCGCCTACAACTGCACCCCCTGCGGTTTGCCCGGCGAGCTGCTGGCCCCGCGCCCCCGGTCCAGCCTCGGTGGCTTGCCGGATGCAATCATCGATATCGCGCTGCACGGCATCCGGCGCCATCTCCTGGAGGTGCTCATCGGGCGCCAAAACCGGGCGTTGAGCCGCACATGCCAGGCAGGAAAAAATAATCGCAAAACCTACGGCAAATCGGAAAAGATTTTTATCCATTTCCTAATTCTCGTCAGTCAGTCTTGTTTCCCAATTAGATCATTATGGACGGATATTGTTATGACCATAACCTTATCAGGGTCTGACAAATTTTAGATAGAGAAAATATCTGCTACCGGCGCCGAAGCAGCCCGGGGCCAGGCTGCCCGGGCTCGCTCCTAAGAAACAAAAAGGCAGGCCCAGGGGCCTGCCCACCGAAAACCGGAAACCGGAGACCGTCTTTTAAGCCATGGCCTCTTCCTGGAGGGGAGTTTGCCCCCAGAGGGGCTGTCTCTCATGGCGGCCCGAAGGAATCCAAAGGCGCCAGTTGCTCTCCCGGCTCATGAGCAGTTGCAGGAAACTGAGGTGCAGTTCGTGGCTACCCTTGCCCACTTCCAGGTGGCCCAGGAGGGGCAGGCCCAGGAGGGCCATGTCCCCCATGGCGTCCAGGATCTTGTGGCGCACGCACTCTTCCGGAAACCTGAAGCCCCCGGGGTTCAGGACCCCTCCCTCATCCAGGACTACGGCGTTATCCAGGGAGCCGCCCCTGGCCAGGCCCCGCTTCTGTAGGAATTGGACCTCCTTGAGAAATCCGAAGGTGCGGGCCGGGGCGATTTCGCTCATGAAGTTCTCGGGGCGCAGCGGCACGGTATAGCGCTGCCGCCGGATGAGGGGATGCTCAAAGTCGATGTTGTAGGTGATGCGGGGCATCCCGGGCCTCACTCGCATCCATTGGTCCCCCTGGCGCAATTCCACAGTTTCCCGCACCATCAAGAAAGACCGGGGCCAGGCGAGGGAGCGCAGGCCGGCCTCGGCGATCATCCGGGAAAAGGGGGCGGCGCTGCCGTCCATGATTGGCAGCTCCGGACCGTGTACTTCCACCCGGGCATTGTCCACCCCCATCCCTCCCAGGGCCGCCAGCAGGTGCTCCACCGTGGACAGGGTGGTCCCGTTCTCCCCCAGGGAGGTGGCCCGGGTGCTGTCCACCACCCGGGAATAGTGGGCCCGAATCTGCGGCCGGCCCGGCAGGTCGGCGCGCACAAAGGAGACGCCCTGGTTGGCGGACGCCGGGTAGAGGGTCGCCTCCACCCGCCTGCCGGAGTGCAGGCCGATGCCGCTGAAACTTAAGGGCTGGGCCACAGTCTTTTGCCAGATCATAAATCCCCCTCGCCTCCACTGGTGCAATCCCCATGCCGGAGGGGCCGCGGCCAGAGGGTCAAGGCCGCGGCGCCCGGCCAAGTTGCCTGGATTCAGGCAGTTATCTCCTAAAAAACCGACTCCCCGCGAGAATCCTCCGCGGCGTTTTGCCAAAAAAGTTGCAAAAAAACCACAAACCCCGCCCTTTTGTAGCAAAACCCCCACAAAGGATAAACGGGCCGGGCGGGGAAGGCCAGGTGGCCCCAAGGTTAAGCTTCGGGACTCATTAGTCTCCTTTGGGCTTAACCATATGATCAGGCGGGTTGTCCGGCCGGAGACGGCGCGGGCAGGATCTGATAGGTTAGATGGACTCTCCTGGAAAAACTGAGGTATGCATACCAAACACCGAAATACGAGAGAAAGGGTATCAGTCTGGAAATGGTATTAGCAAAACTTCCCGGACTCGCTCCCAGAGGAAAAACCATCACCGGCCGCAACGTAATGAGAAGCACCATCAGCAACAATTGGCTGATCAGGAAAAGCTTAACGGTCTTGACGGCGTTGGGTTTTAGCTGCCACAGGCAGAGCCCGGCATAGAAACTGAATATAGCCAAAAAGCTCGTCGCCGCAATGACTCCCAGATGGTAGGCAGGCGAATGTCTGAATATGAATAACTGTAAGGAGCTGGCGCCGGGCAGGTACATTCCTAAGGCGGAACTGGCTTCGTAAATGGAGGAAAAGGGGATAATCAAAGTCAGATTAATACATAGAAACAACAGCCAGCCTCCAACTTCCTGCTCCCTGTCCTGGTGCGGGGGTATTTTCTCATAATCCAGCTTCAGGGTCGCCAGGGTTTTCAGGGAAGGCGCGGCCGGTCCCCGGAAGCCAACCGCCGGGACAGCCGGCCCCAGGCACTCGCCCGCGGGCGCCCCGCAACAGCTACAGGTATCGGCTTGCAGCGGTTGTGCCGGGACCGCGGCGCCCCGGGGGACAAAGCGATTGGCTATCCTTAAAAAGGCCCGTTTGACCTTAAAAAAGTAAAGCGCCGCGACCGGCAAACCCATGGAAATAAAAAAATCTCCGACGCCGCCGCATTGGCCACCGCAGAAGATGCACATCTACACACCCCTTGCTTGCTATATTATATCCCCTTTCCGGCCATTTCCTCAAATAAAATAGGGGCGGTCGGCAAACCGCCCCGGGGATCAGGAGAATGTTTAACTTCTCTCCGCTGTTCGCTGTTTACTACTCACTGCTCAATTTCCCTGGCCCTCCCCCCAGCCACCTTCTCAAAAAAACGGGTTAAACTTCCGTTCGTGGCCCACAGTGGAGACGGAGCTGTTCACTGCTTACTGCTTACTGCAAACCCTCCCGCCTCATTCGACCTCGGCCGGCGGGTACTGCAACCCGGCCCACCACCCGGGTTCCAGGTCCGGGAAGATGTCGTCCCGCTCTCGGCAGATTGAGAAAAAATTCCAATCCTCCGGGGACAGGTCGCCCTCGGCGGCGTAGCGCCGGACCATGGCGGCCAGGCGCTTGAAGTCGTCGTGGTGCGTCACCAGCCGCAGTTCGGCATAATCCCGGGCGCTGAAGGTGCTGATGAGGAACTGCCAGTCTGAGGACTCCAGGAGGAGGAGGGTGCGGCCACACTGCTTCAAGAGGTCCAGGAGGCGCGGGTCGGAGGCCCCGGCATAAAGCTTGGCCAGCTCTTCCATCTCCTGCTCCGCCGGATAAATATGGCGCCAGGTCCAGTCGTTCATTTCATTGAGCCAGATCCAGTGGTAGCCCCCTTCTCCCCAGGAGCCCTCCGGCAGGGAGATGACGTGCTGGGGAGCCGCTTTTTTCAGGAGCTCACTGCCGGGGCTGAGGCCCACCTGGGTGTGGGTCTGGAAGCGGCTCAGCACCTGGTAGACCCACTCCGGCCCCTCGAACCACCAATGGCCGATGAGTTCGGTGTCATAGGGGGCCACCACCATCCCCGGCCGGCCGTGCTGCTCGCGAAACTCCGTCAGGATCCCCACCACCATGGAGACGAAGTGTTCCGCCTGTTCGTGAATCCTGGGGGTGGTCCACTCCGGGTGGTAGGGCTGTTTGTCCGCCAGATCGGCCTTGGCGCTGGTTACCTGCCAGTAACGCAGCCCCCCCGGATAGCGTTTCTTGTGGAAGTCCAAATAATTGCCGTCGCCGGGATAGCCCCATTCGCCGCTCCACACCTGGAGGCCGGTCTTGGGGTCCCGGGTGAAGGCCGCCACCGGGCGCTTGCTCTCCGGCGCGGAACTCACCAGATAGACCTGGTAGGGGGATTTATCCTCTTCCTCCGGCCGTTCCTGGTACTGGGAGGCAAACCGCTCCCAGAGGCGCTCTAGGGCCTCGAAGCGATCCTTGTAGACCCCGATGGCCCGGCCTCCCTTGAGGAGGTGGGAATCGATGAAGAAGTAATCGAGGCCATTCTCCGACAGAAACTCCTCCACCCCTTTGCGCAGCACCGGCTCCGTAGCCAGATCGGACAGGGGGGGGACCCAGCGGTAGCGGGGCCGGTAGGCGCATTCCGGCAGCCAGAAGCCCTTGGGTTCCCGGCCAAAGTGGCGGCGGTAAGCGGCCACTCCCTGTTTCACCTGGGCCTGCACCGCGGTGTCCCGGCCCAGCAGGGGTAGATACCCGTGGGTGGCGGCGGAGGTGATAATTTCCAGCACCCCCTGGTCCATGAGCCCCCTAAAGACCTTCAGGAGGTCCTTGCCAAAATCCTCCTTGAAAACCCTTAGCAATCCCCGATGGTGGTCTTCCCACATCCGGGCCAGGGAGGCGAAGTGGCGATCGCCCAGCTTCTCAAAGGTGCGCAGGTCTTCTCCGGCCGCCTGGATCTTCGTCTCCAGATATTCCTCGAACTCCCGTTGGAAGGTCGGAGCGGCCAGCATCTCCGCCAAAATGGGGGTGATTCCCAGGGTCACCCCGGAAGTCAGGCCCTCGGCTGCCAGGCGGTTGAAGACCTGAAGCAGCGGGATGTAGGACTCCGCGGCGGCTTCATTGAGCCAATCCATGCCATGGGGCCAGTGGCCGTGGCCAATGACATAGGGGAGGTGGGAGTGGAGCACAAAGGTGAAGTACCCTAACGGTTCAGACATGCTGGTCTCCTGTCAGCCCTGGGGCGGCCCGTGAATTGGGATAGATCCCCTTATCCGGCCGGATCAGCCGTTCTATGTGCAATATAGGGCAGATGGACCCCGGATGCCAGAAAAAAAACCACCACACCCAAGGGGTGAGCAAAAAAGCCGGGGAGCTTCCGTGCTCCCAGTCCGCCGGCCGCCCCGACCGCCCCCGCCAACCAGGAAACCAGGGGTCCGGGAATCAGGGGGGGGGTGAGCGCCCCGGGATGCGGAGGATCTGGTGCGCCGGGCCTTGGTATATTGGTCATACCACCTCTCCCTCCGAGACTTTGGGTAAAAGTCACCCACGGATTAGGACAATTTACCCTTTTCCGCCCTGGCAAAACATTAAGACCGATTTTTGGTATCACCAGGGGTTGACAAATTGTTATTTGAAATTAACCTTTTACAAATAAGTTAATTATGTTGGCAGTCAGGTACAATTATTGCAATAAAAATGTTAACCTGTACAGGGGGGGGAGATTAATTATGCCGATCTACGATTACCAATGTGTCGATTGTGGGGGACGGGACCAACGGGTGGCCGGACTTGATGATCACACGGCCCTCTGCGCCCAGTGCGGCGGCCTGATGCTCCGCCTGGACGAGGACGTCTTCCGGCCGTACTTCGAGGAGAAGACGGAAACGGCCTGGCCTGAGACCAAGTCCAAAGCTTCTCTGTAACCTGGGGGAAAAGTACGGTATCAAAAGCCCCTCTGCGGAGGGGCTTTTTTCTTTTTTTTTACAACTTTTGTTGTTTTTCCACAACCCAGGCGCCCTCAGCTCCGATGTCCCGGCCAACTACCGGGATCGCCATTTTTGCCGCTAATCCTGCTGCCGGCCTCTCTAAATTCTTTGGTCCACACCTAGTCACAATGGTTACGCCCTCATCTTCCTAGATTTTCTCATTCTTTATCACTCTTAACTTGTCGTTCTGGACTCATAACCCTAAAGGGGAATTATATATTTGACTCCCGATTCCATCACGGCCGTAGGGGCGGCGTCCAGTGGCACAGGCCTCTGGCAATCGTGGGTTTGCCCTGGGCGGGGAAACCCCGCCACTACAAAAGATAATTGAGGGATGCAAATATCTAATTCCCCTTTAAAGAGGGCGCCGGCCCAGCTCCCAGGTTTCCCAGGCCGCCTCCTCTCGGAGAGAACAATTGGCAAAATGGTAAACCCACTGGGCCCGCGGCCGCTAAAATTATCAGAATGAAAATCCACCCTTTCCCAGGCGTCGGAAGAGTTAGGAAGCCAGGTGCGGCTTTCCCACCTAAAAGGTTTGCACATGGTTTCCTTTTGCTCTCCCAAAAATTAAGGAAAAAATGGTGTGTTGATAGATAGCAATTATCCTTTTAGCGGTAGATCTAATCGGCCATTAAACAAATCCCGAGGAATAAGCGATTCTTGTGCATTCCCTGGATAAGCAACTTCGCCTTCATTCTGCTATCTGAAAGTCAAGAATGCGAAATTCTATTTTTCCTTTTGGTCTTCGAGGTGGCGGAGCAGGGATGGCCGGGGTTGGATTGTTAAGTTTTTCAACGCTTTCGGCCACAACCCCTGTGACTCGCTTGGCGAGTCCTCCAGGAATGACTCCGTCATAACTAACCACCGCAACATCTAAGGGGTCCCCTTGAACATCATAAAAAACAATAAGGCAGTAAATATTTCGAACAGGTTCACGGAGCTTGTTGACCAAAGAGAATGAATATGAACCATCCGAAGAGAAAGAATCGTATGTTAGATTCGCACCTAAGACGCCTTCTGTGCTTCGCCCACCAAGGTCCGCCAAAATTGACCTCTGTTTTGCAAAAGACTTTGTCCCTGAAAGCGGTTTTGGCGGTCCTGCTTTTCCGATCAAATCCTTCAGATAGTTTGATGGGATGGCAAAATTCAGATTCTGACCTCCTCTGAATGTTGCAACTGAAACGCCGATGACCTCGCCTTTTGAGTTTAATACCGGACCACCGCTGCTTCCAGGAGATATGGGGGCAGTTATTTGAAGAAGTTTATCGGACCCAATCTGTCTTATACTGCTGACTATGCCTTGGGAAAAAGTACCCTCCAACCCTTGCGGATTCCCAACAGCATAGACTGTCTCGCCAACCTGAACCGTATCGCTGTTGCCGAGTGACAGTGACAAAGAAGGAGCATTAGCGATTTTCTCAAGTTCAGAATCAGAAAGCTTCGTCACGTCGACCTGTTTCTGAGTATTGCCGCCCAGAGTGCCTACCGGTGATATTTTCAGCAGAACGAGATCGCGGTTTGTGTCGATTCCGGTAATACCTTGAATGTCATACTTGTCTTTTTGACTTACGAGCTTCGCATATCCACGGGAAGCCCCTTGGATTACATGAAGATTGCTGGCGATTTCCCCTTCTCGCACCAAGAAACCGCTGCCAAGAGAAATGGGCTGTCCGTTGGCATCTTCCATTACCAGCAAAACAGTTGATTCAAAAGCCTTTCCTGCAATCTGCGGTGCAGTTTGGGCATCAGCAGCACAGCAAAATCCCAAAAGGAAAAGGCCACAGCAAAGAAGCACCACAGTTTTTGTGAAGAAGTTTCTTCCGTCCATTGTTTCCTTTTTTGGTGCCTGAAGAGAGATAAGTAACAAACTTTCCAATTACCGGTTGTATTGCAATGTTAAGTTAATCATTATTTTGCCAACCAAAATGTTTTAGGAGCAATCCCTCAACGATAACAATAATAATGCCGACTATTAGCCCGAGGAGATATTTCTTATACCACGGTAATTCCGTCTGGACCGGAGAAATGGTAACTGCTGCTGCTCTGTAAGATAGCACAGAATAAATCGGACATTCGGTATAGTGTAGGGCTGAGAGTGCTGCCCAATACCATCGCCAGTCACTGGCTGGTACATGGTTTTCTGAGAGGTGTTTATGAGATAGTCCAATATCAATTTCATCAGCATAACGTCCAAGGTATGATGCGAAGTATCCGAAGCGGTCGAAGGCTATCTCGGGACAAAAATTCGAATACTGATGCGGTTCTCCGACTGGTCCAGATATTGACGTAGCATACTCATCAGTTCTTGGCCAAAGATCATTTTTCTTCCAATACGCGAGAAGGCGCTCGTCTTCTTTAGGGGGTATCTTGGTACTTCCCGCCTGCCCTAATAGGGAGATGCTCTGATAGTAACGCGGACAAGACTCGAGTGTGGCGAAAGGGCACCGAACAGGAAAACCTTTTTCGTTGCTGATTTTTGCGTACCAATTGAGATCTGGGGTCAAAATCTCACCTACGCCGATAGAGTTTGCCTCGATACTCACGGCCGTCTATGAGCACTTTTATGTCACCGTTACGAACATGCTGAAGAATGAGAACTTCGGGGCAATATGAGTATGAATAGCTGTAAGTGCTGCACACGAACACAAGGCCGTCCGTAAACGGAATACGTTTGTCGAAGTCGCAACCTTCGAACTCACCATCGACGCTGGTTTTTTCCACGACGGCATAACCCTCTTTGGCCAAGTCTTCCAAATCCCCAGCTATCGCGAAGGTGGCTACGAAAACAAGGGCTATTGCAATAATCGCTCTCATTTTTGACACCGCATCTTATAAAAGCCAAATTTTCTTGTAATCGGAAGGATAGCACAAGTTTGGGCGAACTGTAAAATTTAAATTAATCTATGTACAATTTTGATAGTGAAGAAACTTGGGGGAAACCGGGGCAGCGCGTTAATGCTATCTCCTATATGCAAAGTCAAGATTTCCGATGTACCAAGGTCGTGCGGGTCCGGTTAGAATCGAAACCAGTCTTCTATTCGTGCTTCCTCTCTCAGGTAGGACCGCTCTATATCTTGCCGCTATCAAAACTTTAGGGTTCCACGATTTCTAATGATTCATTAAGGTCCCCCACTTCTTAAGGAGCCTGGGGGGTATTCTTCCCCCTGGCAGTTCCAAAAGCCCCCTTCGAGAAGATAAACGGGGATATTAAGCCCCCTGGAACTTACGTTTTCCCTCGATTTAATGCCTACTGGTTAGAAGCACAAACTGGCCCCGATTTTCGGGAGGCGTGACGTCCGGCACAAGCGCGCCGGTGGTATCGGCCACCGATTTATGGTAAGGTTGAAATCCCATGGAGACAATCGCCGACCTGCACCTCCACTCCCACTATTCCATTGCCACCGGCCGGCTGGCCGACCTGGAGCATCTGGACCTCTGGGGCCGCTATAAAGGGCTGCACCTGGTGGGCACCGGCGACTGCACTCATCCGCAGTGGCTTAAAGAGATGGCCGCCCGGATGGAGCCGCTGGCGGAGGGGACCTATGTCCTGAAGAAGGAGCTGGCCCTGCCTCTCGAGCCGGAACTCCGGGGCCCCTCCTGGCAGGAGGCCCCCAGGGTCCGCTTCGTGGTCAGCGGCGAAGTCAGCGCCATCTATAAAAAGGCAGGGCGGGTGCGCAAGGTCCATCTCCTGCTGCTGCTCCCCAGCCTGGAAGCAGCCCTGCAGCTATCGGAGCGCCTGGCCCGCCTGGGCAACGTGGCCTCGGATGGCCGCCCCATCCTGGGGCTGGACGCCAAATACCTCCTGGAATTGGTCCTGGCCATCGACCCCCGCTCCCTGGTGATCCCGGCCCACATCTGGACCCCCTGGTTCTCCGTTTTGGGGAGCAAAAGCGGCTTCGATTCCCTGGAAGAGTGTTTTGAAGACGGCTTGGCCCATATTTATGCCCTGGAGACCGGTCTCTCCTCTGACCCGGCGATGAACTGGCGGGTGGGGGCTCTGGACCGCTTCACCCTGATTTCCAACTCCGACGCCCATTCCCCCCAGAAGTTAGGGCGGGAGGCCAACCTCCTGACGGTGCCTCCCACCTATGCGGATCTGAGTCTGGCCCTGCGGACCCGGGAGGGTTTTGCCGGCACCCTGGAATTCTTTCCCGAGGAGGGCAAATATCACCTGGACGGGCACCGTCATTGCGGTCAGCGCCTCAACCCGGAGGAGGCCGCGGCCCTCCAGGGCTGCTGCCCCGGGTGCGGCAAGCCCTTGACGCTCGGGGTGCTGCACCGGGTCGAGGACCTGGCGGACCGGCCTCCGGGAGCCTCCCACCCCGGGGCCAGGCCCTACGAGTCCCTGATCTCTCTCCCTGAGGTCCTGGCCCAGGTGCTGCAAGTGGGCCCCGCCAGCCTTAAGGTGCGCCAGCGCTATTTCCGGCTGCTGGCGGCCCTGGGCCCGGAGCTCACGATCCTGCGCCGGGCGCCCCTGGAGGATCTGGCCCGGGAAGGGGGAGAGCATGGCCCGCTGCTGGCCCGGGCGGTGGATAAGGTGCGCCGGGGCCAGGTCCACATTGCCGGGG
>Ga0116121_1000597_pt1 | contig 17821 bp, 13 predicted proteins | sample June2015DPH_13_1_FD_89725 | JGI IMG/M metagenome (GOLD analysis project Ga0116121, IMG submission 89725) | Peatland microbial communities from SPRUCE experiment site at the Marcell Experimental Forest, Minnesota, USA - June2015DPH_13_10 | ecosystem: Environmental > Terrestrial > Soil > Wetlands...
GGCACGTAGACGAAGTCTCCCGGACCCGCTTCGTCGACGAACTCCAAATGATCTCCCCAGCGAAAGCGGGCGCGGCCCCGCACCACGTAGATCACGGTTTCCAATTCTCCATGATGATGCGGGCCGGTCTTGGCATTGGGATGAACCACCACGGTTCCGGCCCACAGCTTTTGCGCTCCCACTCGTGCATACGAGATGGCTTCGGCGCGGGTCATGCCGGGCGTTTGAGGTGTGTTGCTGTCGAGTTCGCCGCTGCGAATAATACGCAAGCCGTGGTTCTTCCAGTCGGGCATTCCATCTCCTCCCGAAGTGCTCTAGAACATCGTGCAATTTATATCTTGGTACCGGCAAAAGCAAGGTCGTCGAGGCAAACGGGATACCCACCGATTGCGGCCGTTTGCGGTCTCGCTGTCGTTATGGGCAGAAGCTATGGGCAGAACCTGACTTGCATCTCGCTCTCCCTCCGTTCTCAACGCATAATCATGGTCGATCGCGATCTCGGGAGGTGTTGGATGAAGATTCCGCGGCGGTTCGCTTTGATTGCGTGTACATGCGTTATTTCGCTGGCTGCCCATTCCGGGGAAGCGCCGGAAACCGACCTGAAACCGGCAGCGGTCGCGGCCTTCAAGAATGGCTTGGCCTTCGTGGTAAAGCAGGGAGATGTGCGCCTGGAGGCCGGAGTGGGAAATCTTGCGCCGGTCCCGAACGCGACTCTGGGCTCCTTGTGGATTGCGCCGAATGATGCCGGAGCGTCGCTGGATGAGGTGGTCGCTCACCGCTACAAAGTCTCGGCGCAACAGAACCTGACGGCGCTGGCGGACGTGTTGCTGGCGAATGCGGGCAAGGTGGTCGCGGTCGTCGATAACAATCAAAAGGAATACACCGGCGAGATTGTCGGGTTTCGGCAGGCAGAGAAGTCGAGTGTAGTCGCGGCACCGCAGAACTCAGAGAGCTTTTACTCGAATGCTTTGCCGGTTGCGCCGCAGCCGCATGCCCAGCCGGAGTTCCTGCTGCTGAAATCCGACGGCAAACTTCTGGCTCTCTACTTCCACAATATCGCCCGCGTGATTCTGCCAGCGGATCCCGTGCTCCAGCAAGCGCAGGAAGAGGAACGCAAGGCACTGCGATTCAAAATCAAAGGCGAGACCGGCCATGCAAACTTAACGATGGGGTATCTCGAACATGGATTGGGGTGGACGCCTTCGTATCTCGTATCGTTGCAAGACGACAAGACGGCACAGATCACCATGCAAGCTGTGCTGGTTAACGATGCCGAGGACTTGAAGGACACTGACCTGTTCTTCGTGGTGGGCGTACCGAATTTTGCGTATTCGAACGTTCCTTCTCCCATGGCGCTGCAGCAGAGCCTGCTCGAGTTCATGCAGGCAGCCGCTTCGCGCAGAAATGAGAAGGATGCACTCTCTTATTCGAACGCGATCACGGGGCAGATGATTGGCGGGGTGATCGGCGGCCTGGGCCAGGAGGCAGCACCCAGTTTCGCGACCACCACCCAAGAATTACAAGGAGCGCAGGAGGAAGATCTCTTTTTGTATAGCCGGAAGAATGTGACCCTGGCGCGGGGTGAGCGCGCGACTTACAACGTGTTTTCCGAAACAGTGAACTACGAACACATTTATGAGTGGAACCTGGAAGACCAGCCGCGGGTGGATGGATTCGGTATCGCGCAGAATAATGTGAATTCGGGATCGGATCGAGGCACGAAGGACAACATCTGGCACGCTCTGCGGCTGAAGAATACGACGAAATTTCCCTGGACCAGCGCGCCCACCATGGTGATTTCTGGCACCAAGCCGCTTTCGCAGGATACCGTGCCGTACACGCCGAAAGGGGCAACCTCAAGCCTGAAGCTGACGGTGGCAACCGACATCCGCGCCAGCCACGAAGAGAATGAAGTTGAGCGGCAGAAGGACCTTCAGCGGCGACGCAATTACAACTACGATCAAGTGACCGTGGAAGGGACGCTGACCATCAAGAACTACAAGAGCAAAGAGGTACGCCTGAGCATTGCAGATCGAGTGCGAGGCACGGTGGAATCGCAGACCGACGATGGCAAGGCCGCCAAGTTAGCGGAAGCCATCGCGGTCGACAATCCACTCTCGCGCCTGACGTGGGAAGTCACCTTGAAAGCCGGCGAAGAAAAGATCATCAAATACCGTTACAAGGTGTGGCTGCGCGTTTAATCAGCTGTCGCCGATTGCCTCACCAAACGTCACACCGCGTCGCCTCGGGCCGCACCATGGCGGCATCGGCCTTGCAACTCCACGCTTTCTGAAACTCCGGCAAGTTGGATAGTGGTCCGATCACGCGATACTTTGCGATGGGATGCGGGTCGCCCTGGATCATCAAACGCTGGGTCTCAATGCGAATCTCATCGCCGCGGAACTGTCCCCAGCCAATGAAAAACTGCTGCTCCGGCGAGAACCCATCAATATCCGCGGGACGCGGCTTGCCTTGCAGTGATTTCTCGTAGGCCAGAAACGCCACCTTCGCTCCGCCCAGATCTCCAATGCTCTCGCCCAGAACGAGCTTGCCGTTGTGATGCACGCCGGGCTCGATGAAGTAGTTATCGAACTGATTAGCCACGCAAGCCGCGCGGCCCTGGAACTGCTTCAAGTCGGCGTCCGTCCACCAGTTGCGCAAACGGCCAAGATAATCGAACTGCGCGCCCTGATCGTCGAAGCCATGCGAAATCTCGTGGCCGATGACCACGCCGATCGCGCCATAATTCACCGCATCCACCGCCTTCATATCAAACGCCGGAGGCTGCAAAATTCCCGCCGGAAACACAATCTCGTTCTGCAGCGGATTGTAGTACGCATCGGACGTCGGCGGCGTCATGCCCCAGCGCCCGCGATCCACCGGCTTGCCGATGGTGAGCCGGTCGTCTTCTTCCACAAACTTTCGGCCGGCAATCACGTCTTCAAAGAATGCGTCGCGCCGGATCTCTACATGACTGTAGTCTTTCCACTTGTCCGGATACCCGATCTTAGGATTGAACGTGGCAATCTTGGCCATCGCTTTTTCTTTCGTGTCGTCGCTCATCCAGGGCCGGCTCAGGATGTCGTCACGCATCGCCGCCAGCAGATTCCGCACCATGTCCTGCATGCGCGCCTTGGCTTCCGGCGGAAAATATTTCTCGACATACTTTTTTCCCAGCGCCTCGCCCAGAAGCTGATCCGTCGACTCCGCACAGCGCTTCCAGCGCGGCTTCATCTCCGTGGTGCCGCTTAGGTATTTTCCCCTGAACGCGAAATCTTCCTCCACGAAGGGCGCCGAAAGGGAATCCGCGGTCGAGGCCAGCAGATGCCACTTCAAATACACTTTCCAGTCCGCCAGCGGAACCTCATGCATTTGGCGGTCGAGTTCCTGCATAAACTTCGGCTCGTCGACGTTCAGGTCGACGTCCTGCGGAATCTGCTTGTGCTTGAAATATTCCACCCAGTCGATGTGCGGCGCCATCGCCTGCAACTGCGCGAAGGTTGTGTTGTGATCGGTGGCCGCGGGATCGCGCAGGGTGACGTTGTCGAGCGAGGCCTCGGCGAGCTTGGTCTCCATCCCCATAATGGTCTGGGCCGCGGACGCTGACGTTTTCTCGTCCCATCCCGCAAGCTTGAACATGGCCGCAATGTGCAGGACATACTTCTCGCGTGCTTCCTTGAAACGCGGCTCCGGCTTCAGGTAGTAGTCGCGATCCGGCAGTCCCAACCCGCTGGCGCCGATGTCGGCCAGCACCCACGACGGTTTGTGCGGATCCTGCTGGCCGCCGAACGCGAACGGATCAGCCACGAGAATGTCGTGCATGCCGGCCATCACGCGCTGCAATTCCGTGATGTCTTTCGCGGCATCGATCCGTGCGAACCACGGCTTCAGTGGCTCCATGCCGCGCGCATTCACCCGCGACTCATCCATGCAGGCGCCGTAGTAGTCGCCGATGATCTGCTCCGTGCTGCCCTTGGGCGCGTTCTTGTCCGCGGCGGCGGCTTCCAGAATCTCCTTCAGCTTGTCCTTGGACGCCTCGCCCGCCGCCCAGCGCTTGCTCCAGCGCGTCATCGACGCCGGAATCGGATTGTTGGCCCGCCAGGTGCCGTTGGCGAACTCATAGAAGTCATTGCAAGGATCGGCCTTCCGGTCGAGATCGGTGACGTCGATGCCGTGCAGGGAATCCGTCTGAGAAAAAAGAGCGGAGGAAGACAATAGACACCCGGAGAGAAATAAGGACAGAAATAAGACGGCCAGTCTTGCTTTTCCCATACCTGTAAAGTCCCTTCTTTGGAACATTCTCGAACGCCACCTGCGCCGCAACTGCTAGAGCCTGCGGCTGATATACAGAGAACAGCCTATCTTATCGGTATTTTTGTTGCACGCTATCGTTTCTTTGCCGCCTGACTTTACGGTTCCTTTATCCCCTGCCCACAGTTTCTTTATGACCTGGATGCTAGCTTCCCAACAACGGGCGTGAATTCCAAGAAAATCGGCAAATCCAACTTTCGTGGAGTCGTCTCGGGAGAGGCTCAGGCAATGACCAAGGCAGTTCTCTATCTCAGAATCGGGCCCAGAATCGGGCCCAGGATCGGGCCAAGGATCGCGCCAAGCATCGGGGCGGCGCTGCTCGTGCTCTCGGTTCTTGGCATCAATGTGCCCGCGCGCGCGCAATCCACCTTCGGCAGCATCGTGGGTGTCGTGCATGATACGACGCAGGCGGTGGTGCCCGGCGCTTCTGTAAAGATCCAGAGTCTGGAAGACAACAGTACTCGCTCCGCTACCTCGGACCAGAACGGATCCTTTGAATTTGTGAACCTGAAGCCGGGAAGATATGCGGTTGCGGCGCAGGCCGAGGGGTTTGCCGAGTTTCAGATCCCATCCGCAGAGTTGGCCGCGCGGCAGACCTTAAGGATCGATGTCACGCTCGGGATTAAGAGTCAATCGCAGACCGTGGAAGTTGCGGACACGGTGGCCGTGATCAATACCGAGAACGCGGTGATCAGCGACTCCAAGGATAACCTGCAGATCACCGAGCTCCCGCTGAACAATCGCGCCACCACTACGAGCCCTCTGGGAGCGCTGGCGGTTTCGCCCGATGTGCAACAGGATAGTTCCGGCAACATCGCGCTGGGTGGCGCCAGTTCGGCGATGGTGAACTTCTCCGTCGACGGCATCTCGACCGCGAACGTGCGGCAGAATGGCGCGCTGCAGGACGCGTATCCGTCGCAGGAGGGAATCTCCGCCGTAAGAGTAACGTCTTTCAACAACAGCGCGGAATTCTCCCAGGTGGGCGATGTCACCTTCACCACGAAAAGCGGCACGAGCCGTTATCACGCCAGCTTGTTTGAGTATTTGCAGAACGACATGCTTGATGCCGACCCCTACGGCTTCAACGGCAAATCGCCGAAGCACTTTAACACCTTCGGCGGAGCGCTCGGCGGACCGCTGAGCTTTCCGCATCTATACAACGGAAAAGACAGGACGTTCTTCTTCTTCGACTACGAAGCCAACCGTCGCTCCACCGCCGTGGCCGAGCAATTCCTTGTTCCCACGCAGGCCGAGCGCAACGGCGACCTCACAGCGCTTGGCGTCTCCACGCCGATCACGAATATCAATCCTACGGCCACGGCGCTGCTCAGCTATTATCCGCTCCCCAACGTTACCGGCCAGGCGAACTATAACTACGAGAACTTCCAGTCCACGCCGGCGCGTACGGGTGGAGCCGATCTCCGCATCGACCAGACCATCAATTCCAAGCAGTCGATCTACGCGCGCTTCAGCCGGAAGAACATCACCGAAGACTATGCCAACCCGCTTCTGCCCGATGACTCCGACAGCGTGCACAATCGCAGTCTGCTGGTCTCGCATACGTGGGTGCTCACGCCGCGCCTCCTGAACGAGTTCCGCTTCGGCTTTACCAATGTGACGACCAGCGTAGGTTTTCCCATCGAAGGCGCGGACGCGCTCGCACAACTCGATCTAACTGGCGTGAACATCAGCCAGCATCCCACCACGCACGCCTTTCCTACGTTTAATTTCAATGCCGGAACCGGCTTCACTCCCATTGGCCGCGACAAGACCGGAGTGACTCAGTCGAAGACGACCCAGCTCACCGACAACATGACCTGGACGCGGGGCAAGCACACCTTCAAAACTGGTATTGACGCGCGCCGGGTGCGCTATGCCGACATCGAAACCTTCCTGCCTTCGGATGACTTCGGACTATTTACGTTTCAGCCCACATTTACCGGCAACTCTTTCGGGGACTTTCTGGAAGGCGAGCCCACAACTATTTTCTTTGCGGTTTCCAGCCCCGACGTAGCCGGAACCGCCTGGCAGTACAGCCTGTTCGGCCAGGATGAATACCAGCTCAACAGTAGGCTTACGCTGAGCTACGGCTTGCGCTGGCAGATCCTTCCCGGCTTCACGGAAGACGGCGGCAACCTGGCGAACTTCGACCAGAGAAACAACTCCATCGTCGTGCCCAACAATCTCGCCAACTATCTGGCGCAGCAGAATCTTCAAGCCTCGAATCTCGGCTTCCAGCAGTCGTTCAATGCCTGCAATCTCGGCTATACGGCGTTGCCCTGCACCAACTACATAACCGCCAGCCAGGATCATCTGCCGCAGTCGTTGCGCAACATCTATAAGCGCAATTTCCAGCCGCGCATCTCGCTGGCCTATCGTCCCTTCAACGATACGAAAACGGTCATCCGCGCCGGCTTTGGGATCTTCACCGTAACCAATCTCGGTCCCTTATCCTTCAACAACAGCGGCAACCCGACTTCCGCGCTGCACACATATACCAACAGCGGCACAACCGCCGCGCCTCTCATCCAGTTCCCCAACACCGCGCCACCCTCTGTTGGCGTGCAATACGGTGGCGGTGGCCTCGATCAGGGTGTCGATCCCAATTACCGCGACCCGCAAGCCAACCAGTGGAACTTCACCGTGGAACGTCAGCTCACCGCCAACGACAGCCTGCGGGTCAGCTACGTCGGGATGCACACTTACCGCCTGAGCATCACCGAAGACCTCAACCAGATTCCCGCCAGCACGACTCCGTACACTGTGCCGGCCGGAATGTTTGTCGATCCGCGGGCGCCCTATCAGAATTGGTTCACGCTCTACAGCACTTTCAACGCGGGCGAGGCCAACTACAACGCGCTTGAACTCCACGAGAGCCACAAGACCTCACACGGCCTCTTCTTCGACGCCAACTACACGCTGGCGAAAAATCTTGCCGACAATCAGGGCGACACTCCTACGGCCTTCGCCGGTGAAGTCAACTACGGCATCCCCATCGCCAATCGGTTCGATATCCGCAGTGATTATGGCAATGTCGAGGGAACGCGCCGCCAGCGCTTTCTCTTTACCGGTCTTTACCAGCTACCTTTTGGTCAAGGCCGCACTTTTCTGAATACTGGCGGCTGGAAGAACGGCGTGCTGGGCGGTTGGGAGTTGACCAACGTCACTGTGCTTGAAACCGGCCCGTGGCTCACACCGAGCATCAGCGATTCCTACGATCAGTCCAACACCAACGTGATCAATCGCGGCGCTTACCTGCGTCCCGACCAGGTTTCGTCGAATTTCTATCAGGGACAATCGCGCGCGCAATACTTCAACCTCGCCGCCTTTGCGCCCACGCCTGCCGGTGCCGGCCGTTTCGGCAACGCCGGAGTCGGCATCCTCCAGGGACCAGGCACGGTTGCGGCCAGCCTCGGTCTCGCCAAAGTCTTCCAGGTTACGGAAGGAGTAAGAGTGCGCTTCGAATCCACATTTACCAATGTGTTCAACCACACCAACTTCGCTCCTCCTGCCGCGCAGATCGATGTGCCGGCAACCTTCGGCGTCCTGAGCGCGCCGCAGACGGCGGAGAACGCCGGCAACCGCACCGGGCAACTCGCCCTGCGCGTCGAGTTCTAGGGTCATTGGCGACAAGTGAGAACGAGTTTTTAGCGCAGGAGGCGCTCATGGTAAGGCGAACGAACATCCTGTTGGTCATCCTCGTAATTGCGGCGGCGGTCGCAACCTGGGCCACGCTCGGGACTGCGGTCGCGCAAACCAAGGCAGCCGTTCCGAAGCCTCAGGATAAGCTGGCGCTCGGCGAAGAAGAGGTCAGGCAGTTGCTTCTTCTCATCGATACCAACAAGAACGGCAAGATCTCCAAGCCGGAGTGGATGAAGTTCATGGAAGCGGAGTTCGACCGGCTGGACAAAGACAAAAAGGGAGAACTGGACGTCAAGGAACTAACGCAATCGAAATTGCGCGTGAGTCACGCCAGCGTAGGCCGATAACCGGCGATTCGGACAGAGAACTGAGAGTCGACAACTGAGAACTGCCCTACCCGCCGGCCTTTAACTCCGTGAGCACCTGCCGGGCGATTTCCTTCAGCGTCTCAAACACGCCCACGCCCTGAAACGCGACTGCCTCCACCACGGCCTCATTCTTCTTCCGCAGCTCCTTGTTGAGTGCTTCGGGGGACAGGATATTCGGTAGGTCCCGCTTATTAAGCTGCAGCACGTAGGGAATCTTGTTGAAGTCGTAGCCGTGTTCTTTCAGGTTCGACATCAGGTTGTCGAGCGCTTCCACGTTGGCGTCCATGCGCTGTTCCTGCGAGTCGGCGACGAACACGATGCCATCCACGCCCCGCAGAATCAGCTTGCGGCTGGCGTCATAGAATACCTGCCCGGGCACGGTGTAAAGATGGATTCTCGTCTTAAACCCGCGCACCGATCCCAGATCCAGCGGCAGGAAATCGAAGAACAGAGTTCGCTCGGTTTCGGTGGCCAGCGAGATCATCTTGCCCTTCTGCTGTTCCGCGGTTTTCTGGTAGATCACCTGCAGATTCGTGGTTTTGCCGCCTAATCCGGCGCCGTAGTACACGATCTTGCAATTGATCTCGCGGGCTGCGAAGTTGATGAAACTCAAGGCTTTCCTCAAAAAGCGCGGGCCGCACACTCATCCGCGCGCAAAAATATCCCTTTGGGGGCTCGGGTCTTTATATCACATGGCCGGATAGAAGGTAGGTTACTCAGGTGACCCCCTGCCGGTCGGCGTGGCCGGAACCCGCAAGGCACTGCCACCTGAGAATAGCCTTTCGCGCCACCCACCAGCGGCTGAGGCCAACGATCCGCCCCTTACCGCGCCGTCACCGCCGGATAATACCCATCCTTGGCGGAAACCTTCAGCCCCGGCCGGTCCACCAGCACTTCGATGCTGTGGTAGGTCGCCGCCGTCGGAGTCTTGGGCGGGATCGGTGTGTAGCCTAGCGTGTACTGGTTGCGTGCCTCACTCATGATATGGCCGTAGATATCTTCAATCGCGTTCCGCGAGAGCTCGGCGTACACAGCTCCACCCGTGGCCGACGCATACTTCGGCAATAGGTCGCCATAGCCGTGATAGGGAAGGTGCAGGCGTTCGATTTTGTCGTAAACCGGCAGTGCCCCGCTATCCACCGCCACCGCTTTTACCTCGATCTCATGCGACAGCAGCAGCTTCTTCACATCATTGTAGCTGGCCTGGCTGCCATATTCCCGTCCGTCGCTGATCACGAAAATGATCTTCCTTCGCGTCCGATCGCGTTTCCCCAGGTCCAGCGCCGCCCGCAAGATGGCATCGTTCAGCACGTGCGACTCTTTCGGCGGCGTATACACCGGCTCGGTCGGACTTCCTACCGGAACTCCATTGATGATCGGCCCGTTCGGCGCCAGCGGCCCGCTCATGACCGGGACGCCATTGTTGCGTCCGCGTTCCGTCTTGATCTGGTTTAATAGTCCGTTCAGCTTCGGGGTCGCGCCAAAATCGCTGACCTGGCTCACCGTGCTGCTGTAGGTATAAAGCGCCACTTCGTCATAGGGAGCAAACGCTCCTACCAGCGCGGGAAACGTCTGGTTCACCTTCTGCACCGCCGCGTCCGGCATGCCCAGGTCCAGAACGATCGCCACCGAAAGCGCGAATGGATCGGCGGTAAAAAAGCTCAGCTTCTGCACCGCTCCATTTTCTTTCACCACGAAGTCCGTGGATCGCAGTCCGTCCACCATCCGCCCTTTACCGTCCTTCACCGTAACCGGAATCTGCACAAAGTTGGTATGCACCACCAGGGTATAGAGCTGCTCCTGCGCGCTCCCCTGTTTCGACGAACTCCCCGGCGGCACCGTCCTTACCGGCGGCATGGCCGGTGGCGCGGATCTCTCCTCGCCTGGACTCGGCTGTTCGCCCGGTGCGGCGGCCGGCTGGTTAATCGGCTGGTTCGTCCAAGGATCTCTCTCCACAGTTGCCGGCTTCTTTTCTTCCGGCCGCGGAATCGGTGGCGCGTCAGGTTTTGCCGCGGACGGCTGTACCGTTGGCGCATCCGGAACGTCGGCGCTCTCGGCGGGCTGGGTTTGTGCTGGCTGTCCCTGCCCCTGGCTTCCGGACGACTGTGCCGCCATTTCCGGAACGCTAACGCTCAAGCATCCCGCAACGAACGCCGGAAGAACGAATGCTGGAAGAAAGACCAGCGCCGTCACCAGCCATTTCGCTCTACCCCGACCTGTCTGATTCGCCGTCACCGTTTCTCCGCTCACAAGCACCGTCCGTTCCTTGCACAAAAACCGCCGTTCCCAACCGTCTCCCATACCCCGGTCACCCGGACCGACTGTCATCCTGAGCGGAGCCGTTTTTCAGGCGTAGCGAAGGATCTCCCGCTTAACCGGCGCAACGCGTAAGCCAAACTGCACCACTACCAAAAACATCCTCATTTGCTTGGGATGCCCAAACCTGTCCATTTGGTGCATCTAAGTTTCAGGAATAGACTAACAAAAACCCTGGAGAGGGAACCGTTCATGCCCAAAATATCCGCTTACCAAGGTTTCACGCCGACCCGGCTCGCTGCATCGATCCTATTCATCCTCGCGGTCTTATCGGCCGCCGTTCCGTCCGCCCTGGCCCAAAACTCCAATCCCTCCGATCCCGGCGACGTCCGCAAGCCTGCCCAGCATTCGGATTCCCAGCCCTCCGATACCCAGACGCCCGACGAGACCATCAAAGTCAAGGTCAACGTGGTCGGAGTTTTCTTCAACGTCAAAGACAAACACGGCGCCCTGATCCCCAATCAGACCAAAGACGACTTCGAAGTCTTTGAAGACGGCAAGCCGCAAACCATCAAGTACTTCGCCGCCGAATCGAACCTTCCGCTCACCCTCGGCATTCTCATCGACTCTTCCGGCAGCCAGCTCAGAGTTCTCGACATGGAAAAAGAAGTCGGCGGAGCCTTTCTTCGCCAGGTTCTCACCGACAAGGACGAGGCCTACGTGATCGACTTCAACATCGATGCCGAGCTGGTGCAGGACTACACCCGCGACGTTCACCGCCTGCAAGCCGCCCTCAACAAAGTCAAAATCAATTCCGGAGTGACGAACCCCATCATGGGCTCAGGTGGCCCGGTGCCCACCGCTCCCGGCTCGCAGCGCGGAACCGTACTCTACGACGCCGTCTATCTCTCTGCCCATGACATGCTGGCCAAGGAAGTCGGACGCAAAGCCATGATCCTGCTCACCGACGGCGAAGACGAAGGCAGCCAGCTCAAAATCAAAGACGCCATCGAAGCCGCCCAGCGAGCCGATGCCATCGTTTACGTTTTGCTGTGCGCCGATCGCGGCGGTTATTACAGCATGGGGATGAGCTACAGCGGTGAAGGCGAAATGCGCAAGCTCACCGAAGCTACCGGCGGCCGCGTCATCAACGTCGGCAATAAATTCGACAAACTGCGCGAGGCCTTCGACCAGATCGGCGCCGAACTGCGCAGCCAGTACAACCTCGGTTACACCTCCACCAACCCCTTATTCGACGGCGGCTACCGCAAACTGGAAATCAAGAACAAACAAGGCTACAAAATCCAAGCCCGTGCCGGCTACTACGCCACCGCCCGCGACCAGCAGTAGTGATGGAATCTGGCATGAAACCCGGAGATACAGTAAGACTCATCGCCATCCCTCCTGATGTCAGGGACGATCGGGAGTTGCAAACACGCACCTTGTTCGAAAAGTGTTTAGGCAAAACATTCCCGATAGTTGCGCTCGAAACTGTGGATGGACTGCCCTATCCCTTGGTAAAACTCGACGTGGGACACATCCTCGGAGAGCCGACACACCTCGAGACAATCTGGGTCGAACCTGAGTACCTGCAACTCGAGAACCCAGAATAGCCGAGACACCGCACCTCGCAAACGTCTTCAGTTATCTCTACCCCAGAGCCCGAAAACCATTTAGCCTGTATCACGCTGCATGAAGATGCCCCGGAGGTTCGCTATGCCATCCCCAAATGTCTCCCCATTCTCCCGCCGTTCCTTTCTGCAACTCTCAGCCGCTGCCGCAACCTTCCACATGGTCACCGAGCCCATGCTCGCCGCCGCAGCCCGCGGCCCGGCTCCAAAAGATGCGGTCATGATCGACTCCAACGAGAATCCCCTCGGCCCCGGCCAATCCGCCCGCGAAGCCATTTCGGCCATCATCCCTCTCGGCGGACGCTATCTCGACCATCTCACCCACGACCTCATCCACACCTTCGCCGAGCAAGAAGGCCTCAACCCGGATTGCGTTCAAGCCTTTGCCGGTTCCACTCCCCCTCTGCGCTTCGCCATCGTCGCCTTCACCTCGCCGCAGAGAAGCTACGTCACCGCCGACCCCGGCTATGAAGCTGGAATGTTCGCGGCCTCTGCCACCGAGGCCCGCGTCGTCAAAGTTCCTCTCACCAAAACTTACGCTCACGATGCCAGGGCCATGATCGCCGCCGCGCCCGACGCCGGACTTTTCTACGTGTGCAATCCCAACAATCCCACCGGCACGCTCACGCCCCACTCCGACCTCGAATACCTCGTCGAAAACAAACCCAAGGGATCCATCGTGATGGTCGACGAAGCCTACCTCCATTTCTGCGACGCCCCCTCCACGCTCGATTTCGTTAAAGCCGGCAAGGACGTGGTCGTGCTCCGCACCTTCTCCAAAACCTACGGCATGGCCGGCCTGCGCTGCGGATTCGCCATCGCCCGCCCCGACCTGCTCGACAGAATCACTGACCGCTCCGGCTGGAACTTCATGCCCATCACCGCCCTCGTCGCCGCCTCGGCCAGCCTCAAGGACCCGCTCCTCGTCCCCGAACGCAAACGCATCAATGCCACCGTCCGCCAGGAAACCTTCCACTGGCTCGACCGCAACGGCTACTCCTACATCCCGTCGGAATCCAACTGCTTCCTGCTCGATACCAAACGCCCCGCCAAGCCGGTGATCGACGCCATGGCCCAGCAAAATGTCTTCATCGGACGCCTCTGGCCCATCCTGCCCACCTGCACCCGCATCACTGTCGGCACTCACGAAGAAATGGAGAAATTCCAGTCCGCGCTTCAGAAAGTCATGCGCGGCACCACCGCCTTCTCGCTGCCTATCGAGCCCAGGCCGCGTCGCAACCACCGCGTATTGCTCTCGTGATTACGCGGCAGGAAAGCGCCTGCATTTGAGTCTGAGCGCAAAAGATAAAAAGGTAAAAGATAAAAGAAAAAGGCCACGCCCGAAGACGTGGCCCTTGCCATTTCAAATCATTCGACGATGCCCTAGTTCAGCGTCAGCAGAAACCCATGCTCCTGCCCATTGTGCATCCCCGTGCCCACGATCTGCCCGGCGTTATTGATGCCATAAGCTTCCTGCAGCATCCACCCCGACCCTGCCGGTATCAGCTTGTTGAGGTCTTTCATCGTTCCTCCGCTGTAGACGAAGGCGTGGTAGGTGTCTGGAAAGTCCGACTGGCCAACCACCACTCCGGAGTCGTTGATGCCGAATCCCCAACTGGCAAACAGCGGACCGGCGAGCGACCCTAGGTCCGTCACTTTTTTCCCGCTCTGCAGAAACGCATGCGCCTGGAGATTGCCTTTTGTGTAGGCGATGCCGGTAGTCTGCCCTTTGTTGTTAATGGCATATCCTTCGCTCCACTCGCCGCCCAGCGTTCCCAGCGGAGTCATCTTGCCGTTGCTCCAGATAAACCCACGGAAATTCCCGCTCGCAGTGTAAGACGTCCCCACCACCACGCCGGCCGCATTCACCCCCTGCGCGCTATTCCACCAGTCCACGCCGTTGGGAGATCCCAGCGTCCCCAGGTCCGTCATCTGCCCGTTGCTGTAAAGAAACGGGTGATTGCTGCCCTCCGCGGTTACAGCCGAGCCCACCACCTGCCCCGCATCATTGATCCCATACGCCACGGCCGACCCGCCGCCCAGATCGCCGATATTCGTAAGCACGCCGTTGACGGTCGTGAACGCATGATATGTGCCGTCGGAGCTGGTGGAGTATCCCGCTACCTGCCCAGACGCATTGATCCCGTTGCCGATGCCACTGGTTCCTCCCAGAGTACCCAGACTCGTCAGCTGGCCCGCGCTGTAGAGAGAAACGTCGCTGCTGTTGGTCCGGTCGCTGCCTACCGAGCCTGCAACTTCGCCGCTCGCGTTGACCGCACGTGCCACGCTGTAATCGTCGCCGGAAACTACTCCCAGATCCGTGATGGTATAGGTTTGCGCGGCGCACAACGACGATGCCGCGGTCAGAAGAACGAAAACAAATCTGGCGCAAGACCTCATAACCGCTCCTTGTCGCAGGGGAAGATTCAACGCGCCAATCTTTCCACGCCCCTAAGGTGAGGTTGTCAAAGGATTGTAAAAATCGGTAGTGGTGCAGCTGGAAACTCCACAGGTTCTATTGTTCCGGCGTCGTCCCGAAGGCCCGCGTTTTCACCAGCGGGCCGAGGGATCTCCCGTACCAGATCGCCGTGCGGGCGAAACTTTACCATTACCTAGAAGTCCGTGTGCTGGCGGGAGCCGTAAGATCCCGGAGTACACGGACCCTGCTATTCCGCCGCTTCCGCCCACTCCACCGTCCGCCGTTCCCGGCTGCTCTTATGTGCCAACACCACCGCTCGCATAGTCCGCAGCGCCTGCTCCGGCGTGACATCCAGAGCCGCCTTCTTCTCGATCGCATCCCGCACGTTGGCATAAAACCCGCGATAATCTCCCCGCTCCGTCTTCACCTTCACACTCGGCTCGCCCACCAGGCTTAGCGTTCCCCACCACTGCTCGTCTTCCACTCCCCAATCCGCGCCCCAATCCAATCCGTCCGGACAATTCTCTCCCCGCAGCCGCGCCTCCTGCGGATCCATTCCATACTTCACAAACGATCCCTTCGTCCCATGAATCAGAAAATGCGGTCCCGGGGCATATGCGAGTATCCGCGCCCGCCCCATCGCCCGCAGCCCGGCATACTCCAGGCACACATCGAACGCGTCATCCACGCGCGACGTTTCCCGCTGGCAGAACGCCGACGCAGTAATCGCCCGCGGCTCGCCAAACAACACCAGCGCCTGATCGATCACATGCGGCCCCAGGTCAAACAACACGCCCGCTCCCGGCTGGTCCGCGCGCTCCCTCCACGCATTCGCCTTCGGCTCCAGCCGAAACCGGTCATAACGGCACTCATATTCCACCACCGACCCCAGCTTGCCCGACGCCACAATCTTTTTTACCGTGCCGAAATCCCCATCCCAGCGCCGGTCTTGATACACCGTGATCAAGCGCCCGCGCTCCTTCGCCAGCCGTACCAGTTCCTCGGATTCCGCGAGCGTCGGCGCAAACGGCTTGTCCACCACCACGTCGCGCCCCGCCAACAAGCACGCCCGCGCCAGCTCGAAGTGCGAATCGTTCGGCGTCGCGATCACGCACAGCTGGATTCCCTCATCCCCCAACAGCTCCTCAATCGTCCGCGCCACCCGCACTTCCGGATATTTTTCCCGCGCCCGCGCACCCTTGCGTTCCAGAATGCAAGCCAGTTCCATCCCCGCCACGCCCCGGATCACCGGCGCATGAAACGACTGCCCCGCCATTCCAAATCCAACCAATCCCACTCGTACCATTACGGCTCCCTTATGCAGTCTCCTGCCTTCTACTACTCGCTCCTCGCCGATCTACAGTTTTCCGCCGATACACTACCGCCCCCGCCCGCAATACAACCAAAGAGTATCGTGAGCCTGCAAGGTTACGCTCTCAGGCCATGAATAAGTTTTCGGAGGCGAGTATGAGGCTCGGACCGTTCCTTGTGATCTCCATGCTGCTGCTCATTTTCTGGGCCGAAAGCTTCTTGCTCCTCCACGTAGCCAACGTTCTGGTTCATCTACTGCTGCTGGTGGCCGTCCTCTTTTTCGTCGGCTACCTGGTAAGGGACACGACCACCACCTAAATTGCCGGAAGCCCGGAAGCCGGAAGCCGGAAGCCCGAAGCCCGAAGCCCGAAGCCGGAGCCTACCTACCGGTCCTTCACTCTCCGCACAAACTTCAGCCCCGACCACACCTCCGTCACCGCGCACACCTTCACGTCCACCAACCCCGCATCCAGCCCAATCCCGCGCACCCCATTTTCATCCACATCCGTCTTCACCCCGGAACTCTTCTTCGGCCAGCTCACCCACAACATCCCCGCCGGAGCCAGCCGCTTCGCGATCCGCGAGAACTCTTTCGCCAATTCCGCTCGAGACTTCGTGAACATCATCGCGAAATCCAGCGCGTCCCCCGGCTTCGCCACTTCGCACTCCGCCAGCGCCTCGCGCAATTCCGCCCGCACCTCCGCCGGAGCATTCGCCAACCACACGCGAAATCCCGCCTTGATCCCTAATTTTTTCGGAAGTGGTGTCCCCGAATATCCCGGCATTCAAGTTGCCCGTAAGTAAGGAACGAATGTACTGAAGCGAAAGCCCGGAAGCCGGAAGCCCGAAGCCCGAAGCCCGGTCTCCTACTGCACCGGCGCGTAATACCCTCGCCGCGCTCTCACCCGGAAGTTCTTCCGGTCACTCGCCACAATCTCAATCGTGCGAAAGTGCCCGTCCGCCTTGAAGTCCGCCGGCTTGTAGGACACCGCATACTGGCTGCGCAACTCATCCTGAATCTCGGCAAACGCGTTCGCCACATCGCGAATCTGGAACGGAAAAAATGCCCGGCCGCCCGTCGCATCCGCAATCCGTTCCATCACCTTGTCGCCCGCTCCCTTGGTCCCGCTCACATTCGTGCTGATCGTGTACACAATCGCATCCGCCCGCTGCGCCATCTCAATCGCTTCCTCGCGCGTCACATGGCTCAAGTTATCTTCCCCGTCGCTCAGCAGGATAATCGCCCGCCGTGTCGCCCCGGCCTGCGCCTTCTTCAGCAACTTGTCACGGCAGGCATAGTAAAGCGCATCGTAGAGCGCGGTTCCGCCGCCCGGCCGCAACTCGCGCACCCCGTGCGCCAGTTTCTCCGTATTATCGGTAAAGTCCTGCGTCACTTCCGGCGTCGCGTCGAATCCCACCACCATCGCCTGGTCATAGCCTCGCCGCACCGTCTGGTTCAAAAACTCAATCGCCGACTCCTGCTCGAACTTGAACCGGTCCCGCACCGAGTTGCTGGCATCGATCAGCAAACCTACCTGCAGCGGCAAATTCGTCTCCGCGTGAAAACTTCGGATCTCGTCCGCCGCCTTGTTGTCATCCACAATCCGGAAGTCGCCCTGCTTCAGGTCGGTCACCCGCTTCCCATGCTTGTCCGTCACCGTGAACACCACGTTCACTTCGTTGGTGCCCACTCGGATGCGCGGGATGTCTCCAGCATCCGCACCCGGATCGCCCGCTGTCTTGTCGCCGGGTTTCGGATCGCCAGCCTGCGCCGCCCCAGACGCAGGCGACGCAGACTGCGCGGCTGCCGGGGCCGCCGCAGCAGAAGACTGAGACGGCGACACCTGAGCCGATCCACCCTGCGCAAACCCGAACCCGTGCAC
>Ga0116121_1000603_pt1 | contig 17681 bp, 14 predicted proteins | sample June2015DPH_13_1_FD_89725 | JGI IMG/M metagenome (GOLD analysis project Ga0116121, IMG submission 89725) | Peatland microbial communities from SPRUCE experiment site at the Marcell Experimental Forest, Minnesota, USA - June2015DPH_13_10 | ecosystem: Environmental > Terrestrial > Soil > Wetlands...
ATCTGATGGAGATCGTACGCATCCTAGAACATTTCCAGTTCGAGGAACAAAAAGGTACGACTCTCATGCGCAAAGAGCCCATCGGCGTGTGCGGGCTGATCACGCCGTGGAACTGGCCCATGAACCAGATTGCGTGCAAGGTGGCGCCGGCACTCGCTGCCGGGTGCACGATGGTGCTCAAGCCCAGTGAACTCGCTCCACTCTCGGCGTATTTATTCGCGCAGATTCTGCACGAGGCGGGAGTGCCCGCTGGTGTCTTTAATTTGGTGAACGGTGACGGTCCGACGGTTGGTTCTGCGATTGCGGCGCATCCGGACGTGGCGATGGTCTCTTTTACCGGGTCGACCCGCGCCGGAGTCGCGGTTGCAAGGGCCGCAGATCCCTCGATCAAACGGGTCACGCAGGAGCTAGGCGGCAAATCGGCTAACATCATTCTGGATGACGCAGACCTCGAGAAAGCTGTTAAGGAGGGTGTGCAATCATGCTTCCGCAATACGGGACAGTCCTGTGACGCACCGACTCGCATGCTGATTTCGAGATCGCAGATGGCGGAAGGAGTCAGAATCGCCCAGCAGACAGCGCAAGGAACCACGGTAGGTGCGCCCGGCAAGGAGGGCAACCATATCGGACCGTTGGCCAGCAGAGCGCAATTTGAAAAAGTGCAACGTCTTATTCGTTCTGGTATGGACGAGGGAGCAACTTTGGTTGCGGGCGGTCTCGGGCGGCCAGACGGAATCGAAAAAGGCTACTTCGTTAAACCCACCGTGTTCGCAAACGTTTCAAATAACATGACGATCGCGAGAGAAGAGATCTTCGGGCCAGTTTTGTGCATGATTCCGTACGACAACGAGGAAGATGCGGTGCGGATCGCCAACGATACACCGTATGGGCTATCGGGTTATGTGAGTTCGCGGGAGCTTGAGCGAGCGCGTCGAGTCGCGAAGCGAATTCGGTCTGGCAACGTGCACATCAACGGCGCGCGTCTGGATTTTGCAAGCTGTTTCGGAGGATATAAACAATCAGGCAATGGCCGCGAGTGGGGAGAGGCTGGACTTGAGGAATTCCTGGAACTAAAGGCAATTTTGGGGTACTCGCTCGCTGCCAAATGAGCCTCTTGCGAGTCGGGACCATCGCCGACAAACCTGCAACAAACGTTCGTGAACCTAATGAGCCGATGGCTATCTAGCAACTGGGAACATGCCAGATCTATCTCGGCACTTTTCGTTGACTGCCAAATCTGAATGGCATACTGTAATTGAGCATGAAGTTCGCAAGTTTAGGGCACCCGCATTGGCTGCCGCGACTTCGGCATCCCCTCTTGATTGTCTGTCACATCTCCGAAAAAAGAACGTTGGATGACTCCATTGAGAAAGGGAGGCGCTGAATGGCACTTACAACAGGGTGGTCGAAGACATGGACCTTCTTCGAAGGGGAGTGGCGCGAGGGCAACATCGGGATTATGGGGCCGCGCACGCATGCCGCGTGGCTCTGTTCGGTGGTTTTTGACGGCGCCCGAGCATTCGAGGGGGTGACACCCGATCTTGATCTCCACTGTGCGCGGGTCAATGAATCCGCGAAGAAATTGTTTCTTAAGCCGGTGGTTTCCACCGAAACATGGGCGAAACTCGCTCGGGAAGGAATTGCAAAATTCACAAAAGACGCCGCGCTCTACATCCGGCCCATGTATTGGGCGGAAAAAGAAGGGCCGTGGGTGCAGAATCATGATCCGGAGTCAACGCGGTGGTGCCTCTGCATTTATGAAGCCCCCATGAGGACCCCAAAGGGCTTTTCCGTGACCTCATCGCCATTTCGACGGCCCACAATTGAGACGATGCCGGTTGATGCGAAGGCGGGATGTCTCTATCCGAATAATTCACGCTCGCTTTTCGAAGCGCAAGCGCGAGGATTCGACAATGCGATCGTTTGCGACATGTTAGGCAATGTGGCCGAACTCGCCACATCGAACCTCTTTATGGGAAAGGATGGCGTCGTGTTTACACCGGTAGCCAACGGGACATTCCTGAACGGCATCACGCGCCAGCGGGTAATTGGACTCCTTCGCCAAAGCGGTGTCACGGTCATTGAGAAGTCGTTGACCTATGCTGATTTTGAATCCGCTGACGAGATATTTGCCTCCGGCAACTATTCAAAAGTCGTGCCTGTAACTCGAATTAGCGATCGGACACTACCCTTTGGCCCGCTCTATACCAAGGCACGGGAACTGTATTGGGCTTTTGCGCATTCATGAGAAACAGCGAGGATACTCTGCACACAGTTACGACGGTTGAAACGCTCACCGCCATCTGGCGGCGTGTGCTACAAATTCCGTTTGTCGGGGTTGAAGACAATTTCTTCGAACTAGGCGGTGACTCGTCGCTGGCGCTAGAACTGTTCCATCAGATTGCGCTCACATGCGGACGCGAACTCCCGCCGGTCACGATTTACCACGCGCCCACCATTGCCGCTCTGGCTGCATTGCTTGAGGAGCCCAGCCCGCTGCAGGTCCCGCCGATTATCCAGCTAAAAGCCGGCTCCGAAAATTCTCCCGTTTTCATTGCCCATGGCTTGGGCGGCAGCGTCATGGATTTTTTCCAGCTGGTAAAGAAGATCAGCACTCCGCATGTGATTTATGGTTTGCAGGCCAAGGGGATTGATGGTGTCGCGGAGCCTCTCGATTGTATCGAAGATATGGCGCGATACTCGGTCGAAGCTGTGAGGCAATTACAACCCCACGGGCCGTATCTTCTAGTCGGATTCTCGCTCGGCGGGCTGGTCACTTTAGAAATGGCGCAACAATTGATGGCCGCCGGAGAGAAGATAGGACTTCTGGCGATGCTGGACTCCTATCCTCACGCAAATCACCTTTCGCGAGGGCAGAGGGCTCGATTGTCGGCACGCCAGACGTGGCGTCGAGTTGCCAGAAGGCTGAGCTGGTTGGGCGTACCGCAGCCCGTCCAAACCACACTTGATGTGTCGCCTTCGCCAGCCCTGCAGAACTTCCGCGATAGGGCTTATTGCGCTCTGGAACGATATGAACCGCGTTTTTATCCTGGGAAAATAAACTTTGTCCGGGCCGCGATTCCAACCGATTTCCCGGCAGACGCGCACGCGGTTTGGTCACAGCTGGCAAATGAGTTAGAGGTCACAACCGTGCCTGGGGACCACCTGGGAATCATGACCACGCATTTCGATAGTCTCGCGGCTGTCGTCTCGGGCTTCTTGCAAGGCACCTGACCGGTTCGGGACTCATCTCCTCGACTCCCTCGACGATCAACTGCAGCCCAATCTCATAATCTGCAACCCTGTCACTATCTCATCGTGATGTTTCGATTGGAACGATCTATTCTGGAACGATCTATTCTTGACAATGTGCCCCAATTGTTAGAAGCTCTCTGAACTTCTTTTTGGCTTCTTTGGGATGGAAGCCGGCTTGCCGTGAGCCCAAGCCAATGTTCAGGGGGATAGGGAATAATGATCAAGTTTGACTCGATACCAGCCGCCGGCAAGCCGAAGCTTGCATTCGCGTTTCTCATGGGGATCCTGCTCGCAACGGGAACAGGGGCACAAGCTCAAACCTTTGGCGTCGTTCACAATTTCACGGGTGGAAGTGACGGAGGAATTCCGTACAACGGCTTCGTGGCAAACGGGAAAGTGCTTTTCGGAACCACCAGCGTCGGTGGAAGCTCGAATGCCGGAGTGGTATTCAAGGTCAACACGAAGGGCGCAGAGACCGTGCTATACACATTCACCGGGGGCGCGGACGGCGGCACTCCCTGGGGCGAGTTGATCCGCAGCAAGACCGGAATCCTCTACGGCACGACAACAGCGGGCGGCGCCTTGGGCTTAGGAACTGTATTCGCGATTACAGGAAAGAAAGAAACTGTGTTGTATAGCTTCGGGGGCGGCGCTGACGGTGCGAACCCTGAAGCAGGTTTGACGCTGGACGCGGCGGGCAACCTCTACGGCACCACCCTGCAAGGCGGTGCAAGCGGCAATGGTACGGTCTTCAGGCTGTCCCCTTCAAAAACAAAGGGCGGAGCATGGACAGAGAGCGTGCTCTACAGTTTCGGCACAGGAACTGACGGTGCGAATCCGGTGGGCGGCGTCAGCCTGGACTCCGCTGGCAACCTGTATGGCACAACTTCCTATGGCGGCACCTACGGCTATGGAACAGTGTTCCAATTGGTGGCTGGGAGTTCCTGGACGGAGAACATCATCCACAGCTTTCAGAATGGAAACGATGGCGCTGTTCCTTACAGCGGGTTGATCGCCAACAAGTCCGGCAACTTCTATGGCGCTGCTACGGAAGGCGGTACGAATGGAGGCGGCACCATTTTCGAGTTGACCTCCTCGAATGGTGTTTGGAACTTCAATGTCGTTTACAGCGTGCCGGGCTGGGGAATCTCGGGTACTTTCCGCAACGTCGCTCTGGACGCAGCGGGCAACATCTACGGAACGACCCACTGTGATGGTACCTACAATGCGGGAACGGTTTACGAACTGACGTCCTCCGGGGGTAGTTGGACATATAACCAGCTCTACAACTTTACCGGGGGGACGGACGGCCAGTACTCGGTCAGTAATCCAGTGGTGATCGGTGGCAAAATCTACGGTACGACTTTGTACGGCGGCGCAAACGGTTACGGCGTTCTGTACGAGGTCACCCCGTAAACCGAAGAGGCAACTGAGCATCGCGGTCTACAGTGATCGCAAGAAGTTCAATATGTCCTGAATCTGCGACGGCGTGAGAGCCTTGAACTTGCCAATCACGGCGTCGGCTTCCGAGCTACAGTTTTCCCCGGCCGGATGGGCACCGCGCTCTGATTGACAGGCGCTGCCCGAGGCGTGATCTTCAATCGCTTGTAGCAAGTCAGATGTGCGCCCGTCATGCAAGAAGAACAGACGCTTTCCCAATCCCCATAATGGAGCAGTGCGAAATTCATCTGGACCAGCGGAGCCTTGACTGATGCCATCCGCCAGTTGCGGACCCATGTGATGAAGGGCGAAATCTGAAAATGGCCGGTATGTGACTTCGCTGAGCGAACTGTGGACGGATGAAGACGTCTTGAGAGACGGCGAGTGGCACAAACTACAACCAATCTTATTGAACAAGTTGGCGCCGTTGACGGTCGATGACGTGTCAGGCGCCGGTTTCGGAGGCGCCAAGAAGCGTGCTACAGCAGCGAAATTAATGATATCGGACGACATTTCCGAGACACTGCCAACTGGCTTCCCGAGATTCGGACTCTGCTGACTAGGGTTGAGCGGATGGCTCGAGTCTTCAGGCGTGGGGTTGAAAACACAACCAGGCACAGCTCCCCGCTCGTTCGGAAAGAGCTCGTTCGTTATTCCCATTTCGACGTTCGCGGCTTCGGCAGCAAACATCAACAAAGACTTAACCTGTGCCTTCCAGCCGAAGCGCATGATCGTGCCATCGTTTGGGCTGACATTAAAGGTGCCGCCGATACCGAGATCCGATCGCGCTGCTGCCGTGGAAGCCAGGTTATCCCGCAACGTAGCGTCAGCAGTGTTCTCCACGAGACCCAAGCCGTAGAGCGGAGTCGGCATGCGAAAAGCGATGTTCTTGTTCGCTATTTGTTGGTCGAAGTCCGGCTGTTTCAGCGAACAGCCCACGGCATCCTTGCGCCCGGCGATCGTATATAAGGCATGAACATCGCCATCGGGCGAACCATCTGGCTTGCGAACAAAGCGCGCGACGAGCACCGGACCCTCGGGCTTAATGAACGACGGAACCGAGTTTGTCGCGCCATCGAGCTTTGCCAGCGCCACTTGCGGATTCGGGTGCGGTTCCTCGGGCGCTCTCAATCCCGGACTGCTACCTCCTGCCGTCGGCTGTGCGTGGCACATGGCGCAGTCGTTGCCGCTGAATGTTGGCCCCAAGCCTTTTCCTTTTTCGATTGTTCCTGAGACCGAAACAGGCCGGGCAAACCGCAGGAATGCGTGGGCAAAGAAAGACAGTTCGTTGGGATTCAGTGTGAGATAGGGGCCACCTGCTCCCGGAGCGCCAGAGCGCGGACCCGGGTCTCTTTGAGCCCATGTAGCAATCGAAACGAGCGAAACTGTAAGAAGCAAAACTACGCCGGAACGCCTCATGTCAAGCCTTATGATCCTCGTTGCCTTCTCAGAAAATCTCTCACAATTGCTGAGTCGGGACAATAACTGGTAAAGCAAAGCGAATTAAGTCAGAGCGAGTGCCAGTGAAACCTACTCTCATGGACCTTTTGGGTATACTCATTTCTTCGTTTGATTCGAGCGTTCAATGCTCGAATCGCCCTATGGATGAATCCCGATGAACGGCGCTGAAAGCGTGATCCGCACCCTGGTTGCTGGCGGCGTTGACACGTGTTTTTCCAACCCGGGCACATCCGAAATCCATATTGTGGCGGCCCTCGACCGGGTTCGCGAGATGCGCTGCGTTCTCGGCCTGTTTGAAGGCGTGGTGACAGGCGCTGCGGACGGTTACGCGCGCATGTCCGAAAAACCGGCGTGTACCCTTCTTCACCTAGGTCCGGGAGTCGGCAATGGTCTCGCAAATCTGCATAATGCGAGCCGCGCACATGTGCCGATCGTCAACCTTGTCGGCCAACATCCAAGTAGCCACCTGCGCTACGACACACCATTAACGTCGGACATTGAAGGAATTGCTCGACCTTACTCGAAGTGGCTGCGTACGTCTCGCAGTTCTGCTGAAGTTGGGCGAGATGCAGCAGAAGCGATCGTTTCCGCGAGAACGGCTCCCGGACAGATTGCGACGCTAATCATCCCGGCTGACGCCGCTTGGGACGAAGGTGGTTCGATCGCCACGATGCCACAGTTGCCCACGCCGCGCCCGCCAGATGCGGGAAGCATCGACCATGCGGCCACGATGCTGCGATCCGGCAAACCTACGGCAATTCTGATGGCCGGAAATGCTTTGTATGGAAGAGGTCTTGTCACGGCGGGGCAAATCGCAGCGGCAACTGGAGCCAAACTACTCGCCCCATATCCGATTACTCGTTTGCAACGAGGTGCTGGGCTGCCTAGGGTCGAACGTGTCCAATATGTCCTGGAACCGGCGATTGAACAGTTCAAAGAATTTCGTCAATTGATTCTGGTGGGAGCCAAGGCCCCAGTTGCGTATTTCGCCTATCCCGGAAAAAGCAGCGAGTTCGTGTCGCCGGAATGCGAGATCCATACTCTGGCGACCCCAGGCGAGGATTATGTTGGCGCATTGGACGCACTCGCAGCAGCCTTGTCGATACATGGCAAAGACGTCGCTGCTGAAAAGGCGCAGCGCCCGTCCATGCCAACCGGGGAAATCACGCTGCCGGGGCTCGCCACCGCCGTCGGAGCGCTTCTCCCAGAGAACGTCATCGTCGTCGATGAGTCCATGACTTCTGGCCGTGGATTGATGGCCGCAACAAAGGGTGCGCCGCCGCACGACTGGCTTACGAACACGGGCGGGTCGATCGGCATCGCTTTGCCGCTGGCAGTGGGAGCGGCTGTCGCCTGCCGAGATCGAAAAGTGCTGTGCCTGAGCGCCGATGGCAGTAACATGTACACACTCCAAGCCTTGTGGACGATGGCGCGGGAAGGCCTCAACGTCACGACAGTGGTTTTTGCCAACCGGGACTATGCAGTCCTGAAGCGAGAATTTTCGTACTTGGGAGCCGGCACTCCGGGGCCGCGCGCGGCTTCCATGTTCGAAATCGGACGACCCGATCTCGATTGGACGCTGCTGGCAAAAGGAATGGGAGTGCCCGGCATCCGAGTGAATTCGCTGGATGCGTTCGGGAAGGCGCTGAAGGAAGGATTGGAGGGTGAGGGGCCGACGCTGATCGAGGTGCCGTTGTAAAGGATCCTGCAGCCTGGCCGCTAGCGTCTTAGCGGTGAGTTGTTGAGTGGTGCGATTTTCGCGAGTTCGCTCTTGGCGACTTTTCCGGTGGGCGTCACCGGCATCGAAGATACGATCAAAATTTGAGAAGGCCGCTTGTAAGGCGCGAGGTGTTGCGCGGCGTGCTGCGCCAGGTCACTCTCAGAAATCGTTGACAATGGCGCGAGTTGTACATAAGCGACCACTTCCTCTCCGCCTCGATTCCCTTCGACTGGACGGCCTACGACTGCGGAATGCACCACCGCCGGATGTGCATTGAGCACAGCTTCAACTTCCGCGGGATAAACATTCTCGCCGTAGCGAATGATCAATTCGCTGGTCCGACCGACAATAAAGAGATACCCGTTTTCGAGGCGAGCAAGGTCTCGAGTGTTGAACCATCCTTCAGGACCGATGGCTGCAGCAGTCTCTTCGGGCGCGCGATAGTAGCCTTTCGAGACATTCGGGCCTCGCACCCACAATTCGCCAACTTCTCCGTTTGCGACAGGGTCTTGACGGGAGTCGACTATCTTGATTTCCACTCCCGGCAGAACTTTGCCCACAGAAGTATCCGGGCGGCGTTCCCCAACTACAGCCTGGGAGATATTGGGAGAGCATTCGGTGACACCATATCCATTGTGGAGAACCAGGCCGAAGAGGTTCTCAACTTGAGTTTTGACCGAGGGCTGCAATGGTGCACCGCACGAAGAGATGATGCGAAGGGATGGGAACCTGAGCGACTGCAGCCCCTTCATCCGCGCGTACTCGGCGAAGAGGGAGAACATTGAAGGCGCTCCCAGAACAACCGTCAACCGCTCTTTTTCAAGCGTCGCGACGGCGGAGAAAGGATCGAAGCGGGGTGACAAATACAAGGTCGCTCCGCTCAGGAGCGAACCGAGAAGCACGACGGAGAGTCCAACGGCGTGGGAAATCGGCAAAATGCCGTATAGCCGATCCTCCGGAGTCAGCGACCGTATCTTCGCCGACGCAGCAGCTACAAACAGGAGGTTCTGGTGCGTAAGCATCACGCCCTTGGGAAGGCCTGTTGTGCCAGACGTATAAATCAGCGCAGCCACGCGCTGGGCCGGGTCAGGCTCGATCTCCTCAGGGTCCGCTATATCATTTTGCGACCCCACGGCGATTGGCCCTAATTCCGGGACATCCTGAATGACCGCACCGTGTCGTTTTGCATGATCTCGAGCCTGGGTCGACGCGCTTATCGTGTAGATCAGGCATCGAGCGCCGCAATGATCCCGTATCTCATCGACTTCGCGTGCGGAAAGACGGCTGTTGACTAAGACGGGCCATGCGTCGATCGCCCCGAGGGCTAGCAAAAGGGCTACGGCCGAGCGGCAATTTTCACAGACGATCATGACCCGATCGCCAGGGCGCACGCCTACCTCGACCAGCCAGAGCCTTGCGCATTCGGCAGCAGCTGCAAGCTGTCCGTAAGTCCAGGTTCCCGAAGCCTCAACCAGAGCCGGGTGATCTGGAGAAGTTTCAACCCACGGCGCGATTAGGTCGCAGATACGTTCGGGAGGCTTACCTCCGTGCCAATCGAAATTGCAGAGAGGATTCTGTGCCATAGGCATGAGAGCGGCCACGCTGAGGGAACCGCAAGTTACTTTATAGAACTACCGACAAACCTTTCAGACCTCTGAATCCGAATGTCGAGGCCCACTCCGGAAGGGGTCCAGTCAACCTCATCTCCGGGAAACGCTGAACGAGATTCATGATCGCAATCTGCCCCTCGAGGCGCGCCAGTTGGCCTCCAATGCAGGCATGCGGGCCCGCACTGAATGCCAGGTGCTGATTGTTCAGCCTTTTCAGATCTAATTGATTCGGATCCTTAAATCGTTGTGGATCCCGATTTGCTGCACCGAGCATGCACAGGATCGACCACTTCTTGGGTATACGCTGGCCGCAAATCTCAATGTCTTCCTTGAGCACGCGAGCCGTAAATTGCACGGGGCTCTCATACCGAAGAAGTTCTTCTACGGCCGTGCGGATCATATCTGGATTCTCGCGCAACTCCGCTGTTTCTTCCGGGTGCTGCAGGAGCGTGTACATTCCGTTGCCGATCAGGTTTCGTGTCGTCTCATGGCCGGCAAAAAGCAGCGCGATACACTGCGCGTAGAGTTCCTCTTCTGTCAGCACTTCGCCTTCTTCTTCTATGTCAATCAGAAGACTGATCAGGTCATTCCCTTTATTGCGCTTTCGATCTGCTACGGTCTTTCGGAAGAAATCGGTTAATGCAATCAGAGCATCTTGCGCCGCGCGCGCCTGCTCTACGGTGCGACTTGGACTGCCTCGGAATACAGCAATGTCGCGCGACCAGTCTGCAAACCTGCCATGCAGCGCTTCGGGCACGCCCATCATTTCCGAGATGACGTTTACCGGCATGGGATTGGCGAACACCCGCATGAGTTCCACTTCGGACCCTCGCTTTAGCGGCGCCAGCATGCGATCAACGATGCCCTCAATCTGCGGACGGAGGCTCTCAATCGCTACCGGCGAAAATCCCCTGTTGAGAAGCTTCCGCAGCCGGGTGTGTTCGGGTGGATCCATAAAAATCAGCCACAAGCTAAACATCCGAGCTAGCTCGCTGAATTCTCGCTGACGGCTAAGAGGCAGAGGCAACAGCATCTGTTGGGCTCGTTTTGCGGAACACCTTGGGTCTTTAGCAATCGACGAACAGTCCGCGTGACTGACCACCGACCACACAGCCCACTGGCCCCCCACATCGATGTAGTGGAGTGGACCTTCTTCGAGCAGTCGCGCGTATGTAGGATAGGGATTCTGTAGAATCTCGCTGGTAAAAACTACTTTCTTGCTCGGAGAAACGAACTCAGACAAAACTTCACCTTCCTGGATAGGATAAGAATTTCGGGCCGCATAGAAGACGGCAGATTGCCGACTTAGGATGTTGACCTACTGAAATTGAGTTTAACAAAACGCTGATCAGGAGGCGGGACCTAAGCGCTGCCAAATCAATTCGATGATCATGATCTTCCCGTTCACACGAGTCGGGGGCGTGGCCAATACGATTCGATCATCATGAAACTGAATGGTGCGTACCAGTTCCTTATCTACATAGTTTTGAATCGACGAGATTTCGACGGAGTGGATGACCTTGTCACCGGTGAGCTTGTACCGACCCGCGTAGGCAAGAAATGTCTTGAACGCCTCAGCCTGTTCCTCGAGTTTGCCACCGCCATCGGAAAGCGGCTTGCGGCCACCGAAACTGATTAGGGCCGTTACTCTTCCGTCAGCGCCGTAAGTGAGAAAACCCGTGGGGTCGGTGCCATATGGGGTTTCGCTTCGCTTACCATCTCTCGTCGTACTTGAGGCGGACACCAGCTTCCATGTGCCCACCAGCTTGTCGTTTGGGTCTGGCAATGCTGCCCTTTCAGCCCTTTCAGCGTACCTTGACTAACACGACTCCCAAAGCCTACACTCCGCGATCAATCTTAACCGGCTATCAGGTACGATTCTTGCAGAAAAAGGAAAGCGATGACAATGGAATTGAAAGACAAAGTTGGTCTAATCACCGGTGGGACATCAGGTATTGGGCGAGAAACAGCCGTGCTTTTCGCGCAGGCGGGAGCCCGCGTGGTGATCGCGGGACGTCGCGAAAAAGAGGGACAAGAGACGATCGAGCTAATCCGCGGCGCGGGTGGGGATGGACTGTTTGTGAAGACAGATGTGTCGCGAGCGTCCGAGGTGGAAGCGCTCGTTCAGACAACGGTCGAGAAATTTGGGCGCCTGGATATCGCTTTCAATAACGCCGGGTTCGAGGGCGTCTGGGCTCCCATCACCCGACAATCCGAGGAAGACTTTGATCGGACCATCAACATCAATCTCAAGGGCATCTGGCTCTGCCTCAAATTCGAAATTCGGCAGATGCTCAAGCAGGGCTATGGCGGAGCCATCGTAAATATGGCGTCGATTTTGGGACTGATCGGCTCTGCAGGCGTAGGAGCGTATAGCGCGAGCAAACATGGAGTGGTGGGGCTGACGAAGACGGCTGCGCTGGAAAACGCCAAGAGCGGGATTCGAATCAATGCAGTCTGCCCTGGCTTTGTCGAAACGCCGATGTCCGATCGGACCCTGCGCGTTCCGTCGGTTCACAAATATGTTGTTGGCCTTCATCCAGTCGGCCGTCTTGGAAGACCGTCGGAAATCGCCGAAGCCGTGGTGTGGATGTGCTCGGACCGCGCATCCTTCATGACTGGCCAATCGCTGGTTCTCGACGGCGGCTTCCTGGCGGGACCCAATCCCCCGAGCTAAGAAACATTAGTTTTTGTAGCAGGGACAAGCCGGGTTCCTCGCGCATCCGCTCCAGGAGGCAGCGCTACGATGCTCGGGGTAGCCCTTTCGAGGATGTGCTGCATACTTCCGGGTACATCATGAAATCGTATTTACTCCTCAAGTTCACTCCAGCTTCGAACTCGATGGGCTTCGATGGAACGTATCGCAATCGCAGTTGCCGGGCGATTGTCGTGAGATGAATCTGCATTTCGAGGCGGGCAAAGTGCGCCCCGATACAGTTTCTCGGGCCTTCGGAGAAAGGAAGCGGAGCATAACCTCGAGGGCCATGCCGCTGACATCACGCGTGACATTTACGCTTTCGTTTCTGTCGGCCGCAATTTGCCATTTTCTGAGAAGCTCAGCATTCACGGAAGTTATCAATTTCGTCGAATTCGCCGCCGAGTCATGCGTAAAAGCTGGTTGTATCATCTTTCGCTGCCGCTTCCAGAGATCTCCCTTGCTGACCATGAGACCTTTCCCCAGAAGGAGTGCCACTCGCGCAATGCTCTGACCTTTGACGTAATTCTGCCAGTTATCAACAAGCACGCGATGGGCAAAGTCGAAGTCTCGGATTGCATAGACTGTTGTTCCGTAGACGGACGCCTTATAGATATCGCCGTGGATTGTGAACTGACGATCCATCCACTCCAGGAGGTCCTCGGTAACTCGATATTTCTCTTGAGGGCCAGTTGGTATGCGTCCGGGAACGGTATTCATTTTCTTATTTTGGTTCTAGCAGGCTGAGTGACCGGGCTGGGGCGTTGGCTGGAGGTTTGAATCAGGCAGACACGACATATATGCTCGCACACTGATTGAGGTGCCACGCAGGGCATAATTCCGCTAAACGCACTCGTTTTGTTGGATCTACCCTGGAATGCGAAGCTTTTTTTCAACCAACGCGACAACACTCTTTATGGAGCCGAAGTTGTCAGTTGTCACTTCTTCATCGTCGACTTCGATTTTGAAGCGCTGTTGGACGAACGAAACCAGTTCGATTACGCCTTGGGAGTCGATCACATTGCCAAGTAGCGGCACGTCGTCACTAAGCGTTTGGCCGCCGCCGAAAAGAAACTCCTCTATCAGAAACTTGCGAATCTCGTTCCCGATCTCCGTGGTTTGCATTTAGAGCCATTCCTCTCGTTTTTCAGTATGCTTTTAACGCAAGAATCGATCTACAGATTAGTGGCTAGGCCTCGTGTTAAATCCCTAATCTTCGATTCCAGTTTTTGTGTCGGCAGGTTCTTCGTCACTTAGCCTCATCGTCGCAACCGGACCGGCGTTGCACGCGCATCTTCAGGCCATCGATAAACTCTTCGTAGTCGTGTTCCGGCGTTAGCGGAACAGTTGCCTTGCCCAGCGCTTCGGCAGGAGGAGGTCCCCAAAACGTATGCGCCGGAACGTTGCGGCTTACAACGGTACCCGCCCTGATCACCGCCCCTTCACCGATTCTTACATTCGGCAAGATGACGCAATGGGGTCCAATGAACACATCTTTTTCGATTACTACTTTTCCGTTGCCGATCGGCCTTCTGGGTCCTGAATAAAAGTGGGAGATTATCGACGTTCTCATTCCGATTGTGCAGTTATCCCCTATCGTGATGTCCGTGGGGTGTAATTCATCGATGTAGACGAACTGGCTAATCCAGACCTTCTTTCCGATTTCAACTCCGCGAATCCGCTGCAGCCAGGGCCGCACCCTGAACCCACCGGGCGCCAGAAAAGCGATCTTACCCACAAGCCTGCCAAGCAGGGCTGGCAACATCAATGTTTGCTACCTTTCGTTCTAGATATACCCCAGAACCGAACGACATTATCGTAGGTCGCGATACTAACCATTGGTTTCACTGTACTGCAGGTCGCCTTGGTTCAAAAATCTCTCTACCAGGATCTACGCTTGCGGGAGCGCGATTTTCCCTCTTCATCGAAACGATATAGTTCAACCAATTTCGGTAAATAGTTGTCGATGAAGCCTGCCACGTTCTCCTGAGCGCTCCGGCCAAGGCGGCTTCGGGGAAGTCGGACATGAGTTGCTCTGTCGGAATCGATTCGTGGTTGTCCAAGACCAACCGTTCAAAATCGCGCACTCGGGTTTCGTCCATAGTGTCGAAATAGCCCTTGGGCATCGAAGGATACGTGGTCCGTTCCTTCGTGAGAAATCTGCGGATATCTCTTCGATACTCTTTCAGCAAGGTCCCAGCTCCGTACTCCGGATGTCCCTGAAAGTGTACAAACAAGCTTTGCTTTTTCTTTTTTACAAAGGTGTCGACTCCGCCTTCCGGCGATTGCGTCAGGATTGTGTAGCCGCATTGTCGCAGCGACTCGAGCTGCACCTCATTCCATCTAGAATGTGGGAAGCGAATCCGCTCTGGGGTATCGGCCATTAGCGGGTGGGCGCATGACTTGGCAAACTCAGACACGCCAAACTGCTTGTCTGGCAAGCGATGACGATGGATGCCGTCGCTATGAAGAACGCTGGCATGCGCCGCCAGGCACGACAGTATGGCAGAGGATGTGTTGCGCTCGGCCCAGTCGAATACACCCGCCAGGCTGCTCCAGTAAGGCTCGTCCCTCAGGTCGGGTTGGCGCGGCTCGGTGCCTGTGATGATTACGCCATCAAACGAGCCCTGCCAGAGCTCGTCCAGGCTGTAGTAGAAACTGTTCAGGTGTCGCTGACCGCGGTCAGTTCGCGGAATTCCGGTTAGAGAATAGAGCTTCAGGTAGATGGGGATGTCGCCCGACGCGTCATCGAGAAGCGAAAAGAACTGTAACTCGGTATCCTCGAGAGCCGCGTCCGGCATGTTGTTAATCAACGCGACATTTACATAGTCTCTGCCAGCGCAGGCGACCTTTCGGCATTTCCCTTCCGCCATCCAACGAGGCGGCACTCGCCCGCTTTCGACGTTCAACGGCATGTGATGTCTCCCACCTTCACGATCCGTGCCCGACTATCGAAACCCCAGCTACCTTGCACTGTCCAGTGCCTGGCCCAAATCCTCGAGAATATCGTCGATATGTTCGATCCCCACACTGAGACGAATCATCTCCGGGGTCACTCCGACCTTTTCCTGCTCCTCTGGAGTCAGCTGCCGGTGCGTAGTCGACGCCGGATGACAAGACAGCGACTTGGCATCGCCCATATTCACCATGCGTTTGAACAAGCGAAAAGAATTGAAAGTTTTTCTACCACCCTCATAGCCGCCCTTCACCCCAAAGGTCAGCAGCGAGCAAAAATTATCTCCCAGATATCTATGCGCCATCGGATAGAGCGGATTGTCCGGAAATCCAACGTAGTTCACCCAATCAACCATGGGATGGGCTCGTAGAAATTCCGCAACCTTGCGCGCGTTCTCGACATGGCGCTCGACGCGCAGAGAAAGCGTCTGAATGCCCTGCAAAAACAGGAACCCGTTGAACGGAGAGAGCGTCGCGCCAGTGTTTCGTTGGCAAACGGTCCGGCAGCGCGCGACAAACGCCGAGTCACCGTAATGGTCGACATAGACCACACCGTGGTAGGCAACTTCCGGCACATTCAGCATGTAGAACTTCTCTGGATATTTTCGCCACGGAAACTTGCCGCCATCCACGATCATTCCGCCGATACTGGTACCGCCGCCGCCGATGAACTTCGTCATCGAGTGCACGACAACGTCAGCGCCGTATTCGATCGGGCGTAATAGAATCGGCGTGGCTACGGTGTTGTCCACCACCAGCGGCACACCGTGTTTATGCGCGACACGCGCCAACCCTTCGATGTCGGCAACGTTCCCTGCAGGATTACCGACACTCTCGCAGTAGACGGCACGCGTGTTTTCGTCGATCAGCTTCTCGACATCTTCTGGTCGATCAGTGGCTGCAAAGCGCGATGAAATTCCACGTTTCGGGAAGATGTGCGCCAGCAGCGTGTAGGTTGCACCGTACAACTGGGGAGTAGAGACGATGTTGTTTCCCGCCTCTGCAATATTGATCAGGGCGTATTCGATGGCGGCCATTCCCGAGCTGACGCTGAGGCCATCGACTCCGCCTTCTAGGGCTGCTACCCGCTTCTCCAGCACCCCGTTCGTGGGATTGCCGATCCGGGTGTAGATATTCCCCTCGACTTCGAGATTAAACAGGGCCGCACCGTGCTCAGCACTATCAAACTCGAAAGCGACGGTCTGATAGATCGGCACAGCTACGGCCTTTGTCGTCGGATCGCCGTCGTACCCGGCGTGAATCGCGATGGTTTCTCGCTTCACTCGTGCATCAGCCTTTCCATCGATCAGCCGGCCTTATTTCGCGGTCGTCGCGACACTACGAACTGGAACTGGCTCTGCTCCATGGGCCAGCGTTTTCTCCATGGTTTCAGTCAAACGGCGAGCTGCGAAGCTCGCGCCATAGGCGAAGCGCATGACCGGTCCAAAACTGTTGGCGGAGGCGACTCCGATAAAATACAGGTTAGGCACCGACGATTCGAAACTCGAAGACAGAACCGGGCTTCCCTGCGCGGTCTTGACTTGCGAGCGAATTCCCTTGCTGAGAAATTTCAGCTTCTCAACATCGACGACGTAGCCAGTCGCGGCGATAACGTGCTCGAATTCAACGTCTCTTGCGCTGCCGTCCTGCGATCGCAGGTAGAGGCGGACGTTGCCGTCCTTAACTTCTGCGCCATCTATGTTGTACCCAAGCAGGAGAGGGACTTTGCCCACGACCTTGTTCTTGATGAAGTATCCGCCGGAGGGTCCTAAAGCTCGCTGCACAACCTCCAGGCGAAGGCTCTCCGGCAGAAAATGAAATGCCCAGGGAGCGTTCGCGAAGAAGCGCGACCTCCAGCCAGGCCCCAACCCCGATCCGGGATGTCGAAGTGTTTGCCACAAAGTCCGCGGCTTTCCGGTCGGGTCACTGTGGAATTTCAGTTCCGGGCTGCGGCTGATGATCTGCACCTTCGCCCCGGCTTCATGCAGCAAGCCTGCCAAGTCGAGGGCCGAAGCGCCGGCGCCAATCACGGCGACGCTACGTCCGCGAAATGGCTCAACTTCTCGATGGCTGGCGCTGTGCGTCACATACTGCTCAGGCAAACCTGCGAGCCTCTCCGGCACGAAGTTGAAATGCGTGATTCCAACCGCCAGCACGACGTTTTGCGCGGTGACGGTCTCGCCGCCTTCCAGACGGACCTCAAAACCATCGGCTGTACGCTCAACCGACTCGACCTGCTTTTCCTCCAACTCCGGTACCATGCGCTCGCGAAAGGCGAGACCGTATGCGTTGAACGTCTCCAGGCGCACCGGGAGGCCTGATTCGCGGTACTCGATCCCCCGCTCTGTACAGAACTTTTCAAGAGTGAATTGCTGATCCGGGTCGTAGATGTTCGACGCGAATCCGTCCGACTTGAGCATCATGCCCTTCGGCATGTGATTCAGCCAACTGTCCATCGGACGACCGAAAATGCGGAAAGGAATGCCGCGTCGCCGGAAATGTGCAGCAACGGAAAGCCCGTACGGTCCTGCCCCAATAATCGCAG
>Ga0116121_1000605_pt1 | contig 17630 bp, 14 predicted proteins | sample June2015DPH_13_1_FD_89725 | JGI IMG/M metagenome (GOLD analysis project Ga0116121, IMG submission 89725) | Peatland microbial communities from SPRUCE experiment site at the Marcell Experimental Forest, Minnesota, USA - June2015DPH_13_10 | ecosystem: Environmental > Terrestrial > Soil > Wetlands...
CCCATCATGATCAGCAGCCCTCCGACGATCAGAATCAAACAGAGCATGGGCGAATGCTTTCTTCTAACATGCTTCTGCCCAATCTCATCCCCCTAATCGACGTGACTTTTTCAACACCCACGCGTGATAGCACTCACCGTGGTCAAAACGTGAAATCGCCTGCTTTCAAGAGTTGCCCATTATAATCACGCTGATGGCCAGCGATCCCTTCCGCTCGTGGGCGAACCGCACCGTGCTTCGCATGGGGCGCGAAGAGCCCTACCTGAGCATCCAGGACATCGTCGTTTTTGTCCGCGATCTGGAAGTGAGCAAGCGGTTCTACGTCGACTTACTGGGGTTCGAACTCATCACAGAACAGTGCCTTCCCACCGGCGTCCGCTGGATTGAAGTGGCGCCTCCCGACGGCAGCGCCAATCTTGCGCTGGTTGAGCCGAAGCCCGACCGGCCCGAATACAAGCTCATTGGAGGCTACCGTTGGGTTCTTTTTATGACGGAAGATGTTCACGCCACGTACAAAGAATGGAGTGAACGCGGCGTTCGGTTCTTATTTGCGCCGGAGACGCCGGGGTGGGGCGGCACCTATGCGCGTTTCGAGGATCCAGACGGGAATGCGTTTGGGCTGGAAGGGTTCGATGAAGTGAAACGAAGTCTTGAATCGCGTCGGCGGACGCACGCAGAAAAACTCGAAGCCGAGCGCCGTGCCTCCCAGGAACTGGAAATCGCCAAGCAAGTGCAGGCGCGCTTGTTTCCGCAGATGCGACCGCAATTGAAGACCGTCGACTATGCAGGCACCTGCCTGCAAGCCCGACAAGTAGGAGGGGACTACTTCGACTTTCTGAATCTCGGACCGCAACGGCTGGGGCTGATCGTCGGCGACGTTTCTGGCAAGGGGATCGCCGCCGCTCTGCTCATGGCGAATCTGCAGGCTAGCCTGCGCAGCCAGTTGTCATTGGCCTTCGATCAGCCTCAGGCATTGCTCCGATCCGTGAACCGTCTTTTCTATGACAACACCAGCGACAGCGCCTACGCATCGCTTTTCTATGCCGAGTACGACGACGCGACCCGGCGATTGCGCTACGCGAATTGTGGGCATTTGTCGGGACTTTTGTTGAGAAGAGATGGCGATGTTGAGCAGCTTCCGTCGAACAGCTCGCTGCTCGGGCTCTTCAAGGAATGGGATTGCTCCATGCAGGAGCAAGAACTCTTTCCCGGTGACGTGCTCGCACTCTACACCGATGGCGTCACGGAAGCCAGTAACGATCGAGGAGAAGAATTCGGTGAGCGGCTTCTGATTGAAGCGTTGCGGCAATATCGGGAACTGTCGTGCCAGGCATTACTGGAAGCAATCGTGGATGGGGTTCGGCGCTTCGCCTCTCAGGAACAGCACGACGACATAACGGTAATCGTCGCGAAGTTCAAAGGCAGTGAATGACACACACGGCCTGTTCTTGTGCCGTTCCCACAAAACCCAGGTGACGGGCGAACAGAAGGCGCACGCTTGCGACATCGCCTGATTTCGTCAACTAACTGGAATTCACCCCAGATTTCAGCGTAGAGTTCTCGCAATGCACAAGAGCAACGAGAGTTATGTCTATGCATTTCCAACCGCTCTGCGCGGTGATGTGCTGGTGGCGCTCGGTGTGCTCCCCGAGAATCCCCGTATATTTGGCACATTTTCGGTCAGAGTTGGCGGTGAGGTAGTCACGTTGCCCGAGCGGATCTATCACCCGAAGATGGCAACGACCGATCAACTCACGCCTCTCCAACAGGAATTGATTCACTGCCTGATGACGAGGCATCATGACGGTTTTGTTCGCCAAGAATACCTGACGCGAATCATCGGATCCCGCCATCCGTGGGTTTGCCCTTTTGTGGTTAAGTTGGTTGGCGAGTACGTCGTTGAAATACTTCAGGTCATTCACCAAAATCTAGGAAGTCTGGATAGTTCAATGTACAGGCACTTCTTGGAAGAAAACCCGGAATTCCTCGCCGTCACCGGACAGCGCATAGTTAGTTACTGGAATTGCTATTACCGGGGTCGTCGTAGGAGCGAGTACGTCGGATTCCAAGTGCTGGAGTACTTGAAATCCCTTGCAGCATCTTCGATCCCGCAGCCTTGAAGCACGATAGTTGGCTACAAATCTCCATTACACTCACCGACCCGAACCGGGGTTCTGAGTGAAATCGCCTGGTTACGACAGTTGAGAATCAAGTTCAGCGGCGATAGTCGTTGGCGATTCCTTATCTTCTCGGCATTGTGCCTTTGCGGAAGGGTTCGGCCACCAGTTGCCATTCGTCTTCGTAGATCACGTAGCCAGGTTTGTCCGTTCTGATTTTCTTCACGTATATGCCGTTGCGTTCGAGGATGCGGACCATCTCCCAGATGCGAGAGATGTGCTGGGTGGCGTCGGTCTTGAACCAACAGATGCCGAGGCGAAGCTTGTCACGTCCGAAGGAAGTTGGCTTTTCCAGATTCTCGCTGAACCACGCGCGCAGCTCATTCAGTTCGTCGGCGTCGGTGTCCGTGATGTTGTGCCACTCCAGCGCCCGCGCTGCTGCCTGAAAAACTCCCTGCTCAACATGACTATCTTCGTCTTTGCGTCCGATGACGAAGCGGACGTACTCGCGTTTTTCTAACGCATCGTAGCGCTCCAGAATGAAGCGTTCGTCCTCCGTCTCGACGAAGGCGAGACGTCCAGGAATGCAGGAGAGGACGGTGCCCATGCCGCGTCCGACCACCTGCTTGAGCGCTTCGGTGAGCAGGAGCTCTTTCTGGTCGAGCGCGGGGTCTTCGGAGATGGCGAAGACGACGCTGGGAGAGTGCCGCTTTTGCAACTCGCGGGCGATATTGTCGACGAAAAGTTTGTTGCCGGGAATAGGAACGCGGTACTTCGGATCGAAGTCTGTGAAGTGCGCAAGCTGATTGATGAACTTGTGGCGCAGTCGTTCGCTGGAGAGAATTTCCCGGTAACGGTCGCGCTTGTTGCGCTTCACGAAGGCGGCGACGAGTGAATGCTCGTTGTGCACGGTAGGAGTGTAGCGCAGAAACCGGTGACGCTCCGGGACACCAGCATCTCCTAGGTCAATTGGCGTAACATCCCCATTACACTCACGACCCGGACGGCGATCCTCTACAAACTCGCTTGGAACGTCGCTCGCCCTATCTCTGCTGCTGCGATGTGAATCCTCCTGCGGGCTTGTTCAGCCGTTAGCTTTGGCGACCAGTAGAATCGCGAGGCAGTAGAAAATGAACATCAGGAACAGGTAGAACTTAGCTTTGCCGGGGGCGCCGGCGAATTCTTTCCAGGCAAAGACTCCCCAGAGAGCGGCGACCATGGGGGCGGATTGGCCGATGGCATAGGAGATCGCAAATGCGGTCGCTTTACCGGCAACAACGTTGAAGACCGTCCCAACGCCCCAGATGCAGCCGCCCAAAAGTCCGAGCACGTGTCCGGAAGGCGGTCCGCTGAAGAATCCGCCGAAACTGACTGGATCGCCGACCAGAGGGCGCTTCATAAAATACAGGTTCCAGATGAAACATGAGAGCAGTGCGCCGAGCGTCAAAAACACGACGGAACTGTAGGGAGTCAAAACATTGCCGCGGGTTGCGCCGTAGGCCACAAAAGGATTCCACAATCCCATCAGCACGCCGGAAACAACGCAAACGATGATGCTTTTTCTCGACGCGGAGCGACCTGCGCTGCCGAGACTGCCGTAGGCTTTACCGTCGAGGATGACGGCGATCAGCGCGCAGATCACACCAATGGCGAGGAAGGCGGCGTTGCCCTTGGGTTGAAGGCCATAACTGAGGACGGTTCCGACGACGAGCGCAATTCCAATCGCGACGGGGAAAGCGATGGCGAGGCCGGCCATGTCGATGGCAGCGACAAGCAGCAGGTTCGCCAGGTTAAAGATGGCGCCCCCGAGCATGGTGGAAAGGATGTTTGCGGTGTCGGCGGAGTGGACGTTATTCAGGAAGCTGTTCGCGTCATGCCCGGTACTTCCCATGGTGAAAGCCAGAATCAGCGAGATGAGGAAGATGCCGACGGCGTAATCCCAGTAAAACAGCTCGAAGCGGTAGTTCTTGACGCCCTTGTAAGTGTTGGCCCAGGAGCCCCAGCAGATGGCGCTCGTGATCATCATGAAAAGTGCAATGCCGAGAGTATGAGGGGTGAACATGCTGCTCCTTTGTAACGCACGAAACTGTGCGGCCCCTAAAGGGGCGTCTGATCTTTAAGCTGCGGTATCGCTAAAGCCATACCCTGATACGAAACAGGGTACGAACCCCAGCAGGACCGCCGCAACTTTACTGCATTGGGTTCCAAGGCAGCCGAATTTTCTTTCGCCCTTTCGGGGCTTGACTGCGCGGAGCAAATTCGTACCCGCGGCCTGCGCCGTGGGCTGTATTCTTGCGCCGCTTTGCGGCTGTTAATCGCGGCGGTTCAATCGCGAATGCGGGTGCGCGCTTTTGACAATTACGGTCCACTCGTTCTCCACGCGCAACCCTGCTGCACGCGGATGCTACTTTCCGCGAATTCTGGAAACGAACATCTGCAGGAAACGGTCGGCGTCGACTTCGGTGCAGACTTTGGCGTTCGGCTCGACCTTGTCGACGCCCTCAATCACGTAATGATCTCCACGCAGGACGTTGCGCTCGATGTAGCCGCGACGATTGGCTACGGTCTCACCGCGCGTGAACTCACCGCGGGTTTCGACATCGACATGCATGGCAGGCGCGGTGACCAGCGAGGAATCGATCGCTACGCCGACTGCCAGCGGATCATACATGGCGGTGCCGGGCGAATTGTAGTGGGCAGAAAGATCGACGAGATAGCTGGCAACCTTGTAAATGAAATCGTTGATCGGACCGTGTGTCTGCGCGAGCTGCTCCAGGTGCTTTTTGCCGAGCAGGGTCTTTTCGGCAACATCGAGGCCGACCATGGTGAGCGGCCATCCAGCCTGGAAAACAATTTGCGCGGCTTCGGGGTCGTTGTAGATGTTGGCTTCGGCAGCGGCATTGACGTTGCCGCCTGTAATCGAGCCACCCATGAGGATGACTTCTTTTACGAGCGGAACGATAGAGGGGTCTTTTTCAACGGCGAGAGCAATGTTGCTGAGCGGGCCGACCGGAACAAGCGTGATTTCATGCGGCGCGGCGTGGACCAGCTCGATGATGAGATCGGGACCGTAGCGCGCGTCGACTTTGCATTTACTAGCGGGCAGTTCGATGTTGGCGAGGCCATTTCTGCCATGCCAGAACTCGGCGGTGATCAGCTTCTGAAAGAGAGGATGCTGCGCTCCGGCGGCTACGGGAATATCGCAGCGGTTGGCGAGTGAAACCATCCGCAAGGCGTTCTCGAGACCTTGCGCGGCGGTAACATTGCCGGGCACAACCGTGATGGCGCGAACGTCGAGCTCGGGCGAGTTAAGCGCCAGCATCAAGGCCATGGCGTCGTCGGTGCCGGGATCGGTGTCGATGATGATTTTTTTGGAGGCGCTGTGGGCGACACTCTGGGCGGGAATTGCCAGCGTGATGACGATGAATGCCAAGAAAATTGGGGCGAGTGTAAGACGTTGGTAAATTTGGAAACGCTCGACAGCGGGAATCAGATGTGGCCTCCAGATGGCGAATTACAGAATTGGGAACCGCGCCGAGCGTAGCCGCGCGGAGTCGTGGGTGTCAAGGTGAAACGACGCTCCAAGACAATGCCGCCGCCGCACGAACCCCGCAGAATCATTTTCCGGCCAAGACAATCCGTAAGAACTAGGGGCTCTCGACCGTATGCAAGTGGCGAGCCAGCAGATCGACATAGGCTTCTGCGAGGAGTTGCTGTTTATCGATTCCGAAGCGAGCGAGCAAAGCATCAGCGATGCTTCGTCCTTCGCTTTCGTCTTGTCCCGGCCGAAGCACGACTTCCAGTTCCAGAAAGTCTCCCAGATTTTGAACTTGGTCGAGATGTACACGAGTCTGGCCGATGAGGTACAAGGTCCGCATCTTCTTGACCAAACCAGTCGTACCCAGCGTCTTTGTAAGGATGTCGAGAAGATTCTGAGGGTCCGATGTGCGGGCAATTGTGTAGCGCGAGCAACGGGCATTTGCCATATCGGCCCTCTCATACCGGATCAGCTCTCCGCGGTCCCGGCCTAGAATGCGAAGCTTCAGGCGTGCTCCGTCGCAACGAAAGAAAACATCTTCCTGTTGAATCAATTCCGGCTCGGTATCACTGAGCTGTGCCGCGATAAGTTCCACACTGGCCCTATTTTTCAGATTCGCTTTGATCTCAATATTGGAGGGCATACGCAAGACTCCGGCGTTAGCGTACACCATAGACGGAAATGACGGAATGCGTCCGCTGGCTTGTCTGCCGTACAATTGAACCGCGAAAAAATACAGATCCCTCGCTGCGCTCGGGATGACAATTTTGAAGTTCCCCAGTGAAGCCCGCGAGGAGCCCTTTTGATGCCGGCCAAACACAACGAGTCACGGAGTATCGCGCCACATGCGTCCCACATCGCCGATGTGATTGCGGCGTTCTGCGGGCACCCTCTTCTGCGGAATGTGGGTATTCCGCTGAATTTGGATTGGGTGCGCGACGTGCGGGTAAACGCGAGCGCTGTGGAGCGGCGTGCCCAGTGGCAGGTCGCGCGGCGAACGGTGAAGAAAGAATGGCAGGCGGCGTGGCTGCTGCGGGCGATCACCTGCATGGATCTGACCACGCTTTCGGGCGACGACACTGACGAGCGGGTGCGGCGGCTGTGCGCGAAGGGGCGGCATCCCATACAAGCGGAGACGGAACGGAAACTTGGGATCGAGGAGCTGCAGATCAAAGTGGCCGCGATCTGCGTCTATCACACGTTTGTGGAGACCGCGCTCCATGCGCTGGAGGGCAGCGGAATTCATGTGGCGGCGGTGTCGACCGGATTCCCTGCTGGCTTGTCTCCGCTGGCAGAGCGGGTGAACGAGATTCGGCGGTCGGTGGAAGCGGGCGCGCATGAGATCGACGTTGTGATCACGCGCGCCCATGTATTTGGCGGACGCTGGCAGGCGCTCTATGACGAAATTGCGGCGTTCAAACACGCTTGCGGATCGGCACACATGAAGGTCATTCTCGGGACGGGAGATTTGCTGACGCTTCGCAATGTCGCACGGGCGAGCGTGGTGGCAATGATGGCGGGAGCGGATTTCATTAAGACCTCCACCGGGAAAGAGCCGACGAACGCGACGCTGCCGGTGGGTTTGGTGATGACGCGCGCGATCCGTGAGTATGCGCAGGAAACGGGCATGGCGGTCGGCTTCAAACCTGCGGGCGGGATTCGGACGGCGAAGCAGTCACTCGACTGGCTGGCGATGATTAAAGAAGAGCTGGGGCCGTCGTGGATGCGGGCGGAGATGTTCCGGTTTGGAGCGAGCGGGTTGCTGGGAGATATTGAGCGGCAGTTGGAACACTATGCGACGGGGCGGTATTCGGCGGAGTACCGGCATCCGCTGGCGTAAGTGAAGGCCCGCCGGGATTGATGAGGGGACAGGGGTCCTTCGACTTCGATGCGGCATCGCAAGCGACGCCGCCTCTGCGCTCAGGATGACAGGACTTCAAGCGAGATTGCAGAACACAAAGACGGTTCAAGTATCACGGTAGCGATTGGGCGAACTAAATGAGCATTGCTGAGAAATTTGTGAGCATGGAATACGGGCCGGCGCCGGAAGATGCGAAGGAAGCGCTGACATGGCTCGACCGTCATGGCCGCCGTTTTGCGCATTTCATCAACGGCGAATGGATGGCTCCGTCGGCGGGAGAGTATTTCGAAACTGTCGATCCGTCGAATGGAGAGAAGCTGGCAGCCGTCGCGCAAGGGTCTGGGGCCGATGTTGACGCTGCGGTGAAGGCTGCGCGGGCGGCATCAGCAGAATGGCAGGCGCTTACTCCGCATTCGCGTGCACGCTATTTGTATGCGATCGCGCGGCTGGTGCAGAAGCACTCGCGGCTGCTCTCGGTGCTCGAAACGATGGACAACGGCAAGCCGATTCGCGAGAGCCGCGACATCGACATTCCGCTGGTGGCGCGGCATTTCTATCATCATGCGGGTTGGGCGCAACTACTGGAGCAGGAGTTTCCTGAATATGCTGCTTGCGGCGTGGTCGGGCAGATCATTCCCTGGAACTTTCCGCTGCTGATGCTGGCGTGGAAGATTGCTCCGGCGCTGGCGACGGGGAATACGGTGGTGTTGAAGCCGGCGGAATTCACGCCGCTGACGGCATTACTCTTTGGGGAGCTCTGCCAGGAAGCGGGACTGCCTGCGGGCGTGGTGAACATTGTTACGGGAGATGGATCGACCGGCGAGGCTCTGGTGAAGCATCCGGATGTCGACAAGATTGCGTTCACTGGATCGACCGAAGTGGGGCGCGCGATTCGCGGGGCTACGGCGACTAGCCATAAGAAACTTTCGCTCGAGCTGGGCGGCAAGTCTCCTTTTATTGTGTTTGAAGATGCGGACCTCGACAGCACGGTGGAAGGACTGGTTGATGGGATCTGGTTCAACCAGGGGCAAGTTTGTTGCGCGGGATCGCGGTTGCTGATGCAGGAGAGCATTGCCGAGGCGCTGATCGCGAAGTTGCAGGTTCGGATGGGCAGGTTGCGGGTGGGCGCTCCGCTCGACAAGGCGATTGACATTGGAGCGATCGTGGCGCGCGTGCAATTAGACCGGATTCGCACGCTGGTTGAGCAGGGAGTGGCTGAGGGCGCGACGTGCTGGCAGCCACAAATCACGTTGCCGGCGCGTGGGTTTTATTATCCGCCGACGCTGTTGAGTAATGTTCATCCGACGTCGATTGTGGCGCAGCAGGAAATTTTCGGGCCGGTGCTGGCGGCAATGACATTCCGCACTCCCGCGGAAGCGGTGGAACTGGCGAACAACACCGTGTATGGCTTGGCTGCGTGCGTGTGGAGCGAAAGCATCAACGTCGCGCTGCAGGTGGCTGCGCAGATCAAGGCCGGAGTCGTCTGGGTGAACTGCACGAATATGTTCGACGCTGCCTGCGGCTTTGGTGGATATCGTGAGAGTGGTTACGGGCGCGAAGGCGGACGCGAAGGACTGCTCGAATATTTGGAGCCGGCGTGGTTCAAGAAGCTCTCAGCCATCAGCGCTCAGCCATCAGGAAGACCGGCTGAAGCCGCTGCTAAGAGCGATGCTGAAACCGCTGCGCTGAAGCGCGGCGCCACCCAAAATCAAACCGACATTGACCGGACGGTGAAGCTTTACATCGGCGGGAAACAGGCGCGGCCGGATTCGGGTTACAGCGTGGAAGTACACGGGGCTGATGGACGGTTGCTGGGCGAAGCTCCGCTGGGAAACCGGAAAGACATTCGCAACGCGGTGGAAGCGGCGCGGAAGGCTGGGTCATGGACAAAGGCAACGGCCCACACTCGCGCGCAAGTTCTTTACTACTGCGCGGAGAATCTGTCGCTCCGACGGGACGAGATTGCGAAGCGGCTGGCGGCGGTCGTCGGCGACAAACAGGCAGCGGCGGAAGTCGAACTGGGTATTCAGCGGATTTTCTCGTATGCGGCGTGGGCCGACAAGTTTGATGGGGCCGTGCATAATCCTCCGTTTCGAAATATTGCGATCGCGATGAACGAGGCAATTGGAACGGTGGGGATCCTCTGTCCACGGGAAGCGCCGCTGCTCGGGTTTTTGTCGGTGGTGATGCCGGCGCTGGCGATGGGCAACACAGTGATTGCGGTTCCTTCGGAGAGTTATCCTCTGATCACGGGCGATGTTTATCAGATTTTTGACACAAGCGATCTGCCCGGCGGCGCAGTGAATATCGTGACCGGATATGCGTCGCAGCTTTTGAAACCGCTGGCGGAGCATGACGATGTGGATGCCATCTGGAGTTTCGGCGACGCTGAAAGCGCGAGCGCGGCAAAGGCGATGTCGGTGGGCAATCTGAAGCAGGTTTTCACCAATGAAGGGCGCGCGATTGACTGGTTCGATCCGAAAGTGGGCGAGGGACGCTGGTTTCTCGAGCATGCCGTGCAGGTGAAGAACATCTGGGTTCCGTATGGAGAATAGCCGGCGCGGGACTACGCAACCTCAGTGGCTAAAGCCGACGGCCAAGATGCAGTGCTTTTCGCAGCGCTGAAGCGCTGCGCCACCCAAAACCGGACAGTGTCCCCAAAATCGGGCGGTGTCCCCAAAATCGGGCAGCTTTCCCAAAACCAGGCAGTGTCCCCAAAACCGGGCAGTGTCCCCAAGATCGGGCAGCTTCCCCAAAATCGGTTTTTTTCGCTGGCTTCGAAGCCATGCTCTTTCGAACTTCATGAAAGTGACTCTTACACCCCGCCTGAAGATCTGCTGCATTGCAAGCGTTGAAGAAGCGGCTCTCGCGGTCGGGGCGGGCGCGTCGGCGTTGGGACTGGTGTCGCACATGCCGAGTGGGCCGGGGGTGATCAGCGATGAACAGATTGCGGAGATCGCAGCTACCGTTGCTCCGGCGATCGGGACTTTTCTGCTTACTTCGCGGCAAAGCGTGGAGGAAATCGTCGCGCAGCAGCGATTTTGCCGGACCAATACGATTCAGATCTGCGATCGCCTTACGCACGGCACGCATCGGGAACTCAAGCGCGCACTGCCCGGGATTTCGATTGTGCAGGTGATTCACGTGACGGGGCCGGAGTCGGTCGAGGAAGCTGCGGCAGTGGCGCCGCAGGTGGATGCCATTCTGCTCGACTCGGGCAATCAGAAATCAGCGGTTAAAGAGCTCGGGGGCACCGGGCGAACGCATGATTGGACGTTGAGCCGGGAGATTCGCGAGCGCGTGAGGATTCCGATTTTTCTGGCTGGAGGGCTGACGCCCGAAAATGTTGGGCAAGCCATTCGCGAGGTCGGGCCGTTTGGGTTGGATGTTTGCTCGGGGGTGCGGACAGAGGGGAAGTTAGACGGCCAAAAGTTGACGCGGTTCTTCCATGCCGTGGGAAAATCGTCGCAGTGAATCCGGCTATTCGCTGGTCAGGCTATCAGCGGCTGTTAGTTTTTCAGGTGCCAGGGGACGTTGATGATGGTGCTGCGCTGGGCGCCCCCGATGAGGAGCAGGGTTCTCAGGAGCGTCGCGCGATTGTTGTGGAGGAACAGATAGTACCAGCGGGCCTGAATGAGTTCGGGGACGATAAAAGCTACGTGAGTCTGGGGATTTTCTTTTTCGACCTTCAATGCGTAATCGACGATAGGGCGGACGACAAACCGGAAGGGCGATTTCAGCAGAACCAGTTCCGGAACAGGCAGACCGGCTTGTTTGGCGGGATTGGCGATCAGGCGGTCCCAGTCGCGGCAGAGTCTCTCGGTCTCTTCGCCGCACTCCACGTGGAGAATGCGAATCTCTTTTGAGAGCGTCCATGCGAAGCGCAGGGCTTTTTCCGTGACCACGCTCCAGCGATCGACGGGGATCAGAACGATAGGCTCGCACAGATCCCGCGTGTTGACGGGGGTGCTGGTAGCCAACTGTTTCTCGACCCGGACATAATGCCGCTTGATGGCGCGCATCATGACGATGAGCGAGGGAATCAGGACGAGGGTCATCCAGGCACCCTCGGTGAACTTTGCGACCAGGACGACGGCGACAGTGATACCAGTCGAGATTGCGCCGAGCCCGTTCAGGAACATGCTTTTGCGCGAACCGGCTCCGCCGAGCCGCCGCCAATGCATCACCATTCCAGCTTGCGACAGCGTGAAGGCCATGAAGGCGCCGACGGCATAGAGCGGGATAAGGCGATCGGTGACGCCGCCGAAAACGGTCAGCAGAATTGCGGTGAGAAGGGCGAGCGCGTAGACACCTTCGACGAAGATGAGGCGGCGTCCGCGCATGGTGAGCGTGAAGGGAAGGTAGCCGTTGAGTGCGATGGAGCGGGAGAGACGCGGGAAATCGGCGAAGGCGGTGTTGGCGGAAAGGGAGAGGACAACCAGAATCGAGACGATGCTGGTCCAGTAAAACCATCCGGTGCCGGTAATGGCTGCGAGCAACTGGGCGAGGACGCTCTGGTAGCCGGGGGCGCCGGGATCGGTGGCGGCGACTCCATAGCGCGGAGCGAGGTACGCGATGCCGAACAGCATCACCATGAGAATGGCGATGATGATGGTCAGCGTGAGGCGCGCGGTTTTGTAGGTCGGTTCTTTGAAGGCCATAACGCCGTTGCTGACGGCTTCGACTCCGGTCATCGCAGTGCAGCCGCTGGCGAAGGCACGCAGGATGAGCCAGGCGCTGATGCTTGCTGTCGCGGCTGCCAGTCTGGGAGGCGCGACGACCGGAATCGGATGTCCCCCGGCGGCGATTGACTTGATGACGCCGATGGCGATTAGACCGAGTAAACAGGCGATGAACAAATAGGTCGGGAGAAGAAAGATGCCGCCGGTGTCGCGTACTCCGCGAAGATTGACGAAGGTAAGAACGGCCAGGATTCCGAGGCACATGGCCAGCGTGTGGGATTGGAGCGAAGGGACGGCCGAGACGAGCGCACCGACGCCGGCGGAAATTCCTACGGCTGCGGTGAGAACGTAATCGACCATCAGAGACGCGGCGGCGAGAAGGCCTGCCCAGGTTCCGAGATTCTCGCTGGCAACCGTGTAGGAACCTCCGCCCTGCGGATAGGCTTCGATGGTCTGGCGGTAGGAGAAATACACGATACCGAGCAGGATTACGATGCTGATGCTGATGGGCCAGATGTAGACGATGCCCGCCATGCCGAGTGGGATGAGCAGGGTCATGGCAGCTTCGGGGCCGTAGGCGGCGGAGCTGAGCGCATCCAGCCCGAAAATTGGAATGCCTTTGGAGGGTCCGATTCGTTCGGACTTATCGTCCTCAGTTGCCAGAGGACGCCCGAATATCAGGTCGGCGAAGTTCATCGGGACATTCTATTGCACGAGCACATGTGGACGACGCCTGCCAGATTTGCAGACAACGCGAATATGATGACGGTGCTTGGGTGCGGGGTGTTGGCAAAGGTTATCGCCAACGGCCATCAACTATAATGTGAGGCTCTCGCGATCGGCGCGACGCATCGACGCGCGATACGCTGCTGGATTTTCAGGTTACGTTTTTGCGGTTCGAACGAGGTTGCCATGGGCGCTGCTTATGTTCGCTCTCTGAGATTCGGTGCTAACCCTCTTCATTGTCAGATTGTCATTGCCGCTCTTGTCTTGTCGATCTGTGCGTTTGCCAAGGACAAGGATAAAGAAAACGGCTCCGAAGTTAAGTTCACGTCACGAACAGAGCTTGTTCTAATCCCAACGCTGGTGATGGACAAGACCGGCGCTCACATCAGCGGATTGAAGAAAGACGACTTTACTGTTCTGGAGAACGGGTCGGAACGGCAGATTGCAACTTTCGAGGAGATCACGAGCGACCCTCACCGTTTGTTGCGCCGAACGAATCCGAATGAGTTTAGCAACTCCTTTGGCGGTGGACCATCCACGCGACGCGTGACGCTGATTGTGCTGGACTTCATCAACACGCCGTTCATGGACCAGGCCCATGCCCGCTCGGAAATGCTCAAGTATCTATCCCAATCGGTGGACCGACGCGAGCCGACGGGGCTCTACACGCTGACGCGAAGCGGCATTCACGTAGTGCATGACTTTACGACGTCTCCCAGCGTCTTGATCGCAGCGTTGCACAAGGTGAATGGCGACACGTCGCAACTCGTCGACACGCCTGAGGATATGGAAGAGTTCACGGGGACCGCGAGTCCGGAGGGCAGTGGGGGCAGTGACAGCGGCCAGGCAGGAGGTGGCAAGCCCGGCTCCACAGCAACGTTTGCAGCCCAGGTGCAGCAGGCCGCCACTCGCATTCAGAACTCGATCGAAGATCAGGCACTCAATTTTCAGTCATTCGAGCAGCGGCTCGCCATCACGTACACCCTGGAAGGCATGCAGCAACTGGCACAGACGGTGGCTGGGTTGCCAGGGCGCAAGTCGCTGATCTGGGCTGGTGGCGGATTTCCTTTTAGCGTCAGTGACAACACGATGCAGCTCGCCCCTGCTGGGCGCGACTCCCTCTCTGACGTGTTGCCGTTGTATGAACGCACATGGCAATTGCTCAACGATGCGCAGATCGCGCTCTATCCCGTGGACGTGAAGGGCCTGCGGAGCAATGCACCGAACGCCTCGGTTGGTATGCCTGAGTCCCCCAGGCGTCCGGGGGCTTACATGCGAGGCGCAACGTGGCGGCAGATGGACACTCAAGCGACGCTTCAGACATTCGCCGAAGCGACGGGAGGCCGCGCTTATTTCAATTCCAACGATCTGGTGAAAGGATTTCGCGCCGCAGTCGACGATTCGGCGGAATATTACATGCTGGGCTACTATCTTGATCGATCGAACACTAAACCTGGATGGCGCAAGGTCGCGGTCAAGGTGAAACGCGATCACGTGGATGTGCGCGCACGACGCGGCTTTTTCGTAACCAATGCAACCGTCAATCCCGAAACGAGCCGCGACAGTGACATTGCTACCGCGTTGAAATCACCGCTCGAGTACACCGGCCTTTCGCTGGTGGCGCAATGGGACAAGGTGGAAGCGAGTAAAGAAGCGGGAAAGAAAAGTGTCCACTATATTGTAAAGGTCGCGCCCGATTCGGACCTGATCGACGCCGCAAATGGGAATCATGTTTTCGTTGACTTCGTCGCCGTGGCCATCACGGCTACGGGAGCGCAGGTCGATCCTCCGGCAGGTAAGCGAATCGACGTTCACCCGACATCTGAGTTGCTGGCGGCGATCCGGCAGCAGGGGGCGGGCTTCCAGGGCGCGCTCGACCTTGCTTCGGGCGAATACACAGTGCGGTTCGTGGTCCGCGACAATCTGACTGGACGTGTTGGCTCAGTCGCCGCACCGTTAACAGTGGAGTGAAAATCGGACCCTTAGGCGCCACTGCGGTTCGAAATTGCCCGAGCGCGTCGACCAAGGATGACGAGTCGTTTTTGACGTTGCGCGCGTATGTGCGAGCGGTCACGGCAGACTCTTGCCTCAAAGAGTATGATTCGCGCGAATAGCGGGCTGACGGGGAAGTCGATCCCATGCCGGTCCGGCTTCGAAGGCGGCGCGGATGGGTGGTTTCGATATCCGCTGCCTATCTCGACAGAGAAAGGCATGAAAATGAAAAGAATTTTTGTTATTGGAATCGTGGGAATTTTCGCCGGTCTTATTATCGTTGCGGGGTGCGGTCCCTCGACGCCATCCGCCACCAGCACGGTTACCCAAAGCCAGACACCAGCTCCAGAGGTTAAGAAGGAACCGGTGCTGTACACCGGGAAGTCATGCCTGTCGCAGATGGCGGGACTGGCCGCGCGTTGGTCTGCCGATGCTCTGCCTTATCACATGGAGTCGGAAATCAATGCGGAGAGCGACGGCCATGATGGGAAGGCGACGGTTTGGACGGCCATGTTCGCTGCGCCAAGTCGCCGGACTTACCGGGTATTCACCTGCTCGGGAAGCCGCTTGCCACAGGCTCCTCCTTTAGGGGCAAGTCCTTCCACGCCCGAGACAGCCGTCTCTCCCGACGTTGCCAAGATGCTGTTCCAGCAATTCCAGTTGAACTCCGACTCCGACCAGGCATATACGGTGGCTCAAGAAAAAGGCGGGGCCAAGCTTATGGAGAAGGATGCCAAGCTACCGGTCTCGTATTTTCTCGATTGGGATTTAAAGAACAAACAATTGATCTGGGTTGTGGTCTACGGCGAGTCGGGCAAAACCAAGGGCAAGGGTGTGGTCGATGCCACCAGCGGCAAGTTCCTGCGCGCTGGATAAGCAGGGAGCGCAGGCTGGCCAAGCGATCGCCGATGGACCAATAGGAGCATTCGTTGCCGAAGGGACGCGACTGCGCTGCGGCGGTTGACACCCCATGCACCGCTGAATAGACTCACACTTCCTAACGCAGGTTTCTGCTCGCCGCGCGCGAGAGGACCGATGGAGAAGAAAGCGAAATGGCAAAGCGTCCCCGAATTGCGGTGGTTGGAAGCGCCAATGTCGATTTGACTACATTTTCGGACCGGTTTCCGAAGCCGGGGGAGACGATTTTCGGCGACAAGTTCGACCTGGGCTTTGGCGGGAAGGGCGCGAACCAGGCCGTGGCGGCGCGGCTCTGCGGGTCGGAAGTATTCATGGTGGCGCGGGTTGGGGACGATCTGTTTGGGCCGGCGACGATCAAGAACTTTGAGAAGCTCGGCATTGATCCGACGCATGTGCGGATGGCCGGCGGAGTGTCGAGCGGCGTGGCGCCGATCTTTGTGGAGTCGTCGGGGCAGAACCGAATCATCGTGGTGAAGGGCGCGAATGACACTCTGAAACCGGCGGACGTGGATGCGGCGGCGGATGTACTGAAGAGCGCGGACTGCATTGTGCTGCAGTTTGAGATTCCGCTGCAGACCGTGTATTACACGATTCAATTTGCGCGGAAGAATGGGATTCGGTGCATTGTGAATCCTGCTCCGGCGCAGCCGGTCGATTTGAAGGCGCTCGCGGATCTGGACTATTTTGTGCCGAATGAGACCGAGGCCGAGTCGATTACCGGGATGCCGGTGCGCAACGTGGATGATGCGCAGCGCTGCGCGGAAAAACTGCTGGAGGGCGGGATTCGGCGGGTGCTGATTACGCTGGGAGCAAATGGCTCGCTGCTCGCCGGAAAAGACGGGATGACGCATGTGGCCCCCTATTTCATGAAGAGCGTGGACAGCACGGGCGCGGGCGACGCGTTCATTGGGAGCTTTGCCACGTTTCTGGGAGAAGGAGTGCCGGAGCGCGAAGCGGCGATGCGGGCAAATCTTTACGCGGGATTGTCGACGCTGGGCGTGGGGACGCAGAAGTCTTTCTATGATCGGGCGCGGTTTGAAGGGGAGTGGGCGGCGATCACGAAGGCGTAGCTGGTTGGACTCTGGTCGATAAGCGTCAGCGGCTAAAGCCGCGACTCCAATCGGAACTTTACGCGGCCCTAAAGGGCCGCTCTTCCACAGCGCCGCTACGACTTTTCCATCAGCAGGACTTTCTCGGCATCGTCGACCTCGGTCAACTTCACTTCGATGACTTCGCTGTCGGTGGTTTGGATGGTGCGGCCGATGAAGGTAGCTTCGACCGGGATTTCGCGATGGCCACGGTCGATCAGCACCAGCAACTGCACGCGGCTGGGGCGTCCGTGGGAAAACAGGGCGTCGAGCGCGGCGCGGGTGGTGCGGCCGGTATAGAGAACGTCGTCGATGAGCACGATCTTCTTGCCCTCGATGGAGAAGCCGATCTCGTGTTCCTGCACGACGGGCTTGGGGCCTAGCGTGGAGAGATCGTCACGATAGAAAGTGATATCGAGCGTGCCGACGGGCACGGCCTTCTTTTCCACCTTCTGAATCATCTTGCCGAGGCGCTCGGCGAGGGGCACGCCGCGGCGGCGGATTCCAACCAGGCCGAGACCCTCAACACCGCTGTTTTTTTCCAGAATTTCGTGGGCGAGGCGCACCAGTGTGCGCTCGATTTCGGACGCGGACATGAGCTGTGCTTTTTGATGGAGTGCGGTCTTGCGGACGGAGTTCTTCTTGATGGTCATGAGAAATGATGCCTCGTATGAATCAGCTTCCAGCTTTTAGCTTTTAGCTTTTAGC
>Ga0116121_1000609_pt1 | contig 17482 bp, 9 predicted proteins | sample June2015DPH_13_1_FD_89725 | JGI IMG/M metagenome (GOLD analysis project Ga0116121, IMG submission 89725) | Peatland microbial communities from SPRUCE experiment site at the Marcell Experimental Forest, Minnesota, USA - June2015DPH_13_10 | ecosystem: Environmental > Terrestrial > Soil > Wetlands >...
ACGTTGCTGATCTCAGCCGCATGGATTTGCTCAAATATGAGCAATTGGCCTTCCCTACCAAGCCCGGTTGTGGATGACCATGAATACGGGCGACCCGCACGAGGAAACCGTAAGTAGCCGAATGCTCATCATCGATGCCGCACCTCGGTCGGATTACCGTCACACACTGGAGCGGCGAGAAGAGATCGCGATGATCGGCTCTTCACTGTCTCGCGTGCCGTTCATGCCGGTTCTCCCTCTCCTAGGTTGGGAGAACTCACATTCTAGGCGGTCCAGTTTTCGAGGGCTACGTCAAACTGATCGCAGAACCAGTTCGATCCTGTGAGCGGACGGACGACTGACTGTGAATCAGTCGGAATCTAATGGACTTACGCGGCGCAAAGAGTGACGTAAATATCCGTTAACTGTGGTACCCATAACCCAAAGGTGGGTGCCTTACATCCGGGACCCAACTGCCACTGTCTAGAATCTGGCACACAACTCGCACACCGAATTGCCGCAAATCCCAGCAAGAATGCGATCTTGGCCCGGAAATAGGCAGGCGAAGTGCGAGAATCCTTACGCGCGTCCGGGAAGAGTAGCCGTTCCTGGATAAGACGCAAGAGGACCCACAGACCACCGACGATATGATCGATACCTGAAATCACACAAAACCTGGAGTGCACCCGCGCGAGCTAGTTCAGGTTTAATTGGGTAAGTTTCACTGCACATCTGGCATTGTCGCAGGAACCTTGCGTCACGACGCCTTGTGTACTGAAATACAGACTTGATTCCTCCGGCTGCGAGCCATCGTTATCTATGACAATCCCACTGACCCCGCCTGCATAGTTTACATTAGCTACGTATTCAGGGTAGAGCCATTCAATCCAACTGATGTCTTGAGTGAGTATGTTTCCGTCGGCATTGGGACCAATCAGTCCGCTTGCCAGCAAGTCGTGATCAGTGGTTTCACCCTTTAAGTCTATGTTAAGGTTATAAAACTCCGTATAACCCGAGCATGGGACACCCGCGACGTTGAGTAGGGCGTTGCCTGCCGCAGTAGCGGTGGAATCCATCACTGGATATGCGGAGAACCCGATCCAGTATTCCCACGGACTGGTGTCAAAGGAAGAGGTACCACACAGAATCAGGTATCCATCGGAAGGTGTGCTGCTCCAGTATGTATTGTTGAACTGCCCAATATGAAGATCCACATTCGTCGAGGTATTTCCAACGCTGCCAAGGCCGACGGACACCGCTACCTGACTAGAAAGCGTCTCCGGCATCTGGACCACTACGGCGCTTGGGCCGCCGACTGTGCCGTCATTGCCAGAAAACGCATAGATCATTTCGGTGGTCACGTCTAACAACATACCGGGAAAGGCGATTCCGTAGGAATCTCCATTCGCTGTGCACGGATCCAGAGTGCCGGTACGGCCGGGTGGGTTGGTCGTGCTGCATCCGCCGCCACCGACCATCACCGGACCAAATGCAACACTTGGAGTAGAACCGGATGCATTAAGCGTCCACACCTCTCCGAGTGAGTCGGACACAATGAGGTATCCTTGCGAGTTGTAACCGTCGTAAATAATTTGAGTCGGTACTGCCGCGCTCCCACCAGTACCGTTGACCGGCAGCTTAAAGCTCCAATCTACCGTCGGATTGGTGTTCAAGGGACAAGTAAATGCACAGCTGATTCGGTATATTGTTCCATCGTCGCTGGTCACAAAGACTTTATCTGAGCTGTAATCGATCCAAGGCGAGGTCGCCGAGTCAGTGCTCGTGTTGGAATAGGTCAGTGACGTCAAACATGAAGTACTCTCCGTACAGCTTCCCACCTGAACAGGAGCCGCAGAATCAGTGGCTGACGCTCCCTGGTTGGCTACCCATGTCAGAACATGGAAAATCGAAGAACTCGCGGCACTTTCAATGTAGAGGACCTTGGTTCCATCCAAGGAGGGAACCGGAGAAGTAAGCACGCTGCCGTTAGCAGTACTTCCGTTGTACGCCCAATACACGGTGGGTGCGTCCCCGCATGGAGGGCTCCCGACCGGCCCACTGTACAGGTTGTTGATTCCTAGAAGATTCGCTTGGCCCTTTGTTACGCCAACCACATTGAGGGGGAAAACGACATAATCGCTGCAACTGGGCGGTTCTTCAGGGTTGTATCCGTATTTCGCGGGATACTGGTACGGAGCGATATTTCCTGCCCCCAAAGGAACACTCCAGTCAATTCTGCGGTTAACGGACCCCGAGTTCGTACCCGAATTACCATCTACCACCACCTCTCCCCGTACCGGATCCCGCTCATCCTTTCCGGCGTCGTCGCTCGGATTAGGGAGCCGATGTGGTCGGATGCGAGGAGACTGAAAACGCTTTGCCAATTGAAAACGAATCCGCGGCTCAATTTCCGCCAACCGGATATTCTCTGGGGTAAGTCCGCCGCTAACGACAATGTGAGAAGACGTCCAGTCGGTGACGATCCCGACATGCCTTTTAACCGCCGGGGCCTTTCGAGTTTGGCTCCATGCCGACGCAGCAAAAAGGAGAACTACAACATAGGACAGCCACAACGTTGTTCGAGAATAAATCACAAACACCTCCCGAGATTTTCAATGCTATTTCCGCACGATCTGTCGCCGGAAAGCAATTGTCAAAATCTGTTGTTTATGGTCAGAACGTGACTCGCTGTGGAAATCCTAGAAGTCGGCATCAAGCGTGAGGCATAAGTCTCCGTGTGCGTCATCAGCACGTGAGCAAGCTCAAGTCGCATGTTGTTATCGGCTGCGTTACGAGACACCCCCGTGTCGCCCGGATCAGCCAGACTCACCGCACAATGAAGGTTGATTGCCTCACGACTAACGTCTTTTGCTGAGACGAAACGTTCTCCGCGAAGACATCTTGGGATTCGCCTGCAAAGCTTGGGCGGCGCAACAAACTGTCACACGGACGATCCTACAGCGATCAACCTCACTTACCCTTTCCCTCAAGTCCGGACCACTGTTGGCCGCCGAGGGCACTGTCATTGACCACAACCAAACCGCCCGTAAGGCCGACAAAACCTGGACTGAACGTGACGGAAACGGTGCAGTCCGCACCCACAGCAAGCGTTGCAGGACAATCGTTTGTCCCCTCGTAGTATCCCTCTACCTGAACGCTTGAGATCTTCACGGGCACGATACCGACGTTCGCAAACTTTACCTTCTTAGACGCGCTGGTTGTGCCTACTTGCTGCGGCGGAAATCTGAGTATTGCGGGATAGAACGCCACCGCACTTTGGGTCTGCACCGAAACCATCGTATTGCCGTCGATGTAGAAGGGGTTGTTTTCAGCGAAATCCAGACGGCCATCTCCGTTGAAATCGCCCACTGCAACGTAGCCCGCGAACGCGGGGGCAGGCCCATCCATCGGAATAGGAGTTCCAAAACCACCCTTGCCATTTCCCGGAAGGATCAGTGCGCTCGATTCACTAAGTCCAACGACAACCAAGTCGGTATTGCCGTCCGCGTTAAAATCGCCGGCGGCAATTCCCAGTGGCTTGTGATAATCGGTCAAAACCTTCGACGATACGGTAAAGGTGCCATCGCCCGCACCCAGAAGTATCGAAACCGAACCGAATGCCGGGCGGCTACAGCTTTTTGCATTGCCGCACTGGTTCGTGACGGCCAGATCGACCTTCCCGTCCCCATTGAAATCAGAAGCCACGATACCGAAAGGAGAAGCACCAGTTGAAGGCGAGGACTTCAGGGTAAACGTCCCATCGCCCGCTCCGAGCAAAATCGAAACATTGTTGCTGCCCGAATTCACCACCGCCAAATCGAGATTTCCATCGCCGTTGAAGTCTGCGACGGTCACGGCATTAGGCGTGGTGCCCACCTGCACGGTCCCATTCGGAGTAAATGTGCCGTCTCCATTGCCGAGCAAGATCGAAACATTCCCTCCCGATTGATTCACGACAGCGAGATCTAATTTGCCATCGCCGTTGAAATCAGCTGCGGTGGCCCAGACTGGATTACTGCTAACGGCAGTCGTAGAGACCTCGGTGAACGTGCCGTCGCCATTGCCCAATAAGAGATGGACGAGGTTTGTAAACGGGTCGGGAAAAGCGAGGTCGAGATTGCCGTCTCCGTTGAAATCTCCTACTACGAGCGTGCCAACAAATTGCGCCGTCGTGGGGTAGGTCGTTACGTTGAAGGTTCCGTCCCCGTTCCCTAACAAAATGGAAAGAGTCGCGCCGGTGGATACAGCCAGGTCGAGGTTGCCGTCTCCGTTAAAGTCGCCTGCAGCCAGCGAGTTCGTATTCGTGGGAGTCTGCGTGTTAATTTCAAACATGATCGCCGATGGCGTAGGTGTGGTGACTTCAAAAAAAGCCGGGTTGGAAGACCCACCACCCGGCCCAGGATTCAAAACCGTCACCGTCGCCGTGCCAGCCCGCGCCAGACTGGATGCTGGAATTGCAGCCGACAAGCTCTCTCCGTTCACAAAAGTGGTCGATAGGGCTTGCCCGTTCCATTGCACCACTGAACCGGAGACGAACCCAACTCCTCTTATGGTCACGGTCAGGCCGCGCGTGCCGGGCGTTGCCGTCGCTGGCGCGAGGGGTTGGCCGATAAACGGCACTGGATTCGAAGCCGCGTATAGCGATTGTGCGAACACTAATACCAGCGATCCGAGAACGAATAGACGCAATGTCATAGTTCCACTCCCTAACCCTCGATAAGGGATCAAGCCGTTCGCGCTGGGCGCTTAGTTGCCAATTTCCGCTTAAAGCGGTGCCCAACACTCCGGTGTAGGTTGTCCGCAGGCCAACTTCTCGATTTGGCTATCGTGAACACCTTGTCTAATAGAGCTGCTCATTGCTCCCTATTTTGTTAATTGAACTGACTTGGACATTCTGGCGTAAAACGCTGAGGTCGCGCTCTCCAAATCTGTGTGCCGTGTGCTAAGCCTTAGAACACGGCAGAACTCATCCGATGTCGACTCAATTGAAGTTGTAAAGAATCCCGCGGTATCCACAATCTCGGAATCCAATAGCCTCGCCAAACCCAGCGTGACCCCCGCGGAAAGAGCGAAGCAAAGTGGTGTTCTCCGGAAGTGCCATGCAATGCTTGCCCTTGTCCCATCGGCGAACTGATAGGAGCCGTCGTCCGTCGGAAGCTGAACAGGAATCGAGTATGGCATAACACTGACCACCTCCTCATGCTCCTCAACAGAGCAGAGCACCCACCTGGAGTTGGCGCTCAAGAGGTCCGGCGAGCAGACAGGGCGCCTAGGATCTATGCTCCATGGTTCCGTGGAGAAATCATTGGGTTGAGACGAGATATCAAAGCCCGCTCTTACCAAGGGGTCGCGATCAAAATTTAGAAGCTCCCGCAATGCCGCAGATGCAGAAGATTCGATTTCGACGAGAGGCACCGGGCGTTTCAACCAGACACGCAGGCTCACGGACATGGTCAGTCGCTCCCTGTTTTCGCGCTTTCCATCGTTACCTTATTGTTTTGAATAGTAACGCTCCCGTTGCCGGTCGTCACCGTTACCTGCTGAATGGATCCTCTGCCAACTATCGTGGGAAGGGGGCCGTTCCTGGCGAAATCGGCGACGGCCTTTGCGTCCATGTTTGGCGCAGAAATGAATATCTCGACTCCCGTAAGCTTAGCACCGTTCGGCATCGTTACCTTATTGGCGGCCCTTTCGGTATCCACGGTTTCATCCAGAACATAATACGGATTGCTGCTTTCCGTCCCCTTCAGTTCCGTCGGGATCGCCCCTTTCATATCGATCATTCCTCCCACGATCTGTAGGGCGTCGAAACCTTGTTGTTGAGGGTTGTCAAGCAGGAGAACATCGTTCCCAGTCATTTTGACAACGGCGTTCGCCTGGCTAATCTCAGCGGCAGACGTCTTTGGGTTGGCAGCGTAAACCTGCGGCGGGATCAGGCCACCAAGTCCAATCGCCCGCTCAACCGTGTTAACTGCACGGGCCAACGCATACGCGCCGTTCCACCTTGACAGAGCGAGACCAGCCGCCTCTGGAGCGTACTTCTGCAACATTTGCTTGGCTACAACTGCCGGCAGGTTTTCTAGGCCATTCGTATCAACATTATTAAGCGGGTTGTTCAACGTGTAGGCGTAAAGATTCCAGCTCTGCGGGTTCGCAGGGTGTTGATCGGCAAATGGCCTATCCGGAGAGATCCACCGCCCTGTCGCATCACTGTAGTATCTTGCGCCGAAGTAATCGTTGCCGGTTTCAGAATCGCGCACTTTGCCGGTGAACTTGTAGGTGTTCGGATCGCTCCCCGCAACGACGACTTCTCCGCCGAACGGGTAATAATCGGACTGCTTCTCAATGGTTCCACTTGCATTTGTGATCGTGTCCGCCGAGCCAAGATAGTCAGAGAAGTAGTAGTAGACATCGCCGGTTGACACATCCCGCCTGGCAATCCGCTTGCCACTGAAAAACACGTACTCCTCAGTAAACGTTCCGCCACTACCGCTCTCCGCAAGCGGATCGCTACCCGTTCCTCGCCAGTAAAGAACCTCAGGGACAGGGGCATTTGACGCCGCATTTGACCGTTGGACGCGCATCCCGTCGCCATCGTATGTATACGGCACTCCATTGGCAGCAGTGAGTCGGCCTTCCGAGTCGTTGTACGTATAAGTGTTGCCGTTGCCATCATTCTTCAGGCCTCCATCCGCGTTATAGGTCATACCCGCGAAACGATTGTTATAGGGCAGGACCGTTAGACTCAGAGTGGTGGGACTTCCCTGCGTTGCCGTTATCTCATGCAGGTTCCCCCACGCGTCGTATCCCGATACGTACTGGCCGCCTGACATCTGGCCAAACAGTTGTCCCCAACAATAGGAGCAGGTTGCACCTTGCGTAGCCGCGCTCTCGATCCGATTTAGTGAGTCATAACTGAAAGTCACATTGCGGTTCGAATCAAGGCAATTCAGGATGCCAAGGACATTGCCATTATCAGACGAACCCGCGGCAAATCCGTAGACCCGGTGCGTGATGTTGCCCACAGTTGCCGGACACGTATTGCCCAGCATGGAACCAGGATTCGGTGTGTTAGTCCCGTAAAACATCTGCAGAGGCTGCAGTCGATTATTGTAAGTGAGCTGGGTGTTGATCGCACCGCCCATCGTATCGCTGGAGAGCGCTCCATTCGGGAAGTAAGTTGCGTTTGCGACGTAGGTGTTCCCAGACGTCGCATCTTGTACCTTTGTTACCCGCGCTGCTCCGCTCACCGTGTAGTTCAACACAGTGTAGTTGCTTGGATAGCGAATCGTCTGCAATGAACCATCCAGATTGTAGGCATACTGCGTCGTGGCGGTAGTAGTTCCGATGGTTCGAGCCTCAGCCAGAGTCCTACCCATCGTGTCGTAGCTCCAGGACGTAGCACCAGAACCGTCACACATTGCGGTGCGGTGGCCGATCAGGTTCTGCGCATCGGGAATGGGCGGCGGAGTGGTTGTGCACCCCGTAGCTGAAACTCCGTCGTACCAGAAGCTAACAGTCGGCGACGCGATCCCAGTATAGGTCTTCTGGATCAGCCGGTTCAGAGCGTCATAACTGTAATTCGTCGTCTCTGTTACCGAGGAACTCGTTTGGTTCGGGCGTGGAGCGACCCTCGTCAGAAGATCTCCGTCCGCATCGTAACTGCTGTAGCTGATCGTCCCGGATTCAGGATTGGTCGCCTGTGTGAGCCTTGACAAAGTGTCGTACTGGAACCGACGCACGCGCCAAGGGCTGGTGGCATCGTCGCTCGGTGGAGACGAACACCCTGTGCCAGTCACACCGCCTTGCTGATCAGAGCACAGCAGATTGCCGAGAGCGTCGTACATGTAGTCGGTTTCGTAGTTCAAATGAGGCGACGAGCCAGGATCCTCCAAAACTTCCGTCATCCGCCCCAACCCGTCGGCGCAAGACGTCCGAGCTTTGCCAGCTTCGTCGGTCACGGTGGTGCAATTGTTCGTATAGGAGGTGGAAACCGTGGAATTGTCAGGCTCAACGGCCGATGTGACGCGATTCAGCGCGTCGTAGTTGTAGGTGGTGTAACCCCATGTGGCCTCTCCGCAGTTGGTCGACGGCGGAGAACAGCGTGTTGGGTTGTAGACCTGGTACTTTCTACCCACGCGATCATATGTAGTCATCGTATAGGTCGTGTTACTTGGATCGGAAGTGAGCTGCGTCTCCGATTCTCGACCTAGAGTGTCGGCCAGGCCGGTCTCACTGAAATTGGTAGAAGAGTTAATCACTTTCGTAAACGTATAACTCGGCGGAATAGCGTCAGTGTATGTAATTTGCTCTGATCCACCGTCTGGATAGCTTGTATACGTCAGGCGGCGCATAGGGTCATACGAGAAGTGTGTAATATTCTTGTTCTCATCCTCATGCGATAACAGTTCGCCCGTGTTCGCATCGTAGGCCGGAATCTCAACGTGGGCCACCGATCCTGTCTGTGGATGCGTAATATTATTGGGATATAAATGCGTGCTGTCGTAGGAAATGTAGGTAGGGTTCAGGAGCGGGTCGATTTTCTCGATCGGCATTCCGTAACAGTTGTAGACGGTCTGTGATACCGGCGACGACCCGGTATTCAGCCAGCGTGTCACCGAAGTTAGATTGCCGCGTACACCCTGACAGCTGCCGCTTTGGTCATACGCGTAGGTAGTTTGTGATACCTGAGTACCCTGTTGGTTAACCACCGTGTCAACGCTAGGTAAGTCGATCAGGTTCGCCGCGTAGTAATTCCAGTTCGACTGCCAAAGGCGCGTGTGCTGTGTGGTGCGCAGAGGTGTTGTGCCTCCCCAATCGTATTCGCTAAGAGAGAGCAGGTTTCCAAAGCTGAAGGGGTGGGTGTCCCCGAGGTAGTCCTGATAGGTGCCATAAGAGTCGTAGAGGTATTGGTCCTGGCTCGTCACAGTGCCGAGAGTAGTGGCGACCTGACTCGGAAATACTCCTACCGCGATGTAGTTTGAGAAGTTCGTCGGGTTGGCATAATCCGTACCAGTGCTAGTATAGGTGGTAGCCACCGATTTAAGCGGCGTTCCCGAACCGGCCTGATAGTACGTGGTCAGGGTCTCATAGGGCCCGCATACGGGTGCAGGCTGACCGGCACTGCTAATGAGAGCAAACGTATGCTGTGTTGCATTAAGGTAGGGATCTTGGACCGTAACCATTCCAGCGTCTGGGCTGCCGACCCATCCCGATCCTATTGTGCTTTGGTATTGCCATGTGTATACGTGAGCGGGATTACCATCATTCAGATTTAGCGTTCGCGTGGCAACCGCCTGGCTCGACAGAATATTCGAGTATGGCCAGGCAGGATCTCCCGAAGGGGGAGCCTGCCCCGGTGGATTGCCGCAGGCCAAACGAGGCGTGTATGTATACGATACTGTCGCCCCAGTCGGCAGTGTGACCTGCTGCACCTGTCCGTAATTATTATAGGAAAACGACCATGAGGTTCCATTCGGAAGCGTAGCATTGGATAGCACCCACCAATTCTCATTGATCGTCTCCCAGCCGGGGTCGCCCACCCCGCTGCCCGGCGTCTGAATGCTTGCGATGACGGGGATTTGTTCGTAACAGAACGTCAGCGGAACGGTCCCTCCATCCTGGCCAGGAAAATTAAAGGTCTCGCACCCATTGCCGCTCGGAGCCGCTGGATGATAGGACGCGTCGAAATCAATCAGACAGCTATATTGCGCCACCGGAGGCAGATAGCTTGGATTGGGAATGACTCTTCCCACCGTATCTATAATCGACGTTGCCGAGGCCGTTCCGAACGCATTGCCCTCCCATGACGCCAAACTGGGATTGAAGAAGGCCCCGCTGCCGACCGGTTGCGCGCATGGTCCTTGCAGCGTAATTGCATTTCCGTTCGGATCGTTCAAGCCGCCAATATTCCCTCTGCGATCCACCAGCAGCGGCCCGTTGTTGCCACTCGCCGGCTGCAACATCAAACCGCTGCCGTCAACGCTGTACATAATCCCAGGCACGTACCCCTGGACTTGGTTCGCAATTGACCCACCCAGCGAATGCGTCGCCCCACTATCATCAGTCACCACAAAGCGAGTAAGGTATACTTTCGAGTGTGGGAGAGTAATTCGCTCTTCCCTCCAGTACAGGCCTCCTGGACTCATCACGACGTGAGGCTGTCCCCAGGGCGACCCGATTACGCCCGACGCCACTTCATGCTGATTCGTATCTGGTGGCCCAGTCTGGTATGGCGGTTCGGATTGAAATGTTGTGGAATTACTGCGAATGGAAATAACCACGGGCGGAACGCCGCCGCGCTGTTCGTACGACAAAAGCGGTATATTCAGAATCAGATTTCCGTTCGCCAGATTCACCGAATCGAAATCGGAGCCGTGGTAGGACTGATACGCTTGAAATCCTTTCTCGAAATCCGCCTGCGACCAGGCAACACTCGAAACCACCAGGATCGCCCCGATCGTGGCAACTGCGCGCAAGACCGCCGGAACAATTTGCAATGCCGGTATTTTTGAGGCTACCGACTTTGTATTCGACTTCATAGGTTCCCCTTCCTCCTAGTAGGCAAACTGGGATGTACGTCCCGGAACGATCGACCCTGATGGTTACCAGATGCATAGCAGGCTCTATTCGCCAGCCATGCATCCACCGTTGGCGTGTCTGTCAGTTTAGAGTTGCTCCGAAGGATGGTGGCGTAAAGCCCTTCTTGTCGGTAACCGTTACGATGATAGCCGGGGGCGTTTGGGAAACACTTGTAACCGTAATGACGTCTCCACTTACACTCGCCGTCCAATACGCGCCAGCCACTTTATTGATTGACTCCGCCAGCGCCTTGGCGATGGACTGCGGAGTGCTCTTGCTGCCCCAGTCTGCCGAGGCAACTACTCCCGCGGTCGTGACATCGACGGTTCCACCATCGTATTCCGTCTTCTCGGTTGCATCTTTTCCACCCGTCAACGTCGCCCCGGATGCGATGAGCTCGAAATTGCCATCCCCGGTGGCTTCGAAAGTGATATTTCCGCCGCTGCCCGCAATGACACTCGTTAGGGTAATGACAGAACCGCTTGCCTTAGCCGTCACCGGAGAACCATCGACATTCAGTGCCTCAGCTATAGCCTTCACCGCTTCATTGACCGTGGCCCCTTGAGCATAGGATGCAGCCGCGTTGAAGCCGCCAACCTGAATGGAGAGGGTCCCATTACTCGCAGCCGGCACTTCCAAAGCACTAACGGTGATTTTCCCAGTGGCATGAGTGGCCGGGATCTGCTCCGTCTTGCTTTGTTCCGCTCCCGTAAGAGTGATCTGCTCCTCCTGCAATTCTGTTAGCGAGACGTTCGCTATCGCATTGATGTTGGCCCAAACCGAGGCGCCATTTGACAACGTTCCGCTCACCTCAATATTGCCGTAAAAGGTGCCGTGGATATTAGTGTACTCAGTCGTGTAAGCCTCTACGGTGCAGGAACTACCTGCCGCTAGCGATGGAGGAGTTCCAGTACAATTACCGCCATTTGTATTCAAATAAGCGCCGAAGAAACTATCCGACGCAGTCAACCCGTTCACGGTATAGTTTGTGTTGTTGGTGAGTTTCAATGCTACCTCGTTACCTACAGGGTTAAAGGACTGGCCGCTATAGGTTCCCGTGACATTAAAAGTAACTGGGGATGGAGCTAGGGTGAGAGCGGCGGGACCAGCTGCGCCTGCAATTGCCATCGGAATCGGAGTCCCAGTCGGTGAACCCACGATCGCCATAGCAGTCAGCTTGGTGCTGAGCTCCCCAGATTGTTGTGTTTCAGTCCCTACTCCAACTGTGGGTAGAAAGTCCAGAGTGAAAGTGCAGGAACCCAACGAATTAACGACAACTGTCCCGGTTGAATAACAACCATTGGTATTGTCGGGAATCGTAAAATCAGCGCCATCCGACAATGCAATACCACCGACAGGAGTAAAGTAGACAGGGGAGCTGTAGTAATTCGTGAATGTGAATTGCTGTGTCTGCAATGCGTAGGGATTTGGCGTTGAAAAAGTGACCACATTAGGCTCTTTGGGATCCTTGGGCTGACCCGTACCCGTTGGATACAGAGTCGCCCCTGCTGCGGGTCCAACTTGTGCGGTGGCCGATACCGTCGCCGGATTGGTCACCAGGATATTCTGGTACGAAGAGGCATTCTCTGTCCCCGCAGCAATCATGGTTGCGCTGACTGGATAAGCCGTTCCATAGAGTGTGTTCGGCGCGTCAGAGGGAACAGGAGCAAAGTCGACGTCAATCTCGCAATACCATGGGCCGTTCTGCGAATCATAAGGGTTTAGCACTCTGTTCGAACAATAGTCCTTACCGTCATTGGCAATGGCGAATCCCGGGTCACTGAAGCTCACCGCCGGCCCAACCATGGTGAGAGGATAAGGGGAGCAGTTCGTGAGGTACACGGTTTGGGGTGCGCTTGCCGTTGGGGTTGGGGTTGTCACTGGTTCCGTCCCGAAAGTCAAACTTGGCTCCGCACCGGGGCCCGGACAGTATCCGTAAAGACTACTGTTAGTGGTGATAGCAATGTAGCCAAGGGCGACCTGAGGTTCGAGGGAGGAGTAAAACGCATATGTTCCATAAACATTGTCAAGGTAAACGTTAAAAGTCGCCGGGCCGTTGTAGTTATCGCTCAATTGCGGGCCCGTAATGGAATACGAGGCTGTTGCAGTAGTCCCGGCCGTCGACGTACTGCTGTTCTGCTGCTGCCACGTCGTCGAATTGCTGGTACCTGAAGTCGTCGAATAATCGAAGCCAACCGTAAAGCCAAACAAATTGAACGAGTCATCGTACGAGAGGGTCTGATACGAGCTTGCAGTCGAGGTGTGCGTGTCGATCGCTGTCGCTCCCTGTGTTTCTGTCTGAGAATAGTTAAAAGTCCCAGTGTAAGTCGTCGGTAGGCCGTTCGGGCCAGGTTCTGGATATTCCACGACGCCATAAGGTTGGAATCTTGTCATCTCACTATCGCCCGAGGTGGGCGGATAACAGTAGGAAGGGATGCGCGCGAGAGTCGGCCAGCCTCCCGGTGTAAGACTAAGTGATTCAGGATCATTTGGGTCCATATTCGGGCCGTACGATGGATGGCAGACATTGAACGAATTGCTGTTCATAGTCACAAACGGGTCGGCTTGGAGTATGTCCGCATAGTCCTGCAGAGTTAGCCCCGGAGCGATTGAGGGGAGCGCAGCTCCATTTTGGTTGGTTGGCTGGGGTCCCCCAATAGGAAAAATCCCAGGATCGCTCTGTGTAAACGAGCCATTGCGCACAGCCTTGCCCTGGCCAGTAGGGGTTCTTCAGGCACCATACTGGAATTCCAACGATATCCGGGTACGGGTACTGATTGGGATCGCACCCGCTCACGGTTTGATAAAACGTTAGTGGATCATTCACATCGGTTTGATCACACGAGTTTGCTGATAGGCCAGTCCAATTGATGGTGGGAGGGTTCGTTTGCGTTACCGGCACTGTTCCCGATACGACAGGATTCAGCCAAATATAAATAATATCGTTGTCGTGGTCGACGCCCAAAGCAGAACTGATCGGCCCCATTGTTGAAATGCTATTCCCGTTTGTCGTCTGAACCGCCACAGAATTTGTGTTTTGGCTAGATGTAGTCCATCCGTCACTTACGGTGTTAGTGATCGAGGCACCAAATACACCAAGGGATGCCCCCGTCGTGAAAGACGAAGTGTTAACAACCGTTGAAGAGTTGGTGACGGACACCGTATTAGAGGATCCGACGAAAGTCGTGTCTCCATATGAAACAAAGCTCGCCGATCCGGGTGGAGCATAGACAACGCCCATCACAAGGTACTTGGGAAAAATCGGTTGCGGGGGTGTTGTTGCCTGCGCGTAAGCAGAGTTAAGTGACGACGTCACGACACAAGACAACACCATGCAGAAGGTAAGCAGCCACCGCTGTGTATGTTTCACGGACTTTTCTCCTTTGACCTCGGACCGCTGGTGGCACGACATTGGCGCCACCCCAGTTACATGCGATTTCCGCACGAGTCCCCAGCAGGAGGCAATTGTCAAAATCTCTTATTTATTGTCAGAACTTGGCTACCTGTGGAAATCCGAGCGTTGGCCTGTAGGACAGGGTCGAGCGTCATGAGTGGGTCTGCAAACTAAGCCGTGCGGTTGCGTTTTCGCACTTCACGGAATGAAAACACCGTCGCCCAGGTCAGACCGCCTAAACTCAGGATCGACCTTGTTATCATTGTGCTCAGGCATGTTCCGCCGAAGCTCGTTTGCTCTGAGCAAAGGTAGCGTAGCTTGAAAGAGCGATTGCAAATGGCGAACCCGGAGCACTTTTGGAGTCATCCCGTGCACTTTTTTGAAGTCTCGGTAGAAATTACTCACGTCATCGTATCCATACTGAGAAGCTATTTCTTTTATAGGGAGATCGTACTGCTGCTCCACCAACCGACCGGCCCGGGTCATCCTTTGTTCCCGCAAGTATTGGCTTAACGCTTTCCCGGTGTTCAGTTTGAAGAGATGACGGAAGTGCGTTTGGGAGAGGCCGAGTAATTCGCTTATTGCGGTCAAAGAAACTCCACAGTTTGTCGGTTGATCTTCGATGATCCTGAGGGCGATTCTAATACGAGGATCCAAACCCGCGTTCTCCCGACGTTCAGCTACGAAGTAACTAAGGCTGTAATCAGCGGCATATACTGCGCCGATCTAAGACTTCGAGGTGTCGCTTGGACACTTCTATCCAAACGATTCCGGTGGCGGCCGTTTTTTCCCCGATGTAGAGAAAGATCGGAGCCTGGAGGGCTGCCGTCTATATTAATTGTGCAAGCGGCCCCATAAGCCACTCTTGCAGGGCGAAACACGCCCGTTCGGGCGCTGAACTAGGCTTGCAATATTCGAGAGGTTGGGGTAGCCGGGGCCAGCACCTTAAATCGGTATTCAAACTGAACCCCGCACAATGAGCGGGGGCGGGGCCCTGAGCAACAGGTTGCGCGTAAGCGTCGACCAAGGGGCACACAAATTTCAAGCGAGCCATCGGCTCCTCCAAAAGTTCGGCTTGCCCCCTCAGGCGTGTGCAGGCAAAATACAGAAGTGGGACCGACCTTGTCAAATGAAAAACGTCGAGGAGGCTCGTTCGGCCCTTCTGCACATAGACCGGGCCGTTCAGCTCGGGTGGGGACGCCCGCAATATTGCGACTAACCATCGGTTGCAAATTCCGCTGCTTTGTCTATTTCGCTAGCTGCCGTTGTATAGAACAGGTGTTTTTAACTGTTATCGCGTCGTGTCGGCCAGCGCCCGCGCGGCGAAATATGCGGAGGGCAAAAGTTTGGCGAGGGCTTAGACGTCCAGTAATCGGGTTAATCGTGGAGAAAGCAGGTCGTCGAGGAATATTTCGGCACCGTTCCAGGCGAGCAAGACTGGAACCCCCCGCTACAATATTTCGATCCGGGCATGAGCGATGCTATTGTGGCGTCCGAACTGTTGAAGCCCTATGATGCTCGGCTGATGCGGTGCTACCCCGTTAGCAGTCGCGTCAACCGCGTGGCTAATGACGATGAAAAGTGTTCTCGACGGATGGAGGTCGCTGAGACTCGGAATCGACTGTTCTAATAGTGAGGATGTGAGCCTAGTGCCCCGTAGCGTTTGTGGAGGTACAAAGCCCAATCGGAGCCCGGATTGGCTCCCGTCAGCAGCGGAATGAGGTCTTCCGTGGCGAAATGACGAAAACCTCCCGGCTCAACGAAGTGACTCCAAACGGCTGGAACTGAACATTCGCAATCTGGTGCAAGAGCAGAGGCCAGCCCAGCGTCCATCAAGTCCTTGTTTGATCGTGGGGCAATATGCAAGACGGACACAGCGTCCGCTTGCATTTCTCGGTGCCGCTGCATTGCTGACGCCAATAGTTGAAGCCGCATCATCTGATAGATCGGCAATCGAAACAGCCTCTCAAACTGGATACGACGGAGGGTCAGTTGGCACCCCGGCTTCGTCAATTCTGGCTCGTAAATAGCAACCCGGTTTGTCCCATTCTTGCTGACTCTTAGGTCTTCCGGCTCCAGATCACTCTCGCAATATTTCCACTCCACCAGAACTACATGGACTTTGCCGTTCGTCTGCCGAAATCGGAGGACCGCGTCAGCGTTAGTTTGAAATGCACCACGACCTCCACCCCGTTCATTAAGGTATCTTCGCTCCCCGATCCACTCGAATGAAAGATAGGGCTGTCGTCCGTCCTCTAACGGCGGTTCGGCGTCACCGTTAATTGGCAACACCTCAGCCAGTTCGGGGTAAATCTGCTGAAGCCAGACGGCCAAGGATTCTGAAGAGGAGACAAATGGAAACAGGCAATTCACACAGGACACTTGGGATGCGACTATGCTGGCATCGGGCGTTCCATTTGGCCCATGCCACTTGATGTTTCTGACGGCAAAGAAGTCCAACGCCTCTTTTCGGAAACCCGCAAACAAGTTCTCTGCTTCAAGCCCTGCTCCTAAGTGCTCCCGATCTTTCACGAGCGATTCCATTCCCTCTGCCGAGAATAAGTGTTGTCGGAGATTGAAAACTCTCTGTGCTTCACGCTGCCGGAATCGCATGGAACTACTCCGTGGTTTAATGAATACACCAACTTCCTCAACGGCGACGAGTGTTTCGAGTCAGTGGCCGTCGCCGTCTGGTCTTTGATTTCAGTGACCCCTTCTTCGTTGCCTTTCGCACAGGTCGAGTGTGTTTGGGAACAAAGAGTTTTTCGATACCATCGACAACTTGCTTCTCCATAGGGAGAAAGTTCCGACCACACTTGAAGCACTGAACCGTTCCATCCGGCTCATCCGGGCCGGATACGGTGCCTCCACTGCCGGGGCAATGTTCGGTCTTAGGCATTTTCCTCCTAGCCAGAGAGGTCACACCTCTTCTGAACCGGATACATTTTCCAGAGGTATCCCAAATGCAGTTGCCGCTCCACGTCTCAGAGACAATTCCAATTCTTCCTTGTCCCGGAAAAGAGCGCCCAATTCCTTGCGACTCCGGCCAGCAGCAAATCGGTCGAGCATCGCAAGTGCGATTTGTCGAGCCGCAGGGTCGCTCTGTTTCATGTGACCTCCTGTCTCTACTTTGCTGAACGACCGGAGAATCTCATCCCAAGCATAGCCTGCATCGCTGTTGAATGTTTTGCCATCGAGAAATAGGTCGCGCAGTTCCTTGTTATCACCCAAAGTCTTTTGCGCGATGAGATGAGCTACTAATTTCGCCCCGGCGACGGCAGCAGGCTGGCCTAGGTCAGCACAACGAGAACCGTCTTTTCGACAGAGGACATTGTGATGAAGCTCGAACGCGACGGCTTTGCAGTTGAGCAAGGATAGGTCGCTGTCAACCATGAACTCACCTGTCAAATTCCCGTTGCAATACCAGACATCGTTCGGAACGTCGTGGTAGAGCGGCCCGTCGCCATCTTCAGGATGATATTCGTCGAGTTTGAAGCTCGACGCGTCTTTCGTAATCAGGATTCGATA
>Ga0116121_1000611_pt1 | contig 17453 bp, 16 predicted proteins | sample June2015DPH_13_1_FD_89725 | JGI IMG/M metagenome (GOLD analysis project Ga0116121, IMG submission 89725) | Peatland microbial communities from SPRUCE experiment site at the Marcell Experimental Forest, Minnesota, USA - June2015DPH_13_10 | ecosystem: Environmental > Terrestrial > Soil > Wetlands...
CAGGTGATATTATATTTATTCAGCAGGACCCATATATGGGATTCACAACTTTAAACATCAGACTCCTGAATCTTCAGGATTATGAAGGTAAATATTATGTAAAGACTTTACCTCCGGGTAAAATCATCGGTAACAATCAGATCTATGCAGCGACAGCATCTGCGGCTTCTCCTTCGTCTTTGGCGATTCCTTCCCGGAACCAAAATATACTTGGAATCACCGTGGGTCCAACAAGCGGTGTCAGGGGAGTTAGAGTAATAACGGTTGCATCGGGAAGTCCGTGTGAGAGCGTCATAAAGCCAGGTGATACCATTTTTGCCCTTACTTTGATTGGTCAGGGCAGCTCAATATTAGGAGGGGCAAGGGTAAATAATGATAATTTTCAATTGGAGGTTTCAAAAATACAACCGGGCATGACAGTAAGATTGATGATCAGTTCAAGACCTGTTGTTGAAGTAAGTTGTACGATTCCGGAGGGGCAGTCTGATGCATCAATGGGCGGAGTTCAGCCCGCGAAAGCCGATACTTTCATTGGAACTGTCACAGGCGGTAATTTTGCCAAGGGAGTGGGTTTTTCCAATATCAACATTAAGCTTGAAATTACGGATGACAATGGAGTCAAAGATATTTTTTTCGTGAGGTCCGACTCTAAAGTTTTTGATGTTCGTGGTAATCAAATAGATTATGAACGAGCTCATGAAACCAAAGATAGAAGAGTAGCAATAGAATATTTCACAATAACAGATGCTACAGGTGGCGACCCATCTCGCAGTGACTTCGCTTTTGAGATAGGTAAGAAAGGCGTACGTGTGATGCATCTTCTTAATTGAAAGGCAACAAATGGTTTGGGAATCGAATTTTTTATTTCCTTCTTCCTGAAGTCCTCAATTTTTAAATTAAGATTTTTTATGTTATGTTATAAACAATAATCAACAAAAAATCCTTCTTCATTAAAAATATTATTCACTAATTTGCAGAGTTGTAATATTAGCAAGGATACATATAAACATGTTGGGAGGGAAAATGATGAAAATAGTTTCAAAGATTTTAATGTTGGTTCTGCTGGTGTTTAGCTTTTCGTTGTCAATAGCAGACATGGCATATGCGGTGGCACAGATCTCCCTTCAAAACAACAGCAACTTATGGTTGAACCTATACATCGATGGTAACTTTGGCTGCGGTCCGGTGATGCCCCGCGGGTTTTGCACATCCAGCGTCAAAGAGGGCGTCCACAGGTTGGAAGCAAGAAAAGGTCAGAAAACTGTGGCACATGAAGAGGGTGTCCAAATTGGAGATGGCACTTCCCCGACTTGGACGCCGACCATTGAAGACTCCGCTCAGGATAAGACCTTGCTGATGGTGGGAAAGTGGAGGAATGAAAAAGGGGATGTGTATTCACTCACAGTAACGGCAGATAAAATCAACATAGATGGTGTTAAGCGTATTATCGTTACGCGGAAGGATCTTGCGCTCGAAGGCTTTATCGAGTGGTCTGACTCCTCTTATAAGAATTGTGTCATCCCCGGCTATAGGGGACCTATCACCGGAACAATCGCTGAAAATGGCACCTCCATAGTGCTGCAATATGATTGGCCGAACTATCAACTCAGATTGAATGGGAACCAGTGCAGTGGCGTGTCTTTTTTGGGAAAAGAGCGCGTAGAATTTAAACTGGTAAAAGAGTAAAATATCCTGGTGTGAATCCACTATGAATCTTGTTAATGCAAATGCTGCTGTAAAAAATTCGGTTTCCGGTTGGGATTATTTTGATCGCTTATACTGCATTTCTCTGAAAGAACGGGAAGATCGTCGCCAGTCAGCGCTCGAAGAATTTTCAAAAGTAGGGCTGGCTGATAGAGTTGAGTTCGAGATTGGCCAACGTCATTCAAATAATATTGAGCAGGAGGTGTACGAATCACACATGCTATGCCTGCGTAAAGGGTTGGAAGCAGGTGCGAAAAATATTGTTATTTTTGAAGACGATATAGAATTTGACTGCTTTGATCCGGAACGATTAAGAAGTTGCACTGAATTTTTAAGACAACATCCGGAATGGAAAGTTTTGCTCATCGGAGCTTTAATTCGCTCCAGCTGCAAAACTACTAATCCGTGCGTACAGAAAGTTCGTTACCAGAGTCTGACTCATGCCTACGCTTTAAATAGGCATTATGCGGAAACTTTAGCATATGAACCCTGGCAGGGCATTGTTAACGACACCCTCTTTCGGCCGCTGGCTGATGATGTCTATGCCATTTACCCTATGTGCGCATTTCAAAAACAATTTACCTCGGATAATTACAAGTACCCTAAACTTGTGCTAATCCGACGCTTGTTAGGTGGACTTAAGCGCATTCAAAAAGCAATTGAATTCTACCACAGGCACAAATTTGGTATCTATGCAGCGCATGTCATTGTTATTTTACTTGTGCTGTTCGTTTTTTTCTACTGATTATATTGTCGCCGCCATTTCCGCTCGTCCTGCAATCAAGAACTGGTGGTGAAGTTCGGGGTAGCATAACATCAGCGGAGAATTATATTTTCCATAACCAATGGTTTTTATGACTGTAACACGACCATGAGAAATGTTACTCGATAAGAGAAAATAGGCCTAAACGTAGAAAAAATACTGTTTTTATAACGTGGAATACCATCGGATATATTTTTTAAAATGATCATAATTACTCCCAAACAAGTCGCGCCTCAAAACGTGAAAAGCCATTTGTTAATGGAATACTAAGGTGTAACAAGATTCTGAAGATACTCTTTTTTGCCCGGGCGCATAGCTCAAAAAAGGGTGTTCCAGCGACAGGACTCTATTATTAAATATCTGAAGAAAGGGTGAGGGGGATGCAATCCCCTCATTGCTGTTTAAAGATGCACTGCGGCTTGTCGCAGGGAGCTTGTCTTAGTTCTTTTTTCTGTTTCTATATATTTCAGTATATATTAAAAAATTATCATTATATGAGTATAATTATTATAAATACTTAGTTAATCTGTTCGATCTTTTTTAGCCCAAAACTAAAAAGGGAAGGGTTTTTATAACCCCTTCCTTTTTTCCCATTATAGAGCTTCTACGTTCTTTTTGATTCTAACTCTTTTTTCCTTAATCATAGCTGCTTTGTTGCCCTCCAGCCATGTTTGCAAGGCTTCATCACGCTTCATGGAAATCAATATCTTTGTGTATATGGCTTTTTGGTTTTCAAAATCTTTCTCATCCGGTTTGCTTATATCCTTGAGCTTCAATATGAAATAGGTATTGTTGATAAAAAGAGGCTTTTCCGCGTATGGTTTGTTGGCGGAGAGCTGAAAGAGAACGTCAGCCGCATCCGGGATTGTTCCCACCTTGGGTATAGTATTTCCCATCTTGAAAGTGCCTGTTTCGTTAACTTTCAACCCTTTTTCCTTGGCGATTTTATCAAGACCTTCTCCTGTTTTTATACGCTCTAAAATTGACTGCGCTTCTTTTTCGGCAAGAATCTGCGTTTCGTTTTCTGTGAAGCGGCGCTGGACTTCATTTTCTATGGTGTTCAGTGTCGGCAAGTAAGCGGGTTTTATATCGACAACTTTAAAAAGATAATAACCGTCTTCGGCAGCAATGACTTTACTGATTTCGTTTTTCTGCATATCCAGAAGCATTTCAGTAAGGTTTTTAAGGGATGCAAATTCCTGCGGCGGTTTATTAATTGAAAAGAAATCCAAATTGTGAATTTTTAAATTATTTTTACTGGCATAGTTTTCCATATTATTTTCCTGATAGACAACGTCCCTGGCTTTTCTGGCTTCAGAATAAGCGTTTGGCAATCCTCTTGTTTTTTTCAATTCCTTAGTTATGGAATCCTGAGCCTGGGTAAGCGTGAGTTGTTTGCCGTCTTTGGTTTTATATTTGTCTTTATTGCTCAGATAATAGCTTTTGATGTCTGAATCGCTTAAGTCTTGCGGGAAAGAATCGCCGGAAAAATATATATATTGAATCTTTATCTGTTCGGGAACACGGAATAAATTACTGTTACGCTTTAAATAGTCTTCCAGTTCGGCTGGAGTGGGTGTAATTTTCTTTTTGATATCATTGCCTGAAATTTGCACGAAATTAATATTAATTTTCTGGTTCTGCAACACGTACAGATCATAAATTTCCTGATCGGAAATTTTAACGCCTTCAAGAACAAGGGATTCAATTTTGTTCGCTATTATATCTGCTTTGTGGAGAGTTTCAAAATCTTCAGAGGACATTCTGTTGTAGCGGAGTATCTGCTTATATTTGCCTTCATCAAACGCGCCATTTGTTTGCAATACCGGTAATGACATGATGCTGTTTCGTAATTCATCGTCGGAAACTTGAATCTTTAAATCAGCGGCTTTGGCAAGAATAATCTGCCTGTTGAGTAAATCATCATACGTTTTTTTCTTGAGGTCCATTTTCTTGAGTATTTCCGGAGTAAATTTTGCTCCAAGACGAAGCCGGGTCATATCCAGCATCTTTTCGTATTCGTTGTGAAATTCAGCTTCGCTGATCGCTTTTTTATCAACTGTGGCAATTATTTTTGCGCTTTGGCCTCCTCTGTTGGAACCGAAATAAAGGACAAAAACTATAATGATAATCCCCAGGATTCCAATCATAAACCAGCCGCGTGCGTGTTTGCGAAAAAATTTCAGCATAAAAAATCACCTCAAAAAAAGATAAGGAATTTGTTCAATAATAGTTAATCTTTTATTCTATTATTATAGTCATTTGCAAAAAGCAAACATAATTTAAAAAGGCGTTGATTAGGATAATGAAATGCTGTATAGAAAATAGTTCTACGGAAAAGTCATTATATATTGCGATAATATAGGGGGATAAATGTTACTTGATTATATATTAGGAAAATTTTCCAACGATCTTGCTATTGATCTTGGAACTGCAAATACCATTGTTTATGTCAAAGATAAAGGCATGGTTTTAAATGAACCCTCTGTTGTAGCCGTGTATCAGGATTCCAGAGGAATGAAAACGGTGCGTGCTGTAGGTAATGAAGCTAAAAACATGCTGGGGCGCACTCCGGGTAATATTGTTGCCATCAGGCCAATGCGCGATGGCGTTATCGCCGATTTCGATATAACTGAAAAAATGCTGAAACATTTCATTTTAAGCGTCCATAATCGCAAGTCTCTGGTGCGGCCGCGAATTATTGTTGCCGTGCCGTCAGGGATAACTCAGGTGGAGAGGCGTGCCGTACGTGAGGCAGTGCAATCGGCTGGCGCCAGAGAAATTTACCTGATTGAAGAACCAATGGCCGCGGCTATCGGAGCAGGTTTGCCTGTTTCCGAGCCCACGAGTTCAATGGTGGTTGATATTGGCGGCGGGACAACTGAGGTTGCTGTTATTTCCCTTGGCGGAATTGTGTATTCGAAATCGGTGAGAATCGCCGGTGACAAGATAGATGAAGCAATCGTTCAGTATATGAAACGAAAGCACAATTTACTTATCGGAGAAAGAACGGCCGAAATTATCAAAATTGAAATCGGCTGCGCCTATCCATTTGACGAAATTAAAGTTGGTTCCATAAAGGGACGCGATTTAATTTCCGGAATTCCCAAAATCACGGAAACTAATTCTGAAGAAATAAGGGAGGCCATCAACGAACAGATCACATTTATTGTTGACGCGATCAAAGACACTCTGGAAAATTCTCCGCCGGAACTTGCCGGTGATATTGTTGACCGTGGTATCGTTCTTACAGGTGGTGGAGCCCTACTGCAAAATATTGACATCCTTATAAGAGAAGAAACCGGATTGCCTATAACTATTACTGATGATCCCCTGTCGGCTGTGGCCAGGGGCGCGGGCATGGCTCTGGATCAAATCAGTGTGCTTAAAGATATTGCTCTTGAGGTCTAAAAACGTCCGGGGCGAAGCATAGCTGATTAGCAATATTTTATTTATTTTTGTTTTGTGCGGCTTCAACATTTTTTCTGTAAATGAAAGGCAAATCGGCTAAAACGATCCGCTTTTTGCTTATGATATTGCCAGTAAACTGTTAAACTAAGCTTCGCAAACCTTCTATCCCGGCTGACAGCGTTCGATACAGCCTTATAATTATTTTCCTTATCAGGTAAAAAATGTTTTTTTTAAGGAAATATAAAACAATCATCTTCATTGCCGCTCTTCTTGTCGTGGCTTTGAGTATGATTTTCTATAATTTAAAATATGGAACGGATAAAAGTTTCCTGAGAAAGATTGTATTGGAAGCTATAGCACCGGTGCAAAAGGCTTTGAGCTTTTCCATCGCCAGTGTAAAAGATGACTGGTCGCGCTATATTTTTCTTGTCGGTATTGTAGATGAAAATAAAAAATTAAAGAAGGAAATTGAAGAACTCAAAGCAGTTTTGATTTCATATCAGGAGAGTTATCAGGAAGCGCAAAGGTTGAGAAAGCTTTTATCTCTTTCAGATGATTATAAATACCAGTTCATTTCCGCCCGGGTTATCGGTAGAGAACAGGCCGCTCTTTCCAGAGTAATATTGATCAATAAAGGTTCATCTGATGGTTTGAAAACCGGTATGCCGGTTGTTGCTCCTCCCGGATTAATCGGCCGCCTGGTTGATGTCTCCTGGCATGTTTCCCGAGTGCTGCTGTTCATTGATGAGAACAGTAATATTGACGCCATTGTACAGCGAAACCGCACGCAGGGGATTATCAGCGGGGCAGGCTCCCGCGGGCTGATTTTTAAATACATTTCCAAAACTCAGGATGTCAAAGAAGGCGACGTTATTGTTTCTGCCGGAATGGGAGGTGTGTTTCCCAAGGGTATGCTGATTGGTCAGGTCATCCATGTCGACAAACAGGATGCCAGTCTTTTTTTGAAAATTAATGTTGCCCCGTTTGCTGATTTTTCTAAACTGGAGGAAATATTAATTTTATCTTCCGATGAAACTAAAATTTAATAACGATGCTTTATTATTTATCACTGCCATTCTTATCCATATTATTAATAGCGTTGCAATCAACTATTGCCGATGTAATTTTTTCAGACCAGTTGGTGTTTGAACTATCGTTAATTGCAATTATTTATGCCGGATTTCATCTTGATTTAATTAAAGGAGTAATTTTAGCATTAGTCCTCGGATTTGTATTGGATTATTTCGGCGGATCGGTGCCGGGATTATTTACTTTTATTTATATTGTTATTTTCTTATGTTCATTTTTTATTTCCGATTGGCTGGATACTGAAAAAATATATGTTATTGCCTTCTTTAGTTTCTTTTGCGCTTTGTTGAAAGAAATTATATTAATTATCTTTTATTATTTAGCTTTCAAAATTGATTTATTAATGAATACATATTTTATTATTTTCGTGCAGGCTTTGATTATCGGCCTGTTTGCCCCCCTATTTTTCCACTTGATGAGCCGGGCAGAGGTGTTTTTTTATGGAAAAGAAGTATGACCAGTTCAAGGAACAGGAACCAACCGAATTCAAGCCAAAAGTTAAGATGGCCGCCCTTTTGTTTTTGATTGCCGTTTCCGTTCTTGTTATGAGGTTGGGGTACTTACAAATTGTCAAAGGAACGGATTTTAAAAAAAAATCGGAAAATAATTCTATCCGTTTCCGGCAAATCAGGCCTTTGCGTGGCCTGATTATGGACCGCAATGGCGTCGTTCTGGTGGATAACAGACCCTCTTTTGATGTGCTTTACGTACCCACAAAAAACAAAGGTAACGAATTGTCTGTTGAAAAACTTCAAGAACTCTATAAAAGCAAATCACTGGAATTTTCTTATGATCAATCTATCCTTAAAGACACGAAACTATACCTGCCCATTAAATTAGATAAGAATGTGAATATGGAAAAAGTTGCTCTTGTGGAAACCAATGCACTGAATTTACCGGGTATATATATTGATGTTTCACCTATTCGTTTGTATCTCGATGGAGAAATGCTTGCACCGGTTATCGGTTATACAGGAGAAATAAGCAAAGAGGATATTGAAAAAAGCAATGATAAATACACCTATGGTGAGGTTCTGGGAAAGTATGGGTTGGAAAAGTATTTTGATGATTATATTCGCGGCCGTAGCGGGGCGGAACTGGTTGAGGTAAATGTTCACGGCAAAGAAATCAGAAATTTGGGAATGAATAAACCTGTTTCCGGTTATAACATGATGTTGACCATTGATGCTGACTTGCAAAAGGCGGCATGGCAGGCACTTGAAGGAAAAGCAGGTTCAGCCGTAGTTTTGGATACACGCGATGGTTCGGTGTTGGCTATGGTTAGTTCTCCTTCTTTTGATCCTAATTTGTTCAACAACGGGATTTCCAATGATCAATGGAACGAATTACAAAATAATCCTTTTGCTCCTTTATCCAATAAGGCAATTTCCGGGCAATACCCACCCGGTTCAACTTATAAACTGATTGTTGCCGCTGCCGCTTTGGAAGAAGGAATTATCACTCCCGATACCAAAGTGCTTTGCAAGGGTTCTTTTACTCTGGGCAATAGAACTTATCGCTGTTGGAATAAACATGGTCACGGTTATGTCGATCTTCATAAAGCAATTGTTGAATCATGCGACGTCTATTTTTATACGGTGGGTAAAATGTTGGGAGTAGATAAGATTGCTCAATATGCGAAACTTTTCGGTCTGGGAGAAGTTGCCGGCATTGATTTGCCTGGCGAGAAAAGCGGGCTGGTGCCTACTAAAGAATGGAAATTGAAGCGGAGAAAAAGCGCCTGGCAGCTCGGAGAAACGATATCCATATCAATCGGCCAGGGGTTCAATTTAGTGACGCCGCTGCAGTTGGCTAACGCTTTTGCCGCTTTTGCCAATGGCGGCACCTTGTGGAAGCCTTATCTGGTAAAATATATTGAGTCGACAGACGGAAAAATATATAAGGAATTTTTACCAGAGAAAAAGGGTGAAGTGAAGTTAAGTCCAAAAACAATTGAGATTTTAAACGGAGCCTTGTGGGGTGTGGTTAATGAACCGGGAGGCACAGGCCATGCCGCCAGCATACCGGGAATCGATGTTTGCGGCAAAACGGGAACTTCGCAAGTGCTTGGGTTGCCGGCGGATGAAAAAGCGCGCCGGGCCAGAAGGCTCAGCGCTTTTCAAAAAGATCATGCTTTATTTGCCTGTTTTGCACCCATGAAAAATCCGGAAATAGCCGTTGTTGTGGTGATGGAAAATGCCGGCGGCGGCGGTGCAGTTGCCGCTCCGATCGCCCGCAGGATATTATCTGCGTATTTTGAAGGAAAGAAAAAAGATAAACATCAGCGCGCTATGGCGCAAAGCCCGCAAATGGATACATTGAACAATTGAAATTATAATTTTGGTGGTTGCCTGACGGGCATGAGGAAGGCTAATGATTTTTCTTAAATTTGATCGTCGCATTTTTCACTATTTTGACTGGATGCTTCTGGCGTTCGTGCTTTCCATTTGTGCAATCGGCGTTTTAAATATTTACTCTACAGGCTTTAGTTCCAGTGAAGGACAAATCCCTCTTTACTTAAAGCAAATTCAATGGATTGCGCTGGGATTAATTTTCATGATGATGATTTTTTTTATCGATTATCGCGTAATTATTCAGTACGCTTATATCATTTACGGTATCTCTATCGCACTTTTAGTCCTGGTATTTATTTTCGGTTATGCTTCACACGGTTCACAAAGATGGCTCGGCGGCGGTTTTTTTGCCTTTCAGCCTTCTGAATTAATGAAGATAGTCATAATCATTGCACTGGCTCGTTATTTTGATGATCACAAATCCGGAGAACCTTACAAATTAAAAGAGCTCTTATGGCCACTTTTAATAGTTGCGGTTCCTTTTGTATTGATTTTGAAACAGCCGGATTTAGGTACAGCGCTGATGTTAATGATCATTTTCATTTCTATTGTATTTTTTGTTGGAGTAGATAGAAGATCTTTAATCACCGCTTTAACCAGCGCTTTGATATTAATTCCAATTGGCTGGAGTTTTTTAAAAGATTATCAGAGGGAAAGATTGATTACATTTCTTGATCCCGAAAACGATCCCTTAGGTGCCGGTTATCATATTATCCAGTCAATGATTGCTATCGGCTCAGGAGAAATATTCGGCAAGGGTTTTTTAAGTGGTTCTCAAACCCAATTGAAATTTTTGCCGGAACAGCAGACTGATTTTGTTTTTTCCGTGTTTGCCGAGGAATGGGGGTTCATAGGCGGGCTGATTCTGATTATTCTATTTATGGTTATTATCCTTTGGGGATTAAAAATTGCCTTGCAAGCCAGAGATTTATTAGGCACAATTACCGCGTTTGGAGTAACGGCTTTTATTTCATGGGAAGTCTTTATCAATATAGGAATGGTTTTGGGAATTTTGCCGGTTGTCGGCATTCCACTGCCTTTCTTCAGTTACGGCGGATCGGCAATGCTTTCTTTGATGGCGGCAATAGGGTTATTAATGAATGTAAGCGCGCGTAGATTTATTTTGCAACGTTAGTAATTGATAATGTAATATAAAACGTCGTTGATAAAAATAAATTAATTAACGTAATTTGATGCAAGAAATAAAAGGGGGATAATGTGTGGGAGAAAAAGAAAGAAGTTGAAGAGATCAAAGCCTTCTTGGGTCAGGGAGCCGAGTTCATCGGCAAACTTATCTTTAACGGATCTGTTCGCATAGACGGATGTTTTCAGGGGGAAATTTACGGGCAGGGATCATTAGTTGTTGGAGAGGGTGCGATGATCAAAGCTAACATCGCGGTCAAAAGCATTTATATAAGTGGTGACGTGCAGGGCGACATTGAAGTAAAAGAAAAAATAAACATCCACTCAAAAGGAAAATTTTCAGGCAATGTTCAGACACCGGCGTTTATCATGGAGGAGGGCGCCATCTTTGATGGCAGATCATATATGGCTCAAATGATGGAGAATAAAAATGATGCTCATCAAGCAGATTGATGGAGTAGACTGATTGGGAGCTGAAAACTTTCATTCAAATCTTAAAAATAATATATCAAATTTCATCTGAATCAATCATTTTTTATATTTATGTTGCTGTAATAATGGGTAAATATAAAATATTAGACTGATGGTCAGAAAATGCTTGACAAGCAAATAATGTTATGATTAGTAACTTCCAGTTTTGAGTTGCAGCAGTAAGATTTCTAGTCCTTCTGCAGTTAAATATTCAAAACATATTTGAGTAAAAAACTTTATGCACCTGAGTTTATGCATGACTGTAAAAACCACTAAAAAAGTGATTGGTGGTTTTTATAAAATGTAAAAGATAGAGGTAAATAATTACGATGAAAAAACACCTTTCCTTTTTTTTCTTTTTCCTTTTCTTTTTAAATTCAATTAGTGTTGCTTTTGCTTCCGCCAAGCCTGAAGAAAAGTCACTGGTTGCAGTCGTCCCCGATATCACACTTATTTATCAAATGGTCATATTTCTGGCTTTAGTTTTTCTCCTTAATATTCTGCTTTACAAACCCATTCTATCAATTATCGACCGGCGTAAAAAACAACTTGAAGAGTCGGAAAACGAAATTAAGCTCTTTAATGAATCGGTGGAAAAAAGAGTTGCAGAGTACGAGGAAAAATTAAAACAGGCAAAACTCAAAGCATCAGACCAGAAAAAAGAAATAATTCAGGAAGGCGCGAATCAGGCTAAAAACATTGTTGATGCTGTACGCAGTGAAATACCTGTAATCGCCCGCGAGTTTCAGCAAAAAATGGATAAGGAAGTCGACAGAGCTAAATTAATCCTGGATGGTTATTCTAAAGAGTTATCTTTGCAGATTGCCCAGAAAATATTGGGGAGGCCGGTACAATGAAAAAAACAATTTCATCCATCGCTGCTATATTTGTTTTACTGGTTGCGGCTGGTGTTGTTTTTGCCGCAGAAGCAGAAGGCGGGCACAATAGTGCGGAATTGTTGAAAGGTTTAGGCCTGAAAACCTTTAACTTTGTCGTTCTGGTAGGTTTTCTTTACTGGCTTTTAGCTTCAAAAATTAAAGATTTTTTCTCCGGACGCCGTGTAGAAATAAAAGAAAGTCTTGAAAAAGCAGTGGAGAGGAAGGCTGAAGCAGAAAAAAAATACCGCGAATATTCGGAGAAACTTGATAAAGCTTCGTTGGAAATTGACGGTATTTTTGAGATGATTAAAGCTCAGGGCATTACCGAAAAGCAGAAGATTATTGAAGATGCCGAAAAGACCGCTAAAAAGATGAAAGAAGATGCCAGTGCCCGTATTGAGCAGGAAATGAAGAAAGCAACAGAACAGCTCAAAGCGCAGGCGGTTGAATTGTCGGTGAAGATGGCCGAAGAGATTCTTAAACGAAGCATTACAAAAGATGATCACAAAGCGATGGTTGAAGATTATATAAATAAGGTGGTAATCAGACATTGATCAGCAATATTTCCAAGCGTTACGCGCGCGCATTTTTTGAAATTGCAACTGAGGAAAAGCGAATCGAGCCATTTTATAATGAGCTTAATCAGTTTGCGTCAATAATCTCAGAAAACAAATCTTTGAGTGATTTTTTGGCTAATCCCGTCTTTGAACAGGCAAGCAAAAAAGGTGTCGTGGAAACTATAATCGCCAAATTGCAGTTATCCGGCATGACAGTAAGTTTTTTAAAGTTGCTTGTAGATAAAAAAAGAATCGATATCTTAAATGATATAGTGATTTGCTATCGCCAATTAATGGATGAAACTCTAAAAAGAGTAAGTGTCAATGTGAAAACAGCATTTGCTCTTTCCGATGAGTTGCGTTCTTCCATAAGTTCCTGCCTTGAAAAAGCAATAGGTAAAAAAGTGGACATGACTGTGGAAGAAGATCCCACTCTTTTAGGTGGAGTGGTTATTGGAGTTGGCGATACGCTTTACGATGGCAGTATAAAAAATCAATTGAATAATATGAGGAATCTCTTAGGGGAGGCAAGATAGGACATGGAAACAATTAAAGCGGAAGAAATTAGTCAAATTATTTCTGAGCAAATTAAAAGCTACGAGAAAAAGCTGGATATAAGCGAAACGGGAACTGTCCTGTCCGTCGGTGACGGTATAGCCAGGGTTTATGGTGTACAAAACGCCATGGTTATGGAGCTTCTCGAATTTCCCGGCGGTATCCTGGGCATGGTTCTTAACCTCGAAGCGGATAACGTCGGTGTTGCCGTTCTTGGAGAAGTTACGCACATTAAAGAAGGTGACATTGTTAAACGTACCGGTAAGATCGCACAGGTGCCGGTAGGCGATGCACTGCTCGGCCGCGTTATTGACGCGACGGGAGCGCCTCTGGATGGTAAAGGACCCATTGAAACAAATGAATTTCGTCGTATTGAAATGGTAGCCCCCGGTGTCATCGCGCGCCAACCTGTTAATCAACCGATGTACACGGGCCTGAAAGCTATTGACGCCATGACGCCAATTGGACGCGGACAGCGGGAACTTATTATCGGCGACCGCCAGATTGGTAAAACGGCCATTTGCGTTGATGCGATCATACGCCAGAAAGATACCGGTGTAAAATGTATCTATGTCGCTATTGGTCAGAAGAAATCTACAGTGGCTCAGGTTGCCGAAAGATTAAAACAACATGACGCTTTGTCTTATACATGTATTGTTGCAGGTTGTGCCTCTGACCCGGCAACGCTTCAGTATATCGCGGCATACGCAGGTTGCAGTATTGGTGAATATTTCAGAGATAAAAGCCAGGATTCCTTAATAATTTATGACGATTTGTCAAAGCAGGCCGTTGCGTACCGTCAGATTTCACTTCTGCTTCGCCGTCCTCCAGGACGTGAAGCATACCCCGGAGACATTTTCTATAACCACTCCCGTCTGCTGGAGCGTTCAGCGCGTGTGAGTCAGGAACTCGGCGGTGGTTCATTAACCGCTCTGCCGATTATTGAAACCCAGGCCGGTGACGTTTCCGCTTATATCCCGACAAACGTTATTTCCATTACAGACGGTCAGGTTTACTTGGAACCAAGCTTGTTTTTCTCTGGTATTCGTCCGGCTATTAACGTCGGTTTGTCCGTGTCCAGAGTCGGTGGCGCAGCCCAGGTTAAAGCAATGAAACAGGTTGCAGGAACGCTGAAACTTGATTTGGCCCAATATCGTGAACTTGCGGCTTTTGCTCAATTCGGTTCCGATCTGGATAAAGCAACTCAGGCACAGCTGGATCGTGGCGTTCGTCTGGTGGAATTGCTCAAACAGCCTCAATACAAGCCGATGTCTCTTGGACAGGAAATAGTTGTTCTCTTTGCCGGAACAAGAGGATTTATTGATAAATATGATGTGGAAAAAGTCCGCGTTTATGAAGAGCAACTTTTGAGTTTTGTTGAGACTAAACATGCGGACATTTTGAAAGAAATAGAAGATAAGAAAATTATCTCTCCGGAACTGGAAAAGAAGATGAAAGAAGTATTAACTAATTTCGATTCAGTTTTCGTTGCATAGTAAATTAAAACTTTCATGAGTTTATTATAATTAAGGTTGAGGAGAAATTTAAGTGGCCTCGCTAAAAGACATAAAAAGAAAAGTCGTTGGTGTTGCGAAGACGAAGCAAATAACGCGTGCCATGAATATGGTTGCGGCGTCAAAATTTAAATCGGCGCAAGTAAAAATGGAGAATTTCAGACCATATGCCGGGAAATTCATGGATGTGCTCAATAGTTTGGCTCTGCGCGTGGATACCATCTCGCATCCGCTTCTGGCTGTTCGCGATCCAAAAAGAATTCGCGTCATTTGCATGACTTCCGACCGTGGTCTTTGCGGGGGGTTCAACACGAACCTGATCAAGGCTACGGATAGATTTTTAAAGGATAAAGCGGCTGAAGGTAAAGATCTTTCGCTCATCTGTGTTGGTCGCAAAGGCAGAGATTATTACAGGAAAAAGGCAAATATCCTTGCGCAAAAGGTTGATCTCTTAAGTAAATTTGATATGACGCTTGCTGTTTCTGTGGCTGATGAAGTCATTAATCCTTTTATCAAGGAAGAATATGATGAGCTTTATCTGATTTACAATCAATTTGTTAATGTGTCTGTGCAAAAGCCGACAGTTGTCAGATTATTCCCCTTGCCATCTATTGGACAGGACGTTGATGTTGATCCTGATAAACGTATCGATTATTCCTATGAACCGTCAGAAGAAGTTTTATTGCAAAAGCTTTTGCCGATGTATGTTCACGTTCTGGTTTATCGTGCTCTGCTGGAAACATCGGCAGGCGAAAACGGAGCTCGGATGGCGGCTATGGACAATGCAACCAGCAATTGTGAAGAACTGATTAGCAGTTTGACGCTGAAGATGAACAAAGCAAGACAAGCGGCGATTACAGCGGAGTTGATGGATATCGTAGGCGGTACCGAAGCTTTGGCGAAAGGTTAATTTTTCTGCGGCAATCTGCCGCATGTAAAATATATTAATGCGACTATTTGTAAGGAGATAGTTATGAATATCGGAAAGATTGTTCAGGTTATTGGACCCGTTGTTGACGTGGCTTTTGAAGAAGGAAAGCTTCCCAGCATTTTAAACGCTATTTTAATTTCCAACCCGGCGATTAACGACAATGAAGATAACTTGGTTGTCGAAGTAGCGCAGCACTTGGGCGACAACGTTGTCCGCTGCATCGCAATGGATGTTACTGACGGTTTGGTTCGCGGTATGAACTGCAAAGACACGGGCGCGCCGATTACCGTTCCCGTTGGGAAATCATGTCTTGGCAGAATTCAGAACGTTGTTGGTCGTCCCGTGGATGGTCTAGGCCCCATTGACGCAGAGATTAAAATGCCTATTCATAGACTTTCACCGACTTTCCTCGAGCAGGACACATCCGTGCACGTTCTGGAAACAGGCGTCAAGGTTATTGACCTTTTGGTACCATTTCCCCGCGGCGGCAAGATGGGCATGTTCGGTGGAGCAGGCGTCGGCAAGACAGTCGTTATGATGGAAATGATTCATAATATCGCTATGCACCACGGCGGCATTTCTGTGTTCGCGGGCGTTGGTGAAAGAACACGTGAAGGAAACGATCTTTATCGTGAAATGCTGGAATCGGGCGTTATCAAGCAGGCCGCTTTGATTTACGGACAGATGACTGAACCGCCCGGAGCTAGAGCAAGAATTTCTTTGACGGCTCTGGCCAATGCGGAATATTTCCGCGATATCGAAGGTCAGGACGTGCTTTTGTTCGTCGACAACATTTTCCGTTTTACGCAGGCAGGCTCTGAAGTTTCGGCTCTTCTGGGACGCATGCCCTCTGCTGTCGGTTACCAACCGACACTGGCCCAGGACCTTGGCGAATTGCAGGAACGCATTACCTCAACAAACAAAGGCTCGATTACAGCCGTTCAGTGTGTTTACGTTCCAGCTGATGACTTGACTGACCCCGCGCCGGCAACTACGTTTGCGCATCTTGATGGAACAGTCGTTTTGTCCCGTCCGATCGCTGAACTGGGTATTTATCCCGCGGTGGATCCTCTTGATTCCACATCGCGTATTCTGGACCCGAATGTTATAGGTGAGGAGCATTATGCCGTTGCCCGTCATGTTCAGGTAACGCTTCAGAAGTATAAAGATTTACAGGACATCATTGCCATTCTGGGTATGGACGAACTTTCCGAAGGTGATAAACTGACCGTCAGCCGCGCGAGAAAAATTCAGAGATTCCTGTCACAGCCATTCTTTGTTGCAGCTCAATTTACTGGAACGGAAGGGAAATTTGTATCCGTCCCCGATACCGTGAGAGGATTCAAGGAAATTTTGGAAGGCAAACACGATGATCTGCCTGAACAGGCTTTTTACATGGTTGGCGGCATTGAAGAAGCGGTGGAAAAAGCCAAGAAGATCGCTTCATAAAACCTAGTTGGAGAAGGTAAATGGCAGACGAATTAATGCTTGAAATTGTAACCCCGGAAAAGATGGTTTTTTCGGATAAGATTGAGGAAGTTACCATTCCCGGGGCGGAAGGTGAATTCGGTGTGTTGCGCGGTCATGAGGCTTTTTTAAGCGCTGTCGACATTGGTGAATTGAATTATATCAAAGACGGCAAAAAGACCTATTATTCTGTGAACACCGGTTATGCGGAAGTTACTTCAAGTAAAGTTACAATATTGATTGAAACAGCCGAAAGATCTGATAGTATTGATAAAGACAGAGCTATGCAGGCAAAGGACAAAGCGGAATCACGTCTGTCTCAGATGACTAAGGAAGACGTCGAGTTCGAAATAATGCGTGCCGCGTTGGCGCGGGCAATAGCGCGTATAAATGTGGCTGAAAAACAATAAGTAATTATTTACGTAAACGGTCCCTTTCTGGATTTCCGATTAAAATAAATTTGATTTTCACGGCGGTTAGAGATTTTCTTTAACCGCCGTTTTTTATGAAGGAAGCTTGCCGGCTATTCATCCGAAAGATTTTCCAGGACAAGCTTTTTTTCCAGCTTCTTATTGGCTTCATTTAACTTCTCCGGAGCGGAATACACAGCTACTGA
>Ga0116121_1000612_pt1 | contig 17412 bp, 27 predicted proteins | sample June2015DPH_13_1_FD_89725 | JGI IMG/M metagenome (GOLD analysis project Ga0116121, IMG submission 89725) | Peatland microbial communities from SPRUCE experiment site at the Marcell Experimental Forest, Minnesota, USA - June2015DPH_13_10 | ecosystem: Environmental > Terrestrial > Soil > Wetlands...
AGTCATCCGCTGCTGACTTTTCGCGTTGGCCTAGAACGACGCGCACAGAGGCTGTATGACAAAAGCTTCGTGGTGCAAAGACTAAAGCGCCTCTCTTCGATCAAGAGTAAACTGCAACGAAAAGACGACCTAACACTATCCATGATGCAGGATATTGCTGGGTGCAGAGCGGTGCTAAAAAACGCTTTCCAAGTTAAGGAATTGGTGCAACTTTACAAGATCAGCGACGTGAAACATAAGCTAGAGCGAATTGATGATTATATTGAGCAACCGAAGTACAGCGGATATCGGGGAACCCACCTGATCTATTCCTATTTCAGCGACAAGAATGAGACTTACAACGGATTAAAAATAGAACTACAACTGCGCTCTCCCCTACAGCACGCTTGGGCGACCGCGGTTGAAACCGTAGATAGATTTACTCTTCAGGCTCTCAAATCTGGTCGTGGCAATCACAGATGGCGGCGATTCTTTGTTTATATGAGCGGATATATAGCGTTGCGAGAATCGTGTAACGGAGTGCCTAATACTCCGACTGACCGCAAACAGCTAAAAGAGGCAATACGCCGCTATGCAGACAAGCTCAATGTCGAAGACCGGCTTGAAGGTTTTCGCGCAGCGTTGCGAATCACCGAAGAACCTAGAATGGATTTTGGGCCAGGATTTTTCCTTATCCAGCTTGACGCCGACAAGCGAAACACGCGAATGTGGGGTTACCAGATGAATCAATTGGCGGAAGCGAACGACCACTATTTGAAGCTAGAGCTTCAGGGTGGAAAAGGCAAAGATCAAGTGCTAGTTTCGTCTGACTCCATCGCGCAGTTGAAGCGTGCATATCCAAACTATTTTGGTGACACAGCCATATTTCTTCGGCAGTTGGCTCATGCTCTGCGATAAGCCCGCTTAAGCGTATAATTCACGGCGCTATGGCTACTTGGAAAAAGGTAAAGCTGAAATTCAAGGATTGCGGGGTTGGTGGAGCGGGGCAGCGCCTGAGTGATGCCTTTGGTGGACTATTGATAGCGGACGGAGGAAGACATCCGGGTGCCGCCGTCTACACGCAAAGAACGCAGGATTTTGAATACGTCTACTACTACTTTTCGCCTGATGCTTGCGCGATAGCACCGCTGCTGGCGGAGACCCACGGCGCTACGCCGTGCGAGAGGCCGGATCGTCCTTCTCTAGATGGGGACGGCGTGCATCTCGCTGTAGGCGATTCTGCTCGTGCTCTTGAATTGCTGTGGCCAGAAGATGCGGAAAGTAGTTAACGATAATAACCCCTTCACCAAAACCCTCAATCCGGCCATCGCTGTAAATCCTGTACTCCTTTTTCCCTTCGATGATGCGGAAGGCTAATCCGCGTTCCAGCCCTGTCACGGTATTCTCATTGTAGTCAGTCATGTATATTATTACCGGAAAAGCCATTGACAATTGCGGGTCTTGTCTGTGACGGATGAACATTGGCTGGGCTTATCGTTAGCTCAAGTCAAAAGCCCCACTTCTCGCAAAGAACGCGAGAAATGGGGCACCCAGCCAGGGTTGTAGCGTCCGATAACAGGTATTATGTAAAGTCGTCGCAATCGATCACGAAATCACTTCCACCGATCCCGCCGGTGCCAGCTGCGCAATCCCCCGGTCTAGCGTAGCCAGCTTCCCCCGGTTATGAATCGCCAGGGCGATCAGGTACGCGTCCGTAATCTGTTGATGGCCGGTCAGTGGCGTGATCATTGCGCGAACCGCGTCAGCCACCGGAAGATCTGCTGGCCAAAACCGGTGGGCTGGATGTGCAATATTGTCTTGCAGCAGGCGCACGACGTTCGCCGGTGCCAACGCATCGCGTGAAAAGGAGGGATTGGAAACAATCCGGACGAACGCAGATTCAGTGAACGGGCAGGTAGCCCAGCCCCGCTCTCCACGCCTCGCAAACCATTCTTCTACAGCCGCATGCGAGCCGTGGGTAGGCCAGCACAGCGCGATCAAAACGTTAGCGTCAAGCAGAAACAATCCGCTAGAGTTCGTCCTCAAGCAGTCGCTTTACCTTCTCCGAGCTGATCTTCGGCGAATCCGGCGGTAGAACGACGACGTGAATCCCGTTCACCAGCCGCGTCTCCACCTTTGCGTTCAACCCTCTCCGCATCAAATCGGACGCAGCTTTTCCCAATGCCATCGACCGGCTTTCGGCAAATGCCTTTAACTGGCCAACAACATCATCATCGAGGTTCAAAGTGGTGCGCATAGCAACAACATGATGTCACGAGGGATAAGATGATGTCAAGAATTGACATTCAGCATCACAAAGGAAGGAGAGATGCCGTTCTTCTGGAAATCGCCGAGCCCAAATTACTAAATTACCCAAATTGCAAAATTACCCGATCCGCCCTACATCTTGTACTTGCCCAAATCCTCGTCGTTCAGCCCTTCCAGATACTTCCTCAGCTCCTCGGCGGTCACCCGATCCGACATGTTCGCCGCCTGCTTGGAATTCTTCAGCACCACTTCGTCCACATAGATGGGACAATCCACCCGCAACGCCAGCGCCAGCGCATCCGACGGCCGCGAGTCGATGCTCACCACCTCGCCGCCGCGCTCCAGCCAGATCACCGCATAAAACGTGTCCTCGCGCAGCTCCGTCACCACGACCTTATGCACCTGCGTCTCCAGCCCGGTCAGCACGTTCTTGATCAAATCATGCGTCATCGGCCGCGGCGTGTTCACCTTCTCCATCTCCAGCGCAATCGCATTCGCCTCGTAAACCCCCACCCAGATCGGCAGCACCGATTCCCCCGCCACATCCTTAAGGATCACAATCGGCGTATTCGTCACCGGATCCATCAAAAGTCCACGGATTGTCATCTCTACTTCCACGTGACCTCCTCCAACCGCTGCCACCTCGACCGAGCCAACGTTCTCCGCTTCTTATACCACCATTTCGCCTAGAAGACTGTTGGGAAAGCTGATCGTTGCCATCACCGGCACGTAGGTTCCCACCTTGGGAGTAGCGGCCTCCGGCGAGGTGAAATTCAAGGTCTTATTGTGCGACGTCCGCCCCATCCACTGCGCCCGGGCTTCGTTTCTTCCTTCAACCATTACTTCGCAGATTGTCCCGATATATCTCTTGTAGCGTGCGATCTGGATCTCTCTTTGCCGCGCCATCAGGACTTCCAGGCGCCGTGCTTTCTCCTCATCCGGAATCGCATCTTCCAGCGCCAACGACGGCGTGTTCGGCCGCGGAGAGTACTTGAAGGCAAACACCGCATCGTATCCGACCTCGTCCAGCAGAGATAAGGTCTCCGCGAAGTCTTCTTCCGTCTCTCCCGGAAAGCCCACGATCACATCGCTGGTGATGCTGATCTCGCGCTTTGCCGCCTTCATCCAAGCAATGCGTTCCAGGTACTGTTCGCGAGTGTAGAGCCGCTGCATGGCGCCCAGCACCCGATCCGATCCGCTCTGCACGGGAAGATGCACGTGGTCGCAAAGGGTGGGGACGGCGTCGATGGCGTGGACGATATCGCGACCGAAATCGCGGGGGTGCGAGGTGGTGAAGCGCACGCGGCGAATCCCGGGCACCTCGCCCACGGCCACCAGCAACTCCGCGAAAGTCTTCCTTTTCCCGGAAAGTCCGTCGGTAGGATCCTTGTACGAATTGACGTTCTGGCCCAGCAGTTGAATTTCTGTGTAGCCGAGATCGGCCATCTGGCGGGCTTCCGCGAGCACCGACTCCGAAGTCCGGCTGCGCTCCTTGCCGCGGGTAAACGGCACCACGCAGTAGGCGCAGAACTTGTCGCAGCCTTCGATGATGGTGATGTATCCGCGATGGGGATTGGTTCGCGCCGTAAACTCGGTCTCAAAGCAGGCGTCGGTTTCGCGATCGTCGAGTCCGGTGATGCGAACCAGGGGGGCGGGCTCCGGGCTTCGGGCTTCGGGCTTCGGCGCTGCCAGTTGCGCCAGCATTTGGGGCAGATTGCGGTAGCTGGCCGATCCGCAGACCAGGGACACCCAGGGGGCGCGCTCGAAAATCTTTTCGCCTTCCTGCTGCGCCACGCAGCCCAGCACGCCAAACTTCTTGCCTTGTTTCTGGTATTTCTTGTAATCGTTGAGCCGGTTAAAGACTTTCTGCTCCGCCTTATCTCGGATGGAACAGGTGTTGTAGAGCACCAACCCGGCCTCTTCCACCGTCTCCACCTGCCGGTAGCCTTCGTTGACCAGCGTGCCAATGACTTTTTCGGAGTCATGCACGTTCATCTGGCAGCCGAAGGTTTCGAGGTAGAAGGTTTTGTGTGAATCCCCAGACATAGATGAAGGTAGTATAAGCGATGCTCCTATGGGTCGGACACTCTATATCGGTGTAGCTCAACGAATGCTTGACGGAGTATACGTATAGACGTATACGGCAGCGTTTGGCGGAAGCGGAGCGACTGCATCGAGAGAGGCAGAATTGACATCCCAATGAGAACAAACAAGCGCACGGAGTCTAAGAGAATCCGGACCGAAAAAAGCAGCGGGAACGTTTTTGCCGATCTCGGGCTTCCTCATCCTGAGCAGGAGCTTCTGAAATCGCAGCTTACGCTGCAGATCTACCGGCTCATTAAGGCGAGGGGCCTCAAGCAGGCCGAGGCGGGAAAGATCCTAGGCATCAAGCAGCCACATGTCTCGGCGCTCATGCGCAACCGCTCAGGCACCTTTTCGGTGGAGCGCCTGATGGAGTTTCTCACTGCGCTGGGACAGGATGTGGAGATCATCGTGAGGCCCACGCGCAAGGGGCATGGGGAAATGTCGGTGGTGGCGTGAGATTGGTTCGATCTCTCGGATCACTCGCCGAAGACGAAGCGCCCTAGCTGGTTGCCCAACTGCTTGACCTGCTCCGGATCGTCGGCGGCGCGGAAGCGTTCGGCTAACTGGAAGAAGGCTTTTTCCTTCTGCTTGCGGGCTTCGATTCCCTGCTCGATGAGTTCCACCAGAACCCGGTTGTCGCTGAGATCGCGTTCCCTGGCCAAGGTTTCGACTTGCCTGGCAATCTTGGGCGGCAGCGTTACGCTTCGCCGGACATGCTTTATGCGGACTGATTTTGCGCGGGATCGCTTCGTCAGTGCCATTGTGGCACCAGTATACACCATTCTGGTGCAGACGCTCCAGCAGTCGGGCAACTGCGACCTCGTGGCGTCGGCGTTGGGGAATCGCGCTTCAGCTCGTTTATCGCCTAAGGCGCATCGGGCAGCGTGTACTCGAAGTCGTAGGAATGTTTTCCGTCCGCGATGTTGATGGTCATCTTGCCGGTTAGACCGACGAGTTGACCGGTCCCGCTATCCGGGACGACGGTGACATTCAGTTGCGGGGCGCCGCGGGTTAGAGTGCCGAAGTGCTGCAGGGCGAAGCTGCCGCTGCGCACGCCGCCGGGAGTGTGCAGGGTTCCGGTGACGCGCTCGATGGCGACATACCCGGCCGAACCTTTGGTCTCGGTCATGGCAGTCAGCATCTGGCCTTTGCTGGTGGCTTCGAGATCTCCGTGAAACTGCTTGTCGATGGACATGCGGCCGACGGTGGGATCGCCGACTTTATCGTCGGTCTGAGGAGCGAGTTTGACGTCGAACGGTCCGGTGGCATGAATCGGCATCGCGGTTCCCTTCTGAACTGGAGCGGAAGTAGTTTGTGCGTGCGCGGAGGAAGGCAAGCCCAGGCAGAGGATGGCGACCGCCGGTATCGTTATCGATGTCGCCGTTGTTATCGACATCATCGTCACATTTGCGAGGACTGCGGCAACGACGGTCGCGATGATTCGGGCTGGCGCGGCACAAGCAGGCGGCTTCATGCCTGCATTGTCGTCTGGAGTAAGGCAACGCGTCAATTTGAGGGGCGCGTGGGTAGTGTCCTGATTTGAACTGCTAGGACACTACCGGCGCGTGTCGGCGGTTTCTCCTTTTTCCAGATAACCCAGCAGCCATCCCAGAACCAGCTTCCAGCCTTCGGTGTGGCTGGCCGCGGCGACAGGATTGCCGGCGAAACCTTCCTGGCGGACTCTTACCAGTGTGCCAGTGCCCGCGCGCGCCGGGCCGGTCGGGTACAGATTATTCACACTTTGAGGCTCAAGCTCCCAACGGACGATGGTCTTGAGGGGGCCGGCATAACTTGCAACCCAGGTATGGACCAGCAGTCGCGGCGGATCGACTTCCAGATATTCGCCGTCGACGCGAAAAGACGTGCCGTCGGCACCCACGCCTACGCTCGCCCACTTGCCGCCGACGCGCAGATCGGCTTTCCATTCCGTTATGCGGTAGAGTCCATCCTGCCCCCACCAGCGGGGCATTTGGCTGGGATCGGTCAGGGCTTCGAAAACGCGGGCTGGAGGCGCGGCAATGAAAATCTCGCCAACGACGGTGTTCTGATCGGGAGTGATTGCGACGGTTGCCATAGTTCTCCTTACAAGTGAAAGCTCTAGATCAAAGTCAAAATCAAGATCAAAGGTGACGGACAAAAGTGTCCGTCCCATATGGTACGTTCCCACGCATTACTTTTCGGCGAACTGCTTGAGCATCTCGAGCACACCGGGCCAGCCGCCGCTGTAGTCCTGGCGAGCGACATTCTCCTGCGCGAGGCCGCTGTGAGTTACCTTGACGTTTGTGCCGGCGGCGTCTGAAGTGAGTTCCCAGCGGACGACGGTGCGGAGCGACTTGTCGTCGTGCCAGTTCGCAATCCAGCTGTAAACCAGAAGATGCGGGGGATCGATCTCGAGAATTTCGCCGTGACACTCGAACTCGCTCACGCCGTTGACGACTACAGTTCCCTTCTCGGTGACGTAGCGATAGCGGCCACCGAGGCGGGCGTCGATTTCCCAGAGATGGTCCGGGCAGCTGGGATTCTTAAACCAGCGTACGAGTTCCCGTGGCTGGGTCAACGCCTTGAAAACTCGCTCGGCAGGCGCGGCGATGTGGATTTCGGTGACGATCGAGTCGTTGTTCGCAGCGACCAATGCGGTAGGCATGAGCCAACTCCTTTTATTTCTCAAGAACGTTCTTAAGCGTTTGCAACAGGCCGGGCCAACCTTGACTGTATCCCTGGCAAGCGCCCGGCAGTGGCAGCAGCCCGCTGTGGACGACTTTCAGGTGCGTGCCTAATTTGGTGGGCGTCAGCTCCCATCGAACTACCGTGCGCACCGCGGGGTTTTGATGCCAACTGGCGTACCAGGAATAGGCCAGCAGGCGCGGTGGATCGATCTCCAGAATTTCGCCGTGGTGGTCGAGATCCGAGGCAGCAGCATCCCCCGTGCGTGGCTTTGAAATGAAGCGCCACTTGCCGCCGGGGCGCGCATCCATTTCCCAGAGTGTCATTTCGAAGGCCTCGCTCTTGCCCCACTGCAGCGCCTGCTCGCGGTCGATCAGGGCATGAAAGACGCGCTCGGGTGGCGCGGCGATTTCGATTTCGGTTACCACGGAATCGTTGTCGGGACTAATTGCGGATTCAATTTTCGTCATGGTCGGTACCGCCCTCGGTTGTAAAGGTTCGGGGTGCCCCACCCTGCAACTTCGCTCAGGGCAGGCTTTCTCGCAAAACACGCGGGAAGTGGGGCACCCAGTTTCGTGCGTGGCAACTACTTTTGAGCTATTTCATTTCGGCGCAGATCGAACAACTCTTTCATCTGCTTGTCGTGATCGACAAACGTCCAATCTTCGGTGTGATGATTGGCGTCGACAATGGTAAAGACCACGCGCTGCATGTGGCCGGCATCGGGGCTTTTGAGATTGGTGGCGTCGAAATAGTCGAAGGTGAAGGTCTTGCCGTCAGGCGAAACCGTGGCCGCCATGCGAGGCTGATTGCCGACGCTGCAGTAATGGGTGAGGACGATGCGGTTGGGGCCATCCAGAGTGAACATAGAAATCATGTTTTCGGGGCCATGGCCCAGAATTTCGCTCATCAGGGCAGAACCGCCGGCGGTGTCGCGGAAGGAGACCTGTACGGGCTTGCCGTCTGAACTCTTGCCTTCCCATGATCCGGTCAGGGTCTTGAGCTGGTCGAATGACTTTTGCGTTGCGGTTTGCGCCAGAGCGGCGGTTGCGGCGAACAGCAATGAGAGTGAAAGGGCGAGCCGGATTGATTTCATGTTAGAGATCTCCTCTTGAAGTTTTGGGTTTTGCGATGTGGTGGTGACTGGTTTCCTTGGCGTGTTCGGCTTCGACAAAGGTTTTCAGGCTGTTGAGATTCATTTTCCAGAAGTTGCGGTATTGATCGAGCCAGGAGTCTACGGCGCGCAGCGGCTCGGGATTAAGTTGATAGACGCGGTTGCGGCCTTCGCGATGCTCCCGCACCAGGTGGGCGCGGCGCAGCAGGCGGAGGTGTTTAGAAATCGCAGGGCGGGAGACGGGAAAGGCTCCGGCGATTTCTCCGGCGGGCTGGCTGCCCCGGCGCAGCAAATCCAGAACGGCGCGGCGCGTGGGATCGGCGAGCGCCTGGAAAGTGGCTTCCGATGAATATGTAACCGAACGGTTCCGCATAATGCGTAACCGTACAGTTACGCGATCGGCTTGTCAAGAGAAAACTTTCAGATCGAAATGTTCTTACATTGCGGTAAAATGTAAGTATGAACCGACAGATCACGACAGTAAGCACCAAAGGTCAGTTCGTCATCCCTTCCGAGATGCGAGCTTCTCTGGGGATCCGGCCCGGCACTCGTATTTGCGTGACCCAGGAGGGGTCGAAAATTGTGCTGGAACCGGTTACGGAGGAACTAGTCGATAGGACACGCGGAATGCTCGCCGGCGGGCCCTCGCTCTCGGACGAACTCATACGCGAGCGGCGTCGCGTGAAAGATCGATGGTAACGTACGTGCTGGATTCGAGCGCCATCCTTCGTTATTTGGACGGCGAGGCGGGATGCGACCGAGTCGCTGAAATCCTTAAGGATCACGTGGCTGGAAGATGTGAAGCGGTCATCTGTTCCCTGCACTGGGGTGAGATCGCGGGTCAGACGTGCAAGCGGCGCGGCGTGAAAGCCATGGACCTGGTTCTTTCGCGACTGGCTGCATTCGGAATTCGGGTGGTTGGAGTGGATGGCGATCGTGCCGTGCGCGCGGCGCTGGTGAAGCTTAAAAGAAATGTACCTTACGTCGACGCCTTTGGAGTAGAGCTGACGGCGGATTCGGGAGACCGCGTCTTCCTGACTGCGGACTTTGATTTCAAGGCTGCGAACCGCGATGTGACGATTGAGTTTCTGCCGGCGAAGTAACCTCAAGGTCAAAATCAAATTAAAGCTCAAACCAGGAATCGAACTTAAACCAAGATCAAAGTCAAACGCGTCGGACAGAGCCTGCCCTGAGCTTGCCGAAGGGAGTGTCCGACCCACACAGTTCGAGGAACGCCTGATGCACGCGGGTGTCGTCGGAGAGCTCGGGGTGGAAGGTTGCGGCCATCGCGCTTCCCTGCCGGACTGCAACCGTGTCGGCGCCTTCGGTAGCGATTACTTCGACGCCGGCGCCGACTTGCTCGATCTTGGGGGCGCGGATGAAGACCATCTCGAGGGTTGACCCCGGCTTATCGTTGAGCGAGCTGTGCAGTAGCTGGCCTTCGCGGATGGAGCTGTCGAGCTGGCGTCCGTAGGCGTTGCGGCGGATGCGGATGTCGATGGCGCCCAGGCCCGCCTGCTTGGGATTTTCCACTTCGCTGGCTAACAGAATTGCTCCAGCGCACGTGCCGAAGGTTGGTTTCCGGCGCACGAACTGCTTTAGCTTTTCGAAACCTTCTTCTCCCAGCAACTTCAGGAATGTGCCAGACTCGCCGCCGGGGATGACGAGGCCGTCGATGGTGTCGAGTTGTTCGGGCTTTTTGACCAGCACAACTTCGGCGCCCAGCTCTTCGAGCCGGCGGCGGTGGGCGTCGAAATCGCCCTGCAGGGCTAGGACACCGATGATCATCCAGGTCGTTGGTCGTTCGTCGTTGGTTGTTGGTCAAACAGCGTGCTGTTCGAATTCTAACGGAAGGTCGCCATCGGATTCCTACGCGAGGCATCTATTTGCGGCTGGAGGCTGCGCGAGCTGTTAGCCGCTTACGACCTTCGCGTTTCATCTCAGAAACACTCAGGATAGAGCACCCGCAAGAATCCAGTTGACAAGAAAGCCCGTCTGCACTATATTACCACTCGGTTATGGAACCTAACAGTTATGCACGCTCTTCGGTACGCCTGGATGCGACGTTCGCGGCGCTGGCCGATCCCACGCGCCGGGCCATCCTGGCAAGACTAGCCAAGGGCGAGGCTTCGGTAATGGACCTGGCGGAGCCGTTCGCGATGAGCCAGCCGGCAATTTCCAAACACCTGAAAGTACTCGAACGTGCGGGGTTGATTTCGCGCGGGCAGGATGCGCAACGGCGTCCGCGCCGACTGGAAGCGCGACCGCTCCGCGATGCAACGGAGTGGCTCGAGAAATATCGCAGGTTTTGGGAGGCGCGGTTCCAGCGCCTGGACGCCCTTCTGCAAGAGCTGCAAGCCGGCGACGTGGGATCAAGACAAAGATCAAGAAAAAAAAGAGCCGCAGGTTAAAAGGGAGATCCAGATGAAAAATAGCGGAACTTTCACAATTACAGCGCGTGGGCATCGCGAGATCGTGGTGACCAGGGTTTTCGATGCCCCGCGGCGGTTGGTATTCGACGCGTACACCAAGCCGGAACTAATTAAGCGGTGGTTGCTTGGACCGGACGGCTGGTCGATGCCGGTCTGCGAGATTGATCTGCGGGAGGGCGGCAAATATCGCTATGTCTGGAAAAACGATAGCGACGGACGAGAGATGGGAATGGGCGGAGTGTATCGCGAGGTGGCCGCACCGGAGCGGATTGTTGCCACCGAGAAGTTCGATGAGGCATGGTATCCGGGCGAGGCGGTCGGCACGATCGTCCTGGTTGAGCAGGATGGAAGGACGACGCTGACCCAGACGATTCTTTATGACTCGCCGGAAACGCGCGATGCTGTGCTTAAGTCGCCAATGCAATATGGCTTGACCGCAAGCTACGACCGGCTGGAAAAGCTCTCGACTTCGCTTGGGAGCGAGACATTAAGCGCGTAATTAAGACATCAAGGAGGAACATTGTATGCAAAAAATTACCCCGTTCTTGTGGTTCGACGGCAATGCGGAAGAGGCAATGAATTTCTATACCTCCGTTTTCAAGAACTCGAAAATTGGAACGGTCCGACGATATGGAGACGCGGGGCCCGGTCCGAAGGGATCGGTGATGACCGCGACCTTTCAGATCGAAGGACAGGAGTTTATGGCGCTGAATGGCGGTCCACACTACAAGTTCACGCCGGCGATTTCGTTCTTCGTGAATTGTGAAACGCAGGCGGAAGTGGACGAATTGTGGGAGAAGCTTTCCGCGGGTGGAGAAACCGTGCAGTGCGGTTGGCTGAGAGACAAGTTTGGAGTGTCGTGGCAGATCATTCCCAAGGCTCTGGGCGAGTTGCTGGGGGACAAAGATCCGCAGAAGTCGCAACGAGTGATGAAGGCCATGATGAAGATGATCAAGATCGACGTGGAGGAGCTGAAGCGGGCCTACGAGGGGAAAGAGTAGCCGAGGTTCTCACTCTTACGCGCCGAGCGTGGGCCAGGTTGTAGGCCACTTCGATTGCGCTCCGCCCCTGTATATAATTTTCCCGTGTCCCTTGCTAAGCAAGCGCTGCTCGCCGATGTCCGCCACTCCGCGTGGGCCAATCGGAATTTACTCGAGGGCTGCTCCGCCCTCACCGCCGAGGAACTCAGTCGCGACTTCCGCATCTCACACGCCAACATTCTCGCCACTCTGCAGCATACTTGCGACGGAGAAAGAGTCTGGCTGCTGTGTTTGCGCACCGCAGAGCCGGGAACCTGGCGGCTGCCGATGGAGCCGGGGCCGGCGCTCCCGCTGAACGCGCTCAGACAAACCTGGCCTGACATCTGGAACGGCTTCGATCGATGGCTCGGAGAGCAAACCGAGAGCAGCCTAGCGGCCGAGCTGAATCTACAGCTTCCGGGCGGAGTTGAGCAGCGATTTCCGCGCTGGAAAATCCTGCGCCATGTGCTCGACCATTCCACGCTGCATCGTGGCCAGGTCGTAGGCATGATTCGCATGCTCGGCCACCAACCGCCCAGCGTTAGCCCGATGGACTACTATCTGGCAGGCGAGCCCGCCGCGGTGTGAGAATTTGAGTCGCGGCGCGTGATCGCCGGCCTCACCGCGGTTCCCAACTCGGCCTCAGTTTCCCCGGCTGGCGGGCGGCACAATTCCGTTCATCCGCAAGTACTCAACCATCTGTCCGTAATGGTCAAAGGCATGAGCTACGGCAAAAGTGGCTAGGTGCAGGCGTGGCGACTTGCTGTGCTCGGCCGTTTGCAACATGTTCTCGGTCGTCAACGTGGCCGCCGCCTTGTGACCCAAAGCAAAAGAATCCTTCAGGAACTGAATGATCTCAGCCTTGCTTTTCAATCCGGCAGGACCGTTTCCGCCCTTCAAGTCTTCCGGAATCTGATCGCCGGTAATCGACGAAAACAGGAAATAGTTCGAGGCGGCGACATGCTTCACCTGCAACGCAAAAGTGCGCACCCCCTTGTAGTCGCTGCCCGGAATGTGCAAGGCCTCAGGAGAGAAGTTGAATCTATCTTCCGGCATGGCTTCGGCAGCTTCCACAATTTCCTTTTCAATGGTGCTGATCTCGCGGTCCACGGCCGAAGCTATAGATGGCGCAGGCTGCGGCGGTTGCGCCTCGTGTCCGCCCTTTGAAGCCTGTCCCAAGACGGTCTCGGCAAAACTGACGACGAGAAACGCCAACAAAAACAAGAAAAAGACTCGCATCGATTTCATTCGAGTGACCTCCCTTCCACCGATTGAACAATCATGCCCCGCATGTTTGAAACCTCTCAGCGCCCATTATCGCCGCGAGTCCGGCGGTACCAGGTTGTTCGCGCGATAGTAAACCACAAGCTGGCCGTAGTGCTCCGCGCTGTGCTCGATGGCGAACACCCAGATATCGGAATTGTGCAGCATTCTCTTCCCAAGTCTCGTCGTTTTGTCCAGCCCCGCGTCGCCCTGCTGACGAATCACGCTCGCTCCATCCGCCACGGCCTGCTGAACGAACTTCACCACATCGGCTTTCGTCTTGAAAGCGTCTCGCGACGGGTTATCGCCCTCGCCAAAGTCGGGTCCAATATTCGATCCCGCAACCGCGCGCATCAGGACGTAATCCAGTCCGGCGGCGTGCAGAAGGTTTAGCGCGAAGGTGCGCTCATCTTTCTGCAGCTTGTAATCGTACTTGTCCTCGGGAAAATCCTGCGCCATGGCGACGAGCTTGTTCCCAATGTAGTTCCATCGATCCAGCATCTCGTCGGCTCGAGAACGTGCCGGAAGCGGAATTTGATCTTGCGCTTGGGCGTGGCTGTAAACAGTGGTTCCTATGCTGGCAAGCAGAGTGACTGTAACTAGCGCGAGCGAAAAACGCTTCATCGGAGTTCTCCTTGGAACTATCGCTTAGACGCAGCGCTGTTCCCGAAGTTAGGGAAAAATCTTCAACCACAACTCGAAAATGGATGTTTGAATCGCACCAGCGGCCCTCCGCGTCTCACTTCTTTGGACAAACCACGCAGCGCACCGGCATCTCCTCGCATCGGCACCGCTTGGGGATATCGCCTCTGCCCCTCGCCCGCTCCGAACAAGCGAGCAGGCACCACGTCTCCCGGTAGATTTCAAACATCCCCTGGCTCCGCGGACCATAATTAAAGTGCACCGTCGCCCGCGGCACAAACGCATCCGCCGGAACGATATACCACAAGTCTTTCTTGATCACATACGCCGCCAGAAAGTCGATGTCGTCCAGCGTATAGAGTTCCCCGCTGCCGCTCGCCCTCGCGTCGCATCGCGTGCCTCGAAAGCTGGTCGCGCATTTCACCTGCACCCGCCACAGCCGCCGCCCACCGTCCACCCCAAAGTCATAAGGACGGCTATCTCCCCACGGCTTCAGCACAGGAAATCCCAGCATCGTCGCCTTCGCCAGGAACGCAGCCTCCACCGCCTCGCCCAACTTCTTGCCCTCCGGTACCCCCACCGCCTGTATCTCAATCAGTTCTTCCGTAGGCTGCTCTTCATCCGAATTGTCGTTTGTCTCTTTCATAAATAGAAAAAGCGCAGCCCATTAAGCCGCGCTCGAAAAACTCTCCTTTGTGATTTTGGGTGGCGCAGCGCTTCAGCGCTGCGGTAAGTCGCTTATTGGCCGGACCGGCTTTAGCCGCCGAAGTCCACCCACGCCCCCCGCTGTAAACACAAACGGCGCAGACCGGAAGGCCTGCGCCGCTGTTTCAACTCTATATTTACATTATATCATACCGCATAGGGTAAATGGGTCACATTAGCCAAATTTATTTCTCCCAGCGAATCAGCAAGTTGACTCAAGAACCCAGCCTTCAGGGCCTTGACAACATTTTCCCAAAACGGGAAAAAAGCCGCATTTCCCCGAGGCGAGTTTTCGGCCAAGCCCCGTTAGGGGCGTCCGATAATCGCCCGGCGCCTTCAGCGCCGGGTAGCTGTGCAAGAGAGTGAACAAGTCCCGTCAGGGACGGCACGAGGCGTGTGGCCCACCTCTCGTGATTTCTGCTTGTACCGTTTGACCGAGGGTGCCCCATCCTTGCGTTCTTTGCAAGGGTGGGTGGCGATGCTGTGTGCGCGATTTGATTTGTTGTAGCGGCGCGATCAAACCCACGGAGGCGCATGCATTTCGGCCTTCCGCCCTTGCAAAGAACGCAAGAGCGGGGCACCCACTGCGTTGGTGACGGCGAGGTCAAAAGCCTGGGCCACCCGCCTGCAAAAATGGGGAACGTCCCGTCTGTCCCCGGTTTTATCCCCCGGTTTTATCCCCAAGGGGAAGTAAGCAAAACATGGCTGACGAAATATATAAGGGCTACAGGATTGTCCAATCACCTTCGAGCGGTTTCATGGTGCGGGATCTTGCGAACGTGGATATAGGCGGCGGTTTCGCGACCGTCAAACTGGCCAAAGAGCACATTGATGCCTACACCGCAGAGGGAGAACCGACGTCAGAGGACTCAAGGTCTGTGTGGGCCGGGGCTACTGGAATCGTGCCACCCGAGACGGGCAAAGCGTAAAAGAGCTCACTCGATGCGAAACGGTCGGGTGCCCCATGTCTCGCTGGTTTTGCGAGACATGGGGGTAGCCGCCTGAGACCTGGGCCCACCCGCCTCGCCAAGCACCTTAACCCTCGCTCAAAATAAGCGTCTGCAGCTTGGCGAGGCTCATCTCCCCTTCATCCTCGAGATTTGCAATGAGATCATTGGCCAGCTTTCGCCCGCCACCGCGGCCCGCGAATGCGGCAGTTCCACCGCTTGCGAGCGATTCCGGTGGCATCTGTTTCAAGTATTTCAACATGTCCCCGCTCGAAAACTTCCCTTTCAACAGTGATCGGTCGATAACTTCGATCCCCACGTATGATATAGCGTACAGTCCGACGCCCTTAAAAATTGCGTAGTCGCGCGGACTATTCCAAGCTTTGGGTAACCATTTCTTTATCGCCATCCAGTAATTTTTTATCACCTTGTATTGTGCGTCAGCGTCCGGGAATTGGGCCAGCTTTGCGGAGCGGGAGAGCATGTCGCGCACCGCATTCGTCAGGTTCGCAATCGTCAGTCCCGCTAAAGTGGCGCCCTTCTCCACTTTGCCGCCCTCGTGGACCATTTTATATAAGGGACTTTTCTTGTCTTTCATTAGCCTTTGCACGATGTACAACGCCGGATTTTGTACCTTCAGGAGTTTATCTCCCAATAATCTGGCGGTGATGTTCTGCAGATGGCTTGTGTTCATGCCCATCTGGTTGTCGTTGATGTCCCGGAAAAGCTCCAGTTCCCTGTCAAGGTCTTCAATGGTTAGTAGACAGAATGAGACCGGGCGGCTAATCGGATCCCGGCCCTTCTCATGACCATCCGCAAACCACAGCCGATGATTGCCGTCTAATCGGGATACCACGACCGTCTCCCCCTTGCTCGGATCCTTGGTGAACTCGAGAGTTCCAAACGTCACCGCGCCCGCCGCCTTGATTGGTGTGAACTTCACGTACGATTTGTCCCTCACGTTCAAAATCATTTCCGGATAGAACGCGTTTTGGGTGCCCACGACGTATTGGTAGGCCTTTCGAGCGTGCTGAAGACTGAGGTTTCGTTGGGTGCCCGATCGGTTCTTGTCCTGGTCAAAGATATCCGCCCTCGACATCTTCGAGATATTGGATAGCTGGCCGAATCCCCGATAAGCCTCGTACCCGAGACAGGTCCCCAAAATCACGGGAAACTTCAGCAGTTCGTCTTTTTCTTTCGTTTTTCGCGCCACGGGGATACCCTCATGAGAACAGAGACTTTCGCAAGTGTTTCTTCCACTCGTCTCTGGTGTGCTCCGCCAAATAAACAACATAGCGGGTCAGAATCGCCCGCGATGAGTTGCGTAACCTCAAGGCATGCGGTTCGACCTTCTTGTGCTCTTTTGCTGCGTCGGCGCCGTGCACAACCTTGGACCGCAGGTCGTACAGATCTGAAAGCAACGTGCTTAGTTCTTCCGCATCGGCGCCGCCCCGTACCTTCGCGAGACATACCCCGAACCGAAAGGAAATCTCGGTTTGGCTGTCCATCAAGGACTCCAAGCAAATGCACAAGTCAACCATCGCATCCCGCGTATTGTCCATTCGAGCATAACGCACAAATCTATCTGCGGTAATGTGTAAGCCGTCCTTCGTTTTGCGTCGCGCGGCAAAAAAGTGGCGGAGCCAAGTGCTCGCCGCCGCCTTCGTAACCTTCTTAGGAAAAACTGGCGCTGGGCTCACCTCTCCGTAGGACCTCTGGATAGCATCCTGGCATTTCGTGGCGCTCAATGCAGCGACCAATCCCACCGGCTGGAAACCCGAGACAGCCAGAATTCCCAACGCAAACTCGACAAGAACTGCGAAATCCTCTGATGAGGCCTTCTCGCTCTGATTGTGAGGGAACACTACAGCGGTCGATGTCGAGGGTATTGATAGCTTTATATTCTTGCCGAAAAAGTAGTCCTCTATAGCGAGTCTTTCGTTCTCCGACAAAGTGCCGATGGAGTACTCCCCATCCGACCCGTGCAAAACCTTCGGCAGCGGAACCGTCGTCAATGCATAAAAATCCGGCACGGTTAGACAAGATAGACGAATCCACCCAAAAAATACATCGAGGCTTGTGTCGAGGCCGCGAGGGGGGGGCGCCCAGCGGATAGCGAAGAAGTCACACTCGCCCGCGACCAACGGAAATCTCCTTTAGCCTACCATCCCCGAGTCTGCAGCATGTGCGCCTCATCCAACCCTGACACAGCCAGCCCCTTCATCGCTCCGGTCAAATCCTCGCTGACTTCAAGTAATACTTTAGGGTCGTTGAAATGCGTCGCGGCTTTGACG